>Ga0181563_10006548_pt1 | contig 10432 bp, 10 predicted proteins | sample 011ome_25_FD_133759 | JGI IMG/M metagenome (GOLD analysis project Ga0181563, IMG submission 133759) | Coastal salt marsh microbial communities from the Groves Creek Marsh, Skidaway Island, Georgia - 011512CT metaG (megahit assembly) | ecosystem: Environmental > Aquatic > Marine > Intertidal... | reverse complement strand
TTGCGCTTGATGGTGTCAGAGGCGGATGCAGGTAAGGCATTGAAACTGGCGTTACTGATTGCCTGGCGTATATCCCGTTCGATATCTGCCGGCAGACCGACAAAGTTTTTGGGATCATCCAGCCATTCCGGGTCGGCGGCCAGTTCGTCAGTATTGAGAATCATGCCTACCGTGGGATTCCAGTAAAGGGGTGGGCCGTTGGAAACCCTGGCCGCCACCATGTCCAGGATGTCTTCCGGAAAAGTGGGGGTATCGACACCAATATGCTGGATTTCATCCACGCCTGCCCTCAGGGCGATTCGTATTTCTTCATCCTGTCGGCCATGGGCTGTCACGGGAATACCGGCAGCATGGGCGGTTTCGACAATGGCATTCATGGCTTCCTGGAATTCCGGTGTGGCATTGAGGACCTTGATGACATCCACGCCAGCATCAATCTGGGCACGGGTTTTACGCACGGCATCGCGGACATTGTTCACGGGCATGGTATGTGGCCTGTTAACAGGGGAGCCAGCAGGGATCAGTGCGCTACCGGAGGTAAAGATGGTTGGCCCGGGAATTTCACCTGCCTCGATGCTTTCACGTACTGCCATGATGTCGTCTGTATTGACGGCCAGGTCCCTGACACTGGTTACCCCGGCCATTAGAAACTGTTGCGCCGAGGCGGGGATGGTCACGCTGGCAAAGCGGTCGGCATAGGTTTCAAACCAGTGTCCAAAGTCAGGGTGGCCGTTATACAGCATGTGCACGTGTGGATCCCACAAACCCGGCATCACCGTCATACCTTCAGTGGACACTATGCGATAGTCCTGTGGTACAGCCAGCCTGCCAATAGTGCCGACCGCCTCTATCCTGTCTCCCTGAACGAGCACAATACTGTCGGCCACCGGTTCGCGGCCGCTGCCATCAATCAGCAAGCCGCCAACCAGGGCATAGCCGCTTTCCTGTGCAAGGCAAAGGCATGAGACGAGCCAGAGCAACAGGGCGCCAGAAAACGCTGACGGACGGAACAGGCCGGTTCTGGAGAAGGATAATTTCATGATTGTGTTTCCGGGATGTCCGTGATCAGTTAGAGTCTGCGGATTTCCTGTCATAGACGCGCGTTAATGTGACAGGTTCAGTAAATGAGCCTGGTTCAATATACATGACAACACGAAGCTGTGTACCGTTGTTGATCAGGCTATAGGTTTCATTGGCAAAGCCGCCGTCCCTGGGCCGGGCTTCCACCATCAGCTGGCTGCCTTCCCAGTGAGCCATGGAAAAGTCCTCGACTTCATCCAGCCCGGTGAGGCTGACAGATTGGCTTCTGCCATCGGTATAGACGGAACGTCGAAAACCGTCATCGTAGGTAAAAACATACTCGGGTTCGCCCAGAGTAATCTGCAGGGTTTTATCGTAGGAAAGGTGGTCGTAGAGTTCCTGCTCGACAGGTCCACCACGGTAGCGATCCTCTTCACAGCCAAACCAGCAGCGATCAATCTTCTGGCCCATGGCACGCAGTGCCTGTTCAACCTGCTTGTCAGTATCATCACTGAGTTCGCTGTTGATAACCCATTCACCGGCAAAGGCCTGGCGCTCCTGTGCCTTGAGTGAGAAAGAACCACCCAGGACAAGCAGCGACAGGAACAGGCTGATAATGTTGGTGAATCTGTTGATAGGCATAGTCAGGCATTCCCCTTGTCAAAAAGTGTAGACTGTCCAGAGGTAAAATTCTACAAGGGCTATCTGTGCACAGGGCAGTCATTTATACTCTATTCATATTCACGACCCTGTGAATTCACCAGAATAAAAACGACAAATATCAGTCTGTTGGGGGAAATCATGACAAGGTTCACATTACCTGCATTGTTACTGGCAAGCCTGGCCATGCTCAGTGCCTGCAGTGAAGAAGCAGCGCAGGAAGCTGTAATGGATTCAGAAATGCCAGAATCGGGCCTCGATGTGGCAGCACTGCTGGCCCGCGTGGACGGACTGCGGCAGCGGGCGCAGCGGGTCAGGGATATCAATGACATCAAGCGCCTTCAACGTGCTTATGGCTACTACGTGGATGAAGCTCTCTGGGATGAAGTCACGGCGCTGTTTACCGATGATGCCACCGTGGAATTTGCACGAGACGGTTTGTACCGGGGCAAAGAGCGTATCCGCGAATACCTGTACCGCCTGGGTGGCAATATGAACGGTTTGTCGGAGGGGCAACTCAACGAACATTTCCAGCTCATGCCGGTGGTTACACTGGCCGAAGACGGCATGTCGGCGAAGGGACGCTGGCGAGCCGTTATCCTCAACGGCGAACTGGGTGAATACGGTTTGTGGGGCGAAGGTCCCTATGAGAATGAATACGTCAAGGAAGACGGCGTGTGGAAAATCAGCAAGGTGCGCTGGTACCAGACCATTATGGTGCCCTATGAAGGCGCCTGGGGAATGAACGAGGACGTCAACCAGGGCATCTACGTCTCGCCGGAGTTTCCGCCAGATGAACCCCAGACAGATGATTATGGTTCCTGGCCTGAAACATTCCTGCCGCCATTTCATTTTGATAATCCGGTCGGGCGTTACCAGCCGGACAATGGAAATGCTGGGGAGGACGAATTATGAAAATTTACCAGATAATCAGCCTTGGTTTACTGTCACTTGTGTCTTGCCTGAGCTATGCCCAGGATGGCGAGGCACAACAGCTGTTGTCTGAAATAGACCGACTGGAAATGGAAATCACGCTGCTTGAAGATGAGCATGACGTGGAAAACCTGCAACGTATTTTCGGTTTCTATATCGACAAGCACCAGTGGACCCAGGCCGCTGACCTGTTCAGTGAGGATGCCACCCTGGAAATCGGCGGCTCGGGAGTTTACCAGGGGAAAGCCAGTATCCTGGCCTACCTGCAGTCACAGGGAGAAGAGGGGCCCCAGGAAGGTATCCTGAATGACCATATGCAACTTCAACCTGTTGTCCATGTATCTGCCGACGGTACGGCCAGGGGACGCTGGCACCACTTCTCCCAGGAAGCCCAACTGCGCGAGAGTCACTACTGGGGAGTGGGCACCTATGAAAATACCTATATCAAGGAGGACGGGGTCTGGAAAATTGACGGATTGCACCTGTTTTCCACGATGCGTACACCCGTCGATGATGGCTGGGGTGTCACAGCTTTGCCGCGCTCCACACCAAGCGAGACTGTGCCACCCGATGCACCGCCATCAGTGGACTATGAAAATTACCCGGCAGTTTTTGTTGTGCCCTATCACTACGATAACCCCGTGACCAGTCCCTATCGTCCGCTTGAGGACGTATCTTTTTCAGGAACGGGTGATGCTTCACCAGCTGCGGTGGAAACGAAACTGGCCGCACTGGAAGATCGTCTTGGCCTGGTCGAGGATGCCCAGGAAATTGAGCGCTTGCAGACCATCTACGGCTATTACCTGGCACGGAATCAATGGGATGACCTGACCGGTATCTTTGCATCCGACGGCACGATTGAAATTGCCATGCGCGGTGTCTATCGCGGCGCAGCCAGTATTCGTCGTAACCTGGACCTCTATGGTGTGCAGGATGAGCTGCCTGGCGAGTTGCATAACCACATGCAGTACCAGCCCGTGATTCATATCAGTGAGGATGGCCAGACAGCCAGGCTGCGTTCCCGCGCGTTCAGCATGATGGGCAGCTTTGGCAGCCAGGGACGCTTCATGGGGGGCACGTATGAAAACATTTTCGTCAAGCGTGACGGTCAGTGGATGATGTTCAAGGACCAGCAGATCAATACCTATTTTGCCGGTACTAATGATGGCTGGATTAACCTGACCAGATCAGCGCCTCCAGGCATTACTGACAGTAATCCGCCTGATGAACCACCTACCATGGATTTTGAAATGTATCCGAAGGCATTCCTGCCTCTCTACCATTATGACAACCCCGTGACAGGGCGCAGTGAGGTGGTAGAATAAGGGCACTGCACGGTAAAATGTGCGGAGGTAACAAAGACGCCGGCCTGGGTGAATGAGAGAACCAGTTCGGCGTTTTTTTTGCGGTCGATCAAGCGATAAAGCGATAAAAACGGCTTCGAAAAATATCGATGCTGGCCGCCCTTTATCGTTTTATCGCTTTATCGTTTTATCGCTTTATCGTTTTATCGGGATTTTTTTATTCCGCAGGCTCAATCTTCAGAATAGCCCCGTCCCGCTGCTCAGTAGCAAGATACAGAAATTCATCCGGTCCCATTTCAATATCCCTGACGCGTTGGCGCAGGTCCGTGATCAGGGCTTCGCGACGCACTTCCTCGTAATCGCGGTTGATCATGATGCGTTCAAGATGGCCTGTGCCGGGTATCTCGCCGGTACGCAAGGCACCGACAATAATGTCGCCTTTCCAGGCATGCAGGGCATCACCGGTGTAAAACAGCATGCCTGAGACGGCGATGGCGGGCATCCAGTACACCAGGGGCGGCTCAAACAGGGCGTGAGTCGGACGGTCGTTGGTTTGCCAGGGGCCGGGGTAGGTGCGTCCCAGGCTGACAATAGGCCAACCGTAATTGGCGCCGGGCTTGATGAGGTTGATTTCATCGCCGCCGTTGGGGCCGTTCTCGTTCTGGAACACGGCGCCGGTTTCCGGATGGATTGTCAGGCCAAGGGCGCCGCGATGGCCGTAGGAGTAAATTTCACCGCGGGCAAGGGAGTTGTTGACGAAGGGATTGTCCACCGGCACGCTGCCGTCATCATTCAGGCGCAGTACCTTCCCACCAAGGGAACTGAGCGCCTGGGGATCACCACCCGAGGTGGTGACATAAAGTTTGCCGTCATGGCCAAATGCCAGTCGACCGGCACCGGCAACACCTTCGCCGGCATCAAAAATATCACTGAAGTTCTCCAGGCTGCTACCGTTCCAGCGGGCTCGACCGATCGCCAGGTTACGTTCACCACCAGGCTTGGGCTTGGTATAGCTCAGGTAAAGCAACTGGTTGTTATCAAAGTCTGGATGTTTGACCAGGTCGATATAACCATGGTTGGTGCCGCCCTGGCCGGACTCGCCGGAGAAAACCGAGGGTGGGCCACCGGTGACCGGGGTAGTCTGTAGTTCACCGTCTTCGATGATATACATTTCCCCGCGACGGGTGATGACCAGCAATCTGCCATCGGGCAGAAATTCCAGGGCCATGGGGTATTCCAGTTTGGCGACCACTGACACCTTGATGTCCATGCCTTCAGCCGTAGGATAAATCCAGGGACCTTCGCCCAGGGGAATATTCTCCAGGCCGGTTGGTGCAGTGGGAGCGAAACCACTGAAAGGAATGTCACGCTGGGCCATGGCGAACGAGGCGGGTAAAAGGCAAAGCAACAGGAACAGGTATTTTGAAAAATGCTTCATGTGTGGAATTTCCCCCTAAAAAAAACCGAAACGGTGTTTATATCAATTATGGAGCGAGTTGTTAAATACAGGCCCCGTTATATTGGTACTGTAATCAGTGACTTGTTGCGAATGACTATCGTTTACAGTTGTTCACAGGAAGTGCTTGCTCAGGAAGTCGATGATTTTCTTGTTATAGGCCCTGGCCAGGGCCAGGGCTTCATCTTCACTGATATCACCTCTTTTGGCCATGCTTTTGGCAACAAGTTCCGGTTTTCGGAATAAACCCACGATAATCGGGTCATCCAGGTGTTCATAGTAGCGGTCGATCGTAAGCACTGTGCGGGGATCTTTCCAGCCCCACAGCGGACGGGTATTTTTGCTGTCGATGAGTGGTTTGGTGTCAACATCCATCAGCTCACGCTCAACATCATTCCAGATATTGCCATCGAGCAGTTCAACATTCTTTTTCAGGAAATCCAGGTCTTCGTAATGGCCTTCCGGGTTGTCGGGAAGCCCGGACAACAAATCATCGCCCATGTGAACACCGGCTTCATGCAAGGCCTTGGCAACCAGGCTGGAAGCACTGCGATGGCAGCCGAGTATCACGAAAGTCTTGTTCATTGAAATTTCTCTTTACCAGGGGTTATTCGGTTTTTTGCCAGCACCAGTATTGCAGGCCCTTGTCGGACTGATCAACGGCGCGAAAAAAATAGGTGCCGGGCCTGAGCCTTTTCTCCAGGTTTTTTGAAAAACTGAATGAAGGCTGAGTGACAGCAGTCCTGGCAAAAACAATAAAGTCATCCTGGGTTCCGATGTCCAGGTGGGATGTCGTGCCAGGCAATAACAGGGCAGGGGGAATCCTGGACTGTCCCAGGTCGGTAATGCTCGGCCTGTGCTCCCTGCGGGGCAGGGGAGGCGCACCATTGGGGTAATATTTTTGCATGAATATTTTTTCACTTGCCTGCATTAACGCCGCTTTCCCAGCGGGTGGTTCGGAAGACTGGTTCCAGTAGTGCACGGCACTGGCCTGTGGAGCGCACACAGGCATCATGCCTTTGTGCAACATCCTGCCGCACAGGTCAGTATCTTCGTAATAAAGGAAAAATGCCTCATCAAAAAGAGGCACTTTGTTGAGTTTGAACCAGTCATTGTCAAACAGCAGGCAGGCACCGGAGAGTACGGGTTCGCTGAATGGCGTGCTTTCACTCCAGAAGCGCTTGTGTCGGGCCATGGCCAGTTCGCTGACATCGGTGGTTTCTGCCAGGTTGCTGTCAGGAATGTGGCGATCAGATAAAAGCCACAGGGGATGACCCAGCGCCGGAGGCAACTGGAATGTACAGGCGTCATCCCAGTAAAAGCGCGGGCCACACAAGGGGGCGTTCATCTGGACAGAGGCATCCAGGAGATGCTTCAGGCAGTTTCTTTTCAGGCGTACATCAGGATTCAACACCAGTAGCCAGCGGGTTTTGATCTGTCGTGCCGCCAGGTTGGCAGCTGCACCAAAACCAATATTTTCCAAGGGGGTAATAATTTCGGCATGGGCAAAGGCAGGATCGCTGCTACTGATATCGTTGCTGTTGTCGACAACAATGATATTTTGCACCTGTGATTCCAGCTTTCTTGTGAGTTCAGCCGAGTCCTGCGGGCTGCCGTAGTTGATGATGGCGGCAGTGATGTCTTGCTGGGGAGACGGAGACATAGGGGTTGACTGTCAGAACATGTCCAGGTCATTGGCCATAACGACATCGCCGTCATAGGTCCTTTTTACTTCGGCCACGATGTCTTCTGCAGAAGCATTGAAAAAGAGTATGTGGGTCAGTACCACTTTACCTGGTCGGGCTATGTTGGCCACGTCTGCAACCTGCTGTGCACTGGTGTGTGAGCGGCCATGGTACTGTTGCCAGAACTCGGACTGCTTGCCAAGTTCATCGCCACTGTAGACTTCGTGGATCAGGATGTCGGCGCCCCTGGCCTTTTCAGCGAGCAGTTCGCTGTAGGTAGTATCACCGGAAATAACGATAGTCTTGTCAGCAGTCGTCACCAGGTAACCAAAGGCCGGCCTGATCTGTCCATGGGGGACAGTAAATGCCTCCACGGTGATGTCGTCATTGCTGAAGACAATGCCTGATTCAATTTCGGTAGCCTGTGCCTGGTAGCCATGACGGTCGGTAACCAGCTCCGGAGGAGTTCCCACGGCACGTATATCGGATTCGATGGCCAGCATATTGTTCATGTTATCGACGTAGGACTGCAGGCCTTTTGGTCCATAGACAGAGAGTCTTTGCTGGCGTGCCCACCAGCGGTGACTGGCGAGTTCGGCAATGTCATGAATATGGTCGCTGTGCAGGTGGGTGATAAATAGGTGCTTGATATCCTGGGGGTACAGCGCCGGAATATCGTATTTTTGCCAGGCTTCTACAGCCCGCTTGACCATGCCGCCGCCGGCATCAAACAGGTAGGCCTCACCATTGGTAATGACTGCAACACCCGGGCCACTGCGGTCAGCAAGCGGTACCGGAGTGCCGGTGCCAAGAATGATGACACGGGATTCCTGTGCCAGCGCTGCCGAGCTGTAAAATAGTGCCAGGCAGTAAAAATAAGGGGTCAGGAATCGAAAAATTCTGGAGGCCATGATAATAATTATTTATGCCGGAAGAGAGCGGGAAGCATAATTAACATCTGCTACAATGGCAAGAAAACACCCGACCAGGTCGTTGCAGTAGTCCATGGATCCGTCCTTACAGTCAGTCGTAGATACCTTTGTAGAACAGGAAAAATTGCCAGCTGAATATGTTGGCACTGTCGAGCACTGGTTCCTGCCCCTGGCCGAGCAAATCCTTCACCATGTAGCCTCTCACCAGGGGACTTTTGTTATTGGTGTCAGTGGCAGCCAGGGCAGTGGCAAGACCACACTGGCGTCATTGCTCGTAAAATTGCTGGAAGCGATGGCGGGCCTGCGTTGTATTAATCTTTCCATTGATGATTTTTATCTCACCCATGCCGAGCGCCAAGAGCTTGCGCAGACGGTTCATCCCTTGCTGGCTACCCGCGGGGTTCCGGGAACCCATGATGTGGAACTTGCCCTGGACACATTGAACTCCCTGAAACAACCGGGTGAGGTCCCTGTTCCACGTTTTGACAAGGCCATTGATGACAGGATGCCTGAACAGCAATGGCCCCGTATCATGGGGCCGTTGGATGTGATCGTGCTGGAGGGCTGGTGCCTGTCCATTGATGCCGCGCCCGAGTCGGCATTACAGGAACCGGTCAACAAACTTGAGGCTGAAGAGGATGCCGAGGGCACGTGGCGCACTTACGTGAACGAGGCCATCAGGAAAGACTATACCGCTTTCTATGAGCGGGTGGATTTCCTGGTGATGCTCAAGGCACCAGGCTTCGAGAAAGTCTATGAATGGCGCCAGAACCAGGAAGACAAGCTGGCCCAGCGTTACCGGCAGGAGGCAGAACAGGGGGCGCAGGCTGGTCATCGCATCATGTCCACTGAACAACTGCAACGCTTCATTCAGCATTATGAGCGGGTCACCTGTCATGGCCTGGAGACCTTGCCGGAAAAAGCCGACGTGGTCTTTCAGCTGACGGAAGAGCAGACTATCGACAAGCGGTTATAGCTTGCGAGCATCATTGACTGGATAGCAGGCATAGAAACTGCAGCACAGGAACAACCAGGAACAACCATGAACAACGAATTGATTAACCAGCTTCAGTCGATACCCGATAACGATGTGCTGCTGGGTGACAGTATTTCAGAAAAGTACCAGCATGACTGGTCCGCCGATGCACCGGGAATGCCGGGTGCAGTCCTGCGCCCGAACAATACGCAGGCACTGTCAGAGATACTCAGGCTTTGTCATGCCAATGACCAGCCGGTGGTTGTCCAGGGCGGATTGACCGGGCTGACCGGTGGTGGCATTCCCCAGCCCGGGGAGTTTGCCATCAACCTGGAGCGTCTTAATGGCATCGAAGAACTGGATGTCGATGCCATGACCATGACCGTCAAGGCAGGAACACCGCTGCAAACCATCCAGGAGGCGGCTGATGCGGCCGGCTTCATTTTCCCGCTCGACCTGGGCGCACGGGGAACCTGCAATATAGGCGGCAATATATCGACCAATGCCGGGGGCAACCAGGTGCTGCGTTTTGGCATGACCCGTGCGCTGGTGCTGGGGATAGAGGCGGTCATGGCAGATGGCACCGTGATCAGCGCCATGAACAAGATGCTGAAAAATAATGCCGGCTATGACCTGAAACACCTGTTCATCGGTACGGAAGGCACCCTGGGTATCGTATCCCGGGCAGTGCTGCGCCTGTTCCCCAAGGCACGCAGTCGTTGTACCGCGTTGCTGGCACTGGAGAATTTCAGCGACGTGGTTGCCCTGTTGCACAAGGTAACGGGAGAGTTTGGCGGTGCTTTAAGTGCTTTTGAAGTGATGTGGGAAAACTATTTCCACTTCATCACGGATAACGTGGAAGGTATCAGCTCACCCTTTGATACCCGTCACCCGGTCTACGTTCTGACCGAGCTGGAAGGCAGTGATGCAGACAGGGACGCCGAGGTGTTCATGAACACGCTGTCTGATGCCATGGAGGCAGGCCAGGTCAGTGATGCCCTGATTGCCAATTCCGAAAAGGATCGGGAAGGGTTCTGGAAAATTCGTGACGGTGTGGGTGAGATTTCGGCTTTCATCAAGAACGCCGCCAATTTTGATGTCAGTGTACCCATATCCTCCATGGAGGCTTTCCTGCAGCAGGTGGAAAAAGAGCTGGTTGCTGCTGTGCCGAAGGCAAAGATGATGGTGTTCGGTCACATAGCCGACAGCAACCTGCATTTCCTGTGTCACACGGGCTCCCATGATGATGTCAAGGCCATGTATAACGTGGTGTACAAGGTCGTCGGGGATTTCAGCGGCTCGGTATCGGCCGAGCATGGCATTGGTGTGCAGAAAACCGGTTACCTGGCCTATTCACGTTAGCAAGAGGAAATTGCCCTCATGCGCACGTTGAAACAGGCGCTTGATCGCCGGCAAAGCCTGCCCCGTGGCAGGGTGATTGCGGACCGATACACAGGATTGCATCG
>Ga0181563_10006544_pt1 | contig 10436 bp, 7 predicted proteins | sample 011ome_25_FD_133759 | JGI IMG/M metagenome (GOLD analysis project Ga0181563, IMG submission 133759) | Coastal salt marsh microbial communities from the Groves Creek Marsh, Skidaway Island, Georgia - 011512CT metaG (megahit assembly) | ecosystem: Environmental > Aquatic > Marine > Intertidal zone... | reverse complement strand
TCTAATACATAATTTACAGAATACTATGACTAAAACACCACAAACATGTCAAAGACTTCGTGGGCTGAGGTGACATTAGCTGAGGTGCGCTGGGCTCGCCAGAACGCGGCGCGCGGGCGCTGCCGTGCGACAAGCTCGCCATGGGTTTCATGGCGATGTTCAAGAAGAAGGACCCGAAGGACATGGTCCGGGAGTGGCAGTCCAAGATGCGCACGGAGATGCGGGGCGTGGACCGCCAGATCCGAGGTGCGCTCGCGTCGCGAACGAGTCGGCGACGCGGCACATTCCCCCGAAGCGCCTCGAAGCCGTGAACGGACGACGTTCACCGAACGCGCGCGGTCGAGGCGCACTTGAAGCGCTCGCGCGCCACGAACACGTTCACGCGACGACCGAGACTCCCGACCGACGGACCTGACGACGGACCCCCCCGCTCGACGTCCCCGCGTTCCTTGTACGAAACAGACATCCAGCGCGAGGAGAGGGGTGTCCAGAAATCCATCAAGGATTGCGCCAAGCGCGACGACCTGCGAAGCATGCGTCTGCTGGCGAAGGAGATCGTCGCGTCCCGCCGGACGGTCGCGCGCCTGCACGAAAACAAGGCGCAGATGAACTCGGTGAGCATGATGCTCACCGAGCAGCTCGCGACGGTGCGGAGCGTCGGGCACCTGGAAAAGAGCACGGAGGTGCTGTCGGCTATGAACGGGCTCGTCCGAAACGCGGACGTGCGCGACTCGATGCGCGAGATGAGCAAGGAGATGGCGAAGAGCGGGCTCATCGAGGAGCTGGTGAACGACGCGCTGGAGGACATCAACGGCGTGGACGACCTGGAGGCGGAGACGGACGCGGAGGTGAACAAGATCCTAGCCGAGCTCGCGGGCGAGACCGCCGTCGCGATGCCCGGCGCCGAACGCGCGCGCGTCGCGCCCAAAGCCGTCGCCGCCGAGCCCGAACCGAGTCTGCGCGCAGACTCGACGCAACGAGAGGCGCCCGTCGACGATTTGCAGGCGAGACTGGACGCCATACGCGCGGTGGAGGAAGCCAGCTGAAAACGTTTCATCGAAACGAAAACGATCGTCGCCGTTCCGCCACCGTATCGTCTCCGCTCCACAGGCGAAACCTCCCGCCTCACCATCTCAGCGCCGGAGGCAAGGAGATGGCCTCCGCGGCCTTCACGGCCGCGCCGCGCGCCCTCTGCACGGCGAGCTCCGCGCGCACGCGCTCGGCGGCGGAGGATTCCTTCCGCCGCGTCGCCTCGACGATTCGCGTCTCGTCTCGCCGCGTCTCAGCCTGCACCGCAGCCACCTTCGCGGTCATCTTCGCCTCCGCGGCGAGCGCGTCCTCCAGGACGCGCGTCGCCGCCTCCTGCGCGCGGCGCGCCCGCGTGGTCGCCTCCACCGCGACGACCGCCTCGGCGCGCGCGGCGGCGAATTCCGCCGCGCCGCGCTTCACCGCAGCCTTCGCGCGAGCGATGTCCCCGTCGTACGTCTTCACTCTCGTTTCCAGATGGGCGAGCGATCGCTCCGCGGCGGTCACCTCGGACTCAGCCTCGTACAGCTTGTACGCGGCGGGGGCGTAGTACGCGCCGACAGCCGCGGTGGAACCCGCGAGGATGTATCTGAGCGCCATGACGTGCGTGGTGCCGTGGGCAATGATCCCGGGGGGGAGCTCGAGCCGACCGAGGACAGCGGAAAGCTCGAGTGCCAACGCCGCAACGCGGGTGCCAACGAGCTGAATTTGAGACAGTCGTCGTGGTCCGGACGACCGAAACTCGCCACCTCCTTCACCAGCTTTTTTTTGCCTCGTCAGCAGTGGTGCTTCGGGCGCCAGAGCGATGCGCGCGACTGCTCGGCCTTCGGGCGCGGGGCCGGCGGCGGCGCGCGGTCCCGCGGCGCCTGCCGCGCGGCTCGACGCGCGCGCGCGTCGAGGCGACCCCCCCCCGTGGCCCGCGAGGCGCCGCGCCTGTCGCGCCCCCCCATGGACGTTTTTCGCATTCGGGGAAACGACGCCGCGGTCGGGCCCGTCCCGAGCGCGCGCGGTGCAGCCTCCCGAGGAGTCGCCTGCTTCCACGCGCGTGGACGATCCGGACGCGTACGCCTTCGACAGCGACACGTTCGACGAGGACTCCCTGGACGACGTCCCGGTGGGGGACACGGTGGACATGGACGAGGCGGAGACGCGCGCGCGGGGGGGGAGCTGGGCGTTCCGCCACCTGGAGGGCGTCATGGTGGGCTCGGCGCGGCCTCCGCGCGACGTCGAGGACGGGGTCACGCGCGTGACCTCCAGCTTCGACGACGACGACGAGTGGTACCAGCACAAACCCACGCTGCTGGCTGGTCACCGCGTCGGTGACTCGGAGACGGACGACGAACGCGCGGACGCCGCCGAGGGACGCTTTACGCCGCGGAGCGCGCGCGTTACGCTTTCGGCCGAAGAAGAAGACGTCTCGCGAAGCGTTCCCGAACGGAACGAAGCCTCTTCGACGAACCGTCGCGGCGGCTGGGCCTCGTGGCTCCGCGCGGCGGTGCCGACGTGGGCGCGCGCGGGCCTCGGCGCGCGCGGGTGGGCGGCGCGCGAGAAGGTGAGGCGGGTCGCCGCGAGGCGCGGGAGGGAACGCGAGGCGCGCCGGCTGAGCGAACATACCGAAAAAAAATCAGTCGGGACCGATTCCCCCGCGCGCGACTGGCGCGCGGCGGCGGCGAGCTGGATCACCGACGACGACGTGGAGACGTTCTTCCTCTCTGAGCCGGACCCGCTGGGCGTCGGCGCGTTCTTTCACGGCGTCGGCGCGTGGGCGGCGAACCGGCGCGAGCGCGCGCGCGCGGCGGCGGCGGCGGCGGCGGCCCCCCCTCCGCTGCAGGTTGTGCGACTCACCGACGCGGACCGCGAGCAGCTGCGTCTCGGGTGCGACGAGATGCACTTCCTGCCCGTGCCCGACTCGGGGTGGTCCGTCGCGCTCCTGCGGTACACACCGGCGTCAAACGTGACACATTTCCCCTCCTTCTCGACGCCGTGCGTCACCTCCCCGGACGCCATGTGGGACGACTCGGATTTCGCTCGCGGCGCCGGCGAGACGCACGCGAAAAAACTGCCGACGGTGCTCGTTCCGGGGTGCGCGTCCAACGCGTACACGTTCGACGTCGCGCCGTCTTTCTCGCTGGCGCGCGCGCTCGCGCGCGAGGGCCACGACGTGTTCGTGGTGGAGTGCCGCGGCGTGGGCTTCTCGCGCCCGTGGCGGTCGCCGGGCGAGTGGGCGGACCCGAAGACGAACGCGCCCAGGCAGCACGCGCCCACGTTCGGGGACTTCGACTACGACACCTACCTGCGCGAGGACCTGCCGGCGGCGTGCGGGTACGTCGCGGCGGTGACCGGCGAGGAGAGGCTCGGCGCCGTCGGGCACTCCATGGGCGGCATGCTGGTCATGAACCTCGCCTCGGGCGCGGTGCGGGAGGCGCAGACGCGGCCGCCGGCGGGATTTGCAGGCGCGCGTGAAAAAAACAAAAGAAACGCGCGCGAGCGGTCGGGGGACCCGGTTCCCGCGAGCGGCGCGGATCCGCTCGACGACGGGAGCTCCACGACGCCTCTTCCCTGGCGCCCCTGGGGTATCGCGCGGGCGGTGACGGTGGCGTCGTGCCTGGAGTGCTCGGACGTCTCGGACGGCGGCGACGGGCACAGCTCGACGTACGCGCGGTACGCCGCGGTCGCGGGGATCGTGCCCGACTACCTGTACGGCGGCGCGGCCATCCCGCAGCTCCCGCTCGGCCCGCTCAGCGTCGGCCAGGGCATGGCCATCGAGGCCATCAAGGGTGCGCCGAGCGAGGAGTCGCCGAACTCTATACGCGACGAAAGCGGGGACGACGCGGAGACGACAGACGTACAAAAAAAGAAATCGACGGAGACGGAGACGTTTTGGGAGCGCAACGCCGTGAGCCTCAGCACGTGCTACCCGGGCGCGACCGAGCCGGCGCTCGTCCGGCGGCTGCTGTACAACGGGTTCGGGAACGTGCCGTTGCGACTCGTGCTGCAGATGGCGACGCTGTTCGCGCCCGGGGGGCTCGCGACGCGCGAAGAGGCGCTGGCGCGGCGCGAGCGCGCGGTCAAAGAAGCCGAAAGCCGAAAGCGCGAAGAAACGGCCGCCGCGGGGTTCGCGCGGAGGTTCAAGGGCTGGGGAGACGACGGGAGCTTGATCGAACCGGGGACCGAAACCGGGGACGCCACCGTCGAGGACGTCGTGCGCGCGTCCATGACCGGCTCGGATCCCGGCCCGGGTCTCGCCGGAGACGTCTCCGAAAGAAAAAAGGACGCGTCACACGTCTTATACCTGGACGCGCTCCGCGCGAGCCGGCCGAAGCTGCTGATGCTCGCGGCGGACTGCGATCCGGTGATACCCCCGACGCAGGTCGCGGCGACCGCGCGCGCGGGCGGCGCGCGGTACATGTGCTTCGGGGACGGGCCGAAGCCAGCCGCGGAGGCGGCGGCGGCGCCGGCGCCCGAGGCGAAAAATAAAACGTCGGACGAGAAGAAGCGGAGACGCGTCGACGGCGACGCCGCGTTGCGCGCGATGTTGATCGATGGCGGCGAGCACTTCTCGCACTACGACCTGCTGTGCGGCAGGCGTGCGCCCGAGCTCGTGTTCCCAGAGGTGGCCAAGTTCCTGGGACGCGTCGAGCTCTTCGGCGGGCGGTTGGAGCTGTGACGCGGTACGACGCGGTCGATTGTTTAAGAAACACCGAACGCGTTTGGAGACGGCGCGGAAAGAAATATCCTATACCGGTACCCCAAGTTCGACGCTCTCACGGCAAATGGCTTCCTCGCGATGACCACCCCGCGCTCGCCAAAAACACGCCCGTCGTGCCCTTTTCTTTTAGTGAAAAATCCCCGCTCCCGACCGCGAGCAGCGCGTCGAGCGCGACGTCGAAATCGTCATCCGGCATCGCGAGCGCCGTCGACACGTCCACGGTGTTGGCGCGACTCATGGTGCTCAGGTTGGTCGCGACCCCGCGCCACGTGATGCACACCTTCCTGTCCCGCAGCGTCTGGCGCCGGGACGCGAACCGACGCTTGAGCTCGGCCGCGAGCGAGTCCACCACGGCCTCGACGTCGCGGCCGTGCGGCGAGTCGCGCAGGACCTTACGCAACATCCCCGCGGGGGTGAACCCCGCGGGGAGCCCGCGGCCAGATTGCGACTCCGTCAAGCGCAGGTTCTCCCCGAGCCTGGTCATGAGCCACCGCTCGAGGGACTCGACCCTGCCCGCGTCGTCGTACGCCTGGAAACACATCTCCACGCTCAGCTCCAGCGCAGCGGTGAGGGCTCTCCTGCAGGACAGGTCGTCCAGGATGGGCGCGAGGTCGCTCGCCGTCGCGTCGGTCGGCACCGCGTCCCACCACTTGCCGTGTGGCTCTTTCTGAAAACGAGTCACCACGGGTCTGTCGTGCCCACGGGGAGGCGTTCTCCCGCGACGCGCGCGGAGAGGTGACGTGCGCGGCGTCACCAGCGCGGCGAGACACGCGGACGCTCGCGCCACGGTGCACATCGCCGCCGTGCGCGCCCTAGCGAGTGGATAAAACGAAACGAAGATCGCGCGAGCACGTGAGACTTTTTCGAGGCCGTCAAGGTCCTCCCTCGAGTGCAGTTTTCGTCTCCGCCGACAGCACCGCCGCCAAATAAACTGGGAGCGCCTCGTCGGAAAGGCCAGAGGTACCCGCGCGCGTCGGTGGCTCCCGCCACGCACCGCGCCGCCACTCTCTCCGCCCGCAGCGCACCGAGCGTCCCCGTGCATGCCGCGCGCCACGGCGCTTCCCTCGGCCACCGCAGGCTCTCCCCGGATCGCGTCCGCCCTCCATCGCGAAAAGATGGGACGAGGCAAAAAGTTCAACCCTCCCCCCGCGCGCGCGGCGGGCGCCGAGACGCGCGTCGCCCCCCCAGGCCCCGCGCCGTACAACGCCTCGGACGAGCCCATCGTTGAGGAATTCGGGCCCTCCATCCCCGGCCTGCACAAGTGGCTCGGCGCAGCGGTCGCGGAGGACGGGTCCATCTGGGGCGTCCCCTCCAACAACCGCCGCGTCGTGCGCGTCGATCCGAGCACGTGCGCGGTGACTGAGCACGGCGCGGACGACACGCTCGGGACGCGCGAGTACAAGTTCCTGCGCGGCATTCGCACGGTCGCGGGAACGGTGCTGGGCATCCCCGCGTGGGCGGACTCCGTGCTGGAGATCACGCCGAGCACGGGCGAGGTGACCACGCTCGGCGCGCTGTACACGCCGCAGGAGGAAAACTTGAAGCGGTGGAAGTGGATGTGGCACGGCGCGGCGGCTGGTTTGGACGGGAACGTCTACGGCATCCCGAGCAACGCCCGGGCGGTTCTCGTCGTGGACCCGAGGACAAAGGAGGTGTCGACGTTCGGCGAGGGGCGCCTCCCCGAGGGCACGAACAAGTGGTACGGCGGCATACGCGGGCCGGACGGGTGCGTCTACGGGATTCCGTACCGAGCGAATGGCGTTTTAAAAATCACGCCCGAGTCGCGCGAGGTGGAGATCCTCGGCGACTTTCGCGACGTCCCCGGCGGCTGGAAGTGGCACGGAGGCGTGCTCGCGCCGAACGGGTGCATCTACGCGTTCCCGAGCCACGCGCCGCGCGTGCTGAAGATCGATTGCGCGAAGGGCACCACGGAGATGATCGGGCCCGAGTTCGAGGGGCGGTACAAGTGGGGCGGCGGCGCCGTGGACTTGAACGGGAACGTCTTCGGCATGCCCTCGGACGCGGACTGCGTGCTGCGCATCGACGGCGATACGGACGAGGTCACCGTCATCGGGAAGGGCGCGCTGGGGCCGGACATAAAGAACAAGTGGCAGGGCGCCGTGCTCGCCCCGGACGGGGCGTTGTACGCCGTCCCGGGCGACGCCGCGTCGGTGCTCCGCGTCGACCCGGAGACGAACGAGTGCTCGCTGGTGGGGACCCTCTCGGACGAGCCGGACAAGTGGCAGGGCGGCTTTCTCGGTACGAACGGCGTCATCTTCTGCATCCCGGAGAACGCCGACCGCGTCCTGCGGATCGTCCCACCCGGGTGCGGGGGAACGGAAGCGGCGCGCGCCGAGGGGAAGAAAAAGAAAAACACGCGTGACGCCGCGGGTTTGTCGGCGGTTCTCGCGGCGGCGGCGGCGTCGGGCGCCGCGGCGGTCGGCCCGGCGGAAGCCGCCGCCGCCGCGGCGACGCCCGACGCGGGGGCGAGCCTCAGCCTCGGCGTCGCGGCCGCGGCCGCGGCCGCGCTGGCGCTGGCACTGGGCACGGCGCTCGGGAGGGGGAGAAGGAAGAAAGAAGACCCGCCGAAACCCGCGGCGCGCGGGAAACGGGGTTGGGCGTGAGGTTTTATGCCTTCGGCGCGCGGAAGCGGAGAGCGTTTAATAAACGTGAACTGAACGTCTACGCGCGCGAACCCGTACCGTGGTATCGCCCGCGACTTAAAACACCGACCCGGCGGCGGCGCCGCTCAATCCCCCGTCCTCCTCCTCGGACGAGTGCTCCTCCTCCTCTCTCGTCTGCAGCGCGAGCGCCTCCATGGCGTCCATGGGCGCGAGCTCGCGCGAGCCGTCCGCCTTCATGATTTCGCCGCGCGCGCTGGGCGTGCGCCTGATGACGCCGCCGGGCTCCCAGTGCGAGCACTGCCAGCCGCGCCCCCACTCGCCGCAGTCGCGGCGGAGCTTCCCAAGCCCCCCCCCCGAGACCCAGCTGCCCAACATGGACTGCTCGGGCTCCTCCTCGTCGCTGTCGTGGTCGCGCACGACCGTGACCTTGATCAAGCCCGCGCTGTACGCCTCGACCGTGCCCGAAAGCTTGCCGAGCTGCCGCACCGTCAGGTTGTTGATGCGCTCCTCGATGGTCCCGCGCAGCTGCTGGGTCAACACGAGCGCGATCATGTTGTACAGCCACGCCGCACTCGTGCCGCCGATCTCGACGTCCAGCTGCCCCACGTGGATGGACGTGGCGTGCACGCGCAGCTCCACCACCGGCTCGGTCACCACGAACTCCTCTCCGAGCAGCTCGCGCAGCATCGCGCGGTGCCGCTCCAGCTTCTCCTTCTGCGCCGCCGTCAGCGGGACGGAGAGCTCCTCCACGCGCGCCGCCGCCGCGACGGCGTCCTCGCGGGACGGGCTCGAGCCGCCCCAGAACGCGTCCACGCCCCACCCCCAGCCACCTCCGGCGTCGTTCTCGTTATCGGCAGCCTCGAACTCGTCGTCGTCGTCGTCTTCTTCCCCGTCGCCGCCGAAGACGCCCCCCCCGAACGCGGCGTCCAGGGCGGCGTCGGCGTCGGCGTGCGCCGCGCGCGCCGCTGGCGTCGCGCGCGCGGGAGACGCCTCCGCGGCCTCCGCGGACCCCGCGGAGTGGAACGAGTCGATGGACGCGCGGCGAGACGCCGGGTTTTCCGCGGCGGCGTCGCGGTCGTCGCCGTCACCGGACCCGCCCGGGTTCGAGCCCCGGGCGAACTTCGCCTTGACCTTTTCCCGCAGCGCGCCGACGCGCGCTTCGTCCTTGGAGAGCTCGACGCTCTGGTTCACCAGCCGCATGAGCTCCGGGGTGTTCACCACGATGTCGTAGGAGATGCCGACGCGCGCGCCGTCCACCTTGACGGTGCACAGCCCCTCGCCGTCCACCACCCCCCAGTTCTTGGGGTGCTCGCAGTACGCGAACTTGATGTCGCGCATCTTCGTGCGGATGCCCTCGATGGAAACCGTCGACCCGAACCCGGCGCGCTCGCCGTTCTCGCCCGTCTGGTTCGCCACCCTCAGCCCGTCCTTCGCGACGACGAACTCGGAGAACGCCAGGTCGTCCACGTGGTAGCACACCGAGCCGAGGGGGGAGTCGTATATGCCGTCCACGCGGGGCAGCTCCAGCGTGGACATCAAGTCGCAGATCACCTCCACGCTCGCGCGGATGAGATTCTCAAACCCGGGCGCGATCTCCTCGCGGATCAGCCTCTGCACCTTCTCGTCCGCGCGCACCTCCTCCCACACGGACTTGCCCTCCCTCGCCAGCTTTCCGAGCCTCGCGTCGTCCCCCTCGGCTTCGGAAGTCGAGCACACCAGCTTGCCGTCCGGGCCCGTCGTGAACGTCACGTGGCCGGTCAACTCGCGCGCGGCGGCGGCGGCGGCGGCGGCGGATTCGTCGTCGGCGCCGGCGTTCTTCGCTCTCGAAAACGCCTCCGCCTCGGCGGCGTCGGCGTGCGCGATCTGCGCCTCCCTGCGCTTCTCCGCCTCCATCTTGTCCTCCTGCAGCTGCTTCATGACGTCCTTCAGCCGGTGCATGATCCTGCTCGTGGTCGTTCGGATGTCCCCGAGCGCGCCCCCGTCTCCCGAGACGCCGTCGCGCAGCGCGCGCCAGGCGTCAACCGCCACCTCCTTGCCGTTGGCGAGGAGCGCCTCGTTGTCCGTCTCGGAAGCCACCAAGCCCTTGAGCTTGTGCGCGGCGACGCCGAAGGTCTCGGAGACCTTGCTGTTGTTCTTGCTCGCGAGCCGCTCGACGATGCCGAACACGCGCGAGGAAACGCCGCGCGCCTGCGCGGGGTCGCGGTCGCGGACGAAGAGGTCACGGGGAAGAGGTGAGCGGGCGACCGGATGATGATCGAAACGAACGTCGGTCGGTCGTTCGCGAAGGAGAGGCACCGCGGCGATCGGACGCGTCGCGACGAACGGCTCCGGCCGTGTCGGTCGATGCCGCGTTCGATCGCGCGCGGGTCCCCCGCGTGCGCGCGCGAAGACGCGCGTCTCGGGCGTCGGGGCTCGGTCGAACGCGAAACGAAAAGGGCTTCGCGACCGTCGGGCACGCGCGTCGCGTCGAGCGCTCGCGGGTCCGAGGCGGACGGCGACGCACCTTCTGCATCTTCTCCTCGTCATGCAGCGCGTTGTTAAGCATCTCCTTGGTGCGCTCGCGCACGGCCACCACCTTCTCATCCTCCTGCCACAGCCTCTTCGCCTGTTCCTTGAGCCGTTCGGCGGTCGCCGAGGGATCCTCGAGCGCCTGCGCGGTCCAGTCCACGGTCTTGTCCACAACCGCCTTGGTGCGTTCGGATTTCTTGAGCCGGTCGATGTGCCCCGCCGCCTCGGAGGTGACCGTCCGACCCACGTCGCGCAGTCGGCTACCGCCCGCCCCGGGGCTCATCGGGTCGGTGGGATCCATCTCGTCGGTGGACCCACCGCGCGCCTTCCGCGCGCCTCTCGATCGTGCTCGAGTGTTTTTTCGCCACCTCAAGAGACTTTTTCTCGATACGAGGGCATCACGCGATACCAGCTTCCCGTCGATCAGCTACGCCGGATCTGCCGTCGGTCTTCCCGTCTGTTCGACATCATCGTGTCGAACAGAATTGACCGACAGCTAGTGGTTCATTGAGCGACTCGAATTTCTGGATCAGATCCAAGGTCTGATCTTGAGTCAATGTTTCAGATAC
>Ga0181563_10006543_pt1 | contig 10437 bp, 14 predicted proteins | sample 011ome_25_FD_133759 | JGI IMG/M metagenome (GOLD analysis project Ga0181563, IMG submission 133759) | Coastal salt marsh microbial communities from the Groves Creek Marsh, Skidaway Island, Georgia - 011512CT metaG (megahit assembly) | ecosystem: Environmental > Aquatic > Marine > Intertidal... | reverse complement strand
TCAAAGAAGTTTTACCAGAACCCATGTCACCCTCTACGTACACGGTGCGTTTGTGGCCAATCGCTGCAATAGCTGTGGCAGTTTCGGCGTAGCTCAAAGTGTTGTTGAATTGAATCATCTTCATATTTCCTATGTTGACCGCAACACCTGTTGCGGTGTGGTTTGGTTAAGTAAGTTTAGAAGTCCAGTGTGGGTACAGGAATATCGTTGATAATCTTGTCCACCTTGGCTTTCGTTTCCATCCGCTGAGTAACTGAGTTACGCAGTGAATCCGGTGTCACACTACCCAAGGTAGTCTGAAGTTCTCTGGTGATGCGCGTCAGATCAGGATCAGCCGTAATGTTCCACGCATCCGCAAGCCCCAACACGTCAGTGATGTTAGTCACCAGAGTGTCTCGGAACCCTGTTGGTTTGTCCTCCTCGTCATAGTCGAGCATCTCGGACATGTTCGTCAGGAACGGCTTGAGCCGCTCAAAGATATCGTTGTAGGCGCTAGCCAAACGTCTTTCAAATAACTCGATACAACTGTCCCGCATGGTCTGCGCTGCTAGGTCACCCGTCCGTACGACATGGTGCTCGGGGTCGGCAATGATCTCGTAGTTGAGCCGCACGCCGATCTTCCGCTCCAGTTCGTACACAGTCGGGAACAGAGCCTCGTCGAACAAGTCACCCAAACGTAGTTGTGCACGTCCCACAGCGGCCGGGTAACCATCCTCTAAAAATTGATCCTTGAGAGAATAGAATTGCTTCATAAACTCTTCCATCGTCGGCATGTAGTCGAGCTTGACCGCATTGGTCAGCAGGCGCGGCCCCTTCTCAGTCCACGGCAACGTATGCTTGGCATGGTAGCGGTACATAGCGTTAGACGTAGAGACCAATGCCTCGTGTATCGAGCACGCAATCAACTTCTTCTTAGCCCCCACCGCTTTGGGATCGGCATTCTTGAGATTAGCGAGAGCGCGTGCCGCATCCTTGTCCTCCTTCATCATTGAAGGCACAGACCGGTTGAGAGTCACCAAGCATGCACTGGACTGAATCGACGGTGCTTTGATGTTGTTCACTTCTTCAGCGATTGTCTGAATCTGGGTGTTCATATTTAGCTCCTTGTCCGCAACAGGTGTTGCGGTGTTATCGTTGGTTAAAAGGTTTTCTTTAGTTTCACTCGGTTTCGTCGAGTTCTGTTGTGTATTATCGCACACAGTATCTACCCAATCAAAGGTATTGAAATCGTGTTTATCTATCACAGTAATAATCCTCCCGTTGCAAACGCCACCATGAAAAGAAATGCAATGAACCCTCCGACTACTACCTTAACGAGTGCCCACGCTGGATATTCCTTGTCGTCAGCCCAAACGTGTTTGTTGTAAGGGTCGTGCACGTTGTGGCTTTCTTTGAAGTTATCTCTCTCGTTCATCCGTCTATCTCCTCTTCTAATGTGGCGTAAAAGTTGTACAGCATCTGCTCTAGTTTGTGTTGTGCGCCTTCCTCCAAATCAAACTCTCTGAGCTTGTCGCACAGTTCATCAATTGTGTTGTCGTACCATTCGGCAAGGTCTAGCTGTTCATCAGTTAGTGTGCGTTTCATTGTCGGCCTCCTCTCTGTAATCCACCTCTAGGTGAAACGCGAATGACGCCGGATTGATGTCCATGTCTGCCAAATGATCGGCAATTAGTTCATTCAAGTAGTCAAACTCTCGCTTACTGAAATCTCCTAACACTACGGTTTTTATTTCCTCACTCATCGTTGGTCTCCTGATTAAAAAATTCGTCCAGTTCGTGCGTTACTTTTTGCCGTGCTTGCATACAGCGCAGTAGCTCCTTGTACATAAACTCTTCTGTCTCCTGTTGTCTCATCTCCCTCTCCGATTGCAGGATTTCTTGGAGTGTTGCTGCCTCCGTGTTTGTCACGTAGTCACGCGCTACGTTTCCTCGTGCCTTGGCATGTTCACGTTCGTGCCGTTTAAGGAATTCGTCGGGCTTCTTTAATAATTTATTCTGAATAAGTTTGTCGAACACCTCGTTACCACAGGGCACGCAGTAACCCCACGAGCCACCATCAACTATCTCGACACCGCATTCCAGACAAACATCTTTCTCTACTTCACTCATCCTCATTCCTCCCACGCATCTACTTGTAAACAGCGGAAGCCATTCTCCCGCCACATATCTACCACGCACTGCCGGTCATCCAACACGCACAGCACGTCATCCGGTGTGAGATCAAGTTCCCGCACCATGTCCAGTTTGACCTCGGTATCGGGTCGGCGGTCATCTGCTTTACGCATGACTAGCAGCTCGTCGTAATCCCAATCCTCGTCAACGTGTCTCTGTAACCAATCAACAGTTTCGGCTCGCACCACGTCATTGCGCCCAGACAGAATGTAAACCTTCCGCTCATATGATCCGCAGACGTTACACCCCATCCATCTCCCACGTATCAACGACTCCATTATTTCGATAACGTCCTTGTTCGGCGTGTCATCCACGCACGCTTTGTTGAAGCTATCCCAATCACGTTCAGCGTAAGGTTTCAGCGTCCCGTCAGGGTTCTTGATGTAGGGAAGCCGGTGGTTCACATCGGCCAATGTCCCGTCTAGGTCACACAGAATCACGTCTTTCTTAGTCATGTTTTGAATTGTCATTGTCGTTCACCCCCACATTCGGTGTTGTTCATGTACTGTTTCTATCCCGTCATAGTCACTGAGATACCATTTGATATCCTCGGGTATCTCGATGATTTTTAACTTGGCGTGTCGGCCATAAGAACCACAACCTAGTTTCTCTACCACCTCAACCAACTTAGGATCGTCCCGCTTGACCTCCCAATCGCACGAATCCAACGGCCTGCCCAACATTTCTCTGGCTTCCTCGGATAAACCGAACCCACCAAAACAGTTATTGATAACAATCTTCTTGTTCATATTTAGCTCCTTGACCGCAACAGGTGTTGCGGTGTGGTTGATTATTCAATTAGTGCAGCGCACCGTTCTCTTTCATAAAAGGCCACCGAGTGTATCCGGCGAGTGATTTGCGCCATCTGCGCAGGTCAGCGTCTAGCGTAGTAGCACTGCGGTCTCGGTACTTTCTGTATCTGCCAACGTGCGACCCGTGACTACGCGCAAGGTAGTGGCTCGAAAACAATATGCGTTCTTGGTTCATTCTCACTTCTCCCATCTCTTAGGGTTAATTTGTTTGGCTATCTCGAATGCGCTCTCGTGTGAGCACACCGCAGCCGCTTGTTTGTGTTGCTCGATTATTGTGAATTGCTGCATCCCGCCTAGCCCCTGCCTCTCTGCACATGGCACACAGTAGGGGTAGGTCTCGGCCCGCTTAGCGGGATACGGCAAGCCACAGTAACGGCAACCATGTTCTGATAACTCGACTTCAGTCATTGCAACGCCATGAAGCTACAAAGACGCGCTCACCGAACGCAGCCGACAGACCGGCCAGTGTCTCGCCCGCCAAATGCTTGTCGAAGTATTCTTCCTTATCTAGGTTTGTGTAGCCGGTTATGATCTCTAGAATCATTTCGCCGTCAGCGTTGACGATATCGTACCAATGCCTATTCATATCTAGCTCCTTGACCGCAACAGGTGTTGCGGTGTGGTTTGAGCAACGCGGTATTGCGTTGCCCTGCTGAGTGAGTGTGTGTAACCACCCAAACAACAGAACATATTATACCACTGGGGAGTGTCTTAACCTAGTAACTGAAACGTGTTTCTTCTAAGTGTTTGGGGGAATGAAACCAATGAAACTTTTCGGGTTCTGGCAAAAGTTTCAATGTGCATCCAGTAACGGCGCGGGTTAGAGGGGTAATGAAACCTTTGAAACCAATGAAACCTGCAAATATGACTTCCTGTGAAAACATAGCGCGGAGGGGGGCGAAGGGGCGAAGAGACGGGGAATTTCTGTGTTTTAGAGAAAAATCTACAGAATTGTAAAAATCGAGGTTTCATTGGTTTCATTGGTTTCATTATAAAAATAAAAAAATAATTATTAGTAATATTAGTATCTTAGTCCCACCCTGCGGGAACTGGTTTTGAAACTTTTACCAAAATCGAAAAAGTTTCATTGGTTTCAATACAACGTCCCATTGAAACTTTTGTTCCATTTGAAACTTTTTTTACAAAAAAGAACTTTGTCTAACGTGGTCGGGGCGACCGCAACAGGTGTTGCGCTCCACTACGCAAACTTAGCCAAACTTGTTTGCCGATGCAGCGAGCCGTTGGATAACTGGTTTCAGGATGGCCGCAACACCTGTTGCGCTTGGGATGCAGCGAGCCTCGGGATAACTGGTTTCTCAAGAATTTTGGGCACAAAAAAAGGCCGACCCCGAAGGGCCGACCTTGTTGGTCGAAGCTGCTAGGCTACTTTTTCTTGTTGCCTGATTCAGCTTTCTTTTTCTTGGTGGTGTACAGGGCAGCGGCGTCTTTGTCGATTGCTACCGCTTGGTCGATTGCCTGTCGCAGTGTTCGCTGCAATCCCAGTAGCTGATCGGTAGCGAAAGCTGTCGCGCCGATGCGCTCCACTATCGGGAACACCGCTTTGATAGTGTCCTTGTAATAGTTGGCTGCGGCCGGCTTTTCTCGCTCTGTCTTAGGCGAAAGTTCTTTGACACAGAGTTTCCTCTGGCGGGATACGTAGGCTCTCATGAGAGCTTGAATACCTTCTTTTGTATAGAAGGTTTTCATAGCCTTCCCTTCATCGTTACGCTTGGGAAAGGGGGACTTGAAGCTGCCCTGTCGCGTCTTCACATCCTCGCTAGCAAGCCACTCTCCCATTGTCATGTCATCCTGCGCGGGATGGTTTCGGGCCATTGTTGCGAAAGCAACCTTCACGAACTCCGGCCTATAAGCGTCAAGATTTTTCAGTGTGACGCCTCGCTTCTTAAGACCTGTGATGTACTTCCGCCGCGCTTTGACCGCGTCATCGTCGGCAGTCAGTTGATTAACACCCAAGTCGATCAGGGCCGGAGAGAAAGGCTTAACAGTAGTTGTATCAGTCATATCTAAATACCTATGTAGTTAACACGCAGCGTTTGCTGCGATGGTTTGAATTATCCGGATATAACCTGACTTGACCATGCCGTTTTGCACAAACTTGTTTTTTATAAGTACACCGCAACACGTGTTGCGGTCACCCCCGAAAATATGGCCGCGCGTATGTTCGCACCCCACCTACCCCCCACCCGCCCCTTCTGCGCATACGTTGCGGCGTCGCTGTATACATACTATTACGCTCAAATGATTGCTCGTTTTGTATCGTTTCGAGACTTTCCGAGACTCAACCATGTCTCGTTTTCTCGGTTTTGACAGATAGATACAAAACGAGAAAACCGATACGTGACTTACACAAACAAGTTACCCCCACCCCCCTTTTTTATAGGTACGTCTTGCGACCAACCCACCCCCCTAATATATGGTAGACCCCCCCTTTGGAGTCCCAAGTATTTGTTTTCAAATAATTTAGTGTACAATCCGCGAATGGCACTTGCTCTAACACCAGAGTTTGGTATCGAGATACCAGAAAATGTTCCCTACATGGACTTAAAAGACCGTGTGGAAGCTGCGTGCCGCACCATAAATGAGCTACAGGAACATGGTCTCGAAGTAGAACCAGACGACATAGACAACGATGTAGCCGCTACGCTTGCTATAGCTTACGCCAAAGATGTTGAGCACACCTCCAAAGAAGTCTCGCACGCCCGTACCGCTGCGCTGACTCCGGCCTCACTTATTGAGACCAACAATATACTCAAGGAATTCGGCCAACTCGTAGCTACGCACGCAGCGGAGATACGCAATACGGTAACCAACAAGCTGATTCTGGAAACGGAGAATGACGATCCGAGAATACGAATCCGAGCTTTGGAGTTACTGGGGAAGATGACTGACGTTGGATTGTTCACTGAGCGTAAAGAGATCACGGTTACCCACCAGACAGCAGATGAACTGCGTGAAAAGCTACGTGAGAAGCTGCTAGTCCTGAAACAAAACAGCGAAGGAGTGTATGAAACAGAGGCAGACGAGCCGGAACAGCCCTAAACGATGCCAGCTTCTGTATTAACAAACCTAAATCCCGCCCCACCCCCTCCTGAGTTTACCGCCGAAGAGGTAGACCTGCTCTTACAAAACCTAGATACCTACACCGCCGAAGAGCAGGCGGAAATATATAAGATCGTTGAGGAGTTGGAGGCCAGAAAGCGGGCCGAGGCTGCGGCTAAAGACCTGATTGATTTCTGTTGCGCTATGCAGCCGGATTATAAGGTCGGTAAACATCACAGAATACTGGCTGATCTCTTGATGGAGATAGAGAAAGGCCGTTCGTACGACGAAAGTGGGGAGGAATTACCAGATTCCGGTAAGGATCGGGTCTGTGTGAACATGCCACCGCGTCATGGTAAGTCCCAACTGATCTCGATTTACTTCCCAGCGTGGTTTTTAGGGCGGAATCCCGACAAAAAGGTGCTGATGGTGTCCCATACCACTGATCTGGCGGTGGATTTTGGTAGAAAAGTACGAAATTTGATCGGAACAGACGAATATAAGGCGATTTTCCCGAATGTGCAGCTTGCACAGGACTCAAAGAGTGCGGGAAGGTGGAATACCAACATGGGCGGGGAGTATTTTGCCTGTGGCGTTGGCTCTGCACTGGCTGGTCGCGGTGCCCACCTCCTCCTTATCGACGATCCACACAACGAACAAGACATCATCAACGGAAACTTGGACGTTTTTGACAAAGCCTACGAGTGGTTTACCTACGGTGCGCGAACACGTCTGATGCCCGCCGGACGCGTTGCCATAGTACAAACTCGCTGGCATCTGGATGACCTGACGGGCCGGGTTGTGCGGGATATGGCGCAATCTGACTTAGCCGACACCTATGAGGTAGTAGAATTTCCGGCGATTCTGGAGATAGAAAACCCACAAAACCCCACTAAACCGACTGAAAAACCCCTATGGCCTGAGTTTTTTAACTTAGACGCGCTGTATCGGACTAAGGCTTCGATGCCGCTTTTCCAGTGGAACGCGCAGTATCAGCAGAAACCCACTGCGGAAGAGGCGGCTATTGTGAAGCGTGAGTGGTGGAACGAGTGGACTAACGAGACCCCTCCACCCTGTGAATACATCATCATGTCGCTCGACGCGGCGGCTGAGAAAAACAACCGTGCTGACTACACGGCTCTGACTACGTGGGGTGTTTTCTACAATGAGGAGGAGAACCGCTATTCCATCATCCTCCTGAACAGCATCAAGAAGCGGTTAGAGTTTCCCGAATTGAAAGAGCTTGCTTATGAGGAGTTTGGCGAGTGGGAGCCGGATGCGTTTATTGTGGAGAAGAAGAGTAGTGGTACGCCCCTCTATCAAGAGATGCGGCGGATGGGTCTGGTGGTGCAGGAGTATACCCCTCACAGGGGATCGGGTGATAAGATCGCTCGTTTAAACTCCGTAGCGGATATAGTAAGCTCCGGCTTAGTGTGGGTTCCACAAACACGTTGGGCGGAAGAACTCGTAGAGGAAGTGGCCGGGTTCCCCTTCATGTCACACGATGACTTGGTGGATAGCACCATAATGGCACTTATGCGTTTTAGACAAGGCGGGTTTATCAGGCTTCCAACCGACGAGCCGGATGATATACCTCTGTACAGACACCGTGGTGGCGGGTATTACTAAAGGTAAATAATTATGGCTATTGAAAAAAGTGCGTATCAAGCCCCCGAAGGTTTACCCGAAGAAGAAGTAAACGCAGTCATAGATATGGCTATCGCAACTGATGCTGACACCCCAGTTATGGTAGAGCTAGAAAATGGCGAAATTGAGGTCACACTAGGGGGAGAACCTGCCGATACGGATATGATTCCGTTCGATGCGAATCTCGCAGAATATCTGGACGACGGTATGCTGACAGAGCTGTCGTCAGAGCTTATAGGTCATGTTGAGGCCGACACATCCAGCAGAAAAGAATGGGCGGATACGTTCGTTAAAGGATTGGACGTTGTTGGTTTCAAGTACGAAGAAAGAACAGAACCTTGGGAAAATGCCTGTGGTGTGTATTCCAATGTTCTAGCAGAAGCCGCTATCCGCTTCCAAGCTGAAGCGATGAGCGAGACTTTCCCAGCCGCTGGCCCTGTCAAGACCAAAATCCTTGGGGAAGTAACCCGAGAAAAGGAAGACGCTGCTCTCCGTGTAAAAACGGACATGAACTATGAATTAACGGATGTCATGGTTGAGTATCGTCCCGAACACGAACGGTTACTTTATTCGCTTGGTCTTGCAGGGTCAGCTTTTAAAAAGGTTTATTTCGACCCCAACCTTGGCAGACAGGTGGCTATGTACATCCCAGCAGAGGATGTCATTGTCCCCTACGGCGCGTCTAATATAGAGACAGCCGAGCGCGTTACCCACGTAATGCGTAAAACAAAGAACGAACTCATTAAATTACAGGCGGCTGGTTTCTATCGAGAAGAAGAACTAGGCGATCCTGTCTCCTATCACACTGATATAGAAGAGAAAAAAGCAGAGGAAGGGGGGTACACCCTCAACGCTGACGACCGCTATACGGTCTTAGAAGTCCATGCAGACCTCGTTATTGATGATGTTGATCAGGAAGGAGATGGTTTACAGATAGCAAAGCCCTATGTCGTGACCATCGAGCAGGGCACAGGGTCTGTATTGGCTATCCGCCGTAACTGGAGCCCTGACGATTCTTTGACGCTCAAGCGTCAACATTTTGTTCATTATTCTTATGTACCGGGCTTTGGTTTCTATGGTCTTGGTTTAATTCACATTATTGGTGGATATGCCAAAGCCGGAACTTCCCTGATTCGTCAATTAGTTGACGCAGGGTCTCTGTCAAACCTACCGGGGGGCTTGAAGTCCCGTGGTTTACGGGTCAAAGGGGATGACACTCCCATCGGCCCCGGCGAGTTCCGTGATGTGGACGTGCCCTCCGGTAGTATCAAAGAGAACATAATGACGCTCCCTTACAAGGAGCCTAGTCAGACACTTCTTGCATTATTGAAGCAGATCACTGAAGAAGGCCGACGTTTGGGGGCGATCAGTGATATGAACATTTCTGACATGAGCGCCAACGCGCCTGTCGGTACCACACTCGCTCTACTGGAGCGCACTCTCAAGCCTATGGCTGCGGTACAAGCCCGTGTCCATTACGCCATGAAGCAGGAGTTCAAACTGCTGCGGGCCATTATTGCTGAGTATGCGCCGGATGAGTACATGTACACGCCTGACCGTGCCGAACCTCGCGCCCGCCGCGCAGACTACGACATGGTGGAAGTAATTCCTGTCAGCGATCCCAACAGCAGCACGATGGCACAAAGAGTTGTGCAGTATCAGACCGTGTTGCAGATGGCACAGGCTGCCCCACAGATATACGACCTGCCCCAGTTACACCGACAGATGATCGAGGTTCTGGGTATTAAGAATGCGGACAAACTTGTACCGACTAAGGACGATATCAAACCGTCTGATCCGGTCAGTGAGAACATGGCGGCGCTTGTTGGTAAACCGATGAAAGCGTTTATCTACCAAGACCACGACGCACACATCGCTACTCACCAAGCCTTCCTGCAAGACCCGCAGATTATGGCGTTTGTAGGGCAGAATCCTGCTGCACAGCAGATTATGTCCGCTTTACAAGCGCATATAGGCGAGCACGTAGCGTTTAGCTACAGGCAGCAAATTGAAAATACATTAGGAGTGCCCCTCCCAGCACCTAATGAAGAGCTTCCAGAAGAGATAGAGGTCAAGCTGGCTAGTTTAATTTCACAAGCTGCACAGCAAAATACTAAGCAAAAACAAGCAGTTGCAGCGCAGCAAGCAGCACAGCAGAAAGCTCAAGACCCAATAATTCAGATGAAACAACAAGAAATGCAGCTTAAAGCTGCTGAACAACAGCGTAAGGCTCAGAAAGACCAAGCCGACGCTGCGTTAGATGCAGCGAAACTACAGCTCGATAAGCAGAAGGCAGACAACACCGCTACTATTGAAGCTGCACGTATCGCTTCTCAAACAGAACAAGCTAATGCGAGACGAGATTTGGATGAAGCCAAAGCAATACTTGATCTAGCAAAAGCCCAACAAACGCCTAGGAGACAATAATCTATGGCGCTAACCGTCTTTGACGTGCTTGATAAAAAACTTGCTGAACTACAGCAAAGCCAAGAAGATTTTCTTGCTGGGGGAGGAGCTACTGACTTCGCCCAATATAAGGAATCGTGTGGGGTGATACGAGGTCTAACCGCCGCACGCCGTGAGATCGAAGACCTTTCGCGCAACTATACGGATGATATAGATGACTGAAGCAGCAAAGCTTACACCGATGGAAGAAAAGCGGCGCAAACAGATAGAGGAGAAAGAAAAAGCGGAAGTAGTGTTAGAGGAGCAAATCCCCAAACCTGTTGGATACCGCGTTCTTATTG
>Ga0181563_10006541_pt1 | contig 10438 bp, 7 predicted proteins | sample 011ome_25_FD_133759 | JGI IMG/M metagenome (GOLD analysis project Ga0181563, IMG submission 133759) | Coastal salt marsh microbial communities from the Groves Creek Marsh, Skidaway Island, Georgia - 011512CT metaG (megahit assembly) | ecosystem: Environmental > Aquatic > Marine > Intertidal zone... | reverse complement strand
TTGTAACGGATTTACCATTTCGAGTTATCAAAACGGCTGAAAAGAGGAGCGGTTAGGGGATTGATGATCCTATAATGGTCGGTTCGAGTGTCCACGTGATCCTCCATTGTTCGATGTTGAATTTGAAGAAATTATGTTGGAAATACCAAATGCGAATGATGTTGGTCTTTAATCGCTTGTCACGGAGAGCTTTTTTCGGCATCACGCTGCTGATTCAGTGCTTTCTCGTGCAGTGCTTTTGGGTGCGCGGAAATTTGTTTGCTCAGAACTCCACCAACGTGGGTTGTGTTCAGGCGGGTCAAGGCTTTGCGGGGGAGCAGTTGTGGGGCAAGGTGATTGCAACGCATTGCCTGAAGTGTCATCGATCTGGTGGTGATGCGAAGGATTCTAGGTTGATGTTTCGTGCCACTGGCTTAGAGACGGTTGAGGACCAGCAGGGGATCATCACCAGTAATCTTCGCACCTTAGCTCTTTTGGCAAAAGTTGAGGAGAATGGTAAGTCGATTCTGTTGCAAAAACCGCTCGGTGAATTGAACCACGGCGGCGAACAAATTTTTGAGTCGCAGAATAAAGCCTATCAACTTCTCGAGGCATTTGTTTTAAATGTTGCTCATGCCGGGGAGATCCGTTCTTCATTATTCGATGAACCGTCGGGTAGCTTTTTTCGAGATGTCGAGATGTTGAGCCCGCAGCGTTTATTGCGGAAGGCAACGTTGTCGCTTGCGGGCCGTCTACCTCAAGACCAAGAGTTGCTTCGTGTCGCTGAGGGTGACGATCAAGCGATGATTGGAGTCTTGAATGAAGTGATGCTTGAGGACGCATTTTTTGATCGACTGCGTGAAGGATTCAATGATGTTTTTCTCACGCAAGGCGTGGACGGGAATCCAGATTCAACGGTTTTGTCCTACGAGCATTTTGAAAAAACACGACTTTGGTATCAGCAGTATGATCTAAGTCACATCGAAGATGAAAATGAGAGACGTCAGGCAGGCTATCGACTTGCGAATGAGTATCGTGCAGCTCTACTCGATGAACCGATGCGTCTAATCGAGTATATCGTCCGTAACGATAGGCCATTTACAGAGATTGTGACTGCTGACTACATCATGGTTTCTCCCTATACCGCTCGTGGTTATGGGGTCTACGAGGAAGTGCGTGAGCAGTTTCGGGATCCTGACGACCCATTCGATTTCATCCCCGTCAAGCTTCAGGCCTTGAAGGGACGAAACGCCAAAGAGGATCAAGATTCTGAGACGGGATATTATCCGCATGCAGGAATTCTAAGCACGTTTCAATACCTTAGTCGTTATCCAACCACCGAGACCAATCGCAATCGCCTGCGAGCAAGAATGTACTTCTTGCATTTCCTGGGAATCGACGTGCTGGAACTGGCGGCCAGGGGTTCTGATGCTGCGGCAGCTACCGAGCAATATGAGGTACCGACCATGCAGGCGGCTGAGTGCGTTGTGTGTCATCAAACGCTCGATCCGATTGCTGGTCTCTTTCAGGATTACTGGAGGTTTGACCGGAATTTTGCCATCTATGGAAAGCGGCATGAGGGTTGGTTCGAGGACATGTTTCACGCAGGTTATGAAGGCGAGCAGATTCCACCCGAGGACCGGTGGCGGGCTTTGCAGTGGCTGGGTGAACGCACCGTACGCGATCCACGTTTTGCGATCGCGATGACCGAACACGCATATTTTCTTTTGACGGGCCGGCGCCCACTTTCCCCTCCTAAGGATCTAGATGATCCACTCTTTGATTCTCGTTACAAAGCATGGCGAGAGTTGCGTTGCGAAACCGAGAGAATTGCCAGGCAACTAGTGGAAAACGACTTCAACTTTAAGCAGGCGATCGCCCAGTGGGTGGTGTCGGATTTTTATCGCGCCGATAGTATGGCACTGGCGAGCGAAGATGAATATCGACTGGTGGAATTGGATGATCTGGGTGTCGTCCGCATGCTTAGTCCCGAGCAATTAGAGAGAAAGATCTTGGCGGTGTTTGGAAGGTCTTGGGGCAAGCTCACCGAGCAGACTGCAATGCTTTACGGCGGGATTGACTCCAAGGAAGTGACCGAACGTGCGTCCGATCCCGGTGGCGCGATGGGCGCGATCCAACGCACGCTCTCAAACGATGTTGCGTGTCGAAACGTGGCTTACGATTTTAGTCGGCCTGCGTCTGAGCGATTACTGTTTCCTCATATAGAGACTGAAGTGCTGCCCGGTGTATCGGTGGAATGGGATCAGGCGATCAGAATGACAATTAGCCAGCTACACTGGCTGATCCTCGGCAGGGAAGACTCACCAGATTCTGAAGAAGTTGGTAGAACGTTTCGTCTATTCTCGGAAATTATTCAGGACGCAAAGGCTGCACACGCGATTGATCCCCGCGAAGCTTGGAGTTGCCGGCAAGGACTGTTAGCGGAAGTTCCTGATCCTCATTACACCGTTCGTTCGTGGCGCGCAGTGGTGACCTATTTGTTGCGACAGGAGGAGTTTCTGTATGAATAAATCTGAATTCGCGAGACGGCTTTTTTTTAAGCGGTGTGCTGCTGCCGGGTTGGGTTTCGCAACGCCCTTGGATGCACGTGTTCGAGTTGATGCATCCGAGAAACAAGATTTGCCCGCCTATGATGGTCCCTACTACATGGTGTTCAACGCCTCTGGTGGCTGGGACACGACTTATTTGATGGATCCCAAGGGGATTGGCGGAATTAACCGCCTCTACGAGCAGGGAGATATTCTGACGCAGGGTGAGCATCGCTTTGCACCGACCGAAAAGACTCGTGAAGGTGGAATCAGTAACGAGGCATTCTTTTCCGAGTTTGGTCAAGAGTTACTTGTCTTCAACGGACTCGATTATTCGGTTAATAATCACGCGCCCTGCTCACGCTACATGGCGACGGGTAAGCTAGACAGTCTAGCCTATCCAACGTTCGCGGCATTGGTTGCGGCTTGCAAGGGTCAGAGTTGTCCATTGTCTTTTTTGACATTCGGAAATTATTCAGCTACCGGGAATCTTGTCGCCATGTCGCGAGTCCCCTACCTACCATCACTCAAGCGTATTGCAAACGCTGACGCGATGGATGGGAATCCGCGTTCTCCGTATCACGATGACTTTGCGATTTCTAGGATTGAACGAGCGATCGATGAACGACGAAACGCTCGCAGGCAACTCAATCTGTTGCCGCGGCAGGAACGTGCTGAAAACATGCTTTACGCCGCGCAGGTTAACTCCAAAGCACTCGCTCGGGTCACTCCTCACATCCCCGACAACCTTCCCAAGCAGCGATTAGCGCAGCAAGCTGAGATTGCCTTGACGTCTTTCAAAGCAGGGGTTTGTGTTTCGGCGAACTTATCCATTGGTCAGTTCGATAGTCATGCGAACAATGACCAAGATCAAATGCGATTGATACCGGAATTCTTGGAGGGGATTGCTTACGTGCTGCACCGTGCCGAGGAGCTTGGGATTCGCGATCAATTGGTGGTCATCGCGCAGAGCGAAATGGGACGTACGCCAGACTACAACAATGGAAATGGTAAGGACCACTGGTCGATCGGTTCGATCATGTTTCTTGGTCCGGGTATCAAAGGAGGTAGAGTATTGGGGCAGACGGATGAGAAACAATTCGCCCTGCCGGTGGATCCTGCTTCGATGAAGATCGATTCGGAGAATGGAATTCGTATACGGCCAGAACACATTCACGAGTCTTTACGTGAATTCGCCGGGATCGCCCAGCATCCAGCTAGTCTTGAATTTTCACTCGAAGTGAAAACCAAGGAAAAGCTAAGAGGGCTATGGTCATGACTTGTCGGAGTGTTCGTCTAAGTAGTCGTGTTTTTTGACCGAGGCGGTGGACGGTTCTCGTCGGCCTGTTTCGAATAGCTACTCGAGATGAATGAAGTAGCTGATTCGCATTCCGATTTTGAGATTTTAGATTGGCTCAGATAATACATTGGCTATATGGGTGATGGGTTCGAAGAAGAAAAGTTGGCAAGAGAAGCTAATGGATGCAAAAGGGCATCCGACGATTAGCGTGATTACCCCTGAGATGCAGCAGCGTTGGGGAACAGGGCGTTTTGTGATCCCTGCGCCCATCGAAGTCGATGAGATTATGCGTGGCGTGCGTAAAGGTCACTTGTTGACGATTGACGGAATTCGTTCCAAGTTGTGTGTCAAACATCAAGTTGATGTGGCGTGTCCCGTCACAACCGGCATCTTTGCTTGGATCGCCGCTAATGCGGCTGATGAAAAAGAGCAGGAGGGAAAGAAGCGTGTCACGCCGTATTGGAGAATTCTGAAAACAGGATTTGAACTAAATTCCAAATATCCCGGCGGAATCTCCAATCTGCAGTCAAGGCTTGAAGCGGAGGGGCATCGCATCTTTCAACGCGGCAAGAGATTTTTCGTTGATCGAAATGATTGAAGTCATTTGGGCATCACTGCGGTTCTTCTTGATTGTCTTGCAACTTTTGGCAAGCGGTGTAGACGAGCGGTCCGATCAATACGCCATGTGAACCGCCTAATCATGGATGCTTCATGATCCGTCGTGTGTCTTAGAAAAATATTGCACAAGCATCGTGCCTTCGTTTTGCTCTTCTATTGATGGAATCAAAATGTCAAAGATCTTAGTTCTCTATCATTCAAATACTTCCAATACGCGGCGGATGGCTGAGTTGGTTGCTGAGGGTGCATCCGAGTTAGACAATGCCCAAGTGCGTCTAAAGAGCATCGAAGAGGCCGACCACTTGGATCTGCAGTGGTGCGAGGGAATCGCACTCGGTTCGCCAACAAATTACGGATGCGTTAGTTGGCAAATGAAGCAGTGGTGGGATGAGCAGCCCATTGAGAACTGGGGCAAGCGAGACGGGAAAATTGGGTGTGTCTTCTCTTCCGCTGGGGCTTGGGGCGGCGGCCAAGAGTGGACGTGCATGTCGTTGTTGTCCATTCTCATTAACTATGGATTTTTGGTTTTTGGTCTGACCGATTATTCAGGGGTTCGCTTTTCTGCTCATTATGGAGCGATTGGAGCTGGCCCGCCTGATGAGGATCGGGTTCAAGAAGCTTGTCGACGCTTGGGGAGACGGTTATCCGAATGGACTGAGACGATGATCCATGGCAATACGGATCAGCATCCGCTAAACCAGAATTATGACCGTTTTAAAGACCTCGGCAAATGAACCGCGCGGTTCATTGAAAGATGGGGTATGATGGAACTGGTTTAATGCAGTGAGCAAATTTAGTTAGTTTCCCACCTTGCTAATTTAAAAAGTTTTTTGATCATTCCAGCGATTATTGCAGTCGCGACTACAAGCCTTTAGAGGAGTTTTATGAGACAGCCACTGAATCGACGGCGTTTTTTGAAGCAGTCTTCCGCTGTGGCGGGAATTGGTTTCTTTGGTTCAACAATGGGAGTATCCCGCGCGCAGGACTCCCCCAACGAACGACCCGTCTTCGCAACGGTTGGGCTTCGTAACCAAGGTTGGACCATCACCAGCAAGTCAACCAAGTTTGCTGACTTTGCAGCATTTGCTGATGTGGATGCCAATGTCCTAGGGGATAATCTTCGGAAAATCAAAGAGCGAACCGGCAAAGAGGCGGAAGGCTATGGCGACTACCGAAAAATTCTTGATCGCGATGACATTGATGCGGTCATGATCGCGACGCCCGACCACTGGCACACAAAAGTTGCTGTCGAGGCGATGCTGTCTGGAAAGGATGTCTACTGCGAAAAGCCGCTAACCTTAACGATTGATGAAGGCAAGTTAATCGAGAAGGTTGTCAAAAAGACCGGGCGAGTCTGTCAGGTTGGTACGATGCAGAGAACGGAGAACAGTCAGAGATTTCTCCAAGCGATTGCATTGATCCGAGATGGGCGAATTGGTGAGATTCAGAAAGTGACTTGCGGAATCGGTGGTGCAACCGCTTCGCCGGTTATTCCTGCGATCGATGTACCCGAAGGCCTAGATTGGGATCAGTGGTTAGGCCCTGCTCCACAGGTGCCTTACCGGGCCTTGCCGGAAATGCGAACTGGCTATGGTGGTGGTGTACCGCTTTACACGAATTGCCACTACGCTTGGCGAAATTGGTACGAATACTCCGGCGGTCAGATGAATGACTGGGGGGCTCACCATGTTGATATTGCCACATGGGCCCTCGGTGCCGATAAGACCGGGCCTAGTAAAATCACTCCATCGAGTTTCTCGTTGCCGGTTGAGTACAAGAATGGGAACCCCACGGTTGCCGATCAGTACAACTCGCCGACAAAGTTCGAGATTGTCGCCAACATGCCTGGTGACATTCCGCTTGTCATTACCAGCGAAGGTGATAATGGAATTCTCTTTGAAGGCACGAAGGGACGTTTCTTTGTTAACCGCGGCAAGATCACCGGTAAGCCGGTTGAGGATCTCGCACAGAAACCGCTTCCTGAAGGCGCAGTTGAGGATGTCTATGGAGGTCCTGTAAGCGAAAACCACACTGCCAACTTCATTGACGCAATGGTGGCCCGAACTCAGCCAATCTCTGACGTTTGGTCGCACAATCGAATGCTGGAGACTTGTCACTTGGCGAACATCGCGATTCGTCTAGGACGAGAGTTAAAGTGGGATCCAAGCAAACGAGAGATCATCGGCGATCCAGAAGCGAATTCGTTCCTTGGTCGGGAAAGCCGGAAAGGTTACGAAATCGAGATGTAACCCATCGAGATCGACATCGCCCCTCCGCTTCGTCTGGCGGAGGGGTTTTTTTATGCATGTGAAGCGATCAATTGAGGATAAAGATGCAAAGCGTTTTCTCTCGACTTCTGTTGGGTTCTTGGTGTGTGATCATTGGTTTCGCCATCGAATCTTATGCCGAAAACTATCCGCAATTTCGCGGTTCAAATCAGGATGCATCCTCCACTTCGCGTTTACCAATGAAGTGGAAGGATGTTGACAATGAAGCCGAGGGGATTCGTTGGAAAATCAAGACGAGCGGAGAAGGTTGGTCACAACCGTTGGTGTGGCAGGATCAAGTGATTTACACCGAAGCGGTTCCAGTGGATCCGGATCGTGCAGGTGCAACTAAACCAGAAAATTACAACGGTGGATATGGTCGAGATCGTGATGATCTAGTGAAGGTGGTATATCAGTATCGTGTGGTCTCTTTGGATCGAGAAAGTGGAGAGGAAAAATGGAGTAGTGTCGTGAAGACGGGAAAGCCGCCGATCCCACGTCACACAACCAATACTTACGCCACTGAAACTCCAGCTACCGACGGGCAAAGAATCTACGCGTACTTTGGAATGAATGGCATCTATTGTCTAAGTATGCAAGGTGAACTGCTGTGGCAACGAGATCTCGGTGTTTATGAGATGCGTGCTGGCTGGGGGACCGCGAGTTCGATTGCGGTCGACCAAAATCGCTTGTTCGTGCAGGTTGATAACGAATCGCAGTCGTTCGTGATTTGCCTGAACGCAAAATCAGGTGAGCAAAATTGGAAGGTGAACCGCGATGAAAAAAGTCAGTACAGCAGTCCAATGATCTGGAGTAACTCGGTTCGCAAAGAATTGATACTCGGTGGAATGATCTACCGATCGTATGACCTAGAAAGTGGCGAATTACTTTGGTCAATCGATATGGATAAGGGAAGGAGTTCCGCGACACCCATCGCTGTAGGTGATCAGTTATTCATTGGAAATGAGTTTCGTAATCGGGGCGGTGCCGATGATGGTGGAGGGCGGCTTTACTGCATCACTCCAGGAGGCAGCGGGGATCTGACCCTGCCAGAGGATGCAATGTCGGGACCTTTTGTGAGGTGGAGAATGGATGACTCGGGCATCCAGATGGCTTCGCCAGTGCATTGTCAGGGCTTTCTGTACTTTTTCCAGCGACAGGCAGGGATTGTGACGTGCGTGAGTGCAGAGAGTGGTGAAAAGATTTATGAGTCGCGTGTCCGAGGCGCTAAGTCATTTTGGGCGTCCCCCTGGACCGATAAGCAATATGTCTATTCACTCGATGCAAGCGGTAATACGCACGTCATCAAGCCTGGGGACACATTAGAGACGGTATCAGTAAACGAACTGGATCAAATGTCTTGGGCTAGTCCAGCGATTGCGGATGGCAAGATCTTCCTGAGAACGATAGATCACCTCTACTGTATTTCGGATGAAGCTCGCTAATGCAGGAAGGTTGAAAGGCACAAGAATTCGCGTTTAGAACCGGCACGTCGCCTCGGCGTGCCAAGAAATAGGTCTCACGTATTGAGGGGCTGTGGTTTACTCACTGCGGGGGCGTTTTTCTTCAAGCCAAGGTTGCTCGGGAACTCGTTTCTCTTCATTCGACCACCAATCCGGTTCTGGGAACCACCGAAGAGAACTGTAGCGAGGATACATCTCCCACTGGTGAGCCGCTCGCGGGTCGGTGACTCTCAGGTCTCCCGTTTGCCGAAGGTACTCATCCAGTGTCTTCGATAGCGATGACCGAGCATCCTGGTGGTCGATCTGCGATGCCAAGTTGTGGAGGCAGGCTGGGTCCGTTTGAATGTTGTAGAGTTCTTCGGCCGGACGAATTGCAACGGCAGCATCCAGTAATTGTTTGACACTAACCGTACCTTGATTGGCGATCATCCACTGTAGTGTTGGGCCGTCATCAATATCGTGGTATCCGCCATCTTTTGGACCAAGGGTACCGCTAACCAATTGATTGTTCAGATTGAATTTTGCACTTGCATATTTTTGTGGAGTGCCAGCTGGCCATCGATCCGGTGCAAAATTGCGGATGTATAAATAGGTATCGGTTCGGATGCAGCGAGATGGATAGCCTAGTGAATGGAATCTTGAAGACGAGTGGCGCTCTCGTCCGCTAAAGACCGAAACTCGACGTTCGACGGTTTTGTCATTACTTTGGCGAAGTGCGGCAGAAAGACTTTTTCCGGTCAATTGATCTGCTTGCTGCGGAGAAACCTCGGCGACATCAAAAATCGTTCTCGTAACATCGATTAGGCTCACAAGGTGATGGTCCTGCTGACCCGCTGGCCAGGCCGCCGGCCAGCACATCGCAAGCGGCATGTGGATCCCGTATTCGTAGAGATTGGCCTTCGCGCGAGGGAATGGCATACCGTTGTCGCTCGTCACAATCACCAAAGTGTTTTCCGACTCACCAATCGATTCAAGATGGTTGAGCATTCGTTGCAAATGTGAATCAAACCATTGCACCTCAAAAATAAAATCTGCAACATCGGACCGTACTTCAGGAGAATCCGGTAAAAATTTTGGCAGATGCACCTCACTTGGATCGATACCTTGGGACTCTCCTATGCCGGGTTGGAATGAACGGTGCGGTTCGTGTCCGCCAAACCAAAAACAGAACGGTTGATCGTCCTTTCGTTCACGAAGGAATTGCTCAAAGTTCGTTGCGTAATCAGTGGATGAAATGCCGCCTGGCGATTTCATTTTGGCTTTTGAGTAACTGCGACCGGCAGGATTGTGCGGCCAATCCGCAGCGCGTCCGGGTCCCCAGCCTTTGCCTGTCATTCCCACGTGATAACCAGACTTTTCCAATTGCTCGGTAAACACCGGAAGGACTCGAGGGAAGTCACTCGCGTGGGTACCGGCCGCTCCGATTTGCCAGATTTCTCGTCCCGTTAGAAAGGCCGCTCGCATCGGGCTACAACCAGGAGCCGGCGTGAAAGCTGAATGGAAGAGAACGCCTTGCTTGGCAACTTGGTCAAAAGCCGGTGTTTGAATTCCAGCGGTTCCATAGGCCGATGCATACGGGAATGACTGATCGTCAGAGATCGCAATCAGAATATTGGGACGTTTTGCTGAGGCAGCTGTTTGCAAAAAAGTCAGGGAGAGGATGCAACAGAGTGATCCAATTATGATTCGGTTGCAAAGCTGTAGACTCATGGAACAGTGATTCTCGGGAGCTTTCATGCGTCAGGCTTGATCGGGGATTTGGATAGCCGTTATTCCAAATCGAAATGACTGCTCGAGTTGATGTGACAATCGTTCCAGCAGCCATTCGACGGAATTGTTTCTTCGGAGATGACTCGTAATAAAGAGTTTACTTGAATTCGTGATCTTGATGCGCGGCATTTCTTGCAGAGTTCGGCAACGGATCCGATTTAGCAGGTTAGTGCACTTCAGCGGGTTAGTGCACCTCGAGAATTAGTCGGCGCCGAGGGGGAGGCAGCGATTGGTTACGAGTTGAAGCTGAGCAACGTTTCAGGGCTTACCCGAACTCAGGCTTGCATCGACAATTGCAAAAAAATACCCCAAACCCTGCGAGGCAGAGTTTGGGGCAGGGGTGCGAATTTACGAATCCGCAGTATTTTTATTCTGTTGTTTCGCTCTTTACCCGAACAAACTTTCCGTGAGTGAAAAGGGATCTAAGATCAGTAACGATTTCGCTTGCGTGACTAACGACCTGCAAAGAAGCGATGCAACTCGTTGTTACGG
>Ga0181563_10006524_pt1 | contig 10453 bp, 16 predicted proteins | sample 011ome_25_FD_133759 | JGI IMG/M metagenome (GOLD analysis project Ga0181563, IMG submission 133759) | Coastal salt marsh microbial communities from the Groves Creek Marsh, Skidaway Island, Georgia - 011512CT metaG (megahit assembly) | ecosystem: Environmental > Aquatic > Marine > Intertidal... | reverse complement strand
CGGGCTGCGCTGAGAGCTGCGGCCACCGCAGAATTGGCTGGCGTGGACGGCATCATCGACGCTGACGTTATGTTTGCGGTTCAAAAAGCCGCACGCGCAGCACTGGAGAACACATGATTAGCGAAGACGCTCTAGCCGTCGTCACCAAGGTCGGCCTCGTCGCTGCGGTCCTGTTCGTAGTGATACCCGCCGCGATCTGGTGGTTCGTCAGGTATCTGGAGTTCCTGGCGTGGGTAGTCGAAAAATGAAGTTCAGGGTTGTCGTCAATACCCACAAGAAGCCACACTATGCCATCTCATGCCTGACGATGGCGCAATCCATGGAGAGTGGGCTGCATGAGGTGGGTTATACGTTGGCCTACGACGCAGAGGATACCCTGACGGACATGGAAGTCACCCGGACGGGTAGTCTCCTGTGGAACATGGTGGACCGTGTTGATCGCCAGCCCAAGCCCCAGAACATCAACGATATCTTCAACCGGAACGTACCCGGCAAGGACGACGCGGACTTCTATGTGGTCTTTACAGATGATGGATTCTGCGCGGCTCCGGCCTGGGATGAATTCATTGCCCAACGGGTTCCTGAGTACAAGGGATTGCCGGTCGTCATGGGTTGGAACGATCAGGCTAATCCCGGTCAGCTAACCCTGCCCATCGTTTCCAGGCAGTGGGTGGAGGTGTCCAACAGGCCACTGCTGGACACGGTTTACCCTTATTGGTTCAGCGACACGGCGATCAATGAGTTATATGGCTTCGCCACCGGGAACTATGTTCCTTGTTTCGAGTACCTGTTGCTTGTCAGCAAGCCGGGGAATCCCAATCCAATTATCAGGGACGTTGACCTGTGGTGGGACTTCTATGCCTTTAATCGGCAGGAGCGGCTGGAGGCTGGACGGTCGATCTCCCGCAAGCTGGGGATCAGGGTAGACGAGGACCGGATTCAACAGATGCTATCCCAGCATGCGGAGCGGGATGCGTTGGGCAGGGCCGCGACACATGAGATATTTAATACATTGGAGCGGGAGCCGCGCAAGCCGCCTACGGACCACTACTTGAAGGCAGTCGAGGAAGCTAATGCGATCCTGGGACGTTGATGCACTTGGCATCATAGATCAAATTGTGCGATGCCACCTGGAAAGCCACAACTTCCCACAAGTCCCAGTTATCCGCCACGGCCTTGCGCTGGGCCTCGTTGAAGTGGATACGGGAGAAGGACTCGCAGGACGTATCGCCGGAGATAATTATTTCCGGCCTACTGCAACTTGTCAATGATATCAGCGCGAGGCATACGCTTAACGGCGTTGTCCACGGTAGCGCGGTTCTTGCGGGCATTTTCCTTGGCCTTCAATGTCTCGGCAAGCTGCCGGTTCTCATGCTCCAACCGCCCAATCTCCTGATTGAGTGACTGGTTCTTCCACCACAGAAACCCTGCCGTCCCAGCGGCCAGCAGGACAAGGATGTAGGGTATGAAGCGTAGGTACGTCATTCCTTGGCCTTCAGGCTCAAGGTGCGGGATTTAAGAGCCTCATTCTCCGCACGCAAGCGGCCAATCTCCTGCGCCGCCTCGCGCATACGGGCGTACACCAGCGGCTTACCCTGGCCCAAGGCGTCCTTCGCCATACCGAATAGCCAATCTTCCAACTCAGTCATTACAATGCTCCCTCAATGGCCCCAAGGAATCGCTTGTGTATTTCAGCGATCTCCTCTGCGCGGTCAGTTCCGTTGATGATCTTTCGCGCCTGCACGGGATCGTCCCGCTTGTCGTTGAAGTACTTGGGCAAACCTACTCCGGTGAAGAGGCCGCCCTTCATGCCGTCGAACATAATCAGTGCGGCGATCTTGGGGTCCAGGGCCTTCTCGGGGTGGTTTACAAGGTCCACACCCACCAAGCCACTCATGTTTTTATAGTTGATCTTCCAGGTCAACTGGACGTATCCACGGCCATAATAGGCTTGGCCCGTGCCGGGATCGACTATACCATAAGCATGTCCCCGGCCCTTACCGTACTCCTCGATGGGCTGCATCGTGTTGGCAGTCTCCCACTTGGTCGTCGCGAGCATGTAGGCCAGCCACCGGATGTCGTCCATATCGGTACGGCTATCCCATACGTCGAGAATGGCACTGATGCCATTGACCTGATTCTGCAACAGGTAGCCGTTGAACAGTTCCTCCCTGACTTCCTTGAAGAATGCCTTACGATCCATTGTCGAGTCCTTCCGCAAGAGCCGCATAACCGCAGATATCTATATAGTCGTCTTTGTTGTGTTCGCCTTCCTTGGTCCGCGCGACTTTCAGCAGGACCATCATAAGGGCAACGTCGCGTGAGGTAATCTGGGTGCCGAGATACCCCTGCCACAGGCTCGCGATGTTGGCGTGGTTCATATGGTAATCGCCGTGCTGTTCCGCACGATCACCAGAGATGATGCACTCGGCAGTCTTGAGGATGGCCGCAGGATCAGGCTCTGCCCCGCCATAGCCATAGGGCATGATGGGAGGGGCCGGATTCTGCTTGGCCTCTTCGGTCTTGTGCCACGGCTCGTATGCCGGGGAGGTGTATTGATCCTGAAGGTTCATCCATTCCCTGCCGTACATCTAGGCCCTGCCAATTTGTGATTCGGGGACAACTCGGAGGACCATACCGCTGGCGAGGTCGCGTCCAACCGTGAACATCATATACCCCTCGACATCATCTTCCTCTGTGAACTTGACGCTACCACCTGCTCTTTTAACAAGGACGGCAAGCATCCAGATCATGGCTTCGTGGGTGTGGCCGTCATGCTCATATTCTATGGTCATTTCTTCACCACCAAGTCGGTGATGGACTGCACCATACCGATTGGTATGGTAACGTCTCCATCACAATGATCTCCGATTATCGAGGCCGCTAGCGTGATGTGTCCCTTGTTGCGGGCAACCACCCAGCCGACAGACTTGACGACTGGAGGCTTCTGCCCCCGCACTGTGTCGAGATGCTTCCAGCCCGACTCGTCTGACACGGCATCGACCCAGATCACCCGGACGAGTTTCACACCGCCTCCTTAAACATGCTGGGGTTGACAGTGTGCCGCTCTACCTCGCCGTACTCACGATGGAAAACAATGGCCTTCATCTGTTGCTTGCTTCTGTATCCCGCACCAGCAGCGTAGGCGTCCAGCGGAGGGAGTACCGGGATGCTCTCCACGAAGCAGCCGGGGAACTCTGTGCGGGCCTCCTTATGGACATGCCCCGTCAGCCACAGGCGATGCTCTGTGCGGCCCCACGCCTCCGGCATGTCATGCGCCATGATACCCGGCAGTCTCTCCCGCTTGGCCTTGTCGCCATGCTGGAAGCCCAACAGGTTCCGCCCGAATTCCATATAGGTGTATTCAGCCGGAGAGGTATCAACGGTGACGCGCGGCTCTTTCTCGTACAAGCAGGCGAGGAAGATGCGGATGCAGGCAGAGGTCGAGGGATCGTGGTTGCCGCCCTTGAACACCACCCGCACACTATGATGACGCTCCAGGGCGGAAGCGACCAGATGACGGATGATGCGGATACCAACCTCCACCATCTTTGGATAGCGCCCGTCAGCATCGAGAAGGTTCTTGTGCATGGGAGTGACGGCGGCGTAGCTGTCGTAGTGGAAGAAGTCGCCCAGAAAGGGAATGACGGCTTGCTTGCAGGGTGGGCATGTCCCAATCAGCCTGAAGGCAGACTCGCGGATAACCTCCTCTGCAATCGTCAAGTCCCACGCGGCAGAGCCTGTTTCCAGAGGCCACGCCATCATGCCAGTGTGGTGATCGCCCACCGGGTAACTCGCCAGCAAGTCTTCGTGAGAGTGTCCCTTGGGTTTCGGGATCGACTTGGCGGGCTTGATGTCTTTGGATAGCGTCTCGGCAAACTGCTTCCACAGAGCCTCGCGATGGGCGTCTTCCGGTTTCTCGCTGATCCACTGAGCGGAAACATTGCCTTCTTGATCGTAGTAGGTGGAAGTCTTGATTACACGTTTGGGGTCCGGTAGCTGGAACGTGTCAGCCGGATCGCGACCGGCGAGCTTGGTCTTGTCCCATCTTGCTACCTCATCCCCCTCTTTGTTTCTGAGGATGGACTGCCCCTTCATCATCAGGCGTGGCGGCAATACCGAAACGAAGCCTCGCCTCTTTGCCTCTATGACGCGGGCCTCAAATGTCGATCTGTTGACATCCATCGCACGGGCCGCAGCCGCTACACTTCCATGCGTTACGACGGCATCCACCGCTTCCTGGCACTTCTCGTCTGATAATGGGGCTTGAGCCATTATGATCTAACCTCTCCTGGAACGAAACAAATTACAGTGTCCATGATAATACACGCATGGGATCGACCGTCAGGGGATTTGAGGGGGAGGACGGCGGTGGCCGGAACCTCGTAGGTGCGTCCGTTGACACGCGCCCTCCAAATGCCGTCCTGATCCATCCAGGCGGTTACTGGAGAGCAGTCCTGGTCGTTGCAGCAACTAATGCCGTTGCGCGTCTTCCAGTCTGTATAAGGGCTGTGAGCGGATGCCGGTACTACCAGAAACAGTACTGCTAATAGAGCAAGTCGGCGCATTGTACCCCGCAGGGATGCCTGTCTTCCCCATTAGTACCACGCCTAGTTGTGGACTACAATACGAAGGAAATGAGGAATACCAGAGACATCATCGCCCATACCACCCACTCAGGGCAGTGGCCCTTGACCGTGGAGCGAATAAACATTATAGCGCCAACAAGTTGCCCCAACCGCGCGAAGCCAGAGAGAAGGACTGCGAGCGGAGGCCAAGTCGACATTCCCCAGCTATAGACGACAAACTCCCGGCAGGCCGTGGCCGTGAGAATAACCATGAAGGAAAGAAGGATATCTCGACGGAGGGCCTGCTTCCACCGCATGATCCCGGTAAACACGCCAATGATGCAGATTATTGCAAGGGCCTCGCTGGTCGTAGAAGTAAACCACTCAATCATTGTGCTTGCCCCCCAGATCGCCGCTCACCGTCTCGATCCCCTCCAGGACAACGCACTGTATTTCATCCAGTTTCTTTGTAAGCCGTTTGATTACACTCTCCCGTCGATCCTCTATTTCCGCTGCCTGTTGCTTTAAGTCCTTCATCTCGGGTGTGACGATCTTGTGGGTAAACATCACGCGCCTACCTTCTCGGCAATCTTTTCCAGAACACCCAACATGTCATTGTCAGACTTCAGCTTCTCGCGGAACAAGGCCACGTTATCTTTCTGTGCCTCCTTCCGCTCTGTACGCTCCTGCCACATCAGCCATCCCAGCAGGCCAATGATGGGGCCAGCGGCTCCGAAGCCCTTGGCTATTTCCATGAAGTCGTTCATGGCCTGATCGTGATTCCAAGGGTTTGCCCCGGAATGGGGATGCCACCTTGGGGACGATTGCCGATATTGTAGAGCATCCGTTCACGATCTCCCGTGTCTGTCTTGTCCTTGGGGACGGCAGTGCGGAGCAATACGAGGGCCTTCGTAAACTGTCCCTGCGGACCATCGAACTTGGATGAGCCGTAAGCAGTAACCCCGGCACGCTCCAGGATGTCTATGAGGGTCGCGGTGTCGTTGGACGCCAGTGCCTCTGCCATCATGGTTTTGGCGCGGTCGGCGGGGAGGCGGGATGCCAGCTTCTCCGAGATTCCGGCACCAATCTGCGCGACCTGTAGCGAGGGGCCTGCGCCGCCGCCACCCGCCACCGCAGCCGCTGTCTTCGCACCCAAGATGCGAGCCGCAGCCCTTGCCCACATGCCGGGGCCGGAGCCAAACTCCTTAACCTCCACACCCGCAACCTTGGCTGCCTCATTCATCAGGCCAGCATCCACATGCCGGATGATCTCGGCGTGTTGCGTGGCATTGATGATGCCGTTGTCTCTCATGGACTTGAGGAGGCTGGGGCCATTCGGGGAGAGCGGCGTGTTCAGCGTCTCGTTGACCTTAGTGTAGGAGAGGCCGTTCTTGGTGGATGCCTCGCCCATGACATGCTCAAGCACAGAGGCTCGCAGACCGCCGACTGCCTCGTCTCCTCCGCCAGTAGCCAAAGAGGCCATCCTACGCATGTCCCTGACGGGATTGCTTCCAGCCAGAGCGGAGGCAACCGCATCTGCGGGCCTCTCTCCGGCCTTCAGCACGCGGGCAAAGGCGGCCTGCTTGTCGGCCAGCTTCGTGGCATCGCCAGTACGCTCCAGCACGCCATTGAGGGCGACCTGACGATCCCGCGCCTGGATGAGGCTCTGCCGGTACTGCGGGAAGTCATCAAGCAGGGCGGAATGCCTGAGTAGCAACTTGTCCACTTCCTTCGGGATTACGTTGCCTTGCGAGTCGATGGCCGACTTGGAAACGTCCCGCATGAATTGCTCCTGCTGGGGGAGCATATCCGGCGCGGCGTTACGAAGTTCTGCCATCTGTAGCGCCGCCTTGTCGGGGCGAGTCTCTACAGCGGATTGCAGCGTCAACTCAGGACGGACGGCGGGAGCGCCGCTCGGCTTGGTCCCCAGCACATCGCCAGCATAGGAGCGGCTGAAGCGATCATTGAGGGCCTTGGAGAAGGCGCGGGCAGGCTCCACGGCGGGATGGTTGATGGAGGAGATGTCCGCCAGCAAGCCGCCCTCTGCGGAGGGGTCTGCACCATTAGCCACCCGCGAGAGACGATTGGCATCCCGGAACTGTCCGTTGGCACGCAGGGTGCGGGCCTCGTCCAGCAACAGGCTACGCATGTTCTGTACGTCCTGGCTGGTCACAGGGCCGGGAGGTACTGCGGGAGTGCCGGGGACGGTGCGATTGTAGAGGAACCTCCCGGTCTTGGGATCGGTGACGGGAACCCGCGTATCGGGTGTGGCGGGAACCCCCTCACCGGAGAACCGCTTCATCACCTTTTCCAGAAGGGGATTAAGCGTCTCCTCCTCAAGCATGCCGCTCTTGACGGCATTAAACTCCTCGATGGCGTTCTTGGGGTTTACCGGCACGTCCTTGGGAACGCGCTGCCACAGGGCAGTCTCCTGCTTGCGGGCAGTCGTAAGAGCCGTCTCTAGGTGGTCGCGGGCCTCGGTGTTAATGGTGGTGCGAGTGCCAACGTCGTTGGGCTGCACCCTCTCCGCAGCCGCCTGCGCCTTCTGCTCTGCGCTGCTCACCATCCGGTCAAGGGACTGCACGAAGCCTGTCTGGCGCTGCTTGGCAGCCGCTGTAAGGGCAGCCTGATTACCCGGCTCAAAGGCCGCCTGCGTACCGGCCTGCAAGTTTTCGGCATACGCTGTCCTGCCCTGCGTGACGGCATTCTTCAGATTGGCGTTGTCCTTCATCAGGTAGTTCTGGACACCGCTAAGGGCAGGACTCTGTGCCACCTCTCCGGCAGGCAAGCCGGGGGCCACAGGGGTCTGTTGGAGTCTGGCAAGGATGGCAGCGGAGTCTTCACCAGACTGCTCCAGGATAGGCCTCAAGGCCCGCGCCGCTGCTGTCTTGGCCCCCTCGGGGGAGACAGTCGTAAAGGGTTCCTTGATCTTGGCCCACAGGTTCTCAATCGGCCCGGAGGCGGCCTTGCCAGCCACGCCCACGCCAGCACCCAGGAGGCCACCACCCAACTGTCCAACAAGCTGCGCTGTCTCGCTGCCGGGGGCCGCAATCTCTGCTCCAGCACCGCCTATTGCCTGCCCCACCGTGGAGGGGATTTGAGAGGCTACGAATGCCTTGGGGCTGGTGGCAGCCTCGCCTACCATGCCACGCCAAGTATTGCCCAGCACACTCCCCTGAGCCACCCTGCCGGGGGCCTGGGAGGCCGCTATAGCGGGGGCCGTCATGCCGCGAGCGGCGGCCAGTGGGGCGGCGAGCATAGCCACCGTCTGCCCCGATACCTCGCCCGCGCGAGCGGAGGGCCGGAGGCCGGGAGGAAGTTCGTTGATGTCGTTGTAGGTCGCCCTGACACCCTCTGAGCCTACGCCCGTCAATCTTTGGGCAAGCCCGGTAATGGCGTTCTGTCCAGAGCGGATGCTGTTGGAACCCAGGAACGGGGTGTCTCCCACGGGAACACCGATAGCCCGCAAGCCTGCGGAAGCCAGATCGACGGGAGCGCCAAGGACATCCGAGATGCCGCGATTGGCACCCTGGACATAACCGGAGGCCAAGCCCGCCAAGCCATCCGGCGAGGGGTATTGCTTGACCCCACCGATGCGCTTCAAGAGATCGGCATCAGAAATCTTGCTGTAATCTATAGAGCCACCATTGATGCGAGCCAGCAACTCCTCATCAGTCATGGTGCTATAGTCGCTCATTTAATCAACCCCCGGCGACGGGCTTCAGCTATATCCGGGTTTTCTGCTTGGGGCTGTCCTTGTGCGATAGCCTTGGGGTCTTTGCCGCCTTGCCCAAAACTGGTGCGCGTGCCCTCCGCTATACGGGCCATGTTGTCTCGCGCCTTGTATAGATCGGCAAGGTTGGCGGCAATCTTCTGGCGATCCTTGGCATTGGACGGAGCGGCCATCTGGACATTCAGTTTCTTGATCTCACTGTCCAACTCATCCCGCACGGAGATAAGCGCGGTGTAAGCCGAGTCTCTGCCAACAACGGGATTATCCATATTCGGCATGAGGGCCTGAATCTTCTCAAGCGATGCTTTCGTAGAACGTCCCGGCATATCCACCGACACGGCCTTCAAGGCATCGTTGCGAGCCACCTTGTAGTTGGAACGCATCGCCTCATCGTAGATGCTGTTCGCCGACAGAGAATTGCCAGACATGGCTTGCGCTCCCGCGAAGAGATTATTCGCCGCTCCGGGAAGACCCCAGAGTCTGGCGTACTCACCCTTCGGGACGGAGGCATAATTCTCTGGGGGCGCGGTGGGTTGTGCCGCTGGTTGAGAGGGTCCAGCGTACCCAGGAGCCGGTTCGTTACGCAGCCCGGTGTATGGGGCCGCGTATGCCGGAGGTTGTGCCGCCACGGTCTGCTGTTGGGGAGTAAGCGCCGGTTGTCCGCCATCTGGACGAGGTACGCCGTACTGATCGAAGGGGTTGACGCCGCCGTTGATTTGCTGCTTCTCGCCCGTGATGGCGTTGATGCGCCACATGTTGCCGGATTGGTCTTCCTTGACTTGCCAGCCAGCCTGTAGGGCCTTCTGCTTCTCCGCAGCCGCCGTCGCCACCATCTGCCGCCAGTTGCTAAGAGCCGACATGGCAGCCTGCGGATTGACCTTGACCATCGCCTTGATCTCAGGCGGTGCGGTCGCGAAGGCGTCGAGGAACTCCGGCGACTGCATGTAGGCGTCAATCCGATTCTTCTCCTCAACCTTCTGCTTGTTCTCGGCGTACTGCGAACCCATCAACTTCTGCCGCGCCAGAGCGCCAATCTGCTCCGAGTTCTGCTGACCCATGCCACCTAGCGCCTGACCAGCCGCAGCAATGTAGGGAGCGCGCTCACGTTCCATCATGCTGCCACCAGCGGCGACGGCGTTAAGGCCCGCACTCACCAGATTGCCAAAGAGGTTCTGGTAGCGGATGCCACGCTGCTCCTCGGGCGATACCATGTCGTCAAAAAGACCGGGCATATCTTACATCCCTAGAAGGCCGCGACGGCGGCGTGGATCGTCAGTTGAGAGAAGGCCCATTGCCTCGGGGCGATAGGCGGGCAGCTTCTGATTCATGGCCCGCGTCATCCACTCAGGCTGCTGGGGAGCGCCCATCGCCATGGTCTGCATGCCGGTAGCCATGAGGCCTGCGTTATTGAAGGACTTGGGCTGCTCGGCTGCACCGGGAGGAAGCTGCACAACGCCAGTTCTGTTGTACCCGGCGAGGTCGGCGTCATCCGCAGTAAGAGGGTCTGCGGCGGGTGTAACGCCCAGGAGGCCGCCAGCGGGTCCACCGACATACTGAGTGGGAGGCATATCGGGGACGCCGTTATACTTGCCCTTCCAATGCTCAATGAAGTCCTTGCCCGTCCACCCCGCACCGCCACCGTTGCGCGTAACGGCAGAGGTCGCCATCTTGAGTCCCGCCATGGGATCGCCGTTACCGTAGAAGGGCGCAAGGGTTTCAGCGGCGGGCTGATTGGGATTGGCGATCAGAGCGGGGCCACCGGAAACGCCCTGTTGCCATCCGAGATAGTAGTGGTGCGGATCAGACTTACCTTCCGTCGCCTGATCGATGGCGGGCATGACAAGGTTCTTCATCCGGCGAGCGGCGGCGTCCACATTGGCTTCGGGATCTAAGATATCCCCCTTGCCCCAATCCTTCCACTCCCTGTCGCCAAACTGATAGAGGCCCTGATACTTCTTGCCAGCACCAGCGCGAGGATCGAGCGAACTTTCGATCTGGGCAATGCGCGTCATCATGGCGGGGTCTACGCCATACTGCTCGGCCTTGCGGCGGATGAGTTCTTGGATGTCAGGCATTGGGGAAGAACCTCGTCATGCCGCCGAAACCAAGATTGGTAACGACCTTACTGCCGCCGACTTCCTTGGTGGAGCCG
>Ga0181563_10006514_pt1 | contig 10460 bp, 4 predicted proteins | sample 011ome_25_FD_133759 | JGI IMG/M metagenome (GOLD analysis project Ga0181563, IMG submission 133759) | Coastal salt marsh microbial communities from the Groves Creek Marsh, Skidaway Island, Georgia - 011512CT metaG (megahit assembly) | ecosystem: Environmental > Aquatic > Marine > Intertidal zone... | reverse complement strand
TTACGCCGTGAACGCGAATTCCTCAGGGCGAAGCTGCGCGACGCCGCGGCGAGGGAGGAGAGGGAGATGGAGAGGGAGATGGGAGATGGGAGATGGGAGCGCGACGACTCGGACGAAGAAAACTCGGACGAAGAAAGCCCCGGAGGTTCCGCGCCGAGGAACACGCCGGCGAGACAGATGGACCCCCGCGCGCGCGCCGCGCGCCTCGCCGCGGACTTGCGAGATGCATCTTCCGGTGTTGGAACCCCGAACGGTGTTGGAACCCCGAACGGCGACGAGACCTCGAGCGCGCCTTCGGGGTTTTTCCACTTCGTGAGCGCGAACGGCGCGCGCGCGACGGGCGGAGCGACCGTCGGCGACGTCGGCGAGGACCAGCTTCGGCTGGTGGACTCGATCCACGAGTTGCTCTCGGAAGTGGAGCGCGAGCGCGCGAGGGCGAAGCGCGCGCTCGAGGCGGCCGGGGAGAACGCGCGTACGCTGGAGGCGACCAACGCGGCGCTGGAGCGCCGGCTCGCGGGAAAACGCGAGGTGCAGGCGGAGGGCGCCGCGCGAGACTTCCGGGACGCGTCGGAAAACGTTTCGCGAGGCGCCGTCGGCGGGTCCGACGCCTCCGACGCCTCCGACGACGCCGACGACTCCGACGACTCCGACGCGTGGAGCGACGACGACGTGGGCACGACGCCGCGCCGACGACGCGGGTTCTTCTCCTCGCTCAATCCGTTCGCGAGGCGGTGAAGGAGGTGTCTTTTTGGTAGTCTCGTTCGTATTTTCGACTACAAGTACGGCGCGGACACAAGGAAAACCGAAAAAAAGCACTTCACCTTCCCCTTCCTCGACGCTTCACAGCCACTGCGGGGACCCGACGTTCTCGAAGACGCAAATCTCCCCCGAGTACCCCGCGGTGACGACGATCTGGCCGATGGCCATGGCCGCCGCGAACGCGCGCTCGCCCTCCGCCTTCGCCTTCGCCGCCTCGTCCCGGTCGCCGTCGCCGCCTCGTCCGGGTCGCCCGGGAGACTCGCGCGCGTCGCGCGACGCGGCGGCGGCGCTCGACGCACTCGGCGCGCGCCCGCCGGACCGGCCCGCGGCGGTTCGGCCGCCGGGCGGAGCGCCCGAAACGAGCGCGTCATCGCCGAGTGCTTCGTCGCCGAGTCGTTCGCTCGCCGCGCTGTTCCGCGCCGTTTCGCCCGCCGCCGCCGCGTCCATCGGGCTCTGCGGCCCGCCGCGGAACAGCGCGGCGGCGGCGCGCGAGGCTTGGATCTCGCTCTGCGCGGCGGCTCGCGCCTTGGCCACCGCGGCGGCGGCTTCGCCCCGGCGCGCGTCGCGCACGCCCTTCGGCGCGAAGAGCGCGGCGGTGGTGATGTCGCTCGTCCCGCCGTTGGCGCGGAAGCTCTCGTACGAGCTGTGCTTGTCCCGTCGGAAGCCGGTGTAGATGGGGTTGATGGAGGGCACGAACGAGTTCACGGTGCTCCACACGTACACGTTCTCATCCTCCGAGCCGCACACGATGAACTCGGCGCCCGGGGAGAAGGAGGCGCGGATCTGCGAGTTGTTGTTCTTGTGCCCCTTGTACTTGCACGCGAGGTGGTAGCCGTCGTACACGCGCACGCGGCTGTCGTTGGAGGTGACGAGCAGCTTGCGGTCGTCCCCGGGCATGAACGCCAGGCCGGTGATCTTCTTGCCGCTGTTCTTCGAGCCGCCGCGGCTGTGTCGCACCTCGAGGTGCGTCAGGTACTCGAAGCGCACGCCGTCCATGGCGTAGAAGTGGCACTTGCCCTTGTACGACCCCGCCGTGCACGTCGAGCCGTCCGAGTTGAAGGCGGCGGCGGTGACCATCTCGCCGATGTCCACCCAGTCCGCCACGTGGTGGTCGGGGATGCTCCAGAGCCGGAGCTTGCCGTCCAGCGAGCCGCTCAGGAAGTACTTGTCGTTCAGGGGGTGGAAGTCGATGGCGGTCACGAAGTCCTGGTGCGAGAAGATGCGGAGGCACTCGTCCATCGCCGCGTACCACAGGCGCACCGTCTTGTCCATCGACGAAGACAGCAGCCAGTCCGTGCGCGACCAGCACAGGTCCAGAACGTCCCCACGGTGCCCCCGGTACTCGCGCCGCGGCGAGTCCTTGAACACGGACGCGCCGCGGATGGACATGCGGGGTTTTCCGTTCGGCGCGTCGCCGTTTGCTTTTTCCGTTTGCTTTTCGTCTCCTTTTTTTTTCTCGCCGTCGGCGCCGTTTTTAAAGTCGTCAGAGGAGACGAGGTCGAGCTCCCAGACGCGCACGACGCGGTCCTGCCCCGCGGTGGCGAGGAACCGCCCCGAGTGGTTGAACTTCATCGTCCACACCGCGTCCTCGTGCGCGCGAAGCGTCTGCACGCGTCGCAACTCCGTGAACTCCTTGTACACCTTGCGGTTCACGCTCACGCGCACGGCGCGCCCGGAGAGACTCGCGCGCGCGGCGCTTTCCGAGAGTCTCTCGAGTCTCTCCGCGTCCGTTCCCGGAGGCGGCGCCGACGGGTCTGAGGCGCCGTCGCGCGACGGGTCCCGGTCTCTCCCGTTTCTCTCCGCGTCTCTGCGCTCTGTCTCTGCGCCACGCGGTGAGCGCTCCGCCGCTTCCGACTTCTCGAGCACGCGGCTGCTCGCGTACGCGGACGCCTCCGCGAGCCGCTTGGTCATCCACCGGCGCGGGTTCCGCCCGAACGGTTTCTTGTTCTCTAACGGTTCCTCCTCCGAACGCGCGCGCGGGGCGGGCGAACCGTCCCCGTCCCCGCCGCCGCCGCGGGGACGCGCGTCCCCGTCCCCGCTCCCGGCGTCCCCGCTCTGCCTTTCCCGCAGGCTCACCTCGCGCATCAGCGGCGAGAGCCCGAGGTTGTCCTCGAGCTCCCGCACGGGGACGTCCTTCCCGGAGCGCAGGTCGCGCACCACGGCGGCTTTTTGCGCTTTTTGTTTTTCCGCGTCGGCGGCGGCGTCGGCGCCGCCGATCATCGCATCCGCCGCCGCCTCGTCCACGATGTACTCGCGCCCCGTGTCCAGGTCCTTCAGGCGGAACGCGGTGCTCGGGATCTCGGGGGACGCGGACGGGGACGCCGGCGGCGAGAGACGCGGCGTCCCGGCGCGACGCGACCCCACTCCCGCGTCGTCCGATCCCGCGTCGTCCTCGTCGTCCGCCTCCATCGCGGGTTTCGTCGCGACCATCTGCGAGACATCCAGCGAGCCGCTCGACGGGAGCGTGGGGGAGGCGTTCGCGGCCGTCCCCGAGCGCTGAGTGCCCTCCGCCTCGTCCCGCGTCGAAGGCGCTCCCGTCGGACGCTCCTCGCTCAACGTGCGCGTCAGCCACGACGGGCCAGGGATCTCAGCGGGCCCGTCTCCCTCGGGGTCGAAGAACTCGTCGTCCGAAGACATCTCCGAGAGCGCATCGTCGTGCGTGTCATCGTGCGACATCTTCGTCGATCTCGTCCCTCGAACGAGCGCCGGGCGCCTTCCCGCCCCGCGCTTCGCGCGGATCTCGTCAGCAGTCGCCGGATTTGTTGAATAAAAGCGCCAGACACGCCTTTTCTAACCGTCTGAGACGGAACGCGCGTCCTGATCGCGCGGCGTTCCCTGGGCGACGCGACCGCTCGTTCGACGCGCCCGCTCTCCGTGGAACGCGCCTCGGATCGGGTTCCGCGAACCGAGCTCGGAGACGCAGCGCGCTCGTGGGTTTGTCGTGCCCGTCTCGCCCAAGGGTGGGTGGCGATAATTATTATAACGCGAGTCGCGTTATTTTACAGACGCACACACCCAGACACACAGCGACTGTGGCAGAAAGGCGACCGTTTGCCCGTTCGCGCGAAAAAGCCACGACACTGGCACTTTCGCGCCGCGCGCCGGTACCGGTGCGGGCGTGGCCTTCCGCCGACGCGTCCGACCACGCGCGCAGTTCCCTCGGGTCTCTCCTCGGTCCACTCCCCTCCCCGGTGGCGCGTCCGGCCGCGCCTCGTGGGCGGACCCCCTCGGTGCCCGGCGTCCAGATTCTCGCCTCGACGGACGCTTCGAATCGGTTCGAATCGGTCGTCATGGCGAACTACCACTACATGTCGCTGCACCAGGCGTGGGTGACGAACCAGAAGCTGGTGAACATTTACGGCGTCATCACGCGCGTGGACATTCCCCGGCCGTGTTCCGGGACGGACTACAAGCAAAGGGTCTGGGTCACGGACGAGAGCGCGCGCGACATCAGCTTCGGAGGCTCCGTCGCCGACGACGACGACGCGCTCGCCGCGGCGAGCGGGGGCGCTAAGGACGTGATGATCATGTTCTTCGGCGACCGCGACGTTTTGCTCACGAACGCGCGCGAAGGCGATATCGTGCGCATTCACAGGCTGGAAAAGAGGGAGTGGCAGCGCCGCCCGCAGTTCGTGGCGAAGATCGGCGTCATCCGCTCGGGAAGCGGCGCGGGGGGAGTCGCGCGGTGTCACTTTTGCCTCTTCCGCGGTTTGCCGAGCGCGCCGGGCGAGGTTCTACCGGAGGAGCCGTTCCAGACCTCCTCTCAGAAGTATACGTTCAACGTCACCGACCGCGCCAACGTCAAGCGCCTGCGCGAGCTCGTCGGGGTCGGGTCGTTCCGCGACGCCGCGCTGGACAATCCGTTCACGGTGCCCATCAGCTCCATCACGCACGCGGATCCGAAAAAAACGCACCACGCCGACCAGTACGACCTTCACTGCAAGGTGCTGGAGGTGATCACCGCGCCGGAGACGGGCCGGACGACGCTAGTGGTGTGGGACGGCTCGGACAGCAGGCCGTTCCCGCCGAACGTCACCAACCTCGGGCCGTCGGGGGGGGGGCTGGAGTCGCAGAGCGAAAACGCGTCGGGGAAGGTTTCGCCGTTCGGCGGCGGCGGCGAGTACCCGGCGTTTTTCTTCGCCCCTTTCGAACCAGAGCGCGCGGTGACGAGTGAGATGGTGGAGAAGTACGAGCGATCGCTGGGTTCGATCCCCCGGTGCGGCAGCGCGTTCCCGGTGGTGATGCGCAACTTCGACATCTCCCGGGAAGACATGCCGCGGCGCGGCGCGTGGATCCGGCTCATGAAACTCTCGTCGTGGGTGCGGGAGGGCCAGAGGCAGGGCCTCTTCACGCAGCACAGCTCGTGGGCGCCGTCGCGGCCGAACCCCTCGTTCCAGGAAGCCTACGCGGAGCGCCTCGAGAAAAACGACGTCGCGATGTGGGCGCCGCGCGGCATCGCCGCGGAGGGCCGCGACGGCGATCTGACGCCCGCGCTGACGAAAACCGCGCACGCGCACGTGCCCCTCTCCACGTTGCGCGAAGTCTTGGCGTCGCCCGCCCCGTCCAGGCACCGGTGCGCGGTGCGCGTGGTCGGGCACTTTCCCAAAGACGTGCACGACTTTTGCGTTCCGAACGACGATGACGACGATGACGACTCAACTTGGAGTTACAACCTGTCGTTGGTGCTGGAGGACGGCACGGCGCGCCTGAAGGCGCACCTGGCGCCGCCGGAGAGCGCGTCTTTTTTTCACGGCGTCCCGCCGTGCGACTTGTGGGCGTCGGCGACGACGTACGACCGCGTCGCCGCCAAGACGCGCGCGCTCACGGAGCACCACATCGACCGACCGCACGAGGGATGGGTCGTGGTGTGCGTCATGAGCTACCTCGTGCCGCAGGAGGGCAAAAAGAAAAGAGACAAGAAACACCCGGGAACGCGGTGTTTCCAGATTTTCGGGACGAGCGTCGTGGGGCCGCGCGCGTAGTACTTTTTTTTTTTAAAGTAAAAGCGAGTACGGTACGTACCGTCGTAAATACGTAGCGTAAGAGACGTAAGACGTATTAATACTACGTAGTTCGAGAGACGCGTGACAAAACATCGCCGTGGTTCCTATCACGCGTCCTATCACGCCACCTTACTTCGAGCGCCTCTTCCGCCGCGTTCCGGGCGCGTTCCGAGCGCGCTTCGCGAACGAAGAATCACTTGACGAAGTTGGCGACGTTTTCCAGCCACCGCGTGTACTCTCTCTGCTCTTTGTCGACGTGCGCCTCCGCGATGTAGTTGGCGAGCGTCGCGTCGATCCCGCGCGCCTCCAGGTACTTGTGGAACTCCTCCTGCACGCTCTCGTCCAGCTCGTCGTAGTTTGGGCCGGGGTAGCTGCTGAAGTACTCGTCCTCGTCGTCCTCGTCCGCCTCGCCGCCGCCGCCGCCGCCGATGGCCTCGTAGCGCACGTTGCGCACCTCGACGGTTTCGCCATCCGTCGCGCACGAAAACTCCAGCCCCTCGTGCCCGTCGCCCCGCGAGACGGAGACGGAAAAGTGGATCGTGACGTCCTCGTCCTCGTCCTCCGCTTCGTTCGTCGCGGCGCCGTCCGCGTCCGACACGAAATACTCATCCTCCTCGTATGGGTCCTCCGTCGCGTTGAACGTCACCGCGATCTCTTCGTCGTCGCCGAAAGCGCGCACGAGCGTGATCTCGCAGTCGCCGTCCGTCTCGATCATCTCGAACGGCTCGGGCGGGCCCTTCGCGACCACCTCGCTCGGGACGTACGTCGTGCGCTCGTGCTCGAGCTCCTCGCCGAGGACCTGAGACAGGCCGCGCTCGCCTCCTTCCGGCGGGCTCGCCTCCTCGAACGCGAGGGAAGACGCGCGGAAGCCGCGCGCCGCGCGGCTCGCCTGCACCGCGGCGACCGCCGAGGGAGACGCCGATCGCGACGCGGCCGCGCCCTCGCCGGCGGCGAGCGCGGCGCGGGGGAACGCGGTCGCGTTCGCGAACGCCGCGCGCGTGGCCGCGCGGCGGAGCGTGTGGCGTGCGGCTTGGAACATCGGGGAGTGCCTGCGCGCGGAGGTGCAGTGAGCCCGCGCCGAGGGCGCTTTCCAGGTTTCTGTTCATCAGGTCGTCCGTCGGTGAGACGAAAACGAACTTCAGCAAAAGAAAGAATATGTCGAAAACCAGACGACGCGGCTAACTTCTCCTACACCCGCCTCCTACTCCACCACCCGAATCACGCCCTTCTCACCCGATCCCCCCCGAGGGCCTCGCGTTCTGCGCGACGGCCCTGCCGAGTCTGCACTCCAGGCTCCCCGGCGCGGTGGCGTCGACGTTTAAGTCGCAGGCGTCGTACAGCGCCTTCCCTTCCGCCACCTTCTCCGCGGGCACCTCCTCGAGAAACGCGACGATTGAGGAATCCACCAGCTCCAGGTACGTCTTCGGCCCCTCGAAGTCGACTTTGACGCGTGCGTTGTTGCTCTTGAGCATGCTCTCCGTCTGCGTCACGGACTGCAGAATATCCTGCACCGCGTACGGGTCCGCGCCGTACGCCTCGGTCAGAGCCGGCAGCGCGCGCGCCAAAGGCCCGCTGATCCGCGTGCTCGCCTTGGTGTTGAGCTGCGACAGGTCGCACGGGAACGTCGGCGCGGGGCACGTCGTGGAGAAGAGCTCCATCTGCGCCAAGACGTCGCCGATGCACGCGCGCACGGCGTAGATCACGGCGATGGCCTGGATCGGGTCCTCGATCGGGACGTCCAGATCCTTGTTGAACATGGCGAAAGACGCGGGCGGCGCCGTCAGCGCCGCCGTCGACTCGAACGAAAGAAAACCGACGATCGACGCGGCGAAGCGTCCGAGCGCGTCGCGGCGAGAACGCGCGTCGTGAGGCGGCATGGACGTTCGTTCGCGCGAAACGGTCGTCGCGCTCGTTCGCGACACTTCAGAGGATGCCGCCGTCTCGTCGCGGGGCAGCCTCGAGGACGCGCGGACGAGCGCGCGGCGGCGCCCGGTCGCGGCGCGGGGGATGCGAGCCGACATCGCGACATCGCGAGGGCGTCTCGACGAGACGCGTCTCGTGAACGACCCCGCCGCGCGCGAAGAGGACGCCGCCACCTGCGCGTCAGCCACCGCCAACATCGCGCTCGGAGTGATCGGGGGCGAGGTCGGGAGACCACGCGCGGGCGCGTGTGCGTCTCAGGCGAACAGAAGCGCTTCGGTGTTATCCAACCGCGCGTCGCGCGTTTTCCACGTCAGCATCTCACAGCATCTGAGTCTCGACGAACGCGAAAAACCCGAAAAAGCGTCGTCGTCCGCTTTTCACGCCGCCACATCTGGCGCGCACTTCGTCGGCATGCAGGCACCCAGCATGCAGGCACCCACGGTGCCCTCAGGGACGCTGGCGCGTCCCTCAGCGTCGCGCTTCAGTGCCGGCGCCGTCGCGACGCCTCGCGCCGTCCGCGTCTCCGCCGCGGGCGCGCGCCTCGGCGCGCGCCGATTCCAGGCGGTGGTGGACCGCCGCCGCCTCGTCGCGGTGACGGCGGTGTCGACGCGACCCCACCCCCCCCCGTCGCACGCCGCGGCGCGCCGGCTCGCCGGCTCGCGCTTCGCCCTCTCGGAAACCCCGCGGCCCGACGCGTCGCTCCGCCCGGGCGCCTCCACGCGCGCCGGCGCGCTCGCGCGCCGCGCGTCGCACGTGACGTCCGCGGGGTCGCGTCGATTGAGCGAGTTCCCCGTGGCCGACCGCCGCGCCGAGCTGAACGGCATGAAGATGGCGCAGCTCAAGCCGCTGTGCAAGGGCTCGGGGCTGATTCAGGGCGGGAAGAAGCAGGAGCTCATCGCGCGTCTGCTGGAGCACGAGTTCGGCACGACGGACGACGAGGCGGACATCGACCCCAAGGATGACATTGTGGGCCTCGCCGCCGAGTGGCGCGACGGCCGCGCCGCGGCGACCGGCGTCTCCTTCGGCGAGATGGACCGCGTGGAGGGCGCGCTCAGTAGCATGGAGTTCGTGGACGAGCGCGCCGCGGACGCGGCGTTCTACGAGCAGGGCTTCGACGACGGCGGGTACGCGCGGAGCTCGGAGGCGCGGGGGGACCAGGGCGTCGGCGCGAGCTCGGCGGCGGCGCGCGTCATGGGTCGCGACGGCGGCGGGTTCGACGACGGCGGCGGCGCGGGCTGGGGGGACGACGGCGGCGGTGCGCGCGATTGGTACGCGGAAGAGGAGCAGTTCGCTCCCGCGAAGGAAGAGCTCACCGCCGAGGCGCGCGCCGAGGCGAAGCGCAAAGCCGCGCTCAAAGCCGAGCGTTCGCTCGAGCGGCGGTCCGCCATCGTCACAGCGCTGCGCACCTTGGCGACGGAGCGCGAGGGGTTCGAGAGCGACCCGCGCGTGCACTTGGAGGCTGTGAGCCGCGCCATCGAGCGCGCGTACCGGAACATGCGGCACAGCGCGTTCGCCAAGATGGACGACCGGGGGCGGGACGTGTGCGTGGACATCAACGTCGCCACCGGGACGCTGGCCATCCTCGCGCAGAGGGTCGGGCGAGGGGGCACGGTGGAGTGGGAGATTGACGACACCGAGGCGTTTTTGGAGGCACACTCGAAGCGGCACCAGATCCGCAAGCTGGCGTTCGCGTTCACCGAGGAGATCAACGAGGCGGTGTCCGCCGCCGCCGCGGAGTCGTACCTCGCGCGGGACGGTGAGATGGTGGAGGCGACGGTGGTTGCCCAGGGGCGCGACGGCGAGATTCTGCTCAAGCTGAAGGACGGCGCCTTCGCGTGTTTGCCTCCGGAGGAGGCCATCCCCGACAAGCGGTACGCGCAGGGCGACCGGGTCTGCGCGCTGGTGATCGGCGTCGAGCCGCGTACCTGGGCCGCGGACAAACGCGCGCCCGTGCTCGTGAGCTGCGGCATCGCGGGCCTGCTGGCAGAGGTGCTCAAAGCCGAGGTCCCGGAGGTTGCGGACGGGAGCGTGGTCATAAAAGGCGTGTCGCGGGTGTCCGGCAAGATGTCCAAGGTGGCGGTGGCGGCGGCGGACGGTGACCGAAGCGGTTTAGGGTCCGTGGACCCCGTGCTGGCGTGCGTGGGCGCGGAGAACGCGCGCCTGCGCGCGATCCGCGAGAGGCTCGGGGGCGAGGTGTGCCAGATTTTGCCGTGGCGCGAGGACCCCGAGGCGTTCGTCGCCGAGGCTCTCTTCCCGGCGGTGATCCAGCGCGTGACGCAGATGGACGCCGCCGGCACGCTGGATGAGCGCGGGAACGCGCGGCGCATGAGCAAGTTCGTGGCGTACGTCAACCGCTTCGACGAGGCGAAGGCCATCGGCGCCGCCGGGATCAACGTCAAGCTCGCCGCCGCGCTGTGCGGGTGTTTCATCATGGTGGAGCGACACAAGGAGCCGCGCAAGTCTGATGACTTATATTCCGGGGGCTGGGGGAACGCGGATGACGACGAGGCGGACGACCGCTGGGTGAGCGACGCGCGCGACGCGCGCGACGCGCGCGACAACGACGGCGACTGGGCGAGCCACACCGCGGGCGCTCCCATCGATTTGACGGATGACGGCCTGGACGAGCTCGGGTGGCCGGATCTGGAGCCGGCGACAAGAGATCCGACGATCGCGACACGCGCGGTCGGATCTCTCGACGAATCTCTCGCGCTGGACGAATCCGCGACGGATCCGCGCGACGACGACGCGAACTGGGAGGAGGTGGGCCCGGGG
>Ga0181563_10006512_pt1 | contig 10463 bp, 18 predicted proteins | sample 011ome_25_FD_133759 | JGI IMG/M metagenome (GOLD analysis project Ga0181563, IMG submission 133759) | Coastal salt marsh microbial communities from the Groves Creek Marsh, Skidaway Island, Georgia - 011512CT metaG (megahit assembly) | ecosystem: Environmental > Aquatic > Marine > Intertidal... | reverse complement strand
ACTGCGCTGGAGTAGTATATCCACCATTAACATATCCTTTTTCAGTTGAAGAAAGGGTTATACTATTTCTCGCTGCAAGAGCAAGCTCTCCTACATCTGACGATCCTGCATCTTGTGCAAAAGGATAGCGCTGCATATCAGTTTCAAAAGTTGAATAAGGAGGAGCCATTCGACCACCTCCAACAGCATAACCGTGTGTTGGTGATGAAATGCCTCTAGCCTTTGCTCGATTGATATACATTGAATAAGGAGAGGTGGCGAGAGTATCACTTGAGTAGGCCATTGTACGAATGATCGTTCCTGTTGCAAAATTAGTCGGTAGAGTGTTATACCCCATTGTAATAAATCCAGTATCATCAGTTCCTGAGGTTGCAAACCATGAACCGGTTGTAGCAAGTTCACCTACATCATTCTTAGAGATGCTTGCGGTGAATGGAAACTTATAAATAGTATCTATATAGCCTGATGGTTGCGGAAACGGACCGTCATTATAGTAGTATCCACCATATACATAACCATCTGTACCTGATCCAGTAGCGCCTCCAACGATCACATGAGCTGGATCTACGAATGTATTGTCTACAGTTCCTGAAGCAAGTCCCACTCCAATAGTCCATCCAGGTTTATTCTGATAAGGAGAATTTTGTGCGCCACTAAAAGAAATAGAATAGACTTTCTCGTCACCTGCTAGACCTGTATTGCCAAAGATTGTCGGACCTGTAGGGGTAGTGTAGTTGGTGACACGTGCATCTGTTTCAGTTGCAAACGGATACTTTGAGATGATCTGTAGAGGATAAGTTCCTGTAGGATCAATATATGTATTAGCACTTGTAGGAGAAGTGCTTGGAATAGTCTGTCCAAACAGCGTGTATCCGTACACTGTGCCAACCATTAGAGGCACAGGTTCCGATACAAAGCTATCTGTATCTAAACGTACACGATCTCCATAAAAATCGACAGCAAGACGTGTGCCGTCTGCAGTTCCTTCTGGAGCTTTTAAAATAGTAATAGGAAATTTTTGCGTCATACAAAAACTATACCATAACACCCATTGCCTGTCCAACTATAATTTTTTATAATGCACCTCTAGGTTCACTCGCGTTTGAAATGCTTTCAAATACACCGTGCACTTCTAAAAAATTGAATTTGCACTACTACACGAAGTGTTTTTTACTGCATTTGCCGTAGCATTTCATGCTATGTTGATTTTTCTTCCTTGCACAAATTTTTGATCTATGTTACTCTACTATTGTGTTTAGAGAAAGTTGGTAGATGGCATACTAGATGAACGCTGGAGTGCGGAGCTTTCCACTGTGATCCCTATGTTCACACTATATTTCATCGCGTTTATGGAACTACGCAAGGCAACGAAGTTGCATCTATATAGTTCCAACGCGTAATGAACGAAGTTCATAGTAGGTGTACTACTTGCAAATAGTATGAATCTTCACGCGAAGCGTCTACTTTATTTTATACAGATTGTAAATAAACTATATCTCACCTCAAAGCCGACGAAGGAGGCTTGATTTATACAACTGTATAATCGCTCAAAGCAACCGCGAACGGAGTTCGCAACGGTGGCGCAGCGTGCAAGCTCGCCGTTAATTTTTTTTGTTCAGCGGGTGCAAAAATCTCCGTTTTTTAACTGATCTTGTACTAGAGAAAAACTGCCGTTTTTCGATATTTTTGCATATTTTTGATGATCTATCGGACATACATCATTTTTTTACTTTAAAGTCTGCGTGCGCACGAAGTGCGCCCACAATGCACTTGCACATGGGTTTTTTATATGTTATGATAAAAGGGTGAGGTGGGAGGGATAGACTGTCACTACAGTGCAAAATAGGACTTGCTATTTTAAGACTTCGTCTTTTTGAGAGCGCACGGAGTGCGCGATAGAAGTGAAGATTGCACACAAAAAAAGAGGGGAGATGAACTCCCCTCTAGTTTCCCCCTTCTATTGAGAGACTACTGCCATAAGACGAGTCAACGCCTCTTTGGTAGCCCCCTCGAATCCGCTGACATCAAAGCCAACTTCTTCGATATCGCGAAGAATTTCCTTCTTAGTAGGACCTTCCTGCTTACGTGCCGACGCCTTCGGCTTGGCTACATAAACGCCTTCGCGAACGAGTTTAGAACGAACAGAACGCACGCTCTTCTCGATAGACGCAGCAATCGCATCAATTTCAACACCGTTCTGGTACTGCTCAACGATTGCAGCTGTCATTTCTGGTGAGTAGTTCACCACTTTTTGAGTATCAGCCATATTACATCTCCTTATGACTATGCTTTGGTGAGACCAGTCGTGAGGCGGTCTCTTCCCTCATCTTCTTTATATATAATAGATGAAATTTATCTTTTAAGCAAGTGAAAAATGAATGTCTGTTGCACTAAATGCTTAATAACATCTTCATCTCGATTTGTTATATAGAGAGTAACATATTGGGGCAGCACTGTGCAAGCGCTAATTGAATTTTTAATCCTATCCACGCTACGACGCATAATAACAGGACTTGGTGATGCGTAGCGCGCACATCAATTTTCTACTTGACAACGAGGGGGGACTTGTGGTAAAATACCGGTGCGTTTGAGCACGCACACGAAAATAAATAGTAGATCTACTACTAGGGCCGGTGCATTTCATGACTTTAAATAGGTTGCACATGTACTAGCATTTGCGTTGACTTTCTACTTGACAATCGTCGAACTACTACTGGTGCTGCGCACCAAAGTTAAAGTAAAATATGAAGAACGGCTCGTAGTGTTTGCGGCAACTTTAAGTTTGCTCCTAAAGTGCTTGAAATAATTTAATTTTGTTGGTTGAAGAACACCATCGACATTATTGTTTTCATTGACAAAACGCCGCCCCGGGGTCGTGTAAGTCATTGATTATGAAGGGTTTTTAGCCCCCTTCATAAATTGGCAGTTGCAATGAGCCGCCTACATTTGAATAGTTTCTGCCTGTTCCAATTTGTGCCTGCTGTTCTTTTGTCTCATAAGGACAACCATTCACACCACAAGGCCAAATAGCAGGCTTGCCATTATCCCAGCAGTTAATTCCGCAGACCTCACAAGTGCCTGTTTTAGTTCCAAAATTCATTTTAACCATTGACTGAATTAGCCTCCAAGTGATTGTTAGAAGTGACAGCATCACAAGCAATGATGCCAATTTTAGAGACCTCTTGTCTCACTTCTGGATTATCATCCCACATAATCTTTTTGTGATGTTTCCAGCGAGTAAGGAAAAAGTCTTGAAGCATCTCACGCTTCATCTGACCATCTGGACGAGTATCGCCTTCTGGTCTTGAGAGAATATGCGCACATCCTAGAGCGTGTTTAGCGAAAAAACGCCTATCATCTGATGTGAGTGTTCGAGCAGTGCAGAACATCACAGGAACACCTTCACGCTTTAGTCGTCTGAAAATTTGAACAAGAGGAAGCAAAGTATCTTTTTCGATATTATTCCAAGTTGCTAATCTTAGCCATTCGCTAAGAATTAGACGACCCTTCTCATCACGAGGTGTGCGATGTTCAGAGTTGATAAGAGTTCCATCAAGATCAAAAATAAAAACAGTTTTCAAAATATTCTCCTTATTTGTTTTTCTTGATATAGTTATAACATGAAATAATAGTAAAAGTCAACAACGAATTTGCCTCACAGTGCATTTTTCCTAGCAGGTGTTGCAAAAATGTCACAGCGCCCCGGGCGCCCGTAAGTCATTGTATTCGTTGACTTATTCGGTCTTCATCTCGCCAAATTGCTTCATCCCACTCATCATAGTGATCTTGGTCAGAATATTCTTCCTCACCAAATTCCTCTTCCCACTCTTCTGGCAAGATGCCAGTCATGAGAAATTCTCTGTCGTCAGCCGACAGATGAGGAAAGGCATCTTGGATGAGGATGCCACCAGCCTCCCAGCGGTGAAGTTCTTCTGGCGAAACATCAATTTCGCGAGAGTTGGTTGCACCAGAAACAAGTGATTTTTTAGTGATAAGCATAGAGCATCCTCCAAGAAAAGAAAAAGGGAAAAAGAGAGAGGCTTGCGCCTCTCTCGCACGATTAGTGCTTGACGACACCCATCAACGCAACAATCGCTTCTTTAGTAGCACCCATCATGCCATTGATGGGAAAATCAGAAGGCAGAGCATCTTCAAGATTGCGAAGCAATTCCTTCTTAGTAGGCTCATCGCTCTTGCGAGCAGTTGCCTTTGGCTGTGCGACATAAACGCCTTCACGAACCAGTTTTGACCGAATAGACCGAACAGATTTGCCGATAGCATCAGCAATCTCATCAATCGAAACACCCTCTTGATAGAGGTCGATTGCCTTAGCGGTCATTTCAGGGGTGTAGTTTACATTTTTCTCAGACATATTTTTCATCCTTTCTGTCTAGAGGTTTTCATTTTATAAATAGAATATATCACAAAAATATCCAAAAGTCAAGTCAGTAATTTGACATATTCAATCTTTTTGAGTCAATCTTTTGACGCTTGCGATTGTAGCGACGCTTGGACGCAACAATCTGTGGGCGAATGTGCTTCACCTCTCGAGCGACTGGATTTCTTTTGGTAATCTGTGTTTTCTTCATCATGAGTTTAATATATCACAAAAATAGAATCTTTCTCGTCTCAATGCGACTAGTTGTGTTCAATACGCGACAAAATGCAAATAAAATATTCAATGATTTCAATGGGTTAGCGGCGCCGGCCCGGGGGCCTGTAAGTGGTTGATATCGCTAGAGATTCAGCAATATTTTATGCTCGATTGACTCAACCACACATTTCAAGGCTTGATTGCGACCATTAAAACGATTATCCATATCAATGATATTCCAGCCGCCAAGTTCAAACATCTTTTCTTTTTTGATGGTAAGTTGGTCAAATGCTGATACAGCCTTTTCATCATTAGGGCTAAATTTCCAATAACGCAAAGGGTCATTGGCTCTGCGCTCTAATAAGTTGCGCTGTTTTGTTTCATTAACCGATAGCCAAAGTTTGATGAACATGATAGGTTGATCTTGTTCCCATTCAATAACTTTTCGCATAAAATTCAAATATTGTTTATATGAACACCAACCCATAACAGGCTGAAGCAAAGCACGCGAATAGTATGAACGATCATAAAAAACAATCTCGCCTTGTTTTGGCATGAGTTTAGACCATTCAGCAAGCCAAGATTTCATCATGCGTTTTGTTGGCATGAATGATGGCATAATGCGATGAGCATATGGCGGCAAGTATCTGGTCATTTCTCGAATTGTGCCAGATTTGCCAGCACCATCACGCCCCTCTAATAATACAGCAACGCGATAGCCTTTTTTATGGACAAGTTCAGCAAGTTCATTTAAGCGAATTAAGGTTTGTAAATTTTTTTCCATTGTCATCATCCTAACAAGAAAGAGAGGACAAGCCGTTAGGCTTGCCCATTTTATTTTATTGCTCGTAGTGAGCCAAGATAGTCAACAGACAGGCTTTAGTTGCACCCATCAGACCATCAGTATCAAAAGGAACGACTTTTTCAAGTTCGATCATGATTTCCTTTTTGGTTGGTTCATCAGACTTTTTAGCAGTCTGTTTTGGTTGTGCCACATAGACACCTTCACGAACCAATTTTGAGCGAACAGAACGAACAGATTTGTCAATCGCTTCTGCGATCTGTTCAACACTGATACCCTCTTGATAGAGGTCAACAGCCTTTTGAGTGAGTTCTGGTGAGTAGTTAACATTTTTTGCAGTCATTTTTAACATCCTTATGACTAAGAGAGGTTTCCATTTTCAGGACTAGTCACATGACCTTTCTTAACGCTCTCTGATTTAATATAATATAGTTATAACTGATTTTTTCAGAAAAGTAAAGCAAAAAATGCAGTCAGAGTGCATTTTTTTCGTAAAAAGCCAAAAGTGTTGTATTTATGCAACACATTTTATCAATTAAATCAAAGACTTAGCCCGCGCCCCCGGGGCCCCATAACTGGTTGATTTCACTTAAAAATCAGCCAGTATAGAGCACCGCCCCAAATTATTGTATCAGTTGCAACCGAATAGCCAAGATATAGGCCGACGGCTAACCGCTTAAATGTATTCTGGCGCATCGTCGTAGACCTCCCCAAAATCTTCCCATTCTTGCGCCCAATCTGGCTGACCATCGTCTTGCCATTGTTCGCGCTGATCAATTTCATCCAGCACGCGATTGAGCAGTTGCGCTTGACGCTCTGAGGGTTGAGCGTTTTCTAGCAAGACGACCGCCTCATGCAGTTCGTCATCGGTGAGATTTTCGATTTCGTCAAAGCGTAGATTTTCGATTTTGATCATTTTTTAATGCCTCCAGTTGTTTCTTGACAATTTGCTCTAGTAATTCGCCGTTTCTAAAAAAAGCCTCATTCCTTAGTTGAAAATTTTTTTTGCGGCTTCTTACGATTAAAAGGGGTTGTGCGATAGACTTTTTCGCCATATTTGTATTCTGCATAATTGTCACTCCCAAAATGTTGCTGACAGAAAGTTTTGATGTAGTTCAGAATTTTGCGAAAATTCCAGTTAAGATTTTTGCATATCTGAACAGCCTTCCCTTGATAGCCTCTAATCTGGTTGAGCGATACAGCGAAAATTTCAGTCCATCCAGATTTGATGCCGACAGCAATCGCATCTGTTTGAGCCTTGAAATAGTCAAGCCCTTTGCGTGCCATCATAATTTGTGACAGTTGTTCGACCAAATAAGTTTTGCGGTCATCATCCATCACAAGACAGTTATGAAAGCCGACAGTCCAACCTTCACGCCCATAAGAACGCAAAAATTCCTTAAAGCGACCCTCTGGAAAACCATCAGCATCTAAGCGGTGGTTGCCAGTCCAACCAGTCTTGAACAGCGTTGATTTGTTGTCTGATATTGAAATGATATAGTTAGCCATTTTTCATCCTTGTTTCTGTGACTCTTTATATATAGGTATTTATACACCCATTTTCAAGGTTTTGCAAGAAAAAAATGCGCCTCAAACGCATTTTTTTCGTATTTTATGAAAAGTGTGGCATATTTGCAACAGTGTAAGTGCTTGAAAACAAAGGAAAAATCGGGCTGCCCCCGGGAACGGCTAAGACTTTGATTTCGTTGGGAAAAACGCATGTTAGAACGCAAGGCTTGGTTTGTTCACGTTTTGTTCCAGCCGGCGCTAGGTGGGGGCTATGCCCCCTCTGTTTAATATTCTGCGCCTGGTTCTGGAAGCTGGCTAAAATAGGCATCCCCATTCTTGTCGCAGACCTCATCTTCATAAGGTGCGGCAATGCGACGATATAATTCTAGCTTGCAACATTCAAGCGCGCCTATCATCTCATTAACATGAGCATAGCGGATGCCTCGCTCATTCAACATATTATCAATGAATGTTGTCACCAACCAGTTGAGATCACCAGCACAGGATGGTTGCCAGCCCGCCCCTTGTGTTAGCAATTCGTTATCAATTTCATCACGGCGATTTGATGTAATATAAGGCATTATGCAGCCTCCTTTTCAATATCAGCAATCATTTGCTTTTTAGTTTCTTCGATACGCAAAGCCATCTTTGCGCCTTCAACCAAATCAGAAGTTGGCAACCAATGGAATTTTGGATAGTGAGTAAAGGCAACATCTGAAATCTTGTTTGGTTGAATTGTTTTGCAAGTGCCAACGGCATAGACAGATTTACCAAAGCCATAAGCCATTCCAAGTTCGACCAACGCTCCGCGTTGTTCCTCATTCATATCTTCGCAATAGAGCAGAACAAAATCGCTGTCTCTAACATCTTCAAAGCAAAGAGTCCAAAGCTGATCCTTGTGATTCTGGACGATATCACAATCATCAGTCAGATCAATCCAACGAGCCTTAACAGGAAAGCCAAGATTATCTCTTAGGTTTTGGAATTTTGTTTGATGCCAGACCTTACCAGCGGTGTAAAAAGTTGTAGTCATATTTTTAGTTCCTTATATTGTTTCTATATATTATATATAATCATTCCAAGGCTAAAAATCAAGGGGTAAATGTAATTATTTTGCATTTTTTTCTGATTTTCGTAAAAGTGTGACATTTATGCAACAGATTTTCTCAATAAAAACAATAAGTTACGGCTCGCGCCCCGGGGTCCTGCAACCCTTTGATTTTATTTGTTTTTTCGGTTCTTGCGACGATTCTTGCGCTTCTGTGAACCAATCTTACGACGACCTTTGCCGATAGGATTTCTTCCAGTTTTGCTAGGCATCAAACACCTCCCTTTCTAATGTTAGTTCAAAAGTATCCATCCCCTCATCTTCAGGTTCAAAGATAATAACATCTTGAATATCATTTCGAGTTTTGAGTTTTCGCTCTATAACTCGCGCACCAAAATCAAACATACGATTTTGCCAATCTTTTTTCACAGCATGAGCCGTAAGTTCATCTGCACAAAATTCGACAATTTCACCATGCTCATCTAAAACAATCCAAATTGTGTTCATATTATTTCTCCTCTTCCACAATTATTTCAACAATTTCTGCTTCACCATATTCAACACATTCATCACAAGCCGTTGGCTCATCATAGGTTTCGGTCAGCAGTTCACACTGTTCACAACCTTCAACAGGTTTTGCTACATATATTTTTTTCATTCTTTTTCTCCTTATCTAATATAGTTATAGCATAAACCAAAAGCAAAAGTCAACAACAAAATTCATTTAATCGCATTTTATTGAGTAAGTGTTGCAAATATATCACACCCGAAAAAACTCAATGAAATCAAAGACTTACGGACTTGCCCCGGGCAACCTCTAAACGATTGATTACGCACGATTTTTAGATAGAAATAGTAGAAGCACCACCGGCGCGGCCAGCGGCTGGCTATGCACCTATGGTCAAGCCATAGATCGCAATGCCAAGCAAAATGATATTGGTTATCAAAATCCAATTATCTTTTCGCTGGTATCCATGCGCCATCCAAGCACAAGCCGCACCGCATCCCATAAGCAAAGCCCAATGAGGCGCGCCATTAGCCAATGCGCTCATTTGCCAGATAACCAAAATAGTTCCAAGCATCCCAAACATTAGCGAAACCCTCTAATGGTTAAATGCGAAAACATTATTGCGGAAATAATACCCATCAGCATCATAGCCGCACCGACAATCAAATTATGCGTTTCTGGCAATTCGGCAATAGCCGCACCGAATACAATTAAAGACCATCCAGACATAGCGCAAAGCGCAAAGAAAACACGAATTAAAATCATTATACAATCCTTTCATTGATTTTGTTAGGATGGATAACTGTAATTCCAATTTTTCTTAAAATTGATCTTACAGAAGAAGCATCATCAAACATGATCTTATTTTTATGTTTGAATTGCTTAAGCGAAAGAAACGAATTAAGTTGTTTCTTTTTCAATTCACCATCTGGCTCATTATTGCCAAGTGGTCTTGAGATAATTTTATCAACATTGATTCCATTATCCATTAAAAACTCAAAATCAGCATCGCTCATATTGCGAGCAGTGCAAATAATGGTATAGGCTTTTTTGCCAATGCGATTGACAAGATGACCAAGAGGTAAAACAGTATCCTGAAAGATTTTTTCAGGCGTTGCCGCTTCTTTCCAAGCGGCAAGATTAAGAGTTCCATCGGCAAGAGTTGCTTGACGATGAGTGCTATCAATGGTAGTTCCATCTAAGTCGAAGATTACGATATTGTGAAAAGTCATTTTGTATTCCTTTTGTTTAATTTATCTTATATATTATATATAGTGTTTCTTAGCCTAAAAGTCAAGAGGTCGAATGAAAAAAGTTTTGTTTGTTTTCAATGACTTATCATTTTTATTTCTCAATGAATTCAATGGGTTAGCCGCCCCCGGGGCAAGGGCTTATGCCCTCGCCTTGCGGTTTTCTTTCATCCGCTTGCGCTTGATTGAGATGCGGAAGACCTCGCGGTTTTCATTCACCATGTTGAGGTATTCGCCAAGTGATTGCGCCATGCTTGGGGCTTGACGGATTGGCAGTTTAACCTCGACGGCTTGTTTCACATTGTTGCAAACCGAGCAAAGTGTTTGCAGGTTAGCCAATTCGTTTTTGCCGCCGCGAGTGACTGGCACAATATGATCGCCTTGCAGTGAAGCGCCAGCGGTATCGTGATGACCACAAGCGCGGCAAGTCCAGTTGTCGCGTGTAAAGCAAGCCTCGCGAAGTGCCCAAGTAAGTTTGATCCGTTTCATGTCATGTCCTCCGTTGTTCATAGGTATAATATAGTATCAATCAATCGTAATGTAAACCCCAAAAAGAAAAAAAAATAAAAAAAATGCGTCAACAATTTGACGCCTATAGGGGGCGGTTATGAGGACTTGTCAATTTATTGACGTGCTGGGCCCTTCTTCAGAGCCTTTCACAGGGTAATTTTTAGAAAAACCTAAGAAAGTCGTTTGTGTTATTAACACCAATGTGTCATTTATAATAAATTTTTTACTATATATAATAAGGT
>Ga0181563_10006511_pt1 | contig 10463 bp, 9 predicted proteins | sample 011ome_25_FD_133759 | JGI IMG/M metagenome (GOLD analysis project Ga0181563, IMG submission 133759) | Coastal salt marsh microbial communities from the Groves Creek Marsh, Skidaway Island, Georgia - 011512CT metaG (megahit assembly) | ecosystem: Environmental > Aquatic > Marine > Intertidal zone... | reverse complement strand
GCATTGGCTCCGAATTTTCCAAAGGAAGATCTTGTTGTCTCGCAGTAGCTTCGCATTTTGGCAAATTCAAAAATCACTGCGAGCTTGTATGAGACGGAGGAAATGCTTGTAGCGGCGAAAGATTTGCGGCCGCTCAAAGGAGTGGAGGTCATTTCACCACCAAGCGGCGTGAAATATATACATTTTATGTCATATGCACATGAAATTATCTATGCCAATGGTGCTGAAGCAGGGTCTTTATTCCTTTGTCCAGAGGCAATGAAAACGATACATAAAGAGGTGCGCGAAGAAATTGGCGACATCTTTCCGTGTCTTATGAAAACTCAAACAAAAATATTTCCAGCCGCAAGACTTCTGGTCAAAGGGAAAAGAATTAGAAAATTAATTGAACGACACATTAAAAATGATAACCCCTTATTTTGCGCAACCCATAAGTCGGCGTAAAGAATGAAATATTTTTGAAATGTAGCAAAAATAAACAGCCTGCTATTTTACGCTTAGTCTTAGGACTGACTTAGGATCCTTCAGGCGTGCCTTTTATCGGCAAAGGCAATCCTAATGCAGATGCTTGTAGATCGTTGTCCGCGACATGCCCAGTTGGCGTGCTGCCTCTGACACATTTCCGTCATTTTCTGCCACGACTTTCTGCACTGCTCTGCAGAGTTCTTCTTTCCAAGATGTTCCCACACATGATTTGCAGACATTTCGTGGTCCAGTTTCGGTATCTTGCGTTATCCCGCACGCAATAACATCAGAACCTTTAATTTCGCTCTCACATACTCTTGCTAAGCTCTCAACAACCTTGCGAACTTCATGGAAATTCCCGGGCCAATGATGTTTTAGCAGGAGAGACAATGCATCCTCAGCAAAGGTGAGGTCCGGCGTTTTGTAGGCAAGGATCGTTTCTAAAATGTCTTGCAAATCCGTTCGATCCTTTGCAGGCGGCATTTTGACTTCTATTCCTGTAAGCAACAGGTGAAGTCCATCGATAAACTGACCCTGCGCAATTGGGGTGGAACTTGAGGATATAACCAATATGTCGGTCAGTTCCGTCTTAAAGGTAGAGGGATTTAACACCTCCTGTTGCGTTAAAAGGTGTTTGATGATTGGCTGCGCGCTTTTGGGCAAATCAGACACATTGTCCAAATGTAGTGTCCCAAATTTTGCGCGCTCTAGGATGCCTGAGGTGTCGCGCCCCTCTCCGAATAGGACAGTTTGCGCATTGGTCTCATTTAACATCGCGCAATCGATATTTAAGAATTCTCCGCTGCGCTCGCTGCTTGCGTGGATCATTCTCGCAATAAGTGATTTTCCAGTACCCGCTGGGCCACTTATGTGGATCACCGGCTTTTCATTTATTGATGCTGACACCTTGGAAAGTTGGGATCCGATATATGCATCTTTCAAGACCACATCCCTGAAATGATTTTTGGCCCTGATTTTTGGTTCTTGCCGTGGCAAATCTTCGACGCTCACCTTGGAGCGCGCCAAGGCAAAGGCAGCCTTGTTTGCAACGCATCTGATGGACACAGCTGAGCCCATATGATCACGAATGCGCAAAACTTCTCCGTAGGCCAAATGCTGTATAAGATCTTCTATTCGACTGTCGAATAATTCATCAAAATGTTTGCCGATCACTGCTTGTGACGAGGATATGAATGCGTTTCCCTTTCGATTGGCCGCAACTATGTGAAAAGAATGATCCAACACCAGCAGTCCCGCACTTAACGTCGTCAAATATTCTTGTCGGGGATGAAACTGAATAATGATACAGTCATCGTGACTGTTTCGAATTAGGCTGTTTTCAATATTGCCCGCCGACATTTGAACAAGTGCAGCCGTGTGTTGTTGCCGGATAGTTGAACGACAAGACGCGTCCAGCAATCCGGCGAGATTACCTTTCCCATCAAAAATTGGCGCACATATGCAGGACACATCCGAGTGAACCCTCAGATAATGCTCCCCGCCATAGACCTGCACGGGCTTTTGGGTTCTAAGGCACGTCCCGAGAGCATTGGTTCCGCGGAGTTTTTCTGTCCATACCGAGGCGGGTATGACGGCCTTGCCCGCATTTGAATACCCAAACTGAGTGTCTGCCAGAGTATCCAAAACAACCCCATCTGGTGATCCCAAGGCTATCACAAAGTTTGACCCGGCAATTTGATCATAGAGAGTTTCCAGCTCAGGACGAGAATAGTTGATTAGCCTTGAATATTGCGTCGTTTGATCGCTGAATTCTTTAGCGTTCAGTACATAATCGCCAACCCCTTCAAAGGGGTCTATTCCGCTTTTTAAACTCAGGTGCCAACTCTCAGCGATGACCGATGGTAGAGCGCCGGAGGGTATTTTACCCTTGGTTTCTAGATAAGAGCGGGCGCGATCAATAGAATTGCCTCTGATGTCCATAGTCTCTCTCCCTGTGGCAGTGATAGTGTGATTGCGCGCCGAGTCAAGATAGCCCAATTATCACAGGATGAGTGTTCAGATTTTGAACAAAATGATTTTATTTTGAGAATTTTATAAGAATGTTTTCGACCATTTCTAAAATCTGTTCATATTTTGAACGCGGTTTTTGATGGTGTGTTCAAATTAAGAACAAAGAACGCGTCTAAATCCTGTCTCTTTGATTTTACGTAATTCGACTGATTTACCTCACGCGTCTAACGATGAGGATGAATTATGAAGGCACAAGTTTTACATAAATATGATCCGGACTTATCGTCTGGAAATTGGGTGTCGCTAGAGAATGTGGAAGATCCAAAAATCCAGAAAGCGAATGATGTGATCATACGCATTGGAGGTGCCGGTGTCTGTCGCACAGACCTCCACATAGTTGAAGGGATATGGATGCCGCATATGGATCCAGACGGGAAATCATTGTTGCCGTTGATTATGGGTCATGAAAATGCAGGCTGGATCGAAGAAATCGGACCAGAGGTCGAAGGCTTTTCTGTTGGTGATCCTGTTATTGTTCACCCGAAAATTACTGGCGGAACATGTTTGGCATGCCGGCGTGGGCATGACATGCATGGCGATGGTACATTTCCAGGATTAGACAGCAACGGCGGTTATGCGGAGCATTTGCAAACAACAAGTAGAAACCTTGTCAAATTGCCAAAAACTCTCGCACCAAAAGATGTCGCACCGTATTCGGATGCTGGCTTGACGGCATATCGGGCTGCAAAGAAAGCCGCGCAACAGCTTTTGCCTGATCAATCCGTTGTCGTGATTGGGGCAGGTGGACTTGGGCATATTGGCATTCAGGTTTTGCGAGCCATGTGCGCGGCGACCATCATTGTTGTCGATATCAATGAAAAGGCTTTGGAATTGGCAGGTAAAGGTGGGGCTGATCACCTTGTAAAAGCGGATGGCGGCGAAGTCGAAGCCGTCAAACTGTTAACCAACGGGGTCGGCGCCGAAGCGGTTATTGATTTTGTGGGGGAAAAGGGGACCACGAAGAAGGGTTTGGATATGACCCGACCGATGGGCAGCTACTATATAGTTGGCTACGGTGAAGATATCCAAATTCCAACGGTCGATATGATTATCACCGAACGGAATATCATCGGAAATCTAGTTGGAACCTGGGCGGAATTAACAGAGCTGATGGCGTTGGCAGATCGTGGATTGGTCGATCTTGAAACACGTCACTACGCTTTGAGCGATGCCAATCAGGCCCTTTTGGATCTGCATCACGGCAAAATCCAAGGCCGTGCAGTACTAGTTCCTTAAATTTTCTCGGGAGGAAGAGATGACTAAAGTAAAATCCGTTAGCGGAATAAGCTTACTCGTTGCTGCTGCTCTTGCATCACCAGCAAGTGCCGATCAATGGAGTGATAAGTTTCCGCATATCAAGAACACCGGCGATATTGCAGGGGAATGTTCTTATGAATCGATGTCCAAGAAAGACTATTCGGGTCGTAAGCTTACTATAAATACCCATGCTGTTCCTGTGATGGGGGAGCCCACAGCATTGCACGCTGAACAGTTTGCAGAGCTGACAGGCGCAGAAGTGAATGTGATCCACACCCCTGCAGGGGATCTGTATTCTAAAGCAATGGTACCATTCCAAGCAGGGCAGGCACCCTATGATATCGTTTTTGGGTTTTCCAACTTTATCCGGGACTGGATGCCTTATCTTGAGCCGGTTCCTGAGAAATATGTCAACATGCGGCAGATGCAGGACGTCACCAGAAGCCACATCGATGTGAACTCTTGGGACGGTGTGATGATGCAGTTCCCGATTGATGGAGACCGCCATTATCTGAAGTACCGCAAAGACGTCATTGATAATCCGGAAATGCAGGCGAAATATAAAGCGGAAACCGGCAAAGACCTTCGTGTACCGCAGACATGGAAAGAATATGGGGAAATCGCCTCCTTCTTTAATGGTTGGGATTGGGACAATGATGGCGAGCTGGAATATGGTTCAGCTGAAGTCATGAAAAAAGACGACCTTATGTATGCGGCCTTCTTTTCGCGCTCAGTTGCATATTCCAAAAACCCAAGAACACCGGGTGGTTTCTTTTTCGATCTGGAAACGATGGAACCCCTGATCAATGGTCCCGGGTTTGTAGAAGCATTGACAGATTGGGTCGAAGCGACAAAATATGTGCCACCAGGTGGTCTGAATTTCGGACTTGGCGACGAAATCAATTCGTTTGGCGGTGGTCAGGCTCTGTTCAGTTTTTCTTGGGATGATGCCTTTGTCGCTGCGATGGAGGACACAAGCCCAATTAAAAACAAAGTTGGCGTTGCGCCTCTGCCTGGTTCTGACCGTGTTTGGAACCGTATCAGTGGAAGCTGGGAAGAACAGTATAACCAAGCGCCATATATCGTATGGGGCTGGACTGCGGCTGTCGCAAAGAAAAGTAAAAACCACGACATGGCGTTCGATTATCTTTGCTTCTTCTCCAACGACGCAAACCATCAGGCCGATATCGCAATTGGTCGTTTTGGTGTGAACCCGTTCAAGAAATCAGACTTTGTGCCTGAGATCTACGTCGAGCGTCAAGGCTGGGATCCTAAGATCGCACAGGAATACACACAGACCCTGCTGGATATGGAAGAGAAGAGCACAAACCGCGTGTTCCCGCTTCGTGTTCCCGGTGTCTTCCAGTTCACCTCTGCAGTCGCAACGGGTACATCCAAAGCGCTCGCAGGACAGCTCTCGCCACAAGAGGCTCTGGATGAGGTTGCCGCTGAATGGAATGCAATTCTTGAGCGTGTGGGCAAAGACAACGTCCGTAAGGCCTACGCGGTTGGCGTTGCCCTTGAAGACAATCTGAAGTGATACTTGCCATCATCTCATGCCAGCCCTTTTAGGGCTGGCTAACTCTACCTTGGAGCCGAAAGATGAATTTCAAGCAGAAATATCTGTTTTTATTGCCTGGATTGCTTGTCTTGATAGCGATCCTGATTTTTCCAGTGGTATTTACTGTCCGACTGAGTTTTTCAGGATGGGATAGTTTTAATCCAGGCCTAAGCTACGTCGGATTGGAAAATTACATTCGACTGTTTACAGATGATGCGCGCTTTTGGCAGGCATTTGGGCGATTGAGCCTGCTGTCTGTGACAACCGTTCTCATTCAATACGTTCTAGGTTTTGCGCTTGCGCTTCTGGTGTGGGAAAATATCAGATTTAAAAGATTTTTCAGAGTACTTTTCCTTATCCCAATGATGTCGACCCCCGTGATTATGACGGTGATTTGGCGAACAATTTTCCATGAATCTTTGGGCCCAATTAACGATTTTTTATCCGTGTTTGGGTTTGCGCCACAATGGCTAAGCAATGATGTGCTTGCCAAAATTTCCGTTATGATTGTGGAAGTTTGGCAATGGACTCCGTTTATGTTCCTTCTTTTGCTGGCAGGGCTGCTTTCGTTGCCCAAAGAGCCCTATCTTGCCGCGGAAGTTGACGGTGCCGGTCCTGTTAGAAAATTTATATATGTTACTTTTCCGATGATGGCGCCAATTTCGATAGGGGCGATAATTATCCGCTTAATCGAAGCGTCCAAAATCATGGATACAATCTATGTCATGACATCCGGAGGTCCGGGTACATCGACGGAAACCTCGTCATTTTACATTTTTATCAAAGGTCTGCGGGAATTCCAGATGGGATACTCGGCCGCTATGTCGTTCACCTACCTTGTAATCATGATCATCAGCCTGACAATCATCGCAAATTTACTTGTGAAGATTTTTGTGAAGGGGGACTAATATGCCAAAGCTTTATACAACGCTCAAATATGCCTTCATCACGATCTGGTCCATATTTGTGGTCGCACCCTTTATGTGGGCACTGACCACATCGTTCAAAGATTTTAATGCGGTTGCAGGGGGGGCAACTTATATTCCATGGGTCGATTATCAACCGACGCTGGAGGGATGGAACGTTCTTTTCAGATCGCCAGCAAAGGGCGGCGTCGCCTTGGTCGAACCCTATATCAACAGTATCGTTGTAACGCTGAGCGCAAGCGCAATCAGTATTTTTCTTGGAACCCTCGCCGCCTATGCACTGTCACGGTTCAAGTTCAGAGCGGGTTTTGTGAAAAACGCGGATATCACATTCTTTTTCATATCCCAGCGCATCATGCCGCCGGTCGTTTTGTCGATCCCCTTTTTCATCATGCTGGGACGTCTGGGACTTTTGGACACAAAGCTTGGATTGACCATGGTTTATGTGGTGCTTCTTTTGCCGATCGCTGTTTGGATTATGGTCGATTTTTTCAATAAAATCCCAGTTGAAATTGATGAAACCGCGTTGGTGGACGGGTGCACACCTGTTGAGGCTTTCATAAAAGTCGTCGTTCCCAATTCGATCCCAGGGCTGATTGTGGCGGGTCTTTTCTGTCTGATTTTTGGTTGGACGGACTTCTTCTTTGCCTTCATCCTCACCTTCACTGAAGTACAATTATTGCCTGTTGCGATTGTGGCTTTGAATTCTTCCATTACACCATGGTGGGCGCTATCGGCGGCAGCTCTCGTATCAGTTGCACCGCTGATTGTGGTCGCATTTGTGGTAGAGCGCTTTCTTTCCAAGGGTAACTTGTCAGGAGCCTTAAAATAATGTCTCTCGTTGCAAAAAATATTGACCTGTCTGTTGAGGCGGAGACCCATCTTGATGATGTCTCTTTCGAGATGCTCAAGGGGAAAATATATACTCTCTTGGGGCGGACCTTATCCGGTAAAACGACCATCCTTAAAATTCTTGCAGGGCTAAGCGAACCTGATAACGGCAGCTTGATCCTGGATGGCGTTGATTATGGGCGTGTTCCGGTATGGAAACGAAATGTCGCGATGGTCTATCAGCAGTTCATCAACTACCCGCATTTGAATGTGATGCAGAACGTAGCCTTTCCGTTACATAAAAAAGGTTACAACAAAGCAAACGCCCAGAAAGAAGCGAGGCAAGCGTTGGCGCGTGTCGGTCTAACGGGTTTTGAAGATCGAAAAATTCAGGAATTATCTGGCGGACAACAACAGCGGGTCGCTCTGGCGAGGGCGCTTGTTAAAAAGGCAGACGTGCTTTTACTGGATGAGCCGCTCGTGAATTTGGATTACAAATTGCGCGAACAATTGCGCGACGAGTTCAGAGAACTGATTAAGGCGGATGAAGCCAAAAACTCAATCGTCGTCTTTGCCAGCACGGACCCTTCCGAAGCAATGCAGCTGGGCGGTGAGATCATCGTGATAGATGAGGGTAAAGTTCTACAGCAAGGCACATGTAAGGATGTGTTTGAAAATCCCAAGAATACCAAAGTTGCGCAAATTACAAACGAACCTGCAATGAACCTCTTTCCCGGAACTATTGCTTCGGGGAAAGTCAAAATATCCAATTCTTTTGACTTTGACCTACCTGAGCATTTTTCTCGTTTGCCCGAACAGGAATATATTTTTGGGGTCCGGGCCAATGAGATATTCCCGAGTTCTTCGGGTCAGGAATTTAATGTGCATTTGGTTGAGATTGTGGGGTCGGAAAGTTTAATTCACATTGAAGCGCCTGGAATAGAGGCCGTTGCGCTGGTTGAGGGTGTTTCTGAGTTAAACGAAAACGATGTGGCATCGTTTAACCTGAACACCGAATATCTTTATGCTTTTGACAAAAACGGCGAGCTGGTTGTTTCGCCCTATATGGGAGAAAAATAATGGCGAAAATTGAGCTAAGAAACGTAGCACATAATTACAACGCCGAAGAAGCAGAAAAAACTTATGCGCTGAAACCCTTTAATCTGACTTGGGAGAACGGTGGCCGGTACGCGGTCTTGGGTCCTTCGGGATGTGGGAAAACGACCATGCTCAACATAATATCGGGGTTGTTGAAACCATCCGAGGGGAAAATCATAATAGACGGTATTGATTTAACCGAGGCAAACACGGCGACACGCAATATTGCGCAGGTTTTTCAGTTTCCGGTCATCTACGGCACCATGACTGTTTATGAAAACCTCGCCTTTCCACTGGTCTGCCGGAATTTTCCCAAAGAGGCGATACGTGCCAAGGTCGAAGAGGTTGCAGAGCTGTTAAATTTGACCAGTCATCTCACGAAACGCGCAAAAAAATTGACTGCGGATCAAAAACAATTGATTTCAATGGGACGTGGTTTGGTCAGAGATGACGTGGCCGCTGTTTTGATGGATGAACCGCTGACTGTTATTGATCCTGACCTTAAGTTTGAACTGCGCTTGCGTTTAAAGACGATCAATCAAAATTATGGATCAACAATGATCTATGTGACCCATGACCAGAATGAGGCGATGACTTTTGCACAGAAAATTATCGTCATGAACCATGGTGAGGTTGTGCAAGTCGGCACGCCTCAGGAGCTATTCGATCGGCCTCAAACCACATTTGTTGGATATTTTATCGGGGCTCCAGCGATGAATATTTTCGAGTGTGCACTTGGGGAAGACAATTCGATCCGGTTAGAGAATTTCAAACTCAATACGTCAACATCAATCCCGCAGTCAGAAACCAGCAAATTGAAACTAGGCATTCGTTCGGAATACATCAAAATTATTGATCAAAATGCTGAAAATACCATTCTTGCCCAACCCAACGAGGTGCAGGATTTTGGCAATTATAAGTTGCTGACTGCAACTTTTGGAGAGAATATTATCAAAGTCAAATATGATCGAAAGATGGGCATAAACTCCGAGCAAGTGCTGCTACAGTTACCGAGTGAGCGATGCAACATTTATGAAAATGATCGGTTGATACAATAAATTAAAAATCACTGGATGGGACTTTCTGGCTAATGTTTTGCTCCCCCACATACGAAATCCAACGGACGAGTGCGAAGAAGTAGGCCATTCGCATATCTCAACCACGTAGAGATACATTGATGTGAATGCAGATTAGATGAAGGAAGCAGTTGAGTTACTCTAGGTCTATCCAAGTTGGGACGACGTCAATCTTTGCAAAGAAGGCGTTAAGCCCTTCCGGCGTAAGACCTAAGGTTCGATCATTTACAAGCGGGTGTACATAAATCTGTTTGCAGTCTTGAAGTATTTTATCGATGTAGATTTGAACACCAGATTTAACACCGTTGATCATGGCAAGAGGTGTGACTGCACCAGGCCGGACACCGAGATTTTCCATGAGTCGCTCGGAGGACCCAAATGAAAGCCGGCCTGTTCCAAGCTTCTGATGGAGTGCCTTAAGATCAATCAACCGATCTTGTTCAGCAACAACCAAAATGTTGCGTTTCTTGGTATCCCTTAAATAGAGATTTTTGATGTGCCCACCGCCCTGCTCAATTGGCAAGAATTTATCCTGGACTTTCTTTGACTCTTCGACCGTTCTCAGCGGCACATGATCAGCGCGCGAATAGTCGATTCCCCAATTATCAAGCTTCGCAATAATCTCATCAGAGGTCACAGGTAAGGTCTTTTGAAAGCGTGATGTCGCGTCGATGTCTTTGGTCATTCTGATCTAAGTTTTCCGATGGTTTGAACAGCGCTTATTAATATTCCTGCATCAACTACGCACAAGTCCAAAAGCAGGATCATAAGTGAGAAAAGGATTACCTCAACCGGTTCTCTTCAACTCACTAGCCCAAACATCCATCCATCCCTGCTCTTTCCACTGGACTTCCTGCGCTCTGTATAGCTGTGTGTATGTATGCCCGAATACCCTCGGGCTCTGCTCGGTACGAGATGATTGTACGGAGTGGAGTAGATGATGAGACTTGATCTGGATGGTTTAGGGGATGCCTCGCGTGAGGCGCTGATGTCTGAGTGGCGAGAGGTCGTGGGTCGACCGCCACCTAAACACTTAAGCAAACCCCTGATGGTGCAGATTTTGAGCCATACCTATCAGCTGGATACCGTGGGCGGATATACCAAGCGATTGGATGTTAGGCTCAAGAGTGCCGCGCAGCGCAATGTTGTGCGCCCTGCTTTCAAACCCGGGAGCCGCTTTGTGCGGGAGTACCACGGGATCACCCATGTGGTTGAGGT
>Ga0181563_10006509_pt1 | contig 10463 bp, 4 predicted proteins | sample 011ome_25_FD_133759 | JGI IMG/M metagenome (GOLD analysis project Ga0181563, IMG submission 133759) | Coastal salt marsh microbial communities from the Groves Creek Marsh, Skidaway Island, Georgia - 011512CT metaG (megahit assembly) | ecosystem: Environmental > Aquatic > Marine > Intertidal zone... | reverse complement strand
TAATCGATCGGAATCATCGAACGAGGCGACTGCGCATTTCGATGACAAAGAAAACGGCGCTTCGGAACCAAAAATATCATGGATATCGAAAGGTTTGTGGGGAGGTAACAGTAACACACCCAAGAAGGCACAAGACAATGGCAGTAAAGGAACGACAACGAGAAGACGGAACGACTCGCTGAGACAGTCTATCCAGGATCTCAACGCTTCGAATCACTTTAATCACACTTCTGTAGGGGTTGTGTCCTTGATGTCACCGCCGGGAATCTTATTACCTTCACAAATCGATAACGACGAGGAACTTTTGCAAGTGCTCGTCACGCGAACACTGCTTTCGAGTTACTTCAAACTAACACGATCCGTTCTCGCCGATATGGTTCCAAAGGCAATCATGCACTTTTTGGTAAACTCAATCGCACGAGGTTTGCAGCAACACTTAATTTCGACTTTGTATCATCCAAACACGGTGAAACTGTTATTGGCTGAAGATCCAGATTCAGCAAGGATGCGAAGAAATGCCACGGATCGTCTAGCGGCGTTAAATAAAGCAATGTCGGCGATTTCAGCTTTTCATGCGGAACTGGTTTGATTTCAGTATTATTATTACAACATACACCTATAGACATTGTCAATACTATTATTATATGTTTCCCTAAAGCATTTCGTTCTATTAGTTACTACTAGTGTCTTTCGCCGGTGCGTTTTGTGCCGCCTTGTCGTATGCACTCATCGGCGTCGACAAACTTTACGTATGGATCTTGTAAACCGTACTGAGATTCCCTCGTTGTTGGACGTCTTACTCTTTCTTTCTTTTCTTTCTCGAGTGTTTCGAACATGACGCTACACGCATCGCGCAGAATTGCAAACGCGTGCGCCAAGACAGCGGACGATTGTACAGCTTTACTTTCTGTCGAAGAGACGACTTTTTTCCATGTCATTCTTTCCTCGTCTGAACGCCAAATTTGTTTGCACTTCGCTTTCGCGAGTGAATCATGCGCGGCATCACGAGGGGGCGCTAAAGTTTCCCACCATTCTTGATGTTGAGGCATTTCGACTTCATCCGTTTTTGTGGGGCGGGCATCGTCATCCTCCATTTTTTCATCTACATCATCTTCTTCTTCATTTTGTTCTTCTCCCGCCTCGTCGTCTTCATCAGACTCTTCCGCCGCTGCATTGAAAGAAACTACATCGGTTCGTCCCAATGCGCCAGCTTTCGGTTGTTCGCTGATGAAAAAAGCAGATTCCTCAATTTCGTTGACGAACGAGGCTATTTGCGACAAATCAGAACCGACTGTTTTCATCGCTGCTCGCGTCCAATCGTGCCAATTTGAAGCGCTCTCTGGACATGGAGCATCGTATAATTCACATGTCGACGCGAGAATACCTAACTCACGCTTTATGAAGAGTGTAGATGAATCTTCGTTTGATAAACGCGTAGATTTCTGTTCATTTTGTTCGGAGTTTTCTTTTTCGCCAGGCGAAGATGTCGTTGTGGTGGGTTCGGATACCACAGCGCCTCTCCTCTCGCGTTTCTCAAACGCTGATCTTAACGATTCGTAGCTTCCCAATATTTTCTCTTTCAGCGCGGACTCTTTCTTGCCTTTTTCGTTCAAGGTAGCGACTAGCTTGTCAATTTCTTCGATGGATTTCATCGTATGCCACGCTTCTTGTTCCGAGCTCGCTTTTGGATCGAAAATTAAAAAGACGGGAGCTTTCGAGTGCACGTCGCGAAACCCGCCAATGGAGATGTAATAATGCCTTCCATCACGATCTTTTCCAAGCTCTGGTGCGCGAATGTGTGACTTCACCAGCGATGATTGTATTTCACGATGGAATCTGTACTCTTCTTCCTCTTGTTTGCGTTGAATTTCGCGTTCTTCGTCTAATTTACGCTTCTCAATGAGACTTTTCTGGCGTTCAGTTACTGCACGAGAGATTTCTTCGCCTTCAATATGAATATTAGCTTTATTCTCTTCTCCGTCTGTATTCGTCGTACCGTTTTGTCCATCCACGTCTTTATTGGGAAAATTGGCAGCAGCAGCAGCAGCAGCAGCAGTAGCAGCAGCAGCAGCAGCATTTTCACGTTTTCGCACGTCTTCGCGTCTTTTCTGCCACAACTTACTCTTCGTTTCGTCGATTTTTTGTACTCGTCGCTCGATGGCGTCACGCACAAGTTCTGAATCCAAACAATCTTCGCACAATAAACGCAAAACGCCTACTAACTCTGCTCGAGAAACATCCTTCCACCGTGTTTCTGATAGTTTTCGCGCGATGTTTAACATCTCTTCGTACGGAGAAACGACCGATGTATTCACAATCAACTTTGACTTGTACGTAAAATACTGCGCTAATATTTCCTGCCAACTTCCAATCTCCAATGTTCGGTCCCATAACTCAGCTAAACGATCGTACGCCGTGGTAATGGCGACTCGCAAGATACGCTCGAACAGCGCTCCTAATCTCAAATCGGTTGGATTTAAAAGCTCGTAAGAAAGTGTTTGAAACGACGGCGGTAGGGCGTACATGACGTCTCGACCGACGTGTTCCATGAAGGCTGCGATCTCAATCTCCGCCATTGTAACATCATCCATCTTTGCTTCCTCCCCAATATCGACATCCGGGAATGGCTCTCTGCCGTCTTCTTCGCTCAAGAGTTTGTCTAACTTTTTTAAAGCAACATCGGAGATGGGGTTTTCTTTACTTGCCTTCTCCCATCTTACTCTAGCCGCTCTTAATTTGGCTTTCTGAGCGTTTGCTTCAGCTTTCTGAGCGTTTGCTTCAGCTTTTGCGCGTTCAATCTCCGCAATCTCTTCCTCAGTAAGTTTCGGCTTACGAGCTTCCTCAGCCGCCAAGGCTTCGAGCTTTTTCTGCCTCGCCTCTTCTTTTCGTCGCTCTTTCTTTTGATCGTTTTCCAACTTATTTACGTATTTCACGGCTTCTTTGTCTTGGGAGTAATCATACTCGTTCTTTTTCACCAGGTCTAATTTTTGGCGTAAACTCTCCATGACTTGAATCGCCTCGACCGCAACGTTAGCAAATTTTAAAACTTTCGCTCGCTCATTTTGAATGAGTTTGGGCAACTTGATTGGTTCTTTCAACGCAGCCTGTGCCTTTTTCCGCTTTATGCGCTGTTCTTTTTTCCATTCTTCTCGTAGCACATTCAGACGTCTCTTCTCTTCTTCAATCCATTTTCGATGTTTCAAAAGCGCTTTTCGATCGTTCTCATCTCCTTGAAACTTCTCTTGCTCTTCGGGCACATCGAAATCCGGTTCGGAGTCCTCCACGTACTTACGTTTTTCTCTTTCTTCTCTGATGTACTCTTCTTCTTTAGCGAACAGTTCGTCTTGCATGTGCTCCGCTCTTTCCTGAGCCTCAAACGCGACCGCAATTTGTTTCTGTAACTCCTCCGCTGTTCGCTTTTCGACGAGTTTTCTTAAGAACTTCTCGTCGACGAGATCGGTCGGAGGTAGTCGCGTCGACGCGACTTCGTGCACGTCCTCTATCACATCCGCGGTTTTCCCTATTGGTGATGGTTCATCATTTTTGTGCTCGTCCTTTCCTCCTCTGTTCTTGGGCTTTTTTGCGACAAGTTCCTGTCGACGTTTAATCAGCCGCTCTTCATACAGAGGCGTCGTCGCTTTTCCGTCGCTAGCACGAGCATTCTCACCATTCTCGTCGTTCAAATAACACGTCAACACGTACACACCTCGACCGATCCGAGTAAAGGTCTTGTCTGCCATTAATGATACGACCGTATTCTTCGGAACCTTGCTATTCTTCCAACTTCTCGCCAATCCATTTTTCTCGCTCGCCTCTATGATTTCATCCACAGTTACGCCTTCTGGTTTATCCCTCATGGCTTCCAGTAACGCGTGTCTGCACGTCCCGCGTCGAATTTTGCCGGTAAACCCGAGCGAAGCAGCCAATCGCTGTGTTTCCTCGTCCATCGGTTGACCGTCCTTGATTTCAACGTTCGTTTCTTCTTCTATTTTCTTCGCTTCTTCTTCTTCTTGTTCTTCTTTCTTTCTTCGACTTCGCGTCTCTCTTTTCTTCACCAGAGACGGCTCGCGCGCTTCGACGACGAGAGGAGGCGACTCTCGTTCCACGGTCTTTCCTTGTTTAACCCTTCTCTTTTTCTTACTAACGTTATCCTCCTCACTCTCGTCTTCCGGATCCATCATCTCCGCGTAGTTCCTTCTCGCTCCTTGTCGAGATTCTCTCCTTCTCTTCGTCGTAACAACTTCCTCTGCCTCTTCTTCCGCGACGCCTTCACCATCGTTCGCCGCATTCCCATCGAACGAAAACGGCAGCTTAAACTTGTACACAAATTCAGCGTCCATTTTCCACACTTTATCTCGATACGCGTCGAACGACGCGTGTTTGTTGATGAAGTTTTTCGCTCGCATCCTGTACTTTTCCCGAAGCTGTTCGTCTGTCACCGATGTCTCTTCATCCATCAACCGTTGTAAGAGTTGGTCGACGTTTTGCGTCGTGTTGTGGTGGACGAAACGACAGATTTCTCCGAGGATGGCGTCGGAGAGCATCGTTGTTTTTTCCTCAAAGTTCGTTTTTTCTATCGCGCGACCATCGTAAGGTGTTTTGAAGCGTTCGAGTTTAGAGCGCGCTTTTCGGGGCAAAAATCAGAGCCGTCGTCGAGTTTAGGGTGCGTGTGAGCCTGAGAGAGAACCGGCGCACAAAAAAAAATCTATGCGCCCCCACAGTTTTAGCGATAGGTTAACGTAGTTTGCGAAGATCGAAAATGTCTCGCAATCGCGCGTTTCGATTACTCAAAGATGCGCGCATACGCGCCTCGGCGACGAGCGTTGGTGGTACCAGCTCGAGAGTCGGACAAGCCGCAGCGGTGAATGCGAATTTGGCGAGGTAATTATTTTTACGCTTAAATAGTTTTACAACAACGGATTTTCGATGTGCTTTTTGCGCGCGCGCGATGTGCTTTTTGAACCCGATCCGGGATTATTCCGGGATCGTTCTGGTGCAAAGCTCGTAGAGAAAGAATTCGTGCGCGCGAAGAACGGGTTGGAGTGCGAAGTTGGATCGGATGAATGCATCGTCGAGCGTGGTTTCCGCGCGATTTTCGATCATTTTTTTCTCGGTCTTACTTTATAGTTCCCACTCTTCTCCCGACTTTTCTTCGCTCTCGTCAAAGTTGTCTTTTGATCACCGCGTGTTCTCTATCTCTTCTCGGAGATGCGTCGTCGAAGAAACCTTGCACAATACTCACCCATCTGTCTCTTTTTTTCTTTGTCGTTTGTCATTAAACAGTGCGCACCCAGAGGGCGTCCGTAACGTTTCCTTGCAAATCGTGCAACAGCGCATGAAATCCGTCTCCAACATTCAGAAAATCACGAAGGCGATGAAGATGGTCGCTGCGTCTCGATTAAAACCGGCTCAAGACAAAGCGATGGCCTCGAGAGGGATGGTGACTCCGTTTTACAAATTACTCGGCGATTTGCCCGGCGCGGAGACGGCGAAGACGTTGATGGTTCCGATTTCCTCGGACAAAGGTTTGTGTGGCGGCATCAACGGGAACGTGGTCAAAGTGTCTAACGTGTTGTTGGAGACGGCTAAGGATAAGGAATCGGAGGTTTCTATGGATGTTATTGGCGACAAGGCGAGAGGTTTGATGCAGAGACAAGTGGGGGATTTGTTCTCGAACGTGATGGTTGACGCAACGAAGCAACCGTTGACATTTGGGACGGCTTCGGCACTCGCGGAGCAAGTGGCGAAGGACAACGAGGGTAAAGCACACATCGTGTACAACAGATTCGTTTCGGCTATTTCGTTCAAGCCGACGATTGCGACGGTGTTGTCTGGGGAAGAATACGAGAAGGCGGCGGAAAACTTGGAGAATAAATTCGATTCGTACGAGGTTGAAGGACCTGATCGTGCGGAGTTCTTGCTCGACTTGGCGGAGTTCAAAACTGGCGCGGTTATGTACAACGCATTGGCAGAAAACAACACTTCGGAATTGGGATCTAGAATGCAATCCATGGAATCGTCTTCGAAGAACGCTTCAGAAATGTTGTCGAAGTTGACGCTCTTGTACAACAGAACAAGACAAGCGGCGATTACCACTGAGTTGATTGAAATTATTTCTGGTGCTTCCGCGTTGGAAGATGCCAAGTAAAGTAATATCAAAACGCGAAGAGGAGAAAGAATATTAAGTAGCTGAATTGTAATTATGTAGTCAAGTATCTAGTAGAATATAAACATTCAAGCGTTAACGACGATAAAATTTATCAATGCCGCGCGTGCTTCATCGTAGGCACCCCGCCTCCAGTCGTCGCCACTTCTTTTAACGCTTGGAAACCGTCCACGGTATCTTGAACCACTCTACTCACTCCCTCCTCGAGGCTCGGCTCCGCCACCGTCGGCGGCGCTTTCCCATCTAACGCTTCTTCTATGTTACCCGAGAGGATAAGTGCTAATGGGTGCATCACTTCAACCGATTCGCAGAGGATCTTCAAGCTCGCCGTCATAGGCGCCGCCAATACGGCTCCTGGGATCCCCCATAACATCGTCCAGAAAATCAAACACAAAAGAACGGTGATCGGATGCAGGTCTAAATGTCCGCCCATCAGCTTAGGTTCGATGACGTTCCCGATAAAAAAGTGGGTAACGCCCGGAAGTATTATGACCATCATCACGTGAAACAAGTGGATTTCATTCGACACTAACACGACTGGTAGCGGCAAAACAGTCGCGATAATCGGCCCCACGTGCGGAATAAAGTTCATCACAAAGTGCAGTACCCCGAAAACCATCGCCAATTCCACGTTCAACATATAATACATGCTCGCCGCGATGAAACCGTTCAAAGTGCTCACGAAAAACTTCAACAAAATGTACCGTTTAATCCTCGTCTCGATTCTCGTCCAAACTCCGCCGGGAACTCTTCTCTCTGCTTTCTGTCGCCGCCTCCCTTCTAACAAATACACGACGAAAATCAAAACCAACACGACGTTACTCAGAAGATCTAAAACCGCTTGCAACATCGCGTGTGTGGATTGTGCCACCATCTTCGCCAGCGGAATATCTTGCAGCTGCGCTTCGATGACGTCCATGTCGATGTTTTTTCTCGATAACGTCTCCCCTGCTCTGTTCGTCAATCGGACGACATATCGCTCGTATTTTTTTGCGTCCTGGACCAAGTCTTTCACGCTGTGGGAAATCAAAAACAAAAGCGAACACAGTATGCCTAAACCGAAGAACAACGTGATGGTAACCGAGGCGCCGTGCGGAACTTTCGCGCGATGGGTGCAAAAATCAACCAAAGGAGCCAAGGTGTACGACATCATCACCGCTAAAACGAGCGGGACGAGGACTCTTTGCAGCCAATACAGCGCGGCGGAGGAAAGGATGATGGCAATCAGGAGGAGGCACATGGTGCGGACTTTCTCCGCCGAGGCGAGAGATTCTCTTTGCTGCTGCTCGTAATCGTATTCGTCGTCGTCTTTCGATGAGCCGCCGAAAGAATATCGAGGAGAGGCTTTGTTGCCGCCATCGCGAGGGGATTTTACGCCGAACATGTTCAACATTTTTTCGTGTTTGGGCGCGCTAAAATTTAAAGAATATACGATGCATCACATTCATAACGGTCTTCTTTATTCTCCAAGGAAGTACGAGCGAGTACTGGAGTATCTCTCTCTTACATGTGGTAGTGTATTAAAAGTTTAATCTATTTGTTCTCTCTCTCTCTCTCTCTCTCTCTCTCTCTTCCTCTCTTTCTTCGTGTTTTTGTGTGTATCTCTCTGTATCTCTTTCGATTCTCTGCTATGTTCGACGCTTTCTCCCTCTCTCTAATACTAAGATGTATTATAACTCTTTCTCTCGTAAAAACAACGTTTAATCGTACAAATCGTCGTCGTCGTCGTGCGCGGCGGCGGCAAAAGCGTCGCCAACGGTTTGGGCGCCCCCCGCCGCCGGAGAGGCCTGCGGAGCGGCTCCGCCTTCGTTCGGGAATCTAAAATCGCCGACGTGGCCTCGGCTTTGCTGCAACGTTTGAGAGAAGGCTTGGTACTTGCGGATATCCGCGTCGGAAACCGAGCGGCGCGCGTACTTCATAGCCTCTTCAAAGTGTGCTTTGGTGATTTCCGGCACCGGATCGACGTAGTTTTCTTCGTCTTCTTCCATGGCACCTTCTGGTTTTTGTGCCAAGGCGCGCTCACGTTCGATGTCTTTCTCGATGCTTTCGCGGATGGCGTATTTGCAAGCGCGTTGGCAGATTTCCGTGATATCGGCACCAGAGTATCCGTGCGTAAACTTGGCCAAAGTTTCCACGTCGACGTCGTTGGCGATCGGAGACTTTCTCAAGTTGGCTTTGAAGATTGAAACTCTCGACTTGTCGTCCGGTAACGGAATGTAAATCAACTGATCCAAACGACCCGGGCGCATCAACGCGGTATCGATGATATCCGGTCTGTTCGTCGCGCCGATGATAAATACCGTCTTCTTCGAGTTCATGCCGTCCATTTCCGTAAGCAACTGGTTCAAGACGCGATCGGCGGCACCGCCGGCATCACCGGCGGAGGAGCCGCGTTGGTTTGCGATGGAATCCAACTCATCGAAGAACAACACGCACGGGGCGCTTTGTCTGGCCTTATCGAAAACTTCTCTGACGTTGGATTCGGATTCGCCGAACCACATCGTCAACAACTCCGGGCCTTTGATGGAAATAAAGTTCGCTTGGCACTCGTTCGCGATCGCTTTCGCCAACAACGTCTTACCGCAACCTGGTGGACCGTAAAACAGCACACCTTTACTCGGGGCCATGCCGAACTTCTCAAACTTTTCTGGGTGTTCAACCGGGTATTGCACCGTTTCTTGCAACTCTTGCTTGACGGTTTCTAAGCCGCCGACGTCGTCCCAAGAGACGTTCGGCACTTCCACCACCGTTTCTCTCAGCGCAGACGGGTTGGTTTGCGCCAACGCGGTCTTGAAGTGATCGTTGCTGATGGCCATTGAATCTAAAATCTCCGCGTCGATTTCATCGTCTTCCAAATCGATGACGTCCATCTTTTCGCGAATGCATTGCAACGCGGCTTCCGTACACAACGCCGCTAAATCCGCGCCGACGAAACCGTGCGTGTCCTTCGCCACCACTTCCAAATCCACTTCCTCGTCCAATTTCATGTTCTTCGTGTGTATTCTCATCACTTCCAAGCGTCCGACTTCGTCCGGGACGCCGATGTCAATCTCGCGATCAAATCTGCCGAATCGTCTCAATGCCGGATCGATGCTGTTTGGTCTGTTCGTCGCCGCCATGACGATGATGTGCGAGCGAGCCTTCAACCCGTCCATCAACGTCAACAATTGCGAAACGATTCTTCTCTCAACTTCACCGTTCGTTTTGTCTCTTTTTGGCGCGATCGAATCGACTTCGTCGATAAAGATAATCGCCGGTGAGTTCTTCTCGGCTTCTTCGAACGCCTTTCTCAAGTTGGATTCGGATTCGCCGGCCAACTTGGACATGATTTCCGGACCGTTGATTAAAAAGAAAAACGCACCGGTTTCGTTCGCCACCGCTCTGGCGATCAAAGTCTTCCCGGAACCCGGAGGTCCGTACAACAAAATACCTTTCGGCGGCTTCACACCGATGGTTTTGAACAATTGCGGATGTCGCAACGGCAACTCGACCAACTCTCGAATTTGCGCCATTTGCTTCCTGACCCCTCCGACGTCGTCGTAACCAACCTCGTCCAATCGTTCCTCGTCTTCGCGGTTAATCGGTTCACCCTCGCAAAAGATTTCCGTGTCTGGAGCGACGATGCAATACTCCGCCGGGTCTGTCTCTACAACCTTAAACTCCACCGCTCTCATCCCGCCTCTCGCCAAAAAAGTATCCCCTTTCCTCACCGGTCTGTACGCCTCCAAAAAGTACGGCTTCAAATACACGTCGAACAAGTTCCCAGAAACGCCTTCGATAGTATCCCCAAACGGCAACACGTGAATCCTCGCCCCATACTTCACGTCCGTGCACTGATGAATCGAAATCACGTCCCCTAATCTCACCCGTAAATTCTTCCTCACCACTTTGTTCATCCGAACTTTCCCGTCGTCGCACGCGTCGTCCGCTAAAACGATGCAAACCGTATCTTTGCGCTTCTTACCTTTCACGAGGACCGTGTCCCCGCGAAAGAGTTGCAACTCTTCCATTTTCGCCGGGGAAAGAGCGACGACCGAGTTATCGTCGTTCACCGCTTCGTCTGCGAATAAGAAGAAGAAGACGAGTGAAAAAAGAAGGTCAGAGAAGGTCAAGAGAGAGAGAAAAAAAGAGAAAAAAAAGGTGCCGCTTGGAAACGATTTTTTTTTTCTTCTCGGAAGCGCACGTCGTGAAAGAACTCTCTCTCTCTCTCTCTCGATGCGCAAAATCGAACCCGCGCGCGCGCATTCAAACGCACGCACACCGCGCGCGCATCCTCCTCGAGCGCTACTTTTGTTTC
>Ga0181563_10006508_pt1 | contig 10465 bp, 8 predicted proteins | sample 011ome_25_FD_133759 | JGI IMG/M metagenome (GOLD analysis project Ga0181563, IMG submission 133759) | Coastal salt marsh microbial communities from the Groves Creek Marsh, Skidaway Island, Georgia - 011512CT metaG (megahit assembly) | ecosystem: Environmental > Aquatic > Marine > Intertidal zone... | reverse complement strand
GGTGGCTTTACTGACAGACTTTCATATACATATGCTCTTGAATACAGAGATGAACAACCTGTTCCAATTCAAAGTAGAAGTGAACACGACTCTTTTGAAGACTCAAGTAGAGCTGTTCCAATACCGAGCAGAGGTTTATTAATTAGAGATACTATTTACTACGGGCTTCATATGAACCCAGAAACTGGTAATTTAGGTACATTATATGATTGGAACGCAGCTGGAGGACCAGCTCCTCTTGATATGCTATGTTTTGAAGCTGATCCAGGGTATACACTTGCTACTCCAGAGCAGCATAGTGCCTATGCGAGCTCATACTATGGTTCATATTGTGGATTTGATAGCAGCTCCAACGGTACTTTAACAAATGAAAGAAAAAGAGCATCTGTATATTTATCAGGTACTTATGAGTTAACAGATCAGATAGAAATATATGCAAAAGTTGTTCACTTAGAAACAGATACTGCTGGAACTTTAGACAACTTATTTACACCTTTTGAATGGGTGGCAGGACCTCAGCAGTATGGTGGTATATATTCTGAAGGTGGAGACTCATATCATATTGTACCTGCAGGACAGCCAAATGCTGGTGCAGCCGCCTCTATGATGGATTTTAGAATACAAAAAATATTTTCTAATGCTGTCAGAGGAACAAGTTACGAAGAAGAAACATCCACATACGACATAGGTATTAGAGGTATTCTATCTAATGGTTATGAATGGGATGTTTCATATACAGATAATACATATGATGTAGTCTCTACTGGCAGAAACTTTTTAGCTTCTGCTTTGTTTGACAAGATTCACAATATTGGTGGAGTTGATGGTGCAGGTAACCCTTGTGTGCTAGATTCTGCTGATTTGCTTGATGGTGATCCATCAAATGGTGAGGCAACTGATTATGCGACTGGAATAACAAACTTCTGGGGTAGTGCTGGTGTTTATGATTATGCAGCATCTTATAATCAACCAAACTGTTATAACTGGGATTGGTATTTATCTACTCAATCAGTAGAAGAAATTGAAGCTTTAAGGGTTGATAACGTTGAACCTGCCGATGCGTTTTCTGAATTATTCCAAGCATCTATTACTGGTGATTTAATGCAATTACCTTATGGCCCACTAGGTTTTGCTGCTGTTTATGAGAAGCAAACTAAAGGTTATGACGTTCAACTAAGTCCATTAAACAAAGAAGGTAAGCTTTGGGGTATTGGTGGTGTTGACGGTGGTGGAGAAAGAGACAGAACAGCTTTTGGTGTTGAGTTATCTATCCCTGTTACAGAAAAATTCTTGGTAAATTTATCTACAAGAATGGATGAATACGATAGCTCAAAAGTTAATGTTGACAGAAGAACTATGGGTGCTTCATTTGAATATAGACCACGTGATAATTTCCTATTGAGGGGTTCATGGTCAGAATCATTCAAAGCTCCAGATCTACCATACTCATTTGTTGGTGAAAGAAGATTCTATGCTTCAGAAATTGACTATTACCAATGTTATGCATCTGGTGATTGGGGTGTTGGAGGTACTGGTTGTGTTACCGCATCTCCTGGTTATAACATTATTAATATTGACGGTGTTACTACTGGTAACTTAAATCTAAAAGAAGAAGAGGGTGACTCATATTCTGTTGGGTTTGTATGGGAGCCAGCAGATAGACTGGTTGTGACTTTAGATGCTTTCCACATACAACTTGGAGATATAGTGTCAACAAAAGATCTAACAACTATAGTTAGAGATGAAGCAATCTGTCGAGCACAAGAAGCTGGTGACAATAGTGCAGGTACTGTTGTTTATCCAGATACATACTGTCAACAAGTATATTCATCTATTGTAAGAGGGGGTAAAAACTTTGCTCCTGAGGCGTATGATAACGTTCTTGCAGAAGGTTCAATCACAGCACTTTATGAAACACCTGTTAATATTGCTGGGCAAGAGTTTATCGGAGTTGACACATCTATAAGCTATAGCTGGGTTACTGATGCGCTAGGAGATTTTTCATTCTCAATAGTTAATACTAATCAGATTGATCTTAAGTATGCTGAAGATATTGGAGATCCATTGGTGAGTTATATGAATAGTTTATATACACCAAGATCAAGACAGTCACTAAGATTGGGTTGGTCAAGAGGTGATTGGTCTGCAAGTATGTCAACATTAAGAGTTGGACATATGGAAGGAAATGATGGCGAAACAAAGAGCCCATATTTTGATACAAACATTGCAGTTGGTTACGATTTAACTCCTGAGTCTTTCGTATCATTAACTGTAACAAACGTGTTTGATTCAATTCCTGATACTGATGCAGCTTATGACCAAGGTAGCTCATTCTACCCTTATGGATTTAACTCATTTAGGTATCCTAGATTTGGACCACAAGCGTTCTTAACTTATCAAGTTAGGTTCTAAAAAATAATCACTATAAAAAGGAGGCTTTTGCCTCCTTTTTATTCTAAAATACTGCTATGAAATATATATATATTATAGGAATTCTTTGTGCACCATTGTTTGCCCAAGATATCAATGAAGAAAAAAATGTTGTGAAAGAAACAATAAATCTTTCAACAGCAAGCATTGAGAAATCAGGTTTAACACAAGAACAAATTGTAAGACTGGACGAACAGACTCGAGTTTTGTTAGCTGAATATCAATCTACTGCAAAAGAATATGATTCTCTTAAGTTATATAACGACCAGGTTCAAAAAATTATCAATTCTCAGATTGATGAAATAGAGAGCATTCTTCTTAAAATTGACGAGCTTGATCAAACCAACCAAAGAATTGTTCCGTTTATGCTAAGAATGATAGATGGGCTTGAGAACTTTATTCAGTTAGACCTACCTTTCTTACTTAATGAGAGAAAAAGTAGGCTTGATAATTTAAAGGTAACCATGGATAGGGGTGATGTTTCTACTTCTGAAAAGTTTAGATTAATAATTGAAGCATATAAAACAGAATTGGAATACGGAAGAACAATAGAATCTTATAGGGACAATATTCTTATTGATGATATAGAGACAAGTGCTGATTTTCTTAGAATTGGAAGAATTGCTCTAACTTATTTAACTGTAGATGGAAGTAAGGGTGGCTATTGGGATACTAATTCTCAATCTTGGGAAAAGGCATCTTCTTCAATAAAAAGATCTACTGCTGACGCTTTAAAAGTAGCTTCAAAACAAGCACCTCCTGCACTTATAAAAATACCTGTTTATAGGAATGATGATGAATAAAAAAATTATAATTTTACCGTTTCTAATTTTTGGACTATTCGCTCAAGAAAGTAATGTTGAAGAACCAGTTATTCCGGTTATAACTGACTTAGATTTATTGGTTGAATCTGTAAAAAATACTGCTTCAATTCGTGCAAAGGAAGATAGAGAGAGGTTGAATAAATTTTTATCTGATAAAAATAGACAACAATATCTCTTAAATCAAATGAAGGCAAAATTAGATTCAGAAGAGGATAGAAGCGAAAGGCTTACAAAAGAATATGAAGATAACGATAAGAAACTATCCGAACTTGAGGAGCAATTAACATTAAAACTAGGGTCTTTTGGTGAGTTATTTGGTATTGTTAGACAAACTGCTGGTGAATCAAAAGGTCAATTTCTCTTATCGTTAACCAATATCGAATATCCTGAAAGGATTGATTTTTTAGGTGATCTTGCTGAAAGAAAAAGTTTAGATCTGCCAACTTCTGATGAGTTAGATAGATTATGGTACGAAATTCTCAATGAGTTAAATCAAAGCGGCAAAGTAAAAGTTTATAACACAGATATATTATCTAAGTCAGGTGAGTTAGTTAACACTGATATCGTTCGTATTGGCGTATTTAACTCTGTTGCTGATGGTAATTATTTAAATCTTGTAAGTGAGCAGAATATTCTTGAATATTTGGCAAAACAGCCAGAAGGCTCAATTAAAAGATCTGCTAGAAAATTACAAAATAATGATGTTGAATATCGAGAGGTATTTATTGATCCAACACGTGGTTCTTTACTATCTAAATTAATTGATAGGGCTGGATTTGTTGAAAGAATCAATCAGGGAGGATTCGTTGGCTACATTATACTTTTGATTTTAATAGCAGGCCTTGTAATGGGAGTTATGCAATTTCTTTTCTTAAGAAATGAATCTCAAACTATTGATAACGAATTAAATAGCAAAAATTATTCTGATAACTCAACCCTTGGTAAGCTCAATAATATATATTCAAAATATAAAGGTGATACACCAGAGGAATTAGAAGCTCAGCTAGAAGATGTTCTTGCAAAAACGGCTCCTGCATTAGAGAAAAACTTAAGTATTATAAAACTTCTTGCTGCAGTTGCTCCGTTATTAGGGCTGCTTGGAACAGTTATTGGTATGATCGAGACATTCCAAGCAATTACATTATTTGGAACTGGTGATCCAAAATTGATGGCTGGAGGTATATCTCAAGCTCTTGTTACCACAATGCTTGGATTAATTGCAGCTGTTCCTCTACTTTTTGTTCATAACATTCTTGATTCAAGAAGCAGAGCAATATCTCAAATATACGAAGAGCAAGCTATTGGATATGTAGCATCATCCTCTATTAAATAATGTTTTACTATCTTGCCTTACCTTTTACATCTATCTTAGATTTTTTTGATAGGGGTGGGCCAGTTATAGTTGTGCTATTTATATTGGCCATAATCATGACTTCACTGCTTCTTGAAAGAGTAATATTTTTTGTCTCTGAATTAAAAAATTTATCAAATGACGCTAAGGTAGATATTGATAAAAATAATATAACTAATTCTTGGCTATTTGAAAAAGTAAAATTAAAAAATATTTCAATTATAAACTTGAAAGCAAATAAAAATATTTTGCTAATTCAGGGCTTGATAGCTCTTTGTCCTTTGCTAGGTTTGCTGGGAACGGTAACAGGTATGATTGAAGTTTTTGATATTATGGCAATTACCGGAACTGGCAACGCAAGAGCTATGGCATCTGGAATAGCTAGAGCTACCCTTCCTACAATGACAGGGTTGTTTATTTCTATTGTTGGCTTATTTATGCTTACTGGAATTAAGTCAGCTATAGAAAAATCTGTATTAGATATCAGGTATGATATTGAGCAACTTAAAATATGATTAGAAGAAGAAATAAAGAAAGAGACGAGTCAACAATAGACATTACACCAATGTTAGATATTGTTTTCATAATGCTTATCTTTTTTATTGTTACAACTTCTTTTGTAAAAGAAACAGGTGTGGAAGTAAATAGACCTAATGCTGCAACAGCTGTAAGAGATGAGAGGGGTAATATTCTTATCGCTATAACCGCAAATGATGAAATTTGGATTGATAAGAGACGAGTTGATTTAAGATCAGTAAGAGCAAATGTGGAGAGATTAAAAGCTGAAAATCCAGAAGGTTCAGTAATAATTCAAGCAGATGAAGCTTCAAAAACAGGGTTTCTAGTTGAAACCATGGATCAAGTTAGGCTTGCAGGAGTTCAAAATGTATCAATTGCTGCTCAAAAAGATTGATTTTAAAAATAAAAATCAGCTAGCCATCGTTGGGGGCTTTCTTAGTACATTTTTAATTTTTTTAATAATTTATGTGATTATTTTGCCATCAGGCAAAGGTTTTGATTCAGTTAAAGATTCCAGCATGGTTGATTTTGTAAGATTAAAAAAGAATGATTTTCTAAACGAAAGGGAAAGAGCTTTACCAGAAAAACCACCCCCTCCAAAAAAACCGCCTCCACCAAAACTTGAAACACCTGACATTGCTGAGCCAGTAACGCCAAACTTAGATATTAAGTTTCCAGATATAAAGACTCCCATTGATTTAAAAGGTGCAATGCTTCAAGGATCAAATTCACTTGCATCCAATAGTGCTTTAATTCCATTAGTTAGAATCTCACCTCGCTATCCAAGAGAGGCCTTGTTATCAGGTAAGACTGGTTTTGTAACAATAAAACTAACAGTTGACGAAGAGGGTAAAGTTATAGATGCTGTAATATCTGAATCAAGACCACCTAGAATATTTGACAGGGCTGCTTTATCTGCAGTTTTAAGATGGAAGTTTAAACCTCGTGTTATTGACGGAGTTCCGGTTCAGCAGGTAGGCTCAACAACAATTGAATTTAACTTATGATGAAAAAATTATTATTTGTATTTGTTTTTATTTTTAGCACCTTTTCATATTCACAAGAGGCTATACAGCAATGGGTTTATAATATGCTAGAGCGTGCTCAATTGAATGTGGATAATGGCAACATAGAGCAAGCCGAAAAAACCTACAAAGATTATGCGGATAGATCATACTCAAGTAACTCATATGATCATTTTGTTATATTACGATCCTATGCGTATTTTTTACTCTCTCAAGACAGAAACGATGAAGCTTTAGTCTATCTTAAAAAAGCAGATAAGAAGAAACGCATGCCTCCATATGACGTCTTTATGCTTAAATTTAGTTTAGGCCAGGTTTTGTATGTCGAGGGGCAGAGAGACGCTGCTAAAAAATCATTTTTAGAATGGATTAAAATTGGTACAGATAATGAATTTGATATAGTGCCAGAGGGTTACGCAACGCTTGCAACTATATATGCGCAGGACTCTGAATGGGATAATGCATTAAAATATATTACATTAGCACTTGATAATGCATCTACTTTTGTTGAAAACTGGGCACAATTAAAATTTGCTATTCATACTGAAAAAAAACAATACATGGAGGCTTTAGAGGTCGCCCAAGACTTAGTAAGATTTAAACCAAAGAATAAATCCTATATTGAGCAAATGTCAGGTATTTATAATGTTATTAAATTTGAAGAAGAATCCTTGGCTTCTTTAGAATTCAAGTTACAACAAGATTTATTAAAAAAACCATCAGAGTATATAAACCTTGCAAATTTTTATCTCTATAAAGGCCTCCCTATAGATTCTGCTAAAGTTATCGAAAAGGGACTTAAATTAGGTGCTCTTGAAAACAATATTAAACACAATGAGCTACTAAGTAATGCATACATAATTGCCAAAGACTTTAATAATGCTATTAAAGCACTTATAAATGTTACAAAAATCTCAAATGACTCAAAATATGACTACAGGATTGGTCAAATTTATCTCCAAAACTCAGAATATACAAATGCTATTAAGTTTCTTGATCTTGCACGAAAAAAGGGTTGGAGCTCTAAGCCTGGATCTTTAGAAATGCTTATTGGTATTAGTTATATAGAGCTGGATGACTTTGATAACGCAAGGATTGAGCTTGCTAAAGCAATAAACCTTGGTAAGGAAAAAGATGTTGAGCCATGGATTAATTACATAAATTCTACTGAAAGCCTAAGAAAAGCTGCAGCTAGTTAATTGAACTTTTGTTTAATTAATAAGTCAAAACAAAACAAATGATTATAGAAACTAAAGATTTAAAAAGAATGTTCCAGGTTGGCTCAGAAACTGTTGAGGCACTAAAAGGAATAAATTTGTCTGTAGAAAAGGGTGAATTTTTATCAATAATGGGCCCCTCAGGATCAGGTAAAACTACACTAATGAATATAATTGGATGTTTAGATACACCTACCCACGGCACCTATTATCTGAATAATCAATTAGTAAATAAGTTGAATGGTGATGAGCTTGCATTTATAAGAAATAAAGAAATTGGTTTTGTTTTTCAATCTTTTCACTTGCTTGCAAAAAACTCAGCTTTAAACAATGTCATGCTTCCTATGAAATATGCTGGGGTTAAAGAAAAAGAAGCTGAAAAAAGAGCTATTGATGTTCTAGAAAAAGTAGGTCTTTCAGATAGAATAAACCATGCACCATCTGAATTATCTGGAGGTCAGCAACAAAGAGTCGCTATTGCAAGAGCCTTAGTTAATAATCCAAGTATTATTTTTGCAGATGAACCAACTGGGAATCTTGATTCACAAACTGGTGAAGATGTAATGAATTTATTCAAAGAACTAAATAGCCTAGGCCAAACAATAATATTAATTACACATGAAGAAGATGTAGCAAAACAATCAAAAAGAATAATTCATATTAAAGATGGCTTAATTGAATCAGATTTAAATATATAATCAAAGGTACAAAATGAAATATAAAAAGTTACTTTACATACCTCTAACAATTTTTGTTATAACGTCTTGTGGTTCAAAAGAAGAACCAGTAAAGCCGACTGCTTTCTATAAAAAAGAAAATGTTAGTTCTAAACAATTGGAGCTATCAATTGAAGCGTCAGGAGTTATTGAGGCAATATCATCTGTAGAAATTAAATCTAAAGCATCAGGAGAGATTTTGCTTTTAGGAGCAGAAGTTGGTGATACCGTTGAAAAGGGATCAATTTTAAGTCAAATAGACCAAAGAACACCTAAAAATATATTAGACCAAGCTAAATCAGACTTAGAAGCCTCTAAGGTAAGACTAGATAATGCAAAATCTCAATATGAAAGAGGTATAGAGCTTCATAAGAATGCAAGTATATCTGATAAAGATTTTGAAGATATTCAAGAAGGTTATGCTCAAGCTAAGTCAACTTTAGTTAGAACAGAGGTAACCTATGAAAATGCAAAAATAGCACTTGATGACACAATTGTGAGATCTCCTGTTCGAGGCACTATTATTTCTAGACCTGTTGAGGTAGGTCAGGTAATCTCTTCACCTACATCTGCGGTAGGTGGCGGTACGGTCTTGATGATAATGGCTGATCTATCAAAAGTTAGGGTCCGTGCTCTTGTAGATGAAATTGATGTTGGTAAGGTGTCTATTGGTCAAGTTGTCTCTATCAAAGTTGCAGCATATAGAGATAAAGAGTTTTTTGGCGTTGTATCTAAAATAGAACCTCAAGCAAAGATCGAACAAAACGTAACTACTTTCCCAGTTTTGATAGATATAGATAACGATGAAAACCTATTACTTTTAGGAATGAATACTGATGTTGTAATTGAGGTACTCAACAAAGAAGTTGCTCTAAGTGCTCCTACAATGTCATTAAGAACTAGAAAAGATATTTATACAGCAGCAAATATATTAAATATCTCACAGCAAACTATTGATTCATTTTTGGCGGATACTCTTGAAGGCGAAAATTTTAATAAGTTTATAGTTATAAAAGATTCTACAAAAGGCCCGCAGTTAACATGGGTAGAAATTGGTGTTTCAGATTTATCAAATGTTGAAATTATTAAAGGCTTAAACAAAGAGGATGCTGTATTTATATTACCTAGTAAAAGTCTTTTTGATTATCAAAAAAGATTCAGAGAAAGAGTTCAAGCATCATTTAGTTTTGGATAATGTTAATTAAAGAATCATTAATTTCAGCAATCACATCTATTAGATCGAATATAGTTAGATCCTTTTTAACTACATTAGCAATTATTATTGGTACTGCTGCTGTAATAGCAGTCATTGGGCTTGGTTCAAGCGCCAATAAAGCCTTAGATGCTCAAATTGATGATTTTGGTCCTAGAACTCTTACTGTGAGTCCTGGACAAAATAGGAGAGGAGCAGTAACCAAGGGTTACATTCCTTTAGATATAAAAGATTCCTATGCTTTGGCTAAAAATCAAGATCATGATTGGATGATATCTCCATTCATCTCAAGAAACAGGCAAGTAAAATTTAACAATGAAAACATCAACCAAAGAATTAAAGGTAACTTACCTATTCATTTTAAGGTCAGAGGTTATGATGTCGAATACGGCAGAATCTTTAATGAAGATGAGGATTACGGAAGAAAAAGGGTAGTGGTTCTTGGTTCTGCTATCCCTAAAGAATTAAAAACCACTCCACGAAATATTTTAAATAAAGAAATTCTCATAGCAGGTACAGGTTATAAAGTTATAGGCATTCTCGAGGAGGAAGGTAATACAGGTTGGCAAAGCCCAGATGAAGAGTTATATGTCCCTCTTATGACTGGTGCGCAAAGATTGTTTGGAACAAAGAACGTAGACTCAATAAATGTTGGCATTAAAAATGATGCAAATGTTGATGAAATTATGATGACTATTGAAAGAATTCTTAGAGCACAGCATGATATTGGACCAGGTGAAGACAATGACTTTAATATAAATGACTATAGTCAATATTCAGATTTAAGAAGACAAGCAACTGGTATTTTTACTGCATTGATTGCGGGCATTGCCGGCATTAGTTTGGTTGTAGGTGGAATAGGAGTAATGAACATTATGCTTGTTTCCGTTACAGAAAGAACGCGTGAAATTGGTCTAAGAAAAGCATTGGGAGCTACTCATAAAGCAATCATGTCTCAGTTTATTGTTGAGGCAATTTTACTCTGTGTTATTGGGGGTTGTGTGGGTGTTTTTCTTGGTACGAGTGTTTTATATCTGTTAGCATCACTACAAGATTGGCCTTTTGCCATGCCATTTAGCGCAATTATTGGTTCTATAACATTTTCAGCTATGGTTGGTTTATTTTTTGGAATTTGGCCAGCACGAAAGGCTGCAAAACTTGATCCAGCAG
>Ga0181563_10006506_pt1 | contig 10467 bp, 6 predicted proteins | sample 011ome_25_FD_133759 | JGI IMG/M metagenome (GOLD analysis project Ga0181563, IMG submission 133759) | Coastal salt marsh microbial communities from the Groves Creek Marsh, Skidaway Island, Georgia - 011512CT metaG (megahit assembly) | ecosystem: Environmental > Aquatic > Marine > Intertidal zone... | reverse complement strand
TTTGCAGGACTGATAGCAATTGGCCCCTGCCTAACCGTTAAAGCCAGGATAATGGTCAGAGTGTTTTGGGCATGTTTTCTGGCGGAGCCGACAGATGGAACGTTCGGGTAGCAAAGTTAGACATCGAGGAATGGTCGGTTTTCTCAAATTCCCAACAACAAATCGCAGGTTTCGCGGTATCCTTTGGTCGACTATCGTGAGATGAAGGTCGGAATTCAGGGTTTGGCTTGTCCCGCGAACACCTCGCGAATGCTGAACTGGGGGCATTTACCCGTTTTCACGGGGTTGCCGGTCTGATGTGATTGCCGGTGATGCGATCCCTGCTCTAAAACTTCTCAACACTCGCAGTGCCGTTGAAAATGAATCCGTTACGAATCGCGACTCGAAAAAGTCTGTTGGCGATGTGGCAAGCCGAGCATGTTCAGGCTCGGTTGGCTGCCAATCAGGATTTAGCCGACCTGATCCCCATGGTCAGTGGGGGGGATACCGACATGCGTCCCATCGACGGGACGCGCCAAGTGGGCGTGTTTACCAAGCGGATTCAGCAGGCGTTGATCGATCGTGAAGCTGACATTGCCGTTCATTCGCTTAAGGACTTACCGACCGAGGGATCGCTGGAACTTGTATTGGCCGCAGTTCCAGAGCGAGAGACGGTACAGGACGCGATTGTTTCGGACGCCGGTTGGACGCTCGGGCAACTACCAGAGAATGCCGTGATTGGTACGGGCAGTAAACGACGCGGTGCACAACTTTTGCACCACCGACCAGATCTGCGGATTGAGAATATTCGTGGCAACGTTCAAACCCGCCTCGAGAAACTGAAAGCGGGGGAATACGATGCGATCATTCTCGCTGAGGCAGGAATTCAACGTCTTGAACTCACTGAGCTGTCGCGTTCACTACTCCCACTTGATCTGATGTTGCCGGCACCCGGCCAAGGTGCGTTGGGAATCGAGGTTCGCACCGATGATACCAGTGCTTTGGAAGCCGTTCGCAAACTGGATGATCCAATGGCTCACGCCGCAGTACATGCCGAACGCACCCTGCTTGCTGCTTTGCATGGTGGGTGTCTTGCCCCGATAGCGGCTTTTGCAGAGGTAGTTGGACAAACGCTTCACCTGCAAGCAACCGTTCTTTCTGCGGACGGAAAGCAGAGGCTAGACCAAAAATCGACGATTCAACTAGGCGATCGATGGATCGATTCTGCCTCGGCGCTTGCCACAGAGGTCGCAGACTCGCTCCTCGCTGATGGTGCTGCTGAGTTGATCAACTCGGCGCGTTAATATTCCTTAGGCAAATCGAGTATCCAACGTCGGTGCGGTCAGCTTAACGTTGGTCCCGATTCGAGCACCGACGGTGCAACCTGCTCGGAATACTGTTTGAAGTTTTCAATGAATAGACTGGCGAGTCGATTCCTCGTTCGTTCAAAATTGCCCACGTCTCGCCATGTTTTACTCGGTGTCAAGATTTCGTTAGGGACGCCTTCACAAGCGGTGACCATCTCGAGTCCGAAAACCGCTTCACGCTCCGTCGGGGCTTGGGCCAATGAACCGGAGTGAATTCCGTCAATGATTGACCGAGTGTATTGGAGCGGCATGCGTGCACCAGTCCCGTAGGCGCCGCCACTCCAGCCCGTGTTCACTAGCCAAACATTCGTCCCATGCTTCTGTAATTTCTCGGCAAGCATCTCTGCGTATTTAGATGGATGCCAAACAAGGAATGGACCACCAAAGCACGGTGAAAACGTGGCCTGAGGTTCCGTCACCCCGACTTCGGTACCGGCAACCTTTGCGGTATACCCGCTTATGAAATGGTACATCGCCTGATCAGCCGTCAGTCGACTCACCGGAGGCAGAACACCGAAGGCATCACAGGTGAGGAAAATCACATCACTCGGATGCCCTGTGACGCAGGGGATTTTAGCGTTCCGAACGTAATCAATCGGGTAGGCTCCACGAGTGTTTTGCGTTAGAGAGTCATCGCTAAAATCAACGCTATGATCTTGGTCGTTATAAATCACGTTCTCCAGGACCGAACCAAATCGCAATGCCTGAAAAATTTCTGGTTCCGATTTAGGATTCAGGAAAATTGCCTTCGCGTAACATCCACCCTCAATATTAAAAATGCCATTGTCAGACCAACAATGCTCATCATCACCGATCAATAAACGTTTAGGGTCGGCCGAGAGAGTGGTCTTGCCAGTGCCGGAGAGACCAAAGAGCACAGAGGAGGTTCCGGTCTGTTGGTCACAGGTGGCCGAACAATGCATGGAAAGCACGTCCTGTTTTGGCATATAATAATTCATCATGGTGAAGACGCCCTTCTTCATTTCACCGGCGTACTCCGTACCCAAAATCACCATCTCGCGGGTAGAAAGATTTAGGTCAACACTCGTTTTGGATGTCATGCCAGTGGTATAGCGATTCGCAGGAAAGCTTCCCGCATTGATGATGACTCCATCTGGCTCTCCAAAGTTGACGAGTTCCTGTTTCGTGGGCCGGATCAGCATCGTGTGCATGAACAGTGCGTGATAGGGACGCGTGCAGATCACTCGTACTTTGACGCGGTACTGGGGATCCCAGCCTGCGAATCCATCCACAACATAAAGTCGATCACGCGTATTGAGATAATCAATCGCGCGTTCTCGGTTGACTGCAAAGACGGATTCGTCAATGGCCATGTTCACCGAACCCCACCAGATATCGCCCTCGGACGCATCCTGACGAACGATTCGTTTATCCTGGGGCGATCGTCCCGTTTTGCTACCGGAGTAAGCGATCAGTGCACCGGATTCGGCGATCACGGTATCGGGTTCAAGTTCAAACGCTTCGTGATAGAGCAATGAAGGACCGAGGTTTCTTCGCACATCTTCGACAAGGATACCATAGCTACTCAGATCCACTTCCGTATTCATCGCATCGCTCTCGTATCGATCAGGGAGGAGGTCGGCGTGCACTGAGCATTGTTCGCTCTTGACTTCGCCGCTGAAATAAACAAGCAGTCGATTGACTGCAGACCTCAACTTAGGTCTAAAGTCGTTGGAAAAACAAGTGCGATTGAAGTTCAAATGCGAAGCGAGTTCTGCTACGGCTGTCGTCCCCGGCGGTTCTCGCGGGTCAACTGCTCCCAATGACGATAGAGGTCCCAAAGTCGGGTAACTTCCTCTGGCTGTGTGACCGCTAGATCCGACGTCTCCGAGGGATCGTTTCCAAGGTGGAATAGTTGTTTGGTGATCTCGTTCCCATTGGATTTTACAACTAACTTTGCATCACCATCGCGGATCCCCATCCACACTGTGTTTCCCCTAGGCTTACGCCAATAAAGGGTTCGCGGCTGATCTGGTTTCTCGCTTCTCAAATGCTCAACGATATCCATGCCGTCGTAGAGTTTTGTTTTCTCGGAGGGAACACCAGCAAGATTTGCGATCGCGATTGAAAAGTCAAAAGTCAGGCTGGTTTGGTTGCTGATCGCCCCTGTTGGCAAAACCCCTGGCCAGCGTAAGATCGCTGGCACTCGGATCCCTCCCTCGTAGGTCTCACCCTTGATTCCAGAAAACGGTTCGTTTCTTGCACTTGCCGATCCACCATTATCACTCGCAAAGATAACCAAAGTGTTGCGTTGCAACTGGGATGACTGATCAAGTGTGTCAAGTAAATCTCCGATGCGTCGATCCATGTGCTCAATCATCGCGCGGTAGATTTCCGGTGGTGCGTTGTTTTGATCCCAGAGTGATGAATCCAAAGGAAGCGGATTTGTCTGGTAATCCTCTGGACCCTGAAACGGAAAATGGGGGCAGGTGTAGGGGACGTAGAGAAAGAAGGGTTGGTCTGGTGTTTGTCGCTTTAGGAAGTTGATGGCACGATCGGTGATCATGTCGGTGAAGTAACCCTCGCCCCGAATCGGTTTGCCGTCCTCAAAAAGGTTGTAGCCTGCTTTGTTATCGAGGTAATGGAAGTAGTCCATGCCGCCACCGATGCAATAGAAAGTTTCTTCAAATCCGTGAAGGTTGGGTGCGAATTTTGCTTCGTATCCCAAGTGCCACTTCCCAGCCATCGCAGTGCGGTAGCCTTGATCGCGTAGATTTCGAACAAGGGTTGATTGCTCTACAGGTAGACCCAAGTCGCTTTGTTCTCGCAATCGCACAGCGTCGTCGTAGCGCCCGATATTCCCCGTTCCGATGGCACACTCAAGGCCTCCGACCCACTGCTGATAGCGACCTGTCAGAAGGGCTACGCGTGTCGGGGTACACTCGGGGCCGTTGGCATAGTGATTGGTTAGCTGAACACCCTGTTTTGCAAGTTGATCGAGGACTGGGGTTTTAATGTTCGCATTTCCGTAACAGCCTAAATCTCCATAGCCAAGATCGTCAGCAAGGATGAAGAGGATATTTGGTCTCGACCGCTCTGAGCGACGAGCATTCGTGTCCGCTTTGACGATGTTCGAGGAATGGAAAATTAGGCTCGCACAAAATGCGAGGAAACAGTTTGCGAAACGTACACCACCGCACCATTGGACGTTCATAGCTGTTGGTCTGATTTTAGTGTCAAACAGAATGCGAGAGTCGTACTTACCGATCCCTCATCGTTGGTTTATCGTACCAGTCGCTGAGGGTCGCTGATAAATCGATTTGCAGTTTCGGTAGAAATGCGTTCTTGTTCATGGAGCTGCTTGATCGATTCATCAAGTGAGATCATCCCATCTTTTCGGCCAGCCAAAATCGCATTGTCCAAACTATCAAATCGTCCGGTTCGGATCGCGGCGGCGATTGGATGCGTGTTGTACATCACCTCGATCGCTAGCTCCTGTTTCTCGCCCTCAAAGATGCTCGGCAATAGATGCTGACAGACGACCGCGCGCAGCGCGATCGAGAGTATCGAACACGACTCGGAATGATTTTGGTTGGGGAAAAGATCAATTAACCGCGTGATCGCTCCTTTGGCATCGCGAGTGTGCAGGGTGGTCAATACAAGATGACCGGTTTCGGCCGCGCTCAATGCCATCCTAGCGGTCTCTTCATCTCGAACCTCGCCGACGAGAATCAGATTAGGATCCTGACGCATCGCGTACTTAAGGCCCTGGGCAAATGAACGAACATCTCTGCCTACCTCTCGCTGAGAAACGAGTGAAACACCTGACGACGGCAAGACGTACTCGATAGGATCCTCGATGGTGATCACACGCTGAGATTCTCGCCTCAAACTCTCCTGAATCAGCATCGCCATCGATGTGGTTTTGCCAGATCCGGTCACGCCTGAAAAGATGATCAATCCATTGCGAAAATCGCTGAGTTGTTTCAGTAAGGATGTTGGAAAGTTGGCCCACTGACAATCGGGAATCACTGTGGGAATCACTCGAAAACACGCACCGATGGTCTCCCCGGTGCTGAATAAGTTAACCCGAAATCTCTGTGGCTTTGCTGCATGGGCGTGATCGCTTGGGTTAACGCATTGGACTGCCAAGTCGAGATTGCGTTCCTGCTGAAATCGTTCGAGCGCTTGCGCACCGCAAACGTTTCTAAGAAAGGTCTCCAAGGATTCTGGATCGACTTGCTGATCAGATACGGGTACCAGTGATCCGTGTAGGCGCATGGTAACCGGCTGATTGGCGATCATGTGGATATCAGATGCACCTTGATGGGTTGCATCAAACATCAGGTACCCCAAACGCGTCTCGTTCAGGCGATTCGCACCTCCCTCGCTCACTGTGCCTCCTCCGCGGAATCTTTGAGATCGCTTAGTATCTCGGCGGCCCTTACCCTTGCCGGAGAAGCCCAGTCCTGATTTTGGAAAAGATCGATCAATGATTCGAGTCGTTCGGTGATTTCCTTTCTATTCTCCAATTGACTAATTGCGTCGATCTGAGACATCAAGTCGGCCAATCTCGGATCTGTCCGCGGATCGGCACGTCCGCTCGCTAGACGTTTGGACTCGTATCGAACAAGTTGGATAAGCGATTGGGTCTCGGCGTCGGTTACTTCACGATCGAATGCCGCCAACCAATCCTTGATCGATTCCGTTCGCTCCGAAGTGGTTGGTTCTTGTTGCGAATCGAAAATAGAAAGAAAGGCGTGTTCAGCGGCAGATAGTTGTTTGATGCCAATTTTGTTCTGAGTAGAGATGCGTTTTCGTGATGCCTCCAGTTGGGAGAGCATCAGCCGATCTTCGACTTCGATTCGCTTTGGGTGATCTGGAAAGTTGTTGATGAATGCTCGCTGTGCATTCGCACCGCCCTGCTGCACAGCTGATTGATAAAGTTCTTCTGCAGTCGGCGGTTGCATTGCTTGAAGTAACAAAAAAAAACCTGCGAGCACGATGAGCGCCATTGCTGCGACGCCTATTCGCTGAGGCCATGGATTAGACGTCGATGCGGCGGAACTGAGTCGTTTTTCGTTGCGTCTTGCATCCTCGGCTTCTTGAAAGTGGGTCTGGAACTCGATGGCCGACTGCGCAGCTAAATCGGTACCTCTCGAAGTTTGTACCGTTGGTGCGTGAATGGTTCTCAAAGAGGGTGGATTCAAAGATGGTTGACGCAGAGTATTGCCCTGTCGAACACTTGAATTTTCTGACTCACCAAGCAGCGTCAGTTCTTCATTGCCCAATGTTGCACCGGTTGCGGCGGCACCAACTTGGGTGCCAGCGGAATCTTTTTCCCATGTCATCTCGGGTTGAGACGGACTGTCAATCGTGTGTGGATCGTTTGGTAGGTAATTGGATTTAATTTGATCAGTAGGTCTGGTGGCTTGTGTCTCATCCACACCAAGAAGAGTTGGTTTTTCGCGGGCACTGCTTGGGTGACCGTCCAATTCTGACGGGATGTCGCCGAGCAAGGTTTCTCGACTCAGTTTTTCGAGACCGGCACGCATGGACTTCAATCGTTTAGCCACCGCCAGCGCGGTGGGAGGACGATTCTCTGGCGATTTTTCTAAGAGTTCGTGAACCAATTCAACAAGTGGTTCAGGAATGTCTGGATCAATTAAATCAAGTCGCACGGGCGGTTGATTCTTTAGCATGTCCAGAACCTGCGTGGCGTTTTTGCCGCGAAACGGTGGTCGTCCCGTTAACATGGCGTACATCACGCTGCCAACCGCATAAAGGTCGGTTCGAACGGTAATGGAACTACTGTCAACTTGCTCCGGTGCCATGTAGTCGAGTGTCCCCAGCATCGAACCGACAACGGTTTGCTGCTGGTCGCCAAAGATTTTAGCGATACCAAAATCGACCAATTTTAAATGCTGGTCACTGGTGACAATCAGGTTCGCGGGCTTCAAATCTCGATGGATCACCCCGACGTCATGGGCATGTTTTAACGCCGCGCAAATTTCAATCGTAAAGTCGATGCATTGCTGCCAAGTGAGCTTCTTTTCGCGTTTGATCACGCTTTGTAGCGAGTCACCCTCAACCAGTTCCATGCTGTAAAAAAGTTGACCGTGCTCCTCTCCAAAACCAATAAGCTTCACGATCCCGGGATGTTGAAGGCTCATAAGTGTTTTGATTTCGGCGTCAAATCTTCTCCGGAATCGAGGCTCGTCAGCAACTTGTGCTGCGATTATTTTGACTGCGACTGCCTCCTTCGACTTCGCATGCACCGCACGGTAGACCGATCCCATTCCACCTTGACCCAATTTCTCACCGAGTTCGTAAGGGCCTACAAAATCAAATGGGGGCATGGTTGCACGCTTCCGAGTATTAGGTTTGGCTCATCGAGGTGATCGAAATCCGTGAATTCTCGAAGGCATTGTAAAAGAATCTTGTGGATTCGATGAGACGGATTTGGAGTAAACCGCGATTCCAACGATTTCGATAGCCACTTATGATAGTCAACATGAAACAGGAATTTGGCACCCAAGAACCCTCGTCACGTCTATCTCGCATCCAACTGCCCTTGGCAGCGGCAATTCTAATGTGGTTGTCGCAGCCTCCCTTTTCGCTATGGCCTTTGGCGTTGGTTTGCCTCCTTCCGCTGTTTTTCGTTGTTCTCCAAGGCAATAGACTTAGCAGAGCCGACTGGTTCGGACTTTGGATCGGAGGAACGCTTTACTGGCTTGCTTCTCTCCAAGGACTTCGCCACGCACACACCTTGATGTTTCTTGGGTGGTTTGCGCTTTCTGCCTATCTGGCGACGTACTGGCTACTGTTTGTTTACGCTTCCAGGTGGTTGCAACATTATTTCCGCCTTCCCCTTGGTTTGTCGGTTGCAGTTGCATGGGTGGGACAAGAGTACCTTCGTAATTATGTTCTCACGGGACTCAGTGCTTGTATGCTTGGGCACACGATGGCTGAGGTTCCCGTTGTGATGCAGATTGCCGCTTGGACCGGATCGTTTGGTGTCAGTTTGTTTGTCGTCTGCGTCAATCTATTGATTTACCGAGTGATCACGTCGAGATGGATGGCTCAACGCGTCTCTAAATGGTGCGGATGCATGCAGTGCTGTTCGTTTGATGCGACGCAGGTTAAACGGGTAAACAATCAGATTGACGCTGTGTTGATGATTGCTTGGATCACCTTGGTTCTGTTGGTTGGGATTTGGAGGCTGGATTCGGATGAGAACGACGCCAGCGATCAGATTGGGACGTTTCTTCTTGTTCAGCGAAGTGAAACGGTAGAGTACACGCAGCCAACCAGTCGAGCGATTGAGATCTATCAGGCTTACGTTCGAGAAACACTTGATGCGATAGCCGAATGTGGTGAACCAGTGAACGCAGTCATCTGGCCCGAGTCGATGTACACGGCGGGCAATCCTTGGATGGAGATCGCCGTTGATGAGGTTCACGCTGGCAGTGCCACTGAGTCACCGCTTGCCTACAGTGCTGCTGTAGCCGGGTTGTCACCCATGGATCTACGGCGTGCGGTTGCCGAGAGTCAGAATTACTTCCAGCATCGGTCGCAGTTTCTCACTGAAGCCGTCAACCAGATATCCATTGAGAATGAACCTATCGATTTTCTCGTTGGCTGCGGGGTACTGCGATATGCCGAACAACCCGAAGTCTACTGTGGTTTGGTTCAATTTGGATCGCAAGGCAAGGTCAAGCAGTGGTATGGCAAAAATCATTTGGTGATGTTCGGTGAATACATTCCAATTATTTCAGCTTTCCCGTTCCTGCAATCCATCTTGCCACCGGGGATGGGACTCAATCGCGGCCAAGCTCCCGAGCCGATGCAAGTGGGCACTGCCAATCTGCTGCCCAATATATGCATCGAAACTGCGGTGGAACACGTCGCCGTAAATCATCTCAATACACTTCGCGGCCGGGGGCAAACCGCTGATGCATTGGTCACGGTGACCAATGATGGATGGTTTGATCAATCCTCGGTGCTAGAACATCATTTACGGTGTGCGCAATTCGTCGCAGTTGCCGCAGGTCTTCCAATCATGTCCTCGGCAAACAGTGGCCCAACCGCGTGGATAGATTCCTATGGTCGGATTCAAAAACGGCTAGAGTTGGGAACAAACGGATACTTGCTTGCGAAACCAACACGTCCAGCGGCAGAAACGTTTTACTCGCGATTTGGCGACTGGCCTGCTTTGATCTGCGGCTTGCTGACGACTCTGCCTTTGATGCAGGGGATTGTCATCGTAATCCGGCGTAAGCGATCGGCAGCGACGTCCGGTTAGTCGAGCTGGATCCAGTGATCAACGACTCGATTTGCGAACGACCCTCTGACTACTGCGACGACTTGCCCTGATACAACGGCATGTGTCGATAATAAACCTCGAGGCAGAAAATCGATAAACAGGTCGTAAAGAGGCGACCGGAATTCTGCCCCCAACGATCTTGCTGAGGTGCCCAGCTCCCGTCTTCGCGACCAGACTTTACCTGAGCGTTAGGAAGTTCGACTCGCATCGAACGATTCCATTCCTGCCAAGGCTCTGCACCATAATGATGCAAGACCTGCGTTGCGTAGTACCAGTAATACGCGTCACGATTCTTGAGGCTGAATGGAGCGTCGAGAAGCAGTGCGTCGATACCATTGCGTAGCGGCTGGTGATCGCGACTCCAACCTAAATATTGTCGGCACAGCAACCCCTCAGCCGTCATCGAAGGCGTGGGATCGTTTCGTGGCTGATAACCATAGCCGGCACCATCAAACGACTGGGCGGAGTCGAGATACTTGGAGACGTTTTCAAAGGTGCTGTCGCGAACTTCGAGCCCAGCGGAACGCCCGCTCTTGAGTGCCATGACGAACCAGCCGGTGACACTCGTGTCACTGTCAAACCCAGGTTCATAACGCCAGCCTCCCTGTGACGCTTGGGATCGCTCGGCGAAGTCAATCGCGGATTGCGCACGGTCACGAAGCCACGAGTCCTTGGTCATGCCATAAAGTTCGCAGATCGCAATCGTCGCTTGTGCCTGAGCGTAAAGTTTCTCGTGGCTCCTCGCACTCTTGGCAAAGAAACCGCTTCGATCCTGCAAGTTGACGAGATAGGTCATCCCCTTTTTGACAACCTCTTGGTAGTCACCCGACTCGT
>Ga0181563_10006496_pt1 | contig 10471 bp, 20 predicted proteins | sample 011ome_25_FD_133759 | JGI IMG/M metagenome (GOLD analysis project Ga0181563, IMG submission 133759) | Coastal salt marsh microbial communities from the Groves Creek Marsh, Skidaway Island, Georgia - 011512CT metaG (megahit assembly) | ecosystem: Environmental > Aquatic > Marine > Intertidal... | reverse complement strand
TTCGGACGCTCGCAGTAGCGAGCGTATAAGAACACTTCTAAAGGTCGTGGAAGATAGAAGGAAAGATATACAAAATCTTTATGAAAAAGCGCAAAAGTAGTCCAAAAAGTAAGACCAAAAAAGGCATGTGGCGCATGACAAAATAGGCATAATTATGGCATACGGAAAAAAAACAATGAGTAAGAAGGCAAAACCGGCAAAAAAAGCATTTAAACCATGCAAATCTTGCCCAAATAAACCCAAGTGCAGAAAAGCAGGTAAATGCTTGCGTCTCAAAAAATGAGCTGCGGATGTACAAAATGTAAGGGAAGACATGGCAACAAAAAGAAAGTCAGCAAAACCGGCAAAAGGAAAACGGTTCGCAAAAGTCGTAAGAAATCCTAAAACCGGTCGCAAGCGTAAGGTATCTTATGGACAAGCAGGTAAAGCAAAAGGGGGAGGGGATCGTATCCGCCCGGGCACCAAGAAGGGTGATGCTTACTGCGCAAGAAGTGCGGGCATCAAGAAATGCAAGAAACCACCCTGCGCTAATGCTCTTTCCCGCAAGAAGTGGAAGTGCCGTGGCAAGAAGTCGATGAAATGAGTGAAGGTAAAGCAATAGGGGAGGACTCAGTCGTAAAAGCGAATCTTGCCTTTATGTTGAAAACCATAGCGGCTGTAGCAACATTTACCTATGGGTATGTTACCATAAAAAATAGTATCTCAGAGCTAGAAAATGATAATGTTAGAATAAAGCATGAGATAGAAATGAACTCGGAATTTAGGATAAAATGGCCTCGCGGTGAAATTGGTGCGTTACCCGCGGATGCCACACAGGATATGAAGATACAGCACCTCGAAAGTAGAGTAGATAAACTAGATAACCATGTAGATACATTAAGGCATGGCCCTTCAAAAATAGGACAATAATTATGTTTGGTAACGGAATGATGAGTGCGATTGGTCAGCTTTTTGCTAACCCAAGGTTTAGGAACAGGATAGCTCCTTCTATAAACTTTGCTGACCCGGCAAAAACGACTAAAGCTCCCGTAGAGGAGCCAGCCCCAAAAACATACGCACCCCCTGGAGTAAACCCAGTGGATATGTACATGGGGAGCGAGGACCAAATGTTTGATGACTATGTACGTAGGAACTCAGACCTTATGGATCTAGTAACGAGCGGAAGAGGGTTTGGTAGTGCCACAACTGTGCCAGAGTTAGGTAGGCAGCATTATAATCTCCACGGGAAAGGTGAAGGTCGTGATATAAAGAAAGTGGGTAGCTACTATGACAAATCAGGAAACGAAGTACAACCGCTTGAATCTAGTGGACTACAGGAAATCCTAAATACACAATACAAGGATCCCGAGATTCCTAAAATGGGACTAGGTGCATTATTCCCAGAGCTTGCAGAGGGATCAAACCCAAACGCCATGAGGAATGCAAGATTGCGCCCACAATCTGCTATGCGTTACCAGGGTAAACCGACATATGAAAATGATTTCATTCAGTATGTAAAAAATAATGAAGAAGCCCTTAATGACTTTAAGGTCAACATGAACTTAAGGAATGGACTAGCTGGATCAAATAACCCTGATCTTGTTAGAGCAGCTATGGAGAATTTTGGCCAAACCTACTACCAAGAAAACGGAGAGGGTGGGGATTTACCGCAAAAAATGATGCTCCCCGAACAGGAGCGTAGGCAATTGAATCAAAGTGCATACATGGAAAATATGCGCAGGCTTTACCAGCAACCTACGCAACCCCGAGGGGCTCCTACTCGACGCTCTGCACTTGATTCCCTACTAGGTAGGTGAATTGCGAGTGGATGGAGGCTCGCCGGTATCTACTGACGAGCCTCACAAACCCAGATAATATCCACCTAGTCGACTTAGACGAGTTTGATGGATATGGTGAGTGCTCTTGCGAACACTTTCAGTTTAGGCTTTATCCACGACTTCGACTGGAGCAGCGTCCATTTTCTGCACCTTGTCGTCATCTTCGTCAGGCTCGGAAGGTTGAGAAGCTTTCGCTCCGGCAGTTATCCGATTGTACACCTCAATCTTAGCGATCTCATAGTGACCAACTAGCTCACCAAGCGACATTTCTCGCTCCTGTGCTAATTGAATCCCAGTTGAGATTAAAACCTCAGCAATAGGCACGTTTTTCATTTCATCTTTCGACAGTTCTTTTTTTTCTTCTTTACTCATTTTCGTTCGTTTAGTAGTTGGTCGAGCAGTATTAGCCCGAGTATTGTAAAAATTGCATACAAAAATATCTCAGTCATTGTCATCTTTTGGCTTCTCCTCGTGAGCTAGTTTTAACCAAAACACAAAGAGGTATCTATCGCCTGACTTTAATGGTAAACCTCTATGTAGATTTGAAAATGTAGGGAATATTAAGGCATTACCGTTCGGAAGTGGGTCAACTTCGCCCTTTCTCCAAAATTCTGTACCTCCGCCGTCATAATCACCGGTATTTAAGGGCACAACCATGGTAATATCAGCGCCGCCGTCATGATGCCATGATGTCTGCGTAATCTCCTTTGGGTTGTAATTTGCTAGCTGAATCACCCCTGTATTCACTTTTCGGCTGAAAATGGAGTCAAAAATCACATTTATCTTTCCATATATTAGCTGAAACATCGTTCGATACCAACCAGGGGAGTTTTTAGAGAATACAAACTCTTCAATCTGTACATCTTTGTCTTCACCTTCATTCACACTGAAGCCATTTGTAGCTTTTATATTCTCGATTTCATCAAGCATCACCTTACAAAAAGTGTCGGAGAATAATGGGATAGAGAACACTTCAGGTAGATGCTCTGTTACATGTTCAAGTATTGGAAAGTCGCTGGGCTTCGCTGAGTTACGGTAGTCTATTTCACCGTAAAACTTTTTAAGCACTGGCTTTGTTTTCTCGATTGCTTTACTGGTTTCTTCAACAAGCATCCACTCGGCAGGAACAAGAAGTAAGTGGTTCTTCATTAAATAAGGGCTATCCTCTTTATCTAAAAAATCTAAATTCATAGGACTTCCTTATCTAGGCACTCTTGTGTAGCATCAATTCCGTCCTCAATGGCACATAAGTAAAACCATAAATCTATAACTTCTTCTTTTGCTGATGAGACTCGATCCTTCATTGTCATCATACACATACCCCTAGTTCCGTCTGGATTGTGTTCCTTAATCCCGGCAAGAAATTTACTCTTTGCATTTTTCTTAAATTCCTCAAGACCTCGGGTCATTAAGTTTTTATCAAGTATTTGTGTGCCCTTCATCTGTTGTTGCATATCGGGCAGGGTCCGTGCCCTGGTTCTGGGCAACACTCTTTGACGCATTTGTATGAACATGCACCCAAATGTAATACAATTATTACAAGTAATACTTTCATATTAAAAATCCTTTCTCTCTCGCCCATTTGGGTTCTTTATGAATTTTATCATGGCATGGTCGGCAGGTAGATAACCAGGTATCAATATCAAGGTAGTGTTTCCCCCGTCCCGCCCGATGGTGTACATCCGTCGACTGTGCCTTCATACACACCTCGCAGATAGGAAGCTTTGTCAAAAACTCTGTCCTTAGGATGCTGTACTCCTTCATTTCCTTTGATCGTTTTTTGCTCACGCGTCGCAATGGAGTCTTTCTTTTTAGCGGACTCCTTTTCATGATTCATTCGAATTATCGTCGCTAGATCCCACATACAGCCAGGTGCAAAAAGTTAAAAAAATTAATACGAATAAGATTGTCCCAATCACAGACACACATTTTTATGTGTTACATGAAAAGCAATGTCAACCCCGATATAGAAATGGAGACCGAGGTTTGCCTTGCTTTAGCTCAGTTTTACGATTCACCGCCTCCATCCCGCCACGATGGTATATCCGAGATAGACGACCCCACACCAGAAGAACACGCCAACAACGGCGTGCTCCCCTGGGGAGGAAATAAGTAAATCTAAAAACTGCTCGAGCAAGATTAAATATCGAGTTGAGGTTTTTCATTTTTACTTTCCTCGGCACGATCAATTAAGTCGAAGTCTTCTACTCGGAACCTGTAGGTTCTGATTTTTACTCCATCCTTATTCTCATAGGAATCTTCCACCATCGACCCGCGCACATGGACGGACTTACCTTTCTTGAGGAACTGCATCATGATATTGTTCTTGTACTCATTCCAGCATTCAAAGTTTGCAAATGATGCAACCTTCTCCTCTTTCTTTTTTTCGTTCCAAGCACCTCTGAACTTACAGAGGTTGCCTTTCCCAACAGTCATGACCTCAGGGTCATCAACTAGCGTTATTAATCCGTAGAATAGCATTTTTCCGTTCATATTTTTTGTTTAGTTTAGGGTTAAATATTTAGATAAACTTGTGGGTGTACATTTGGCCCTCGATATTTCGTGCATCTCCTCACCTTTTTACCGGTTATTGGACATTTCTCTGAGTCTACCTCCATAAGGAATCCTCGGTTAATTAGCTCGGTAATCCTTGGTCTAACCGAGTTCATGTCAGGAAGGTTAAGAATATCCTTAACTTGCCTGTCCCTTAATGCTCCATCGGTTGATGAAAAGGCTTTCCATATCTCTTTGTGTCTTCCTTTTAGGGAAGACTTCAAGTCCTCCCATGATGTTCTACTGTTCTTGTGTATCATTTGTATCCTCCTTTATTTTTAATCTTGATCCGGGTAACGATGGGCTTGCTATATTTTTGCCCCTTTCCGCTAAATATCTAATTTGAGCCCGTTTGCGTCTCCCGCGGAGACCTCCAAACGCACCACCTTGCTTTGCTTTACTTTTACTGCTCATATTCTTGGTTCCTCATTTTCGTATTTATAAAATTTTTCATCGTGAAGTCTTGGGGCAACTTTCGGTTCCTCCTCCCAAAATATTTGAGCGTTTCCATTGAATTTGATTTTGTCCCTTGAGTGACCGCATCCACCGAACCTGTTCTTTGCTACAATTAGCTTCGTGTCCTCTTTATCCCCCTGCACATAATCTCGGTGCATAAGAATGACTACATCTGCGTCTTGCTCGATCTGTCCTGAGTCACGAAGGTCATGGAGTTGTGGCTCGACACCTTTCTTTACGGAATCTCGATTCAATTGAGCGATCAAGAAGACAGGAAGGTCTAATTCTTTAGCTAATAACTTTGCCTGTCGGCTAATCTCTGCCACCTGTTGTTCACGATTTACCTTTGAATCTTCTGGTTTAACCAGCGTGCAGTAGTCGATGACTATGCAGTCTAATCCTACCTTTCGGTGCATAACTTTAGAGCTTGCACGAATATCAGAGATCGTGGCATTCCCATTGTCATCAATGTAAATAGGAAGATCACTACATGCCTCAATATGGGTCATTAACTCCTTTGCGTTCCTTTCATTCATGAGCTTATCTTCACCCTTGTAGGAAAGTCCTTTCCCCGCTCTGATTAATCCTAATTTCTCCCATAGGTATTCGCCTTTCATTTCTAGTGAGAAAAATAATGTTTTCTTCCCTCTTAATGCCTCATGGTAAATGGTGTTTACGACTAGCGTTGTCTTTCCTACTCCCGGACGGGCTGCCACAACGATCATATGTCCATTCTTAAAACCACCATCTAATCCACGCTCAAGCCATGGCAGATGTGGTTTTATCCGAGCGGGACCCTGGGTGATTGCTGTCCTAATAATATCAATGGTCGAATGGGTAAGCTCCTTTGAATCTTTGAGTGTATCCCCTTTGGGGATTATTATTTCCTGCAACTGAGATTCTGTGCTTGTAGCTAAATGCAATGGCTCATCTCCACTAATCGCCACGGCATCCTCTACCCGCATTCTCAGCTCTTTTGATATTCTAGCTAAGTCTCGGTACTGCTTTGCTTTAACGAGGTTATTTATCGCTTTCTCGCCCTTTGAAAAAGATGCAATGTCATGAGCACCCAAAACTTCAGTAATAAACCAAGGGTTTTCCGAGAGAAATGCCTTAGGTAAATTATCTAATGCTCCATCAAATCCAAAGGAACCAGCTTTTTCTGCCACCACCAATGCTTGCCAATACTGCTTGCATTTTTCGTTTTGAAAGTGATCGTGAGTGATTCCCCCTTCAATTGCATGAGCAAAGATTTTATACTGAGTGTCATCGTCGTCTTGTGTGCAGGAGATCAATCCTCTCTCTGCATCGTAATCTGAAATTTCATCAGAAGTCATAATTTCCTGTTGGTTCATTTTTTGTTTCCTCCTCCGTTGTGTTTTCCCATCCGTGTCCTGCGATCCATGAGTTCGGATGACTTGGGATGCTACTTCCCTTTTTCGATTCCATGACATAATGATTGTAGCTTTCTGCCATTTCTTCTGCTGACATTTTCGATTCCAATATCGCAGACCAATTATTCTTTATTTCTTTCGAGACCCGTTCGGGGAATTTCTTGTAATCAATAATTCCAATGAATGTCTTGAAAAAATTCCTACATTCGTCTTTGGACTCTTTAGATTTATCTAAAGATAAATTATTAGTATCCCCCGTGTGTGCGCGAGGCAGGTGTCCCTGTGGGGACACTTCGGTGTTTTCGCTAGTATCAGTTGTTTCGACTGAAAGTGTCCCCGTGGGGACACCGTGGGGACACTTGAGAAAAGATGAAATCTTATCTGCAAGCATCGCACGAAGCACTTGGGCGGGTTGCATATCAACTTGATCGCAGTACCATTCTAGGTAATTTTTTGCGTTTCCTTTGATCCGTATTGAGACTTTTAATTCCTCAGTCATCTACTTACCTCCACCCACGTTTCTTCTTTAGAGTACGAGGAGACTTTCTCTTGACCGACCTCGAGCGAGATGGCTTGTGGGTCGTCTTCAGGAATAATTTCCGCAAGCCTGAGCGAATCAACGAGATGCTTGACTCCCCCAACGAGGTTATCCGCGTCACAGAGTCTGACCCTCCTGCTAACAATGCGGACTCGATGGCGAGGAGCACCTCCCGATTCATATCCGCTTTTTCCTTTAAACGTTCCCACTGATTCCACCTCAGGAGTGTGTTCAGAGAAGGGGTTCTCTTCTTCACGACTAATGTTATTTTCTCTCCCTTTTCCATCATCCATGATCTTTTATGATTGCGGGTGACTTTGGCTTTGTCTTGGCAATATCAACTAATCTTTTCTTGAGATCCTTCCGAGCCTCAGCCTTTGACATTCCTCGCTTATCTGCCCAAATCTTAACCATGGGTTGCTCGGAGTACCTACAAGCCTTAAGGAAGTCATTCCATACAAGTACATTTGTACTCATTAGGATTTCTGCCACCTCATACGCTTCGTAAGCAGTTACATTACCCGAAGGTCGAAGCTTGAATCCGGGAACCGCTTCTGGGTTCTCCTCAAGCTTTTCTTTCACGACTGCTTTTACCTGTTTAATAAACTGTTCCATTATCGGAACTAAACTCATTGCCTCAGCTATATGCTCAGGCTTATCCAACCACTTTTCTTCTGACATTATTTATTTACTTTCTGTATACACGAAATCATGTGTTTCTTTGCCTCCGCACAGACATATAAGGCGGAGCACCATTTACATTGTTTTGAACCTGGAACTTGAATGGGGTCATCCGCATATGCCTTCTTGACCACCTCTTCAAACCACTTTGCTTTCTCTTCTAGGAATTTACGGGTGTATTTAACCGTCGTATATGTGGGGTCGTTAAACGGCTCTATGAGTGCCGCATAAACATTTTCTACATCGGGGTGATTCTTAATCACCAACACCGCTTGTGCGAGTAGTTGCACATTATCAGGAGCAGGGGTATGGGAGCCATGGAGGGTCTTGTAATCAGCAATGAATACGTCTACCCCTAAACGCTCCATGTAATCTAATTGACCACTCCACGACTCGTCATACCAGTATCTTGCTTCACGAGTTACCACACACCGATCTACTTCGACACCAAATACTTTTTCCCTACATGCTTCTAAAGCGAGTCGACTTCTGTAAGCACACTTTCTACGCTCATCATCTTCTATGTCATCCAAGGGAATTTGCTTCTCTTCGATTTCATGGCGAATCGTTCCTTCATCTGCCGAATCCTTATCGCCCTTCCAAGAGAATCTATAATTTGCTTGAAAGTAAGCAGGGCACAGAGAGGACGCTTCCAACTTTGATGCAGAAAGCTTTGCGTTTACTTCTTCTGATCGCTCAGTACTACTCATGCCGCTTCCTCGAAATCTTGCTTCCCGTTGTTTTCTGATTTACCAACTAAGGTTTCAATCGCTTTAAGTAGGGTGGGGTCTGATTCCTTTAATACCTCATAAGCTGTATTTAGTACGCCTTTAAGATACTCAGGGTCTTTCTCCATTATTTCACCTAAAGCTTTACCTGTGTGTTTTTTCTTGCCCGGCCAAATCATTAGTTTACTTGCCTGTAGTGCATCCACCTTTTTAGGAAGTGGGTTATTTGTGGACTGACGGATTTTCCCTTCCTTAATCGGATCACCAGCGGGCTGATCTCTTGCCATAGGGTCATCTTTAGACCACATCTGCCATGCATACCCAAAAAGAGCAGCAGCAGATTTGCACGCACCTCTCACGAATGAGTCTGCAACATCCCGAGCACTTATCTTGTCACCAATAACTGATTGCATACGGTGATCCATAATGGCATGAGGAATAGAAGCCGTCTTTGTTCCATCTTCATGGCGAAAGCGAATCATTAAATATCCACTTCCATCGGGAGCAGGATGAATTTCTTCTCCATGGATATTTTCAACAAGTTCAGGCATCCACCCTTGGGCGTGCTCCCTAATGTCGGCGAGCGTTCTTGCCCAATTAATATAATCAGCAGTGAATTTTCCTGTTCCTTTTTGGCTGATGTTTTTGGGGTCAGCTATCCCGCTTAAATTTGGAATATTCATTAAATATGTATTGGTGAGTGGATTTTAGGTAATTTAGGGTCACGATTTACTCGTAAGACTTGGATTTTCTTTCCGAGCAACCAATTGTTCCAAGTCTGAATAGCTCCCTTAACAAGGAAGAGATTGGTTAATCTCATTCTTCCTACAGAATTTGGTCCTTGGTCACGCATCTTGATGATGGCATTTCTAAGATGAAGGATAGGGCAATCAGGCGTAAGGTTTACGCCAAGATGCAATGAATCCATAAATGAATCCGCATAATCTCCAGCACCCTCACAGGTCATGGAGAAAACATAGTGAAGACCCGCAATGCACGCCTTCTTGGATCGAAACTTCCCGTCGTACTGCTTTCCTTTACGGCAAGAGTCAATAAGTTGATCTCCGTAACCCTTAACTACATCTACTATATCTTGATTTAGTATTCTTGAGGAAGATATTCCACCGCAAGAACCATCGCCCATTTCGCCCGAATAAATCTTTTGGACGATAGAGGCAGAAGCCGCCAAGTGAGTAGTATTCTTATATCCTTCAATACCTAGAATATCTGCTCCTGTTCTCTTCTTTCCGTTGTCAAGCGTGCTAAACGCTCGATTATCATCCACAAATACGATTAATGTAGTGAATGGTCTGTCGGATTTAACGCATGCATGTAAACGGTGTTGCCCATCAATAAGCTTACCGCCACACATTTTAATTCCTTCACCATTAAGAATCCACTTACCATCCCGCATCATCTGCGTGTAGCTTCGTACGGTTCTTTCTGATACAGGACGATTTGTTGTATTTACTTCCAATAGACTGCGAGCCTTATCGGGAGTAATCGTTTCTACTTCTATTTTCATTTACACCTCCAGTGTTATTTTGTTAATTTATTTTAAACTCGGGTATTGCTGCGGGCTCTCGGTCAGCTATCGCTAAGACCTCCTCCCTCATGTATCTTGGGGTTTTTATCCCCGGCAGAAATACGGGTAGTATTACTTTATGAAGAGCAAGGAAATCGAGGTACTTGTATCCTGCGGTATTGCCGAATCCCAGTAACCGTGCTGCTTCTCCCTTCTTAATCATTGTTTGTTCATCCACACTTTTTCTTGTCATGCAGTGGGTTGTACATGCACGATTTGATAAAGAAAAGAAAAATCTTTAAATATTTAAAAATAATAAGAAATAAAACGAAAAGTATTTCATTTATAAAACTTTTTATGCTTTATTATTGACATTCTTATCATTTTATATCACTTGAAGGTAATTCATTATTAATAATATCAAAGTGACACACTAATGAAAAAGACATCAAAAAAAGACTACATCGCGATTAACACACGCATACCGCATGAAATATACGAGCTAATGCAAGAATCCCTTCTTGTGACAAAAAAGACTATAGGCGCCTATGTAGGCGACTCGATAGAACAATACACCCAGCTAATAACAAACACTGGCAATAAGGTGCCAGAAACTAAAGCCATGCAAATTGACAAATTTGCATGGCAGTTAAGCAAAAAATAATATGGAATCTCAAGAATCTACAGTAACAATCCTCCACGAAGCAAAAGAATGGGAAACTCAGTTTGATGAACCAGTAAAAGAAGTTTGGGTGGATGGGAAAAAATTAAATGATGTT
>Ga0181563_10006491_pt1 | contig 10473 bp, 8 predicted proteins | sample 011ome_25_FD_133759 | JGI IMG/M metagenome (GOLD analysis project Ga0181563, IMG submission 133759) | Coastal salt marsh microbial communities from the Groves Creek Marsh, Skidaway Island, Georgia - 011512CT metaG (megahit assembly) | ecosystem: Environmental > Aquatic > Marine > Intertidal zone... | reverse complement strand
TTTTTATTTTCAAAATAGTTTTGCACGCCTTGACCCCATATCTGTCCTATTTGACCTACGGCTTGAGCATATATTTCTGCTGAACGATCAACGATTATTTGTGGGTTTCTATAACTCATAATGATAATTGTTTAAACTCTACGTCTATTTTAGAGTAATCTACACCGTCAAAATCTCCAGCAAAGTTTTTAATAACAGCATTGCTTGGAACTTCATCTGCCATAACACCTTGCCAAACACCTTCGCCAAAAGCTTTGTTTATATATTCAAAAGCGTATATATTTAAACCACTAGGCGATTTACTCATCAGTCGGATTTTTTTTTTGGAACCTCTACTTGACAAAGCCGCCGCCCCGACTTGTGCTAAACCAGTTCCAATACCAGATATAGCAGAAGCCTGAGCTTGGTTAGCTGATGCTTTGTTAGCCATTGATTGACTAATCATACCAGAAGCTCTATCAAGGTCTGCGTTTGTTCTATTTTCTTTAGCAGCAAATTCAAATTGTTTACCGGCAGCTTCAGCCGCTTGAACTCTTTGCCCTTCTGATATAGCAATAGACTGTAGTCTTTGTTGTTCAGATATTTTTTGTTGTTGTAGTTGTTGCTCGCCTTGAGCTCTTAGTTTTTCATTTTGAGCTTCTTGTTGTTCTATGCTAGCGGCTATACCTTTTTTACTTTGTAAAGCGGCTTGTGCAAGAGCAGTTGCGCCACCAGCACTAGCACCTGTAGCTCGTATAGTATCAAGAGTATTAGCTAGAGCAATATCAGATTGTTCCATTTGTATTTCAGCAGCAGCAGTAGCTACGCCTAGTTGTTGAAATGGATTTGATATTTGCCCGCTAAGATCTTGAGCTAACTCACTTAAATCAGTTGTAGTACTATATGGGTTTATAATAGTCTGCCTAGATTTTTTAATACGCTCTAATTCAGCTTCGTTTTTTTTCTGCTCTCTACCTGCGGCTCGTGCGGCTTTTTTTGCTTTTTTACCAGCTATTATTCCAGATATTACTGACATGTTAATTTATTCTTTTAGTTATCTCATATGAAGGTTTTTCATCTACCGTCCAGTCTAATTCTTTATGTAATTTTATTAAGTGTTTATTTCTACAAACACTAAACATATACTTAACGCTATTGGCTTTACAAACTTCTTCAGCTGCTTTTATCAAAAGTTCAATAGCTTGTTTTCTATCATCTTCTCTATAATCTGGATTAGACACAATCCACTCTAATAAAGCTGCTTTAGAGTTAGTATAATATATAAACCCTGCAACGATCGGTGTATTATGTTTGTAAACCATAAGCCCACCAGTACCGTTATTAGGTAAAAAGTCTTTAGGTGGGTTAACCCATTCAGGCCAAGCATCCCACCAAGAACATAACGTCTTCCAGTCTTCTTCTTGAAGACGGCGTATATTTAATTCCATATAATTTAATAACTTGATTCTACGTATTCAGATGATACAGCAAATAACTCTCGGGTTTTACCACCATTACCTACCACTTGTGTACTATCATCTGTTCTTATAGTTACAGTAGAATAGTAACCTTTTACACCTGAAATACTTGCGCCATACACAACCTCTTGAGCTGTAGCAGGACTATTATTTATAAGATTAGCAAAGTATTTACCTTCTTTCTTGTAAAACCCAGCGTAATATTGTATATCGTTTTGCATATAACTTCCTTCGTCGTAACTATAAACTAAGTTAGCCGTATCATTTAATTCAAAACTTCTAGCTGCATTAAATTCAGAAACCTCCCAACCCGAAGAACCTTCGTAGTTTATTGTTTTAAATACTTTAGAGGCGCTTACATTCGGGTTAAATATAAATGTAATCCTAGAATCAGAGTATACGTCATAAAATTTAGACCTGTTACCATCGTTACCAACTTCTTGATAATTGTGTTGATATAACTTGCCGTCATTTATACTATAAAATCTAGCTTTAAGACTAAACGCTTGCTCTGGTTTATAAGTAAATCTACTTGTCCAGCCAAGAACTGATTCATCAAATGCTAAAGTTTGATATGTATCTGAAAACTGACCTTGTGCTCCTGATATTGTTGGCGTTATGTTAGACCCTTGTAGGCTAACTACATATTGTTTTGTATATATATCCCAAGCGCCTACAGCTTTGTCGCCTACACTTAAATTAGAAAGTTCATCTCTAAAATAATCATACATACCATAGTTAGATATTTCAGTAATACCATCTTGTGATAAGCGTAGCACAGCGTTTCTATTTTTGTCTACAAAATATTTTCTATATCCGTATACAGCAAAGCTTTCTGGGTTTTTGCTTATACCGAAGTTACCAGCATAAGGTACTATTTGACCTATAACTAAATTGGCAGACGTTACAGTACCTCCACCTTCAGCAGAGTATATAGCGTCTTTATCTATAAGCGCTCTACTAACTTTGTTTTCTTGAAATATAATAAGGTTTGTATCTTCAGCATATAATTTTTGTATACTACCATTTGCTGGATCTGCAGCTTTTGTTATGTCTTCACCAACACTAAATACATTTGTGTCATTGATACCGGTTCTAGAGTTAAATATACCAGAGTATATAAGTGCGTTACCTCTTGTGCTGCCATTGGGTTCGTCATCTACAAGATATGCTCTTACACCATAATCTACGTTAGTGTTGTTATAACCACCACGTATACGAGACTCTTCAATTACCCAACTAGCATCTTGCGCGTCAGTATCAACAGGCCTTCCAGTTTGAGGATAAGATCCAGCAATAGGAGTCGGTCCAGTGCCAACTGGTATACCTGTGCTACCGTCCCACACAGGTGGTGTAGTACTTGTTGGTGTTCCAGTGTGTGTCTTTTTCAGTTGAAAAGCATTAAAATATTTTACTTCTAATATAGCTGCCATAATTAATAATAACAAGGTGTTTGACTACCAATACTAACAAGACCTTGGGTATTAGTAAAATACACTTGATAATCACCGTTTCTAGTATATTCAGGATTTAAAAAGTTATTTGTTCCTACTTGATTTGAGGCCATTCTTCTAATTACATATGCAGTTGCGGTTGCCGTTGCATATGGAGTCGTTAAAGCTGTATCTGTAAAAAGTTCAGTTACATACTTAGCCAAAGGTTCTCTAGCGTAAACATCGTTTATTGGATTTGTTTGACCACAGCTACCTTGATTTATTCTATACCTATAGAAGTTGTCGGTTGGTTGTCCACCTATTTGATCGCCATCACCACCCGCGTTAGAAGATGGATAATAAAAATCACCTGTTTCAAATGTGTGACTCATATCACTATCAACGTATGGTGCTGTAGTACAACTAAATGGAGATGTTGGAAAACTTTGCAACTGCAAAGACCCAAAATTAGATGTTAAGTTTCCGTGCAATATTCTATATTCACCAGGTTGATCAAAAGCGTAAACTAAACCAGCATATCTATCTACAGAGCTATTCGCAAGATTATATAAAGCCATTTGAGGGTTGTTTGAATTACTAAAAGGCGAAGATACTGAATTAAATTCCAAACCCTCTGTTGTAGATCCATCATACACCCACGAACCAGAAAAAGTTGCTGGTCGCGCATTCATGTCAAGCGCAGTAGACCACGAAGAACTAGAGCTAGATCTATATGCTATTTGGTATCTAAAACCAACCGCTGGAGTATTACCGCCAGTGGCGGGTTGAGAAATTCTAGGGTTAAAATAAACATAAAAAGCTCCAGCTGTAAGCCCACTTTCCTCGTTATAATTGTAAAATGCAGGTGGAACACCTAGAAAAAAACCACCAGTGTTATTTGGATCACAAACACTTCTTGTGTTAGGGTTTGCTGAGCTTGACATGGTTTGCTCTAAGCCTCTTAAGTAAAAGTTAGTATTGTAACCATTAGAATTATAACCTTGAGTTCCAAATGTACCAGACGGAATGTTGCTCGTTAAATTAGTAAAGTTATTTGCAAAATATACAGCACCTCCACCACCATCACCAATTCCGGTACCACCTGGATAAGTAGCGTAACTAGCTAAATTTGTATTTGGTTGATCGATAATAACATCAAAAGTTTTAGTTGTAGTCCCAACCTGAGGGTTACCCGCATCTGTAAGTCTTAGTGTAAAAGACCCTGAACCACTTGCGTTTGGATTATCGTTTCGAACTTCATTATTATTAAAAACAACAAAATCAACAGCAGAACCTGTACGAGATTCTATAGAAAACGTTAATCCAAGTGTATCTCTAGTTGTGTCAGCACTACCGTTAACTCCACTTAAGTTCGGTAAAACAGATTGATCACCTATTTCCAGTTGTATAGGGTTTGCGTTAGAATTGTTTATTGTTGGATCTACGTTTGATAAATTACCATTTTGAATTGGAAGTGTAGTGGTAGTTGTTCCTGCGGTAAATTGGAATGTAAACTGATAAGACTCTTTAGTTGCAGCGTCAGCACCATAATAAAACAAAGCGTTTGTTTTTAACTCCCACTTTGTTCCACTTGTATTTACTAAAGAAAATTCAGTAGTTCTGTTTATACCTAAACCATCTATGACAGAAACTAAATTTGCCGTGCCGTTTAGAGGAACACCTCCAAAATTCAAAAATTCAAAATCACTGGCAACAGCGGTGTTACTCGCCATACCTTCGTTTTGAAAATACGAAAAACTTCCAATGCTTGAAGCGCCTCCGCTTGAAGATCCAACAGCCGCGTTTAAATCTTGTATTAGCCCTGATGTACTAGTTTCATAATACAAATCAAGCCTTGATACTGTTGGTGCTGTTTCAAGTACAGCTAAGTTTTCTATTTTAAGATAATTATTGTTTTGGGTAGTATTAACAACTCCAAATTGATCTGCAATTATTTGCGAAGTAATAAACTCTGCTACAAAAGGATTTGATTCTGCTTTAAAGAAAGGATAAAAAGGATTGGTTGGATCAGTTATGGATTTACCTCCTTGAATTTGATCAGCAACATCAAACAAATCAAATAAATCTTCTATAGCGTTGGTTGTAAACGAAAGTCTTTCGTTTGTAGGTATATATTGATTGTTACCAATGTTGCTAAAATTATTATCATTGTTGTTAACTCTACCAAATAATATAACACTACTTCTAAATGTTTTGTCTTGAGGTCCAATTTCTGTCAAATCTCTCGGTACTTTATTAATGTTGTCGTTAATTAAAGTTACAAAAGAAGTGTTTAAATCTATAGTGTTATCAGTCGGTGAACCCTTCATAGCGCCGGCTGTATACACGTTATAATACTCTTGTTGTATTTGCTTTACAACTATTTTAAAAGTTTGCCAACCTAGTGGATTGTAACTTGCGTTATTAGAGTTACCATTGTATAAACCTGGAGTTAAAAAAATTTCATTTTTATTACTTTGTATAACTTCATTAAATGATAATTTTAGTGAATCACCTAAGTAAGTAACAGAATCATTTACATCTCTATATGGCAGATATATTGTATCTGCACCAAATCCGCCTGTTGATGGATTTTGATCATTTGAAAGTATAACGGTAGATTGTCTTCCGTATCTATCTGATAAAACTACACCAACTTGATAATTTCTATTTTGTTTTAAAGTTTGATTTGGGTATTCTATTGTAGTTTTTGATTGTGTATACGGGGTAGTGTCGTTCGGTAAATACTTTTCATTTGCCCCAACTTGATATTTTATAAAACTTGGTGGAGTGTGCTTATCTTGAAAATTACTATATACAACTCTGTTAGATATTATTTCTTGTCCTAAAGCTTTTACAGGTACTTTATCATAAACTCTTGTTATTTCATTCTCTGGTAAAGTTTTGTATGGTTTTTGAGATAAATAAGTATATTCAAAAATAGGATTTGTACCTGTAATATCAGCTATAGGTATTGTTTCAACTACCTGTAAAGCTAAACCATCTGATTCTTTATATATTATATCTATTTCAGTTACATGAAAATCAGTCAACAAATCATCTGCAGCTGTTGGCAGTGGTATTTGCAAATCTATTTTGTTAACTTTATTTTCCATAAAATCAACAATTGTACTAGCAAATGTTTGCTGTTCGTCTCCTTCTAAAAAATAACCATCTTGCTTTGGTATAAAACAAGGTTGGGTAAATGGTGCTATTAAAGAATATTCACCATCTGCAAATTTAAATCTATAACTAAACCTAACAAACTTATCTTCTAAAAATTGAGGATCACCTGGAAAATTTTGATCGTAATAAGGGTTGTTTACATTAGGCGCTATTGGTGCTCCTCCTGGCGTCCCTTCATTTAAAGGTATAAATTCACTAAAAGCATCATACATCGCACACTCTTCATCACCTGGAGACAACGCTGATTCTTTTATTAACAATATAGGTTCATACGGATAGTATTTTGCTACAGATATATTATCTTCTGTAGAATAATATGTGGGTGTAGTTGAATTCTCAGGATTAGCAAGATTAATGTTTATTTTTCTTGGTTGATTTCTATTATCTGTAAAAAACAAAAAATCTTCTAAAACATTAACACCTATTATAGGGCGATTAGTTGAAAAATTAAGAAAAGCACCCTCAACTAATTTTGTTATTGTAGCAGGAATTGTTGGGTTTGGGTTAGAGCTTAAATTACATTGATATATAAAGTTATTAGCACTAGGATTATAAGTAGGTGTTGGAGTATTATATGGATCTGTGTAGTCTGTAAAAAATAAATATACGTTACTGTCAAACTCATTTACAAAATAACCAATGCAGGTTAAATTAGAAACGCCTGAAGCTGCCTCAAAGTCGCGTCTACTAACGTTACCAAGTACATTTTCTAAAGCACCAACATCATCACCTTCTGACTTACTAACCTGTATATTTACAGCGTCGCGATATTCACCTTGTGGTATAAGTCTAGCATCAAGGTCTTTGTTCATCTTTGATTTGATGAACGCGTTTTTAACTTCAGCCATTTAATTTTAGTGTTTAATCCATTTAGATTTACCTCTCATAACTTGAACAAGTTCGTTAAGCTTGAGATTAGACAAACGTATTTTAGCGTTTCTAAGCTTAGCGCTACGTTCTTTTTTCAAACGCATTACTACATACTCTGGTTGATTTATTTGAGAAGCTATTATAGCGTGCGATATATGAGCATAGATAGCTTCTTCTGCTAGCTTTGGTATCCTAGTATTTACATCAGTAGAAAGCCCGTCAGATATATATTCTAGCACAACTATTCTGTCTACTAAATTAGCAGAAAAAGAAAACTTATTATATCTTTCGTCTATAGTAAAGTAGCCATTAGCATTAGCAAACTGTGGGTCAAGACCAAACAGTTGGCCATAGCCAAACTCTGGATAGCCGTAGTAATATTCCCAGCCTAATATAGTATCGTTAAGTAAATCTTGATTTGTTTCGTTTTTAAGGAAGTTGTTTTTCCAACGATCATTAGTTATAGAAGTAGTTTCAATATTAGTGTCAAAATTATCTTGTATAGGAACACCTTTATTATCATCAGCAAAAACATCTGTTGGATTTGTAGTGAGACCATCACCTGGCATTATAACATGCTTAACACCAGAGTTATCTATCCAATATAAGTTAACATAGTTAACGTAGTCTTGAGGCATAGGTATGCTCAAGTTGTGAGGCACAGTAACCTCTAATTTATTTACACTTTTTAAAGTGTCGTAACTAAATTCTTGTAAACCGCGCTTTGCGTGAAACACAACATCAGTTCTTTTTACAGAAGTAATAAGTTTATCTGTTCCAACGTACGCTACTAAAAAGTTGTTTACAACATCATCTAAAGATATATAAGCGTATGATCCATAGTTTTTTTCTACAGTATTACCATATGCTTTTTCTTGCTGAGTGCTAGCATAGTTGCCACCATCTAATTTTTTAAGCTGAACTACAATATATAAACCATCTGCAGGTGCTACGCTAAATGAAATAGTATTATTACTAACTGTATATCCAGAAACAACTTCGCTCCAAGATCCAGGTAAAGCGTTTGCACTTGTATATATTTTAAAGTTATTTAAAGCATAATTAACATTGGTGTTACTAGCTGCTCCAAAAACTAAATCAGTATTAAATGTAGTTGTAAAATCTGTAGCCGCACCATTACCTTTAAAACCCTGAGCGCCTTCGTAATATTGTCTATTGTTTTCAGTAAGTAGGCTCATGCGTTAACTTTTTTTATTTATTTCGTTTTGTTGTATTTCAGCAGAAGCAGCTTGAATTATTTGAGTATCTCTAATTATAATACCTGAGTATTGAAGTATCCTTAGTATAACATTAACCTGTTCGCTAGATTCTATTTCAAAGTCTTGCGAATTGGCCACGTCTTGAACATACTGACCTTGGCCTCCGGTTGAATAAGCCCAAATAACATTTAAAGGTTTTCTTATAAAAGAACAAGAAACATTGCTTTGTATAGTGTTAGGCAATACTTCTATACCGCCACTTTCGTACAAATAAACTGGATAATCATCTGTTGGGGCAGTCAGATTAGATCTTTGTATTTCATACACATTATCTCTTTGAACTCTTTTTATTTCAATTGGGTACGTACCACCGTTATAGGTTATAGTTCCTATTCTGTAAAAAACAAAAAAACCAGCTGGTGGATTATCATTGTAAACAATGCCGTTATTTGTAATTGTATCCGATTGAGGCAGTGAAAACCTTCCACCTGAATAAGTAAGATCGCCTAAACATTTAAATATTGATATTTTATCATCTAAATTTATCTGCCTATCAGCATAGTCATAATCAGCTTGAGGCACACGTAGTTGTTGATTTAAATCATCAAAGTATTGATCAAATATATCTAACTGTACCTGTGTGGCTGTTTTATTAAACTCATCAGGCGTCATGTAACCTCGCTGTTCTTTATTCAATATAAGCAATACGGTTTGGTACACGTTGTTTACGTTAATCGCCATATTTTTTTTTATTAATTAAAATTAGTAAACACTAATCTTGATTTAGCTTTTGTAAGCTTTTCTGTTTTTTCTATAATTAACTTTTGAAGCGTATTAGGATTAGGATTTTGCATATCCGAAAGTATATAATACGCTATGCAAGTATATAAGTAATCTTCTGCTAGCTTTGGCACTACAACAGGGTCAGTGATAGCAGGGGGTGTAAAGCCTTCTTGAGTATAATAAGTTTCATAGTTAAACTCTTGTATACAACGTTTAGCATAAAATATTACATCAGTTCTCTCAACTTCTGGTATTATTTTTTTGGGTCCAACGTATAACAACAAAAAGTTATTTATAAGATCGTTTAAAGATACATTGCCGTTAATTAAATCTCCTGCCATTTTTTATTATTTTTGTCCGTCAATATCTATCTGCTGCTCTTTACTTGTTGCTAACGAAGCTGCTAACTGATCGTTAGATAGTACGCCAGCATAACCTAATATTTTACTTACTAATAAAGTTTGATCAAGCTTATGTATTTCAAAGTCAGTGGACGAAGGTTCGTCATAAATATAATTACCAAATTCTTCACTAACTGTAAAAGCCCATTTAGCTTCAGAAGGAAACGTTAAATAGTTTACATCTATTGTACCAGATCCTAAGTTAGGATATAAAGTAATTACATTATCTTCGTAAGTATATACTGGATAATGTGATGTTGGCGCTGTAAGTGGTGATTGATTGATAGTATAAATATCTCTTTTTTGTATTCTTTCAGCTTCTCTATCAATTTTTCCACCTGTATAAATAATAGAACCTATTTCATTAATATTTGTTTGTAGTGTAGTAGCTGAGTTGTTAAGTGTTCGAGATACCGTAGTTTTAAATAAAGATATTTTTTCATCTAGCAAAGCTATTCTATCAGCATAAGCTACGTCTGTTTTAGGTTGTCTGAGCAATAAATTTAACTCGTCAAAGTATTCTGTATATATTTCTTGCTGAGCTTGATTAGCTATTTTATTAAATTCAGTAGGTGCTAATGGCCCTCTTTTGTTTTGATCTAATACTACCAATACAGCTTTATATACGTCGTTTACATCTATTGCCATTTATATTTTTTTTAAGTATAAGGGCCCGAGTGAACGAGCCCTATACTATTGTTACATGTTATTTTAGCTTTTTCTCGATAGATTTGAAAACTTCTACGCCTTCATCTGTCTTAAAGAAAGCTGCCATAGCAGAGTAAGGATTTTCATCAAATGGTACTGTCATAAGCTTCTTACCGTTTGACGCCCAAGAGAACGATCGTTGATCATCTGACAACTTAATGATTTTAGCTTCAGCAGCTTTAACTGCAAAGTTTCTTAGTTGAACATTATCGTCTTTAGCTAGCTCTATAAATAAAACTGGGTTTTGTCTAGCAAATATAAGTGCATCACGTTTTAATTCTTTTGATGACATTGTATTTACTTTACTACCAACCTCAACTCTCATTATAGCTTCTAGTTGATCTACATCCATACTTCTAGCAGCATTCAATGCGTCTATTTGAAGTTCCATCATATCAAGTTCGTCAGTTGCTTC
>Ga0181563_10006489_pt1 | contig 10474 bp, 6 predicted proteins | sample 011ome_25_FD_133759 | JGI IMG/M metagenome (GOLD analysis project Ga0181563, IMG submission 133759) | Coastal salt marsh microbial communities from the Groves Creek Marsh, Skidaway Island, Georgia - 011512CT metaG (megahit assembly) | ecosystem: Environmental > Aquatic > Marine > Intertidal zone... | reverse complement strand
TGCACAGGCGACGTTTGAGACGGTGGTGGTTCAATGTCACGCGCGATGGACTCGCGTGCCGGTGCCGCGGTCGACAAGACGCGTTCGTCATCGGCGACAGCGCCGCTAGTGTGCACAGCCGAACGCGTTCGTGCTTCCTCCATGGGTTGCACAGGCGACGTTTGAGACGGTGGTGGTTCAATGTCACGCGCGATGGACTCGCGTGCCGGTGCCGCGGTCGACACGACGCGTTCGTCATCGGCGACTTCTTCGCGAGGCGCCTCCGCTGTCGTCGCGAGTACTTCATTCGATGGGTCTGCAGCTTGCGATGACGTCGACTCAGACTCATCTGGAACTCTATCTCGCGCCGAACGTAACGATGCACTAAATTTCCGGCGCCTCAAAGGCGTTACGCCATCGCCCGAGTTGGATACATTCTCATCGCTCGCGAGCGTCTTGGCTAAAGTCTTCAACTTTCTTCGAGGTTTGACTACGTCAACATACGTGCGCTCTTGATTTTCTACGTCGTCTTCCGAACCCGTCAACGAAGGTGCAACGCGCGTCGTGAGTACGAATTGCGGATTTTGATTTGCGATTCGCCAGTGTTCGTTGAGTTCATTCTGCTTTTGCGACAGCTCCATCAGTTTAATGTTCAACGTTCTCTGCACGTCGCGGATTTCCGCCGCCAACTCGTCGAGGCGCTTCGTTGATGTATCCCTTTCACGCCTCTCTCTAATCGCGCTATCGATTTCCTTCCTACACGCCGCGACGGTGTCTTCATCTCTCGTGGACAGTTGTTCTACATCCGCGTTCCACTTGACATCGCACGCGTCAATCTCTGCACGCAAAGACATGATTTGCGCAGTGCACGTCATAGCGTGAGACTCGATGCTCGCCACGAGCGCATTTGCGTCTTCGTGCGACACCGCGCTCGTCACCTTGGTCAATTGCGCGTCGGCATCCACTGCGTTGGTCAAGTCAATCTTGAGCCGTGCGATCTCCGCAGTTTGCGCCGCGACATGCGCGTCAAACGCTTCGGTGGTCAATTCTAAGCGATTCTGAACGCGTTGAACCTGTTCGATCGCCTTCTCTTCCACAAAACGCACGCGATCGTTCGCCTCGCGTGCCAGGCGCTCGCATTCGGCATTCAAGTCTTCGATGGAGGCTTCGAGACGCTCGATCACTTGCGTCTTCTTTGTCCCGCGCTCGCGCTCTTCATCGAGCGCGCGCACAACGAGTCTTAAATGCCTCGGCGCATCATCTCGCTGATGCGCAACGAGTTCTTCCGTCGTTCCACATTCTAGGCAACCAAAGCTCACAAATGGGCACTTTTTGCTTGCGCCGACGCAAAAATTGTCAAGGTGCGCGTGGAGAATCTTCGAGCGCACGAACGCGTGGCACTTTGGACACGGTCGCCGGGCTTCCGCACAAACCGCTTCGTGCCTCGCTGCGCGCAGCGCGTTCACCTTTGTGTCACAACTCGGACACGTGTACGGACGATAGTCGCAATCCATTCTGTGCGCGTCGATGCCAGCGCGTTCGCATCCAAACAAACATCCCAACTCGTCTTCGTCTTCTAAATTAATAAATCCACACTTGATGTACTCACGCACGCACGTCGTGGCGCGATGCTCGGCGAGTGACTTGCGCGCACCGCTCCATCCGCATCCATTCGCACACGCAATCACAGCCTCGGGACACGTCTGCGCGTGATGCGGCGCTTTACACAGCGGCACGCGCGCCGCGCACCCTTTCACTTCGCACGTCGTCGGCTGCCACGCGCACGATTGCTGGTGACTAATATACAAGTACTTTGGCACGCATTCACCACAGAAATCTTTCCCAGGAACTAAATTATGCGACTGCGCTATCGTCATCGACGCGCACGGAAACGGACATCGACGACTGACAAATTGGCACTCTCTGTCGTGCACGTCTCGCATCGACAGCCGCACCGCCTCCCCGCACCCCTCGGCGTTCCAACACCATTCCCCAGCACCGTGCGCGTTACGTTTAAGCACGAGTCCGCGCCTGCAAATCACCGCAGAAGACACGATGGCGTCTTCAATCTCCACGTTTCGAGCGTACGCTGGCGCGCCCGCCGCCGTCGGCGCCGGAGCGCACCCGCGGCAATACGACGACCCGTCGTCCGCGCATACCGGATCGAGCATGACGTCCCGACACCGTGGACACAGCAACGACACGTGTGGGTATCCCACGAACACCACGGGCGCGTGCGCAAAGTCGATATCCGCGTCGTCGTCGTCGTCGTCGTCGTCGTCGTTCGGCTCGACGTCGTTCGACGCGCCCATCGAATCCCGCGCCAACGCGCCGCCGACGCCGACGCGACTCGCGAGTGCACGCACACCCACGACCTCGCGCTCCACCACCGCGCCCCATTCGCCCCCCCCGCGCGCGCGCGACGTCGACGTCGACGCCACGCGCGCCGACGAGCGCGTGGTGGACAGCCAAAAGTCGGTCGAGTTCCCGCGGTCATCTCTGAGCCGCGTGAGGCCCATCGGCCGTACGGTGGCGAACGGAGGACAAAGGCACCCACGTGCTTCCGCGGCGAGCGTCTCGCGCGCGCGTCTCGGCGCTGGATGCGCGCGCGCGCGACGATGACGCGAACGATTGGCGCCCGCGGCCGGTCGAGCGGTCGAGCCGTTGGATACACCGTTTTGAATGTATGATAACGCTAAGTCATGATTCGTCAATGCGTGGGTGGGTACATACAACACATGTGCGGGGGTACACACAGAGTGGTCCGTTGTATGATGGTTCACCGGCGCGTGACGATGCCGTCGCGATTCCGCGCGCGCGTCGCCACACGCCGCCGCGCCGAGCGCCCGTACGCGCCGAGCGCCGCGCTGAAAACGCGCATCACATCGCCTTCGCGCACACACACGCGCGCCGCGCACGCGTGACGACGTCGCACCGTCGACGCATTCGCGCGCATTCGAAACCCTGCTCGGACACGCGCGTGCGAATTCATCAAATTCGCGCCCGACGCATCGTCGTCAAAAGTCGCGGATTCGTAGGCGACGCGACGGACATCGCGCGCGATGGCGCTCACGAGCGATGAATTAAATTACCTCGTGTATAAATATTTACTCGAATCTGGGTTCACGCACAGCGCGTTTGCGTTTGGGAATGAATCGTACGTCGATCGGAAATCTATCGCACCGTCGCGGGCGATTCCGCCGGGGGCTTTGATTTCATTCGTACAGAAGGGGTTGCAGTACCTCGAACTTGAGGCGAATTTGAATGAGGTGCGTGAAATGTTGTGTGTTGACGTGTGTTTGAGCGTATTCGTGCGTCGCATGGCGCGTTTGTGCGTCGTAAAGCGTCGGAGATGCGTCATGAATGGGCGGATGAGATCTCTGGGATGATGCAGAGGGCGCGCCGCGCGCGAGAGAATTAAACGCGCATTCGCTCGACGCGGGACGTGTTGTACTGACGTGTTGGTGTTGTTGCGTGTGGTTTAGGATGGAACGGATGTTGATGCGGACTTTTCGGTGTTGAGTTCGCGAGATTTGCTCACGTCGAGCGTGGAGGAGTTGAAGGAGCTCGTTACGAAGCGGCGGAACATGACGGATGAGGAACGCAAGGCGCAACGCGAGGAGGAAGAGAAGGAGTTGCGAGCCAAGGCGGAAGCGAATGGGATCAAGATTGAAAGTGATGTCGAGCGCGAGATTACGAGCGATGAGGTGACGATATTGGATGGACACACGAGCGAGGTGTTTATTTGCGCGTGGAATCCGACCAAGCAACTTTTGGCGTCTGGTTCGGGCGATTCTACGGCGCGCGTGTGGTCCGTTCCAGCAGGTCCATCGGGGCGCGAAGCTCAGGCGAAACTTGAAAAGCCAAAGGTGTTGGAGCATAAGAGCGACGAGGATGGTGCGTCGGCGGGCGATGCGATGGATACGGGTGATGAAAACAAAAATGGTGAGTGGGCCGCCGGGGCGAACAAGAGCAAGGATGTCACGACGCTTGACTGGAACGCCGATGGCACCCTACTCGCCACAGGCTCGTACGATGGGCAGGCTCGCATCTGGGACACCGAAGGTAAGCTTTTAATGAGCTTGAAGAAGCACAAGGGTCCGATCTTTTCCTTAAAGTGGAACAAGAAGGGCGACTGCTTGCTCAGCGGCTCCGTCGACAAAACGGCAATCGTGTGGGATGCGAAGACTGGTGAAATGAAGCAACAGTTTGCGTTCCACTCAGCACCGACGCTCGATGTGGACTGGCGAAGCCCAACGTCGTTCGCGACGTCGTCGATGGATCACTCCATCTACGTGTGCGAACTCGGCAAGGACAAGCCCGTCAAGGCGTTCAAGGGGCACACTGACGAGGTGAACGCCATCAAGTGGGACCCGAGCGGTACGTTGCTCGCGTCCTGCTCAGATGATTTTACCGCCAAAGTTTGGAACTTGAAGAAAGACACATGCGTGCACGACTTCAACGAGCACGAGAAGGAAATCTACACCATCAAGTGGAGCCCTACCGGCCCCGGGACGGAGAACCCCGACCTTCCCCTCATTCTTGCCACCGCGTCGTACGACGCTACGATCAAACTATGGGACGTCGATTCTGGCAAGTGCTTGCACACGCTAGAAGGGCACACCGATCCGGTGTACTCCGTCGCCTTTAGTCCAGACGGCAAGTACCTCGCGAGCGGTTCGTTCGACAAACACTTGCACATTTGGAACGTCAAGGATGGTAGTTTAGTGCGCACCTACCAAGGTGAAGGTGGCATCTTTGAAGTTTGCTGGAACAAGGAGGGTAATAAAGTCGCCGCGTGCTTCTCAAACAATCGCGTCAGCGTCTTAGATTGGGAAGTTTAGGTGTGAAAATTAGTAGAGGGAGGAAGAGAGGGAGAGAATGTCAATATCGAAAATATCTCGAATTGTTTTTACACGCTATGTCGTTACTTTTCGTTGTTTGTCTACGTATTACGCCTGTGGGTTTGAGTACGTAAACCACAAGGATTTCGCCTCCGCTAACGCGCTCTGCGGCACAGCGCACTGGTTGAGCAAAAACGCCATCCTGGCGTCGTCGCCATTCCATTCCTCAAAGCGCTCGCGCAAAATATGACTCGTCATCTTCTCTCGGCGCGTTTGATCGCGCAAGTGCTGTGCTACGAAGACAATCCAATGACAGTGCGTTCTATCGGTCATGCTCATGAGCTGCGTGACAAAGGCGACGGTGATTTCATCCGCTAACGCATCGACGTCTTCCCCGCGCACGACGTCGATGGCGTTGAGCATCATAAACAAATGCCAAGCTAACGACGCGTTGAGCACGTCATCCGAGTACGTGAGTGGGTGAAACGCTAACCGTATTTCCGCCGTGCTCGGCACCACACCGTCTTCAGCAGATGCTGCGAGATCGAGAATGTTGAACGCTACGTCTCGCAAATGCGTCGCTTTGTTCGCCTCCAACGTAGCATCGGTTGCGCAAGGCGGCGAAGGATTAGCAGCCTTGCGCAACTTAACCGCATCGCAGTACGATTTAACAACCTCTCTAAGCGGCGACGTCGGGCCAGCGCCGAGCCAGAGATGTAATCCAAAATTTTGGTACCAGCCCATGCCGTCGTCGTCGCGCGCGACTTCGCCCGCGAGAAGCTTAAACGCCTCCTCGCTCTCGCTTGACACGTACTTTCCAACCGGCCCTGCGCGCCAGCGATTGAGCTGCTGCTTTGCATAAAATGATACATTCTTTCCCGAACCAATCTGCGCGATACATGTCGCTAAACGCGGATCACCGTGCGCGGCAGCGGCGCGAGCCGCGCTCACCGTCCGCCCGCCCGCGACGTGCGTCGACGCCGCCTTACGACCAACTAATTCCTCCTCAGCCGGAGCCTTGCGCGATACTTGTTCTCGAAGCCACGCACTGACCCCTGCACGTCGTCTATGCACGTCCGCGGCGGTTCCTCGCGCCGCCCCGAGCTTGTCCTCGGCGAACAGCTCGCTCGTCAACGCCCACGCGCTCACCTCCGCTTCCACGCGCGCTCGCAACAATTCCTCCGAGACCTCGCCACCTTCACTCACGCTCGACGTCAACACTTCAACCACGGCTTCTAAATGTCGCAGACACACCGCGGCAACGCCATACGGGGCGTCAGATGAGCTCTCTCGCGCGCACGCGTGTCGAATGCCTCCGCCCGCGCGCGGCACCGCCTGCGCGAGCGCCACCTCAAGCGCTCCCACGCACGCCTCCATCGCCTGCGACGTTCGCACCGCGCGCACACTTATCGCCGTCGTCGTCGTTCCGTCCCGTATCACGGGCAAGGCGATGTCACCGCGCGCGCCGAACGCGCACCCTCTCGCTGCGCCTCGCTGCGCGTACGCATCCGTACCCCTCGACGCGTCTTTCGCCTCTCTCGGCGCCGCGTGCGACGTCACGCTCGCGTGTGACGCGCTCAACGCACGCTTCGCCGCATCAAGCGCCGCTGAGCACGTCGCATGCGCGCGCCGCGCGCCGAGCGCGCGCTCAGACGCGTCATCATCCGCCGAAACGACGTTTAAACCGCCAACCATCTCATCGCCATCACCGGCATCACCCGCGCCCGTCGCGACGTCTTCGCCGCCATCCGCGCGCGCATTGTCGCGGTACACACTCGTCAATGCCTCGAGTGCGGTCTCGTGCGCGCGCAGCGCGTCGGTGGCGGCGGTAAGGTCGACTTTGTGTGTGAAAGGTTCGCGCAGGATGATGTCCCCGTCGTCATCCATTCGGTCGTCGTCGTCATCGAGCGCGGGTTTGCGTCGTCGACTGGCGGTGGTGGTGACGCCGAGTGGGGTGTCGCCATCGCTCGTCTCGTCGTCGGTGTCGGTGTCGACGAAGAGACCGACGCGGGTGGCCATGGGGAGGCGACGTGTGCGGCGGCGGCGCGGACGTCGCGCGAGGGACGTATCGTCTTCGCGTGCTCTTTTCTGATGCGTGCGTGCGCGGCATAGAGGTGCAATTATTACATGTGCGGGATGGTTGTATGCTGTGTGTGCGTACGGCTCGGCTCAGGGCTCAGGGCTCGGGTTCGGCTCGCGTTCGCGACGTCCTACGGCGCGATTGAATCGAACGCCATGTATGTTTCAATCCAAGACGCACTCGATGCGCTCGATTCGGTGGCATCGCGAATCGGTGGCACGCCGCGGCCGCGGTATTGGTCTCGCGTGAGCTCTTCGACTACGGTCGGCGGTCGGTCGACGGCGAGCGCGTCCCAATCCACGCCGGCGAAGAGCGGGTGTTGCTTGACTTTCCGCGCCGTCGCGAGTCGCGCGCCAGGGTCGGCGACGAGAAGCTGGCGAGCTAGATCCACGGCGTCTGGATCGGCATCATCGCGAAATGCTTTGGATACATCGCACGCGCAAATGGCATGAAACGTCTGATGACTCACCGTCATGCCAAAGGGCGGCGAGCCGCAAAGCATGTGCGCGATGAACGTCCCGAGCGAGAACCAATCCGCCCGCTCGTCATGGCCTATGCCTGCGGCAACTTCAGGTGCCATGTACGCAGCGGCGCCACATACGGTGAACGTGCGTCCTGGCGACGCATCACTCGCGGAGAGACGCTTGGCGAAGCGGAAATCAACCAATCGCAACGCTCCCGTTTCAGAAATAATCATCGTCTCTGGATCGATGCCGCGGAAGACGATATCGAACTTATGTATGTACTCCAATACGAGCGTCAATGCAGCGACGTAATAACGCACGACGGCGGGTTTAGACCCACCTCCACACGCGATGACTGCTTCGAGCGCGCAACGCGGCACGAATGGATACGGAATTGAAATAAAGCTCGAATCTTTTTGCGGCAACCCAGGCTGAGGAATAAATGACGGAGGTAACGCTGAGTCAGACGTGAGCAACTTGATGATTGCTCGCTCACGCAGCACGCCTTCAACGCGACCGAGGGATTCGGTGCGCGCTAATGAAATTTGTACCGTCGCCTCTCGTAAAATACCCTTCATTTCGCGCATGTGCCCGAGAAGCGTGACGTACAGCGCCTCACGCGTCGCGCGGTTATCGTCGCCGAACGACAGCCGTCGTTCTGGAGGCGTTAACTTTGACTTGAGTGCCTTATTCGAGGTCGCCAGTGATGCACCAGCGTCAATGTTGGATACGCTCAAAGATCGAGTGAGCATCACGCTTGACGTCCCGAGGACGCTTTCAATGTCGCGCTTTGAAATCCTCCACACCGCAACCTCCTCGCTGATGGCTTGAATATTTGTCGCGCACACGCCCGTACCCGAAAGTGCGCGCTCACCAAAGTACTGTTGAGATGATAAACGTAGCACCACACGCGGGATTTCGCTTTCGTCGCGTGCGTTGGCGCGCACCGTGCACGCGACGTCGCCCGACTTGATGACATGCATAGCGTCAAGTTGTTGTCCTTGATGCGCGATGATTTCATTTTCCCTCGCGTATGAGAGCGAGTTTGCACGATTAGCGACGACCTGTGCTGAAATCATGCGCAAATCGCTCAACTTTGCAGTTTTCAGCGTCTCTACGCCCCGAAGCGCTCGCGTTAATTTGACGACGTCGTCGTCGTCTTGAACTCGAGCGATTCGGTTAAACGTCGCCATGTCAAGCACACGCAACACTCCTTCTGTTTCTGCTGTGACGGTTTCATGGGGAAGTTGTGCATGCATCATACACTGCTCGTTAAAGCACATGCGGTCGCCTTCTTTTCCGTACGACCGCGTACTTACGCTTTCATTCTCGTCGTCAACGCCCCACTTCAAGTTGTCGCGCCCAATATAATGTCCACTTTCTACGACATAGAAAGCACGCAAGGCATTCTTGTCGTTTTGTCTCAGGACAACCTGACCTTTGTCAGCTTTGATTCTATACGTCGCGCGGGCCAATCTTTCCAAAACATCGTCGGAATGAAAATTAAATACGAATGACGACTTGAATACGTCGACGAGTTGTGAGACGTCGGCGTCAGTCATGGATAAATTGTCAAGTTGTGCCACCAAAGCGCTCGCGCCGGCGTCCTCAGCGAGATGATAATCCGATGATGTCCCATACGGATGCACGACGCGAAGACTTCGGCGGGTCTGCATCGTGAAGGTCGGCATGACGCGCCGACTCGGGCGCGCCGAGGATGGAAACGGCGACGTCAGAGGCTCCGCGCGGTCGGGGAAATTAAATAACGCCCCAATGCTTTGCACAGACTGCAGCGGCGTTTGCGGCTCGATGACTTCTTCGTCGAAAAAGTCTTCAAACAAGAGCACGATGACGGTGATATCGTCCGTTCGTGTTTCGTATTGTAACCACAGCTTGTAGGACTCGACGACGAGCGAAATCGCGCTCTGTTGAGGATCTTCAGACGCGAGCGCCGTCTTCACCACACTCGCAGACGGGATAAATTCAAACACCCCATCGCTCGCAATGACGAGACACTTTGTGTCTTTGCTTAAACGCACGTGTTCTATCTCTGGCGTGGCGACGACGCCAATGCGCTCGGCGACGGCGTCGCCAATGGAGCGAGTAAACGCTGTCCCTGGATACATGCCATTACTCGCCCATAATCGCGGCGGATCGCCATCGTCGTCTTGCTCGGTGCCCCAGCATTGTACATTTGGGTCTTTGAACCCTTCCAGTTGATCGAGAGTCAGCACGCGCGCACCGTATTGTTTTACGCGCTCGCACTCATCCTTGCGAAACGGCGTCTGGTCTGAACTCAAATCAAAAGTCTCCACGCTCTCTACCCCACTCTCCGACGTTTGTGTCATCCCCATCGTCGCTCGAGAATCACCTACATTAATCACATACAACTCTCGTCCTCGAATATGCGCCACGATCCCAGTCGTCCCACTCAACGCGTCGTCGATGTCGCTCTTCCGCAACGCCGCGTTCGTCGCTTCAAACGCCGCGCAGTACCCCTCCACATCCCCAAACTCCCTACACGCCATTTCCATCGGCACGCGATCCCTCGCAAACACAGCACACTCTGTTCCGCACTCACCGTGCCCATCAAACACCGCAAAAACGAATTCATCCTCCCGGCCGCGAAACCGCTCCAACGCCGCGTACGTGTCCTGGTTCAGCTTGTCCGCAGCTTCTGGGTAATATCCGCGCTGCGAACACGTCGCGTAGCGCATTTGATACGCGCGAATCGTTCCGCTATCGTCAGTGTACTGCACGGACACCGTGTGCGTGCCGTCGACGCCGGAGAGACGGCTGTTGTACTCGTGTTGCGTCAGCGGACCACCGCGAAGGCGCACGAGGTAGTTCACCGGGACAGACGACGACGACGACGTCGATGGTGTTTCCGCGTCGGTGGCGCGCAGAGACGCGACATCGTTTGGGTTCGTCGCGGACGACGCGCATCCCATGTCGCTCGCGGCGCGCGCGGCGGCGTGTGCGGCGTGAGCTACGATGTGTTTCCGTTACGCTGTGATTTATGTTTTTTCGCATCCGCGCGGCGTTTTCCAGGCTTGAGGATGGTGATGGCGGTGTGCGCGTGCGTGCATATGTGCGTGTACAAGTAC
>Ga0181563_10006488_pt1 | contig 10475 bp, 6 predicted proteins | sample 011ome_25_FD_133759 | JGI IMG/M metagenome (GOLD analysis project Ga0181563, IMG submission 133759) | Coastal salt marsh microbial communities from the Groves Creek Marsh, Skidaway Island, Georgia - 011512CT metaG (megahit assembly) | ecosystem: Environmental > Aquatic > Marine > Intertidal zone... | reverse complement strand
GTAACAAAATACTACGACGGCGCTAACTGGACTACGACCCCCCAAGCCTTACCGTTTATCGTACGAACTACGCCAACAACTATTAACGGCGAGACTGTCGATACCGGTGTCTACATGCAGGACGCCTATATCGCGAACGGGACTATCACAAACGCCAAGATCGGTAACGCCGCTATTGATGATGCAAAGATTGCTAACCTCAGTGCTGGTAAGATCACCACAGGTTTCCTAGATGCGGCTCGAATTGAAGCGCTGAGTATTACCGCAGGTATGATCGACTCTCGTGGCTTGTCTATTAAAGACGCGGAAGGTAACGTGATTTTGTCTTCTGGCACACCACTGAGCATATCAAACATTGCAGGACTTGGTACTTTAGCTGCCTTTAGTGAAATTAGCGTCTCTGATATTGAGTCTATTGGTGCTTTGGCGTCCTTAGATGCAGTCAGAGAGCAGGACTTAGTCAGTGGTCTAGCGGGTAAAATCGACGGAAAGATTGAATCTTGGTTCGAACCTAGTACTTCAGACCCGTCTAGCGCGTGGACTGACAACGATACTAAAACACTGCACCTTGGCGACATCTGGTGGCAGACAGACACGAGTACATTGCACCGTTACAAGTACGCAAGCGCTGCTTATAGCTGGGAGCGGATCACTGACGAGAGAGCTACAAACGCGTTTAATAACGCCGCCACGGCGCAGGACACAGCTGACGGCAAGCGCCGTGTATTTGTAGATCAACCTGTGCCCCCTTATGACCGTGGCGACCTATGGGACCGTGGGCCAACGACGGGTATTTATCGTTGTGATACAGCCAAAGCAGCCGACGGTAGTTTTGCGGGTGCGGACTGGACTGTCGTCGCTGATCTTACCGGTAACAACACTGCGGCGTCGATTACGGGCCAAGGGGCGCTCGCCACACTCAGCACTGTAGCCTATAGCAACCTTGAAAGTGGGTTGGCGGGGCGCTTGGATGGGAAAGTAGAGACCTTTTTTGACATAGCTGCGAACGACCCATCAGCCAACTGGGAAAAAAACGAAGATAACGTCGTTACGAATGCGACGAAGAACCTACACCTTGGCGATCTCTGGTGGCAAACGGATGCTAACGTATTAGCCCGCTACTACTACAACGGGACGAACTACGGCTGGCAGTTAATTACCGACCAGAAGGCCATAGACGCTTTTGCTAACGCCGCCACTGCGCAGGACACAGCTGACGGTAAACGTCGGGTTTTTGTAGACACCCCCGTACCTCCCTATGACGTAGGTGATCTATGGGACCGAGGGGGAGGAGCGGCTGGACTGGGGATATGGCGAGCATCAACAGCTAAGGCAGCTGATGGAGCATACGCTATAGGAGACTGGGGCGTAGCAGCAGACACCACAGCCGATAACAACGCCGCTGGTTTTGAAGGACAGGGCGCGTTGGCCACGTTGAACGAAGTTGCATATGGTGAACTAGCAACCGCCTTAGCGAGCTTGATCGACGGCAAAGTAGAACAGCACTATGGCACCGCAGACCCCTCTACAGCGTGGACTACTGATGCCCTTAAAAACGAGCATCTCAACGACCTGTGGTACAAGACAGACGATAAGTTCTTGTATGTCTACGTCTCTGGGGATGACCCCATAACGGCGGGTATTGTTGAAGCGTTTTACTGGCAGCGTGTAGAAGACCAAACCGCCATTGATGCAGCGGAGGCCGCGTCGGACGCGCAGGATACCGCTGATGGGAAACGACGCGTGTTCGTAGATACGCCGGTTGCGCCCTATGACGTAGGTGATCTTTGGGACCGTGGCTCTGCTGCGGGTGGCGGTATCTGGCGGTGTGTAACAGCTAGAGCTTTAAACCAAACCCACAACGTTTCGTACTGGCAGGTTGTGGCGGATGCAACATTTACAGGCACCGCAGCGGGTATCGCCGACCAAGGACCGTTTGCCACGTTAGACCAAATTGATGCAGATAACATCTCCACCTATATCGCTGGCGCGGCTATTACGAACGCATACATTGGCAACACGATACAGTCAGCGAGCTACAGAGCCGCTAGTCATGCCCAAGGTCCAGCGGGTTGGAAGATAGACAAGACCGGCGGCATGGAGATGAAGGACGCCACGTTCTACGGAACGCTTGATATTGACTCCGGTTCAGGCAGTCGCCTTGTTATTAAATCCGACCGTATAGACGTCTACGACGGTACGACCCTGCGCGTCCGACTTGGGAATCTAAACCCATGAGTTATGGACTATCTATAGACGGGTTTGCCTTTACGTATGGCACGTTCAGCTTCATCGCGAGCGGCACTGTCAGCGTCGGAAGCCAGACGTTTATAAGTAAGCCCGCGCACCCCGACATCACCGATTGGCGCGTTGTGTTTATCCCCACGGGTTTACGTGACGCAGGTGAAGAAGAAATACGCCCGACGCTCCTTGAGAACTCGTACGCGCTGTATGCAAACAGCCCAAGCGACATGTCTCCACACAGATACATCGTACTGGGGAGATAGATGAGTTACGGGATCAAGACATTCGACGATGACGGGTATGTAAACCTACACAGTGATTACTCCTCACTGGTTTATGTAGGCGAGTTTACTAAAAGCTCCGACCCCGTGCGCCCTGTGTATCAGGGGGACTATTCCATCGCGATCTTGGACTACCAGCTACGAAACAACTACGACCAAGGGTGGCTTTTTCAAGTTAAGTTGGATTTCGACACCGATAACATGATCCCCTTTTACCGCCCTCACTTTGACGGGCAAGAAATAGGGATCGTCGACATCGTTAATGAAGGCCGCACGTGGGTCATAAACGTTTTATTTAACGGTGACGCAGGTAACTTCCCGCGCTTTTTCGGTTTCGCGCCGCTCAAAGATTTAGATAGTGTTACTTTAAGTGACAACGGCCTCGCGGTTTACGACGCCGATGAGAACCTTGTTTTTACTGACAGTAAGCGACCACTCCGGATCGACGACGTACTGACTGTCCAGCACCCTACTTCTATTCGGACAGGTGCCCGTGGAACATGCGGACGCGACGGCACCAACTGCCACATTAACTACACGTCTGACCAGTCAACGACTTATACAGGTACTGCTACCAACACGAACTCTAAGATTTATCACGTGGTGCCTAGCGCCTATGGGGGGTTAGCGTTTGAGAACGACGGTACATTTGAGCGTAGCTGCGGTTTTTTAAATTGGGGCGACAGAAAATATGCTTGGGCGTATCGGTCGTGGTCGTCGTTCCGTGGAACAATTAAGCACCCCTACGGTACTGCTAACCACATAACGGGTTGGCTAGGTGATTTCTCAGGTGGTTTGTACCAGCAGAAGTCCGGTAGCTGTGGCTACGGCGGGTTTTTGGGGGCGTTGTTAGGTCTTGCAGCCGTGCTGTTTACGGGCGGGGTTGGTCTTGCGCTTCTAGGCGGCGCTCTGGCGGGTTTTGTAGTTGGAGAGTTGAGTGCGCCGACGTCGCCGTCGCTCCGGGCCTATGAGAACGACGAGATATTCGACCAAAACAGTTCGTATGAACTACTGGTTACGGACGCAACATACTACGACATTGCCGCCGCCAACGGCATTGATGACTCCATAAACTATGAAGACCTTACCTATTACTACAACACCAACCCCAAAACATACTGGCTGAACAGTTCTGTAGAATTTGCGGCTGGTACAAACATTGGCACGACCATAGAAATATACTGGAACGGAGCACTGGTTAATGCTGGCGCGACTGTAGGGGAGTTCGCTACAAGTTTCACTGTGGGGAACGGCGATACGTACATACGGGGCGCTCTGGAAGACACTGTTGTGACCACTACCTACAACGAAATAATAGGTAACTTTTTAACATTCGCAGACAAATACAAGATCGCCCGCGTGGCATACGGCCAAGAACCCAGTGGGGATGCCAGTGACGATGACGACAGCGACTCCAATGTGCCATCTGACATCCCTGAGTTGTACGCTGGAGTAGCCGAATGGAAAAGCACAAGTTTCTCCGGCTCTTCGTTCTGGGGCGTCTATACAAGCTCTACGAACACTGCTGGGACTGCGTTTGTTATATACAACGGCCAGTTTACGTTCTTAGACTTTGGTAACTTTAGTAACGGCGACACTACTTCCATAACGGGCAGCGACGGTAGAACCTATTATCGTGGGGCATCACACCCAGAAGACGGCAACCCCTACACGGTCAACGGTTTAGACTACCTGTTCTACGGCGTGGGTAGAGAATAAGAGAGGAAATATGGCATATAACTTAGAATTTATCGTGGATCAGGTTAAGGTTCACCCAGAGATACACCATTTTGTGAACGGTATAGCGCTCATTCGCGCTCGGTGGAAGATCACCAATACGGACTACCCAGACGGTTTTGCGTACCATTTATTCCAAAAGTCCTTTAGCCATGACAGCTACACACTTGAGACGTTTGTCCCCGCAGAGGATGTGACCGATGCTATGATGGAGGAGTGGGTAACTGAAGGTATGGCTGACGCTACCAAGCAGAACATCAAGATAGCGTCTCTACAGCAAATCATTTTTAGCCACGAAGAGGCGCAGTTAACGACTTATTTCGAAAACACAGGGGATTGAGAATAATGACTTTTACAAATTTCCAGATTGTGTTATTAAGTATTTATGTGTTAACGTGTGAACAGGAGTATCCATGCAGACCTCGCGTTTGATCTTTGATGAAAGCGAACGTGTCGGGGAATGGGTAGCCGAACAAGTAGAGCAGCTCTCTCCGTGGGGCGGGTTCTACGCCATGGGCGCTGAAAAAGACGGTCAACTGGTGAGTGGAGTTGTGTTTAACAACTTTAACGGCAGTAACGCCACCGCACACTTCGCAGTCAGCAAACCCAGCAAACTGTTTTTGGAGCTGCTCGACCATGCTTTTTTGTATGCGTTCGAGACACTAGGTCTGAGACGGCTTACTGGTTTAGTCGAATCTGACAACTCTAAAGCACTTAAATTAGATAAGCATATCGGCTTCGTGGAAGAAGCTGTTATGAAAAAAGGTGGGTCAGATGGGCAGGACATGATTGTTCTCGTTCTCTGGCCAGAGAACTACCGCAAAGGAAGAAACCATGGGTAAAAAGAGTAATCCACCACCTCCTAACTACCAACCCTTGGCGAACGCCAGTGCAGAAGCGGCGCGTATTCAAGGCCAGTTGGGGCAGGCACAACTAGATTTTGCACGAGAGCAGTACGACGCTAACGCTCCGCTTCTACAAGCTATCGCGCAGCAGCAGATAGATGCGCAATCCCAGCAGATGGATCAGGCGCAAGACTACTATGACTATCAAGTCGATACGTTCCGACCACTGGAGCAAGGTCTTGTAGCTGACGCGCAGAACTTTAACACCGATGCTTACCGTGACCAGATGGCTTCAAGAGCCGCTGCCGACTCCGGTCGAGCCTTTGGTATAGCCAGAGCGCAGAACGAACGTGCAAGTGCGTCGATGGGTGTTAATCCAAACTCAGGCCGTTTCGCTGGTATGAACGCTGCCAGTGGCTTACAACAAGCAGCCTCACGTGCTAACGCGATGACAGGTGCAAGAACACAAGCAGAGCAGATGGGCTATGCCCGTAAGCTAGATGCCGCTGGTCTTGGGCGAGGTCTTGCTGGCGCATCCACTGCCGCATACGGCGGTGCCAATAACGCTGGTAACTCCGCAGGCATGAACGTCCAGTCCGCTGGAAATACGTACATGCAAGGTATGGGAATGGGTGCAGGCACCATGGCCGCAGGCCAGAACATGCAGATACAGGGTTTGAGCAACGTCTTAAACAATCAGACAAGCACTTATATAAATACACAAGACAGTCTCCTTGGAGACATTGGTGGCTTGATGGGTGGCGCAGCCTCTATGTATACCGCCTTCGGTTCGGATCGTCGCATCAAAGAGAACATTGAAGAGGTCGGAGTAGACCAACGCACAGCCCTAACTCTTTATGAGTTTAACTACATTGGTGGCGATGGCCGTCGATTCCAAGGTGTGATGGCGGACGAGGTGGAGCTAGTTTATCCAGAAGCAGTAGTCGACACAGATCAAGGCTTCAAGGCAGTTCGATACGACCTTCTAAACATCGAATTTAAGGAGGTCCACTAATGGCTCGTAAATCGCGCTGGGCGCAGTTCACAGACAACTTTAATGGTGTCTACGGTACGTTCAACAAGATTGGTAAGGATATTGAATCCACCAAGGTAATGAACAATGAGTATGAAGACGATAAGGGTAACGCTCTCGGTGGTGACGCACTGGATCGTCGTCGTATGCAAGAACTCTCCAAGGTTTACACTAAGTACGGTGATACCAAGGGGGGCTTAGACCTACGAGCGCAGCAGGCTAAGATCGAGTCCGACAAGCGGGCAAACGACTTGAGCCGAGATACATATGACGAACTGGTGAAACAAAACGGGCTGCTTAAGACCCAGCAGATGCTCGCCGACCGGAGAGGTACAGACGCCAATACTGCTAACACTCAGTCAACCACTGCACGTAGAGATGCACTCCTGCCCGGCGAAGTAGATCAACAAGGGGCAACTCTGGATAATACAGTTGCCAGCACTGCTAACACTCAGTCAACCACTGCACGTAGAGATGCACTCCTGCCCGGCGAAGTAGATCAACAAGGGGCAACTCTGGATAATACAGACGCCAGCACTGCTAACACTCAGTCAACCACTGCACGTAGAGATGCACTCCTGCCCGGAGAGATTGTAGGTCAGGGCTTGGATAACACGGGTAAGGAACTGAATAATAAGGGTAGCGCGATTGACGTAGATATTAAAGACGCGACCAGTGCGAGTACGATTGAGTCCACCGTCGAAGGCAACAACGCAAAGACGGCTGATAGTAAGTTTAAAAACTTAACCTCCACCTTAGCACTGGAAGACTTAACCAGAGAAGAGTCTCTACTCACCAGTATTATGGGTGACGATAGCTACAACACTCCAGAAGAAGCGCAAACGGCTTACCGCGCCGCTATTGAGAATGATGACACCATACCGTTTGAGAGAAAGAACCAAATCTTAGGTGCTATTGACAAGATGGGGCTAGAAAAACTTACAGCGGAGAGCGCGAAACTTGCTAAGGGCGCACAGTCAGCGCTTCAAACGGGTGGGATGGACGGCCTTGTTAAGTACTACGATACCATCGACGATGGTGACACGATGCGCATTGAGCGTAACGACGACGGGACAGTATCCATTATTGCCGCTCGTGGTGATGAGGAAACTGTTTTGTTTTCAGACAACTCTGAAGACGCAGAGACTATCGTAACTCAGCAAATGTATAACCAGATAAGTCGACCCGGCACTGGTATGGAAGTTGCGGCAGCTGCTCTGGACATGGAGAAGACACGCTCAGAAACCTCCAAAAACCAGTCACAAGTAGGGTTGATCGACAAACAAGCATTTGGCGCGCTAATACAGCAGGATGTAGACAAAGCCAGAGTGAATCTGATCGAGTCGCAGACTGCACAAATCGACCTAGCGATAGAACAATCCAAGAGTGGTTTGACTGGGCGTGCCAAGATTGCGGAAGAAGGTTTAGCCGATCTTCTCAAGAAAGACCAATATATCTTACTGGCGGAAGACGAGCCAGCGGCGGCGGCTCAACTCATTGGCGACTTCATGCAGAGATACCAGATGAAAGGTGCTCCCCCTGCGGGCGTTGACGCGCAATCATGGTTTGCGTTGAGTGAAGCTGAGCAACAAGAATACATAGAAGCAGGACAGTGATATGGCGAACGCAGCGCAGCAGGCCATTCTGGACCGTGCCAGAAATCGGTTAGAAGGCAAGTTAGACGACGAAGAAAAGAAAAACGTTGTTACGCAGCGGCAGCAGGAGTTACTGGCCACAGCCCAAGCGAGGCTTGGCGATAAATACCAACGGAAAGCTGATAAAGACAGTGGTTCTGACTTCGCCGCTGGTGTCGCTGGCGGGGTAGATTCACTGCAAGGTACAGCCTACGGGCTTGTGGGGCTTGCGGGCGACGCATTAGAGCGCACTACTGGTGTAGGTGAAGGTCTGCGCGATTGGGGCTTCAAAGGCTACCAAGACAACATGGCGGAGGTCGACGATGAGTTTCGCGACGCCTACACATGGGACGGTGCCACTAGCTCTGTAGGTAATTTTATAGATGCTGGTCAGTACTACGTTGGTCGGGTTATACCTGACGCAGTTGCGGCTCTCGGCTCTGGCGGACTTGGTGCGGCAATAGCCAAGAAAACTATCAGTGAAGGCGCTGAAGCTACAATCAAGAACAAAACCAAAGACCTTCTAGGCGACTGGATTGGCGATAAGGTAACAAAAGAAGGTGTAGGCTCCGTGGCTGGCGTAGCCGCGCAATCAGTTGGACAGTCAACAGGCGGTATTTACGGTCAAGCCGGTGAAAAAGCAATCGCTGAGGGCGGGACTCTTGAGGATGTTAACCTAGGTAAAGTCGTCGTTGGTGGTCTAGCCGCTGGTGCAGTAGAAACTGCTGCTGATATTGCCACGTTGGGCTTAGCGGGGTTTGGCGCAGGCCGAAACTTAATGGACCTCGCGAACAAAGGCGGCAAGCCTAGGCGAGTACTCACTAAGGGCGCTATCGGTTCTGGTGTTGAGGCAGTCACAGAAGGTGTGCAGACGGGTATTGAAGACTTAGGTGCAGGTGAAAGCCTAGCAGACGCTAAGTTCATGGACCCCACGTCTATGTTGGCCGGTGCCTTCGGTGGGGGCGCAGTCGGTGGAGTAGGTGGTTTACGCGGCAAACCAACCAACCAAGGTACGCAGTTCGCCGGTGAAGAAGCCACACGTCAGGCAGAGGAAGAAGTTGCTCTCCGACAGCAGGAAGAACAAGAAGCTCAAGCAGCAGGACTACAAGCCCAACAAGAGAAAGCTGAGCAGGCACGTGGGCGTCGTGAGGCAGCGGCGTCGTTTACGCCACGAGCAGCCTTTGTAAAAGCGCGTCAGGCAGAGATAACCGCGCAACAAGAGCAAGAGATACTCGATCCGAATACCGAACTGGGTCAGGCGTTTGAGGAACACTTAAACGAGCAAGCTATCTACGACGTAGATGATATAAAGAAATCATCAAAGACGTTCCTTAAAAGTTTCCAGAAAGAAAACGACAGCACAGAGCAGGTCAACCAAGAATACGTTGCCGCACTGGATAACCACGTCGGTAAAGTGGCAGAGGCTAAAGAGTTCATCGCGCAGAATCCAGATGTTATGGACGCTGACGAAGCGACATTCGCAGCAGCTGCCCAGCAGAACCCTGAAGTGTTTGGCGTTATCAACACCATGAGAGCCGCCGCTGCTAGAACCGCCGCTGCTACTGCTACCGACACGACCACCGCCGAAGCAGACGTTGCCCCAACAGAAGAGGCTACCGTTGAGAAACCTAAGAAGCCCACTAAGAAAGACCAACTTCGTAGTATGGCTACAGAAAAACTGGGAGAGACTTGGGAGCAAGATAACCCAGAGTTGTCCCAGCTTTTTTCAGACGGAAAAGGTATCTATTCCCGTGGCAAAGGTAAGAAGTCACGATTTGAGACAATGGTCGATAAGATCGCTGCGGAGCAGGCGGCCCAACAAGCCCCAGTGGACGCAGAGGTTACGGCGGATGCGATTCCCACAATCGAGACACCTACAGATGAGACACCTACAGATGAGACAGTTGCAGACGCAGATGCAGAGGCAACTCCTGTACAAGCGAAAGAAGCAGTTGAGGCACCGCCGGTCTTAGAGGGTATGGAAGCAAGGGCGGTAAGTTACGCCACTGATAAGCTCGGCCCCAACTGGCGTACAGAACAGCCGCAGTTAGTAGCCGTATTAGAAGACAAGAAGTATGCAGGGTTTCAAGCGAACGTCGACAGACTTGCTGCGGAGAGACCCGCGCCGACGGAAACGGCAGTAGTAGAACCTGAGCAGGCACCGACAGCGGTTGAACCTGAGCAGGCACCTACGGAAACGGCAGTAATTGAACCCGAAGTAGTAGAGGCTGAGCAGGCACCAGTAGCTGAGGCCGCCACTGCGGTGGATAATCTGTTCGCCCAACCACTGCCTGCTGATGTCAAACTGTCTACCAACGAGCAGAAAGTCTTCGATGTTTTGAACCAAGCGTTTCAGAACAACGAGCAGGACCAAGTAGTCCAGTCAAACGGGAGCCTTAACCCGACACGGATTGCTGAACTGGCAGGGCTTAACTCAAAGCAAGCGGCGCAGACAGCAATTACACGGCTACGACCTAAGATAGCGAAGGCTTATAACCTTGACCAGAAACAGATCAAGCAACGGCTGGCCGCCACTCGAGTTAAGAACGTAGAAGAGTTTGATGTAAACGCAACGGACGAAGTCTTTGATAACGCCGACCTTGGTGACGGTTCCGGCACACTGGCATCCGCAAACCAAGGCGCACGTGATGGCATGGCTCCAGAAGATGCAGCCTTCATAGACAACATGGAAGAGACGCCC
>Ga0181563_10006486_pt1 | contig 10475 bp, 4 predicted proteins | sample 011ome_25_FD_133759 | JGI IMG/M metagenome (GOLD analysis project Ga0181563, IMG submission 133759) | Coastal salt marsh microbial communities from the Groves Creek Marsh, Skidaway Island, Georgia - 011512CT metaG (megahit assembly) | ecosystem: Environmental > Aquatic > Marine > Intertidal zone... | reverse complement strand
TGGGGGCGCCACCACCACCGGCAGGTTTTCCAGCCGCAGGAGCAGACGCGCGCCCGCCGCCGCCGCGCGCCACCCGGCGGGTTCCCCTTCTGATGTGAGTGCGTCCTCGGGATCTCTCGGGATCTCAAGGGTTTTAAAGGTTTCAAGGGTCTCGAGGGTCTCATCAAGGGTCTCGGCGGCTTTTTTCTCGGCGTCTTCCTCCCCGGCGGCGACGCGCGCCGCGAAGAGCCGCCGGGTCTCGGCGACGACGCGCTCCCAGTCGCGCGCGTCGAGGCTCGCGCCGCACCGCTCGACGGCGGCGACGGCGAGAGACGCGAACGACACGAGGCGCTCCTCTTCGACAAACGCGCATGCACGATCGATTCGTCCTCCTTTCGGGGATGAATCCATCAGACGAATCGACGAACCGTCTCCGACAGTCTCCGATTGTCCGCTCGTCTCAGTTACAACAGACGGCGTCTGTAACTGAGCGAAGCGCGCCGCCGCCGCCGACGCGGCTTCACGGCGTGTCACCGCGCGGACTAAATCCAGCAGCGCGGCGGGACTCTCGGCGGGACTTTTCAAGATGATTTTCGTTCCCGACGCGCGACGCGCGCATTCGCGCCGCGCGTCGTATGTATCGCCGTATGAGTAATTACTCATACCGGCGGATCGAGCCGAGCGAACCGCGTCGCGCGAGTAGCACGCCGCCGCGAGCGCCACCGCGGGCCCGAGCGATTCGTCACCCGGTTCCTTCGACAGGAAAGCCCGCGCGCGCACAGCGCACGCCGCGGCGAACGCGTCGAAATCTGTGTCGAACGCGTCGAACGCCGCATCCGCCTGAGAGCGGGACCCGGTCCCGCTCGCGAGTTGCTCGTCGTCGTCTTCGTCTACGCGCGTCAGCGGGACGATCAACGCCAGAGCGCGCATCGCGCGCGCGGTCATTGAGGTCATTGACGCGTACGGCGCAGCATTCGATTCCGGCGATTCCGCCGTCCCGCCGCGTGGGGAGACGCCCGCCGCGTGGATCGCGGCGGCGAACACCGCGCGCGCGCGCGCGCGCGATGACGCGCTCGGCGGGCGCACGCGCGCGTTGGCGCGGAGCGCCGCCAACGCAGCCTCCATGTTCGAAGAGAGGACGTCGCCGTACTCGACGCCGCGCTCGACGGCGTCGCGGACGAGCGCGCCCGCCGCCGACGCGAACGGGTCCTCCTCCTCCTTGAGCTTGAGCTTTTGTCCCGCCGAGCTTGAGGAGCTTGTTTCGCTTGTTTCGGCGTCGGCGACGAGCGCCGAGGCGAACGCCTCGGCGACGCCGCGCGAAACCGCGCCGCCGTAGGCGGTGCCGGCGCGGACCGAGTGGGCCGCGAGAAGACGCGCGGCGGCGGCGCCGGGAGCCTCCCCGCCGCGCGCGTCCGCCGCCGCCGCCGCCGCGAGGAACGGCGCCCAGGACCCGAACAGAGACGCGAGCGCGCCGAGAAACGCGACGCGGCAGACGGAATAGCACTCATACGGAGACTGGCGGCTTTCCCGATACTCCAGCGCGGCGCTCGCCGCCGTCGCCGCCGCGTCGTCGGCATCCGCGCCGAACGCCGCGAGCGCCGACGCGGCGGCGCCCGCCAATCGCCGCGCCGCGGCGACGCGCTCGCGCTCGTCTCCGTATGAGTCACACCCTAAACCCAGACTGTCCAGGCGCGCGAGCCGCCGCGAGGTTTCGGCGACGAAGGCGAGACGCGCGGACGCCTCCACCTCCGCGCGCGTCTCGGAGACGGCGGGTCCAGACGCGCGAGATGCCGTCCGCTCGACGCGCGCCCACGTCGCGGACGCCGGCGCGCGCGAACGCTCTTTTTCGTCGGTTTTTAGTGAAAAATCGGGCTCGGATCCAACCGAAGAGACGGAGCCGTCGGAGAGACTCGCGTCAGAGAGACTCGCGTCGTCGTCGGAGAGACTCGCGTCGTCGTCGTCGGAGGTCTCGGAGCCGTCATCCGGGACGTCACCGCCGCGCTCGTCGTCCCCCCGCGGGCCCCGCGGCCGCGTCTCCTCGTCTAGCCGCGCACCGAAGAGCGCGGCGACCAGCGCGAGCCAGGCGTCCGCCGCGTCCCCGCCGGCGTCGCCCGCCGGAGGAGGCCACGCCCACGCCTCCGCGGCTTCCGCCGCGTCGCGCGCCGCGTCTGAGGCGACGGCGGCGCCGGCGACGGCGGACGCCAGGCTCCGCGCGATGGCCGCCGCCGCCGCCGGCGTGACCGAGGCGGTGGCGGCGGCGGCGGCGACCAGCGCCGCCGCTTCCGGGCCCAGCCGTTCCCGCGCGTCCTTCGCGGTGGCGGCGTCCACGACGACGGCGTCCAGAGCCGCGCGTCGATAAGATCCGTCCGATCGCGAAGCAGACGACGAAGACTCGCGATCATCAGAGTCCGATTGATGCAGAATCAAAAGCGCGGCGGCCACCGTCGCCAGCCCAGAGGCGTCCCCACACCGCGCCGACTCGGAGGCACGCCGCAGCGCGTCGTCCCACGTCCCCGGCGCCGCGCGGACCACCGTCGCGAGCGTACGCGCGCGCGCCGAGGTGGAGACGGCGTTTCTTTCAGCGTTTCTTTCAGCGAAGCAGGCATCCAGCAGGCTCAGGCTCGCGTCTCCGGTCGCGTCGTCGCCGTCCGGGGTCCGCGGTCTTTCGTCTTCACCCGTCGCGACGATACACGACGCGCCGTGTTTCTCGACGAGGCTCGAAAGGAGCGCGGCGCCGGCTTCGGTGGGTCCCGCCGAAGCCATCGCGCGCGCGGCGGCGACGGCGACCGGCCGAGCGAACGCGCGCTCGACCCAACGCACGGCGGTGTCGGAGCCATCGCGCGCGTTTCCGTCTGTTGTTTTTTCTTTTTTGTCCTTCGCGTCGCGTCTCTCCGCCGCGTCGCAGAGCGCGGCGTGGAAGGCGGCGACGCGGCGCGCGCCGGGCGCGTCCACGCGACCGCCCGGGCTCGAACCCGAGACCATCCGCTCGCAATCCGCCACCGTCCGCTCCATCGTCGCGCGCAGGCACGTCTCCGCCAGCGCGGGCCTGCGCGAGACGCCCACCAGGCACTCGCACAGCGACGCGGTGACGAGCGGCGCGTCGAGCGCGCGCGAAGATGGAGCTCCTTCGGTTTTTTCGGTTTTTTCCGTGATGAGACTCGCGGAAACGGAACTCGTTAAGGTGGTTAACGCCTCCGGAATCCACCGCTCGAGGAACGCGTCTCGGAAGAGCTCGGCGCGGAACGCCTCCGCGTTCGCCGCTCGTTCGCTCTCGCTCTCGCTCTCGCCCTCCTCGGCGACGACGATCGCGCCGTACAGCGTCGCCTCGCGGAACGCGCGGAGCAGCGCCGCGGCGTCCGCCGAGCGCGAGGGCACGTTGCAGAGCGCGTAGCCCTCCCAGAGGCTGGCGAGCAGGCGGCGCAGTCTGCCTTTTTTAAGTGAAAAATCGCGAAAGAGCGCGCCGCGCGGCAGCGCGGCGAGCAGCGGCAACACGGAGGGCGCTGACGCCTCCGCGGCGCCGTGACACCCGCTCGAGACGTGGCGCTCGAGCGTACCGAGGAACGCGTCGATCGACGCGTCGTATCGATCGCGCTCGTCACCGCGTCTCGAGTCCGAGTCCGCCGCGTCGTTCGTCGTCGCCGACAAAGTCTTTGCCAAGTCTGACAGGTCTCTCCAGGCGTCGTCCCCGCGGCATTTCAGAAAGCCGAGCGTCAGCTCGCGCGCTTCGCCCAGCGAGGACCCGTCGCGCTCGTCCGTCGCGTCCAGAAGCGCGACCGCGGCGAGCTCCGCGCGTCGCTGAGGAGGCTCTCTCGTTCCCAACACGCCGTCGCCGTACGCGCCGTCGGCGGTGGCGACGGCGAGCGCCGCGCCGTACGCCGCGCGGCGCACCTTCGCGGACGGCGACGCCGCGCACGCCCGCAAACCGCCGGGGATCGCCTCCAGCGTCTGCGTGAGCGCGTCTACTACGGCGTCCGAGCGCGCGTCCGCGGCGCGCGCGAACCCCGCGAGCGCGCGGAGCGCCGCCGCGCGCGTCCGCTCCGATCGCTCGCGACGCTCCTCGGACGAACCGGAGTTCGTCGCGGCGTCGCTCTCTGAACCCGCCAGCTTCTCTTCGACCCGCCGAAGCACTTCGCCCGCGTACCGCGTGAGCACCGCGCGCCGCTTTTCATCCGTGGGGAAGACGCGCGCGAAGCTCTCTGACGCGGCCGCCGCGACGGCAGCGTCCTCGTCGTGCGCGGCGGCGAACCACGCGGGCGCGACGCGCTTGAGGTGCGCGGCGAGGCCGCGGCCCGCGCCCGCGCAGAACGCCGCGTTCGCCCGCGCCGCCGCCAGACGCGTCTCGGCGTGGTCGTCGTCCGCCAGCCGCGCGAACGCCCTGTGCCACTGCGGCAGCGCGGCGGCCACGGTTTCGGGCGAGCACGCGAGATGATCGAAACCTTCGTCGGTCGGGCTTTCGCGGACGTCCGTGACTGACGACGCGTACGATGAAGCGCGTCCCTCGATGAGCGCGACGACGTCGCGCAACGCGCGACGTTTGGTACTTTGGTTGGGCCTCGTCGCGTGGCTCAGGCACGCCGCGATCCGGGGATCCAGCGTGTGCGTGTCGCCGGAGACGAACGACGTGCCGTCGGGATGGGTCACGTGTGTGGAACCCTCCTCGGCGAGGTTGGTCGAGCCGCTGTATCCGCCGAAGCCCACCCTGCGATTTTTTTTTTTTTTGTTATCAAGACACACCCACCCACAATCGGGTCGGGTGATGATGACGACGATGAGAGGAGAGACGATGAAGATGACACGGTTCGTTCGGTCAGCGGGCGTTCGTTCGCGCTTCTCGGCTCGTCGACGTCTCGGGCGTGCGATGAAGATGCCTTCCGCGGCCGCCTCGAGGGATCCCCGGGGTCTCCCCGGGGACGGAGAGTCACGCGCGCGGGTCGAGTCGAACGACGCTCGTCGTCTTCGCGAAGAAAGAGAAGAGTGAGACGAGATTGGACGTCGTGGCTGGCTGCTCTTACCCGGCGAACACCGCGCCGCCGAACCCGCCCGCGGCGGCGCGCGCGGAGGATGCGCCCGAACCCCGTTTCGCCTTATCCTTCCCCATGTCTCGCCGTATCGGTCAGTGCGCCACCCGGTGGCGCGCGCACGTCTGCAGACGGGCGGCGGTAAAAAACTTTTTCTCGAAAGCACGAGAGCACCGCCGACTCCCAGAGAGGATGGACAGGCTCTGGCTGCCGCAGTGATTCCAGCGTCTCGGGCGGACTCGTCTCGGCGCGAATCCGGAGTCCACGTGGCCGAACTGGTGACACTGGTGAAACGTTGTTTCGACGCCATCGAGACACCCGCGGACACCGCTCCGAGGCCCCACTTCCCCTCGCGCGCCGAGAGACATCGACCGCGATGTCCTTCGCCACCGCCGCGACCCCCCCCGCGCGCGCCGCGGCGCCCGCCCGCCGCGTCGGCGGCAGACGCGCGGTCGCCTCCGCGCACGGCACCTCCGCCGCGAGGCCGAGCGGCCATGGCACGCGCGCGCCTGTCCCTCGGCGCGCCCGCGGCGACGCCGCGGTCGCCGCGGTCGCCGCGGGGTCCCCTCCCTCCGCGCGCGTCGCGCGTCGCCCCGACGCCTCCGTGGAGGAGAAGTTCTGGGAGTGGGAGGGCCACCGGATCCGTTACACCGTGGCTGGCGACGCGGGCCCCGCGATGGTGCTCGTGCACGGCTTCGGCGGCAACGCCGACCACTGGCGCAAGAACACGCCCGTGCTCGGTAAGCACGGCCGAGTGTTCGCCATCGACCTGCTCGGGTACGGCTACTCCTCCAAGCCCGACCCCATGGTTAGGGAGCAGAACGCCATCTACAACTTCGAGAACTGGTCGTCGCAGTTGCGAGCGTTCGTGAAGGAGGTCGTCGGCGAGCCCGCGTTTCTGATGTGCAACTCCGTCGGCGGCGTCGCCGGGTTGCAAGCCGCGGTGGACGACAAGGCGCTCGTGCGCGGCGTCGTCTTGCTCAACATCTCACTCAGAGGGCTCCACGTCACGAAACAGCCACCGTTCGCGAAGCCGTTCATCAAAGCGCTGCAGACGACGCTGCGCACCACCGACGTCGGCAAAGCGTTTTTCGGAAACGTCGCTCGCGCCGAGACGGTGCGAAACGTTTTGCGCGAGGCGTACGGCGACCCGGAAACCGTCACCGACGAGCTGGTGGAGTGCATTTTGAAGCCCGGGTTGCAGGAGGGCGCGGCGGAGGTGTTTCTGGATTTCATCTCGTACTCCGGCGGGCCGTTGCCGGAGGACCTGCTGCCGCGCGTGGCGGACGAGACCCCGGTGCGCATCCTGTGGGGCCGGGACGACCCGTGGGAGGTGGTCCGGGAGGGGCGCAAGTACGGCGAGTACGCGTGCGTGGACCGATTCATCGAGCTCCCGGGGGTGGGGCACTGCCCGATGGACGAGGCCCCGGACCTGGTCAACCCGCTGCTGCTCGAGTTCGTGAACGACTACCGGGGAGTCACGCGCGGCGCCGAGTGAAAAGAACGAAAGCGAACGCGAAAGAAACGAGAGCGACTATCCTATGCGTTGTAACCCGCGCGCGTACGCTACGTATAGTTATATGTGTTTGCGTGATTCGCGCGGAGCTCCTCGCGGCTCGAGCGTCGAAGCGTCGACGCTCGAGACGCGCGGGTCGTATTACAACGTCATTCGAATAGACGAATAGAACACCTCCGCACCCATCGATGATGTGCGCAGTACGCGCGCGCCGAACCGCTTACGCCTCGGGCATCGCCTTGATGATGTCCGAGTCGCCGGGGTCGGTGATGGACATGCAGGACACGCGGTAGTAGCGACCGCACGACGTGCCGAGGTCAATGTTGTCTGGAGTCGGAAGTCGGGAGGGAGAGCGGAGAGCGGAAGGTCAGTCTCCGCGTCGCGTCGCGTCGCGTTCGCCGGCGACGAGCGCCGCAAACCCTAAAAACCTCCGTGTGTTTCATCGATGCCGAAAGCGCTTCGACGCGCCGGAACGCGCGCCCCGCCGGCCGATGTCGCGTCCGCGTGGCGCATTCGCTCGCGTCGCGCGTCCGCGTGGCAGTCGAAGGGAAACGAGATGGGATTCGCTTTCGATGACGCACTTCCGGAGTAGTGGTGCACGCCGGTCTTGGCGAGCATCGCGTAGTACTCAATCTCGGACTTGCGCAGCGGGGGGCAGTTGTTGGAGATGATCACCAGCTTGGACTTCCCGGAGCGGAGAGACTTGAGCACGGTCTTGTACCCGAGGGTGTACTTGCCGGACCTGTGAAGCGCGGGGCGGATAGGGCGGGAGGGTCGTGGTCAGCGCGCGCGTCCGAGAGGGCGTTCGGGAGCGTCGATGCGGTCGCCGCGGGCTGTCGCCGAGGGAGGCAGAGGGAGCCGGAAAAAAGCGGCACGCGAGCGCACCTCATGACAATCTGGAGGCGGTTGTTGATGCCGTCGTTCTGCTTGCCCTTCTTCTTGGACTTGGGCGCCTCGGCGGCGGCGGCGGGGGCGGCGGCGTTAGCGCTCATCGTCGATGGGTTTTATACAGCCTTCTTAAGCGTGTGAAACGCCGCTGTTGTTGTACGAAGCGTGCGCTACGTACGGAGTGCGGGATGCAAAAGGGTCGGCGTTCCGGGTGAACGCGGTTTTTCGGGTTTCTCGCGGAGGCTGAAAAAAAACGTGCTCGCGCGTCGCGCTGAGAGTTCTTCGACCTCGGTCGAAATCCAGTTTCGCCTCGAGGAATCCCCGGTCGAAGGGCGCGCGTTCTGAAACTGGCCACCGGTCAAATTCAGACGCAACTGTAACCGCCCGCGCGAAGAAACCACGACCACGCGGCACTCGGAGCGCACATTTGTGCGGGCGCGGCAACTCGGGAGGAGTGCTGGCGCAGGGACGCGGTCGCGGCAGAGAGCTGGCGGCGGTCTCCACTCGCGGTACCTCGGCTCGACGCGTGGGCGCGTCGACCGGCCGCGGGAGAGCGTGTTCGGGGTCCCGCCGGCGTCGCGGGGGGATCGGTCGTCCGGGCTCGGATTGAACCGTCGAGGAAACGCGCTTCCGGGTGTAACACTCGGGACGATGGGACGCTCCCGCCGCGGCGTCGGCAGGGGACTGGCGCTCGCGCTGCTGATGGCGTGCTTCGCCTCGGTGAACTCGTCCGAGCACCACGACAGCTCGTTTCGGGGCGACGCGGTGGGTGCGCGGCGTGGGGACGCGGCCGCGACCGCGGGAGCCGACGCGATTCCGGCGGTGCCTGTTTCGCGCCCGCCGGAAGGTTTGGGCCGGCGGACGCCGCGCGCGGCGCTGGGCAAGGCCTCGACGGCGAAGGAGAAGAGCCACCATGACGTGCACGCGCTGCGTCGGCGCGCTGAGGAGCTCGAGGACGCGATGGTCGACGAGGACGACGCGCTCGACGCGCTCGACGAGTCCGGAAGCGCGTCGGATCCGCTCGAGACGTCCGCGACCGGCGCGTCGTCGCTGCTCGAGATCGAGGCTGCCGCCGCCGAGGCGGAGGCGCGCGCGTTCGACGAGGCGTTCCCCGAGCTCGTTCGGTTCCAGGACGAGGACGAGGACGCGGCGGGCGATCGATCGGCGGCGTTCCACCGGCGCGCGGAGGAGGCGCAGACGCGCGAGGCGGCGGATGGGTCGGATGGGTCGGTCGGGACGACGACTCAGACGCAGTCGAAAAGAAGCGCGAAGAAGAGCGCGAAGAGCGCTTCGAAGAAGAGACGCGCCGCGGAGGGCGCCGAGGAGACAAGCGCGGACACGACGAGCGCGCTCATCGAGCTGCTCACGCGCCAATCGCCCCCCGCGCCGAAAGCGGACGCGGTGGCGTCCGGCGGGTTCCCCTCCGTGGTGCTCGGCGCCACCGGGGGCGTTTCCGAGGAGGAGACGCGTCTGGAGGGCTGGCGTCTCACCTGGAGCGACGAGTTCGACGGGGACGCGCTGGACCCGGCGAAGTGGACGCCGCGCGCGAACGCCTCCGCGCCCGGGCTGGAGCGTTTCGGAGGCCAGCAGCAGTGGTACGACCCGTCCGAGTGCAGAGTCGCGGGCGGCGCGCTCGCGCTGCGAACGCGAAGACGCGCCGGGGATGACTTTTTTCTGGTGCCCGGCGCGGTTCGCCAAAACGCGGAGGAGTACCCGTTCGTGTCCTGCTGGGTGGACACCGAGCAGACGTTCTCGCAGACGTACGGCCGCGTTGAGATCCGCGCGCGGTTCCCGGACCACGCGTGCCCCGGGGTGTGGCCGCAGCACTGGATGCTCCCCGTGCCGGAAACCGCCGTACCTCGCGACGCGTGCTGGCCCGTGGGCGGCGAGATCGACATCGCCGCCGCGTTCGGCAAGGGGCGCGGCGGCCCCGGGAAAAAGCCGGGCACGGTGGAGAGCGGGTACCACTTCGCGCCCAAGGGCGAGTGCGGCGTGGACGGGCAGGCCACCGGGACGTTTCCCAGCGAGGCGCTGGGGTACCCGTCCGGAGCGAAGATGGATTTCCACAGCGCGTTCCACACGTTCGCGGTGGAGTGGGACAAAGACGCGTTGCGGTATTTCGTGGACGGGACGCTCACGAACGAGTTGACGCGGTTCCACGTCCCGATCATACCGCGGTGGCCGTTCTACCTCATCCTCAACACGGCCGTGTCGCCGTTCGGGCTGCCCGAGGCGCTCGAGTGCGGGCGCGACCTGTACCACTACGTCGACTACGTGCGCGTGTACCAGCGCGCGACCAAGGCGGTGGACGACAAGGTGTGGGCGTTTCTCTTCGCGGCGGTGTTTGGGTGCCTCGCGGCGCTGGGCATCGCCGCGTGCTGCGCGATGCGCCCCGCGGGGGACGAGGACGAGGATTCGTCACAGGCGTTCGCGCTCGGCGGGCTCGGCGGCGTCGATCACAAAGGCGCGCGCGAGATTCTCTCGGAGGACGGCGTCGACCGCACGGGCTTCAAAGTATCGGGGCGGGTCGAGGGGGACAGCGCGTCGGGGCGGTCGGCGGGCGGGCCGAACCTGATGCACCGGCGCCGTCCGCGCCCGGGCGCGGACGGCGGCGGACCGAGGCGGGAGAACCTGCGGTTGTTCGATAAGCCGAGCCCGGCGCGGAGGCGGTGGCCTCGCGAGGAGACTGCTCGATTCGATTCCGGGTCGGAGGGGGCGCGAGGGATGCGCGACTTGTTCGCGAAACCGTCGAGAGCCGCGGAGCGCGCGCCGCTCATTGGGGGGGTCGCGCTGCGCCTGCCCGGCGACGCGAACGGGCGCGTCTGACGCGGCGATAGACGATAGGAGTATTTTTCCAACACACCGTCAAACGTCAAAGGAAACGTCGCTCGGGTCATCCTTCACTCGCCGATGCCGAAGGTGTCGCGGATGGTGAACGGCTCCTGCTTGACCTCGGGGGGGGCAGGCTGACCCGTGCGAGCGGCTTTGCACGCCTTGCAGTCGTACTTTACCTTGCCATGCGGGCAGGGGTTGCAGTCCGCGCAGCTACCTTTCCGCTTACCATGCGGGCAGCC
>Ga0181563_10006485_pt1 | contig 10475 bp, 12 predicted proteins | sample 011ome_25_FD_133759 | JGI IMG/M metagenome (GOLD analysis project Ga0181563, IMG submission 133759) | Coastal salt marsh microbial communities from the Groves Creek Marsh, Skidaway Island, Georgia - 011512CT metaG (megahit assembly) | ecosystem: Environmental > Aquatic > Marine > Intertidal... | reverse complement strand
TCATTGGTTGTCGTGCGCGATGCTTATGTCGAGCCTAGTTTGCTGCACGCGAAGCCTGAATCCGCTTATCAGTTCGAGCGCGAAGGTTATTTTGTGGCGGATCGTTTCGATCATAGCGCGGAAAACCCGGTATTTAATCGCACGATCGGTTTGCGCGACAGCTGGCAGGAGTCGTAATCGTGTCTGAGATTCGGCTATACAATACGCTGGCAAGGGAGAAGCAGGCCTTCGTACCCAGGGATTCACGGCAGATCACGATGTATGTTTGTGGTCCCACGGTCTACAACTTGGCTCACATAGGCAATGCGCGCCCGGTCGTGGTATTCGACATCCTATTTCGCCTGCTGCAGACACAGTATCCTGATGTGCGCTATGCGCGAAACATAACGGATATTGACGATAAAATCATTGCTGCAGCGGCAGAGCGTGGCACGAGCATCGACTCGGTAACCGAAGAGTTTGCGCAAAAGTTCCGTGAAGACGTTGCCCAACTCAACACCTTGCCTCCCACTATTGAGCCTCACGCCACTGACAATTTGGGGCCTATGGTGGCGATGGTTGAGGCACTTTTGGCCAAGGGACATGCTTACGAATCCCAGCAGCATGTTTTGTTTGATGTCACCAGCATGCCGGATTACGGCAAACTGAGTGGCCGCGATTTGGATGACATGCTCGCGGGTGCTCGGGTTGAAGTGGCGGACTACAAACGCCACCCCGGCGATTTTGTCCTGTGGAAACCAGCGCTGGCGAGTGAGCCCGGTTGGGACAGCCCTTGGGGGCGTGGCCGACCCGGTTGGCACTTGGAGTGCTCCGCTATGATCCGGGAGCATCTCGGGCTTGAGATTGATATCCATGGCGGTGGACGCGATTTGATTTTTCCTCACCACGAAAATGAAATCGCACAAAGCTGCTGCGCTTACGGTGGGGACTACGTTCGCTATTGGATGCACAATGCGTACATTGATATAGATGGCGAGAAGATGTCTAAGTCTTTGGGCAATTTTCGAACGATTCGAGAGCTGCTTGGTCTGTATCGCGGCGAAGTTCTCCGGTTTGCCTTGCTCAGTGCGCACTACAGGTCGAACTTGAACTTCTCGAAGGATCTGCTGGACCAGTCTGAAAACGCGCTGGCGAACTTGTACAACAGCCTTCGCAAAGTGGAGGATGTTGCTCCAGTTGAGTGCAATGATTTCAAATCAGAAGCTTGGTACGCGGCGCTGTGCGATGACCTCAATACCCCGCTTGCGATATCGGAACTGCACGCTTTGATCGGTGAACTGAATAAGGCCGATGACACTCAAAAACCACACCTAAAGGCGCGTATATTGGCGTGTGGGAATGCGCTGGGGATTTTGCAGGAGAGCCCTTCGCAGTGGCTTCAAGAGGGCGGCGATGACGCTGGATTCACCGCAGCGGATATTGATGCCCTCGTGACTGAGCGAACCGAGGCAAAATTAGCTAGGAACTACCAGCGGGCAGACGAAATTCGCACCTTACTGACCGATGCAGGTGTGATCCTAGAGGATTCGCCAAGCGGCACGCAGTGGCGACGCGCTTAAAAGAACGATGTGCCGCTAGAAGGCTCGTTTAGCCCAGGCGCCTTTGGGGAATCGCCCCGCAGTTGAAACCCTGGGTTCGAGACGTGAGGGTCCGCCAATGCGCACGCAATGGCGACGCGCTAGAGGAGTGCGTCACCATTTGCAGCCCTGTTTAGCCTAGGCTTCGCTCGCCTGAGATAACCGTTTGTTGAATTAGCGTGTTGATGGTCATCGGGCCAACGCCTCCAGGTACAGGGGTGTAGGCTGCAACGCGCTCAACGAGAGGTGCTAGCTCGATATCACCCACGCCACCGGGGTGGTAGCCCGCATCAACTACGACAGCGCCGTCTTTGATCCATTCGGCGCGAATGAATTCAGGTCGCCCAACCGCGCCCACAATGATGTCGGCTTGTTTAATCAGGTTTGGAAGGTTTTGCGTGCGTGAGTGACAGATGGTGACCGTGGCGTCCTTGCCCAAAAGCATCATCGCCATGGGTTTGCCCAGAATAGGGGATCGCCCAACCACTACCGCATGTTTGCCCGATATGGGGATATCGTAGGCTTCCAGTAGGCGCATGATGCCTTGAGGCGTCGCACAACCATAGGCCTCTTCACCCATCGCCATGCGTCCAAATCCTAAGCAGGTAACGCCATCGACGTCTTTTTCGAGGGCGATTTGATCAAAGCAAGCGCGTTCATCGATCTGTGATGGCACGGGGTGCTGTAACAAGATGCCGTGCACGTCAGGGTTTTGATTGAGTTCGTCTATCGTGCCAAGCAGTTGACGTGTCGTGGTGGACGCCGGTAGCTCAATCGCTAGTGATTCCATGCCGATTCGGCGGCAGGCGTTGCCTTTCATTTTCACGTAGGTGGCAGAGGCGGGATCATCACCTACAAGAATGGTTGCCAAGATGGGTGTTTGCCCTGTTTTCGCTTTAATTGCCGCGACACGCTCACTGAGTTCCGCCTCAGTGCGCGCAGCAACGGCCTTGCCGTCGAGTAGAATGGCCGACATAGAGATCTCCCAAAAACCGCTATTATCGCACGATGAGATTCGCCAGTAAAAGTGTAATGAAACCGTTGACGAGCTCGGTATCGATGCGTATCATTCGCGGCCTGAAATGCAGCGGTTCACGCCGTTGAATATCACGATTCGGGGTATAGCGCAGTCTGGTAGCGCGCCTGCTTTGGGAGCAGGATGTCGGGAGTTCGAATCTCTCTACCCCGACCACTTTTCCACAAAAAAGTGCGTGAGGCATTCTCATTTGATGGTGGCCGTAGCTCATCAGGCAGAGCACCGGATTGTGGCTCCGGAGGTGGTGGGTTCGAGACCCATCGGCCACCCCATCTTTTTCTTGTTTTTCATCAAGCCTCTTGACCGCGTTTCTTCCCAAACTGTAGTGGGATCTTTCTATTCTGTTCTGTTCTATACCGTCGGTAGTAGCTGAGCACCCTCGGCTCTGACCATAAAGCTGAGACGATATTTATCGCCTCAAGTTCATGATACGGCCTTGTGCGAAGGCTTGCCTACGCTTCATAACTTAGGAGCGGTGCTGCCTTCGATACCAAATTTAAGGCGAGCATCGTTAATATGCCCTTCAAAAGTTTGACTGCGAAGGCCTGGTTGATGAGCGGTCGGATAGCAGTACCGATGTAGGTTCCGACAAGAGCGCCCAGGATCAGTACGGTTAATTCTCGCCACCACTCCGTAAACGAAAAGCCAAGAACGATGAACGCGGTAACGCGGCAGGTGTGGCTGATTGACATGTATAGTGCCGTGTTGATTACCACATATTCTCGATCCTGGGTATGGCGCATGAGCAGGGCGGTTCCTAGTGGCCCAGTTGCTCCCAGAGCCATACTCAAGGCGCTTTGGTAAAACCCCAGAAAGGTAAAGGTGAATCGCTGGGGAATACTGAAGCGCGGTTTTGGGCCCCACGTGAGCCATAAAATCCAGAGGCCCAAAACAGGCGGCAAGATTTCAAGCGGAAAGGAGCGATACAAAAGTGCGCCCACCATAGCGCCTCCGATGGCTCCGATGAAGAGTGGTTTTATCAGCGATGTGTCGACTTCGCGGTATTTCATACCCAGACGCGAGGCATTACTGAACCATTGGCTCACGGCATGTAGGGGGATCAGAGCGCTCGCAGGCAAAAATGCGGGGAGCATGCTCAGTAGCATGAGGCCCCCACCCAAACCCGCTGCACCCGCGAAGGCTGAGGTAAATATGGCGGCGAGAGCCATCAGGGCGAGATCTGAGCTAATGGTGCCTCCGAGAGGTTTTTAAAATCGAACAAACCGAGTATACTTCGCGCCCCGCAGTGCTTGCTACTGCGAGAGCGCCCATAGCTCAGCTGGATAGAGCAACGGCCTTCTAAGCCGTGGGTCCCAGGTTCGAATCCTGGTGGGCGCGCCAACCTCAAAAGCCGGAATAGCTCAGTCGGTAGAGCAGCTCATTCGTAATGAGAAGGTCGTAGGTTCGATTCCTATTTCCGGCACCATTAAATTGGTCAGAAACTCCCCCTCAACGTTTGGCCATTCTAGTCCCGTAAAGTTGATCCGACTTTCGAATCGTGCGAGTGGCCGAAAAAGTTTTAGTGTGATGGTGAGCTTGGTTACGCGACCACCGCGATAGCCTCGATCTCAATCATTAATTCTGGGAGCGCAAGCGAGCTGACCTCCACAATGGTGTCAGCCGGGTAGGGCTCACTAAACCACTGCTCCCTGAATTCGACGATCTTTGGAAAGTGGCTCATGTCGGTAAGGTAGATAGTGACCTTTACCACATTCGCTAAATTGGATCCCGCCGCCTGCAGCGTGCGCTCCAGTGATTGAAAGGTCGCGGTGGCCTGCGCATCGAAGTCGTTTAAGCCGACGAGCGCCCCGTCTTCTGCGATGGCGGCATGGCCTGATAAGAAAAGTAGGTTACCGACTCGCATGCCGGGCGATATCCGATAGGGCGCCAGTGGATCGGGGTCGAGCTCGATTTTCGATTTGATCATAGTTTGAGTCCTTCGCTGTCTGCACTCTCGATACGATATAACGATAATGATCTTAACTGAAAGCTTTGCCTTGTCATTCTCCTCATTGAGTCGTGGGCGTTCTTGTGCTTCACTCACTCGGTCTCATACGCAATAGGATCATCAAAAATGCTGCCCCCCATGACTCTGCTAGGTTGGTTTCACACGATTTTGGGCGTCATCGCCATACTCAGTGCCGTGGCGTGTCTTTACCGCTACCATTTTCTATCGATCAGCACACAGTCCGGTCGTATCTACTTGGGTGTTACCGTTCTGGTCGCGGGATCGGCCTTGGGTATCTATAACCAAGGCGGCTTCAATATCGCGCACGTGCTCGCCCTGCTTACGCTAGCGGCTGCGGGCTTTGGCTTGATAATGGAAGTCTGGAAACCACTGGGTAAGCTGTCTGCTTACGCGCAGGCTCTGGGGTACAGCTCGACCCTGCTGTTTCATATGATCCCAGCGATAACCGATTTTCTAAGAAGGCTACCGGTGGGGGATCCATTCGTTGATTCGTTCACGCACCCGCTTCTGCAGGGTTTTCACCTGGCATTTTTGATTCTGTTTTTGATCGGCTACGGCTGGCAGGTGATCACCTTAAGGAAGCAATAGCCGAGCACAAGGTGGAGGGCTTGAAATGATTCCAAGTATTAAAAGCGTGAATCACGCGGCATATCGCTGTCGCGATGTGGAGCAAACGCGTCGTTTTTATGAAGGCGTGTTGGGCTTAAAAGTAAAGGCGGCGTTGGCGTTCGATCAGATTTCGGGAACCGGGTTTGATCGGCGCTACATGCACATCTTTTTTGAGATGGCTGATGGCAATTACATCGCCTTCTTTGATTCGCCTGACGATGCCAGAGTGGAACACTTTGAGCGCAAAGATTCCTTTGATGTGCATATCGCGCTGGAAGTCGAGACCGAAGCCGCTCTTCTCGAGCTGCAGTCACATATTCAAGCCTGCGGCAAAACGTGTTTGGGGCCGGTCGATCATGGTTTTCTGAAGTCCTGCTACATGTATGATCCCAATGGTTTACAGGTCGAAATTACCGCACGCACAGCGAATAGCACCGAAATTTTGGATCATGAGGAGTCGCAAATCGAGATTGAAATTTCTAGATGGACCGAATCAACCAGACAGCTAAAGCAATCACTGTTTGGTCAAGACGTTTTAGATAAATAGAAGCGGCATGACCCTCGGATATTTAGAGGTAATTGATAATGTGCAGGATAAACGGACTAAAACAACACTGATGACCGCTGAGGGGAGTTTGGCTCTTCAGAGAGTCCGATCGGTGCTCGCTGAGCACGAAGCTAATCTCGCTCATTCTATTGGCGCGCAAGCCGCTGCTATATTGCGATCCATCCTAACGGCCCTAGCGGGCTGAGTATTGAGATTTTAAACTTTTCATTCGTTGTCAGTGTGAGGTTCATCGAATATGACCGAGTCCGTTAGCCGTCGAACCATGCGTTACGATCGTATTCCATACCTGATCATGTTCAAAGACCCCACGCCGTACAAAGATACCTACGCTGGCGAAATGGGAAAGACCGTTTTAAAGTCTCACTTATTAAGGCCCGTAGACTGCCCATCGGATACGGTAGTGCTATTCATGCACCCCATTGGTGGTGGTGAGTATTTGCCCATGCCCACCGCGCTTGCCAAAGCGGGACATCACGTTATCTATTGCCAAAGTCGCTATCCGAGTAATGACACGGCTTTGATTATGGAAAAAGTCGTTGTCGACATGGGGGCGTGCATTCGTGACGCGAAAGAGCGTCTGGGTTACAAAAAGGTGGTGTTAGCCGGTTGGAGTGGCGGCGGCTCTCTGTCGGCGCTCTACCAGTCGCAGGCTGAGAACCCGACCATTATCGAGACACCGGCAGGAGAGCCGCCTAATTTAGTTGACGCCGATCTAATTCCGGCCGACGGTATGATGTTCGTTACGGGGCACCGTGGGCGCGCACATACGCTAACCGAATGGTTAGATGCGTCGATTTTAGATGAGTTAGATCCATCCAAGCGTTGCCCTGAACTGGATATCTACAACCCGGAAAACCCCAACCAGGTGCCGTACTCTGCGGAATTTGTGGCTCGCTATAGGCAGGCGCAAATCGATCGGAACAGGCGAATTACCGGGTGGGTAAAGGCGAAGCTGGCGCAATTGCGAGAAGCGGGTCGGCCATACGATGAATTCGGCTTCGTGGTGCATGGCACCATGGCGGACCCCAAATGGCTCGACCCAGCCATCGACCCTAATGATCGTAAGCCGCGATGGTGTTTTTTGGGTGACCCAGAGGTGGTCAATAATAGCGCCGTGGGTATCGCCCGTTTCTGTACGCTTCGATCTTGGTTATCGCAGTGGAGCTATGATGAAACTCGTGCTGACGGTTTTGCCTGTGCTCAACACATCAGCAAGCCCACCCTCGTCGTAAATAATACGGCTGATGATGCGGTGCCTCCGAGCCACGCTCAGGGTTATTACGATGCGATTCCCCACGAGAATAAGCGGCTGGTGCACATCGAAGGCGCCAACCACTATTACTTTGGTCAACCCGAGTTACTGGCCCAATCCGTTGCGGTATGCAGCGCCTGGCTGAAAGGGCGGGATTTAGCGTAGCCAAACACCGCTTTTGTCGGTATGTTACTGCCTGAGCTGGCCGCTTTGAATGGGCGGCAGAGGATTCTTTTTGGGTTTTACACCGATCTTTGGAGTTGGGGTTTATGCAGGCTAGACCTTCCTTTTTCACGTTTTTTTTGATTCTTGTGCTTGGGTTTGCGACGCAGGCTCGGTTGGTATTTGCGCAATCCGATACGCCCGTGGCGATGATAACTGGCAGCAGTTATGGTCTTGGCAAAGTCCTGGCCGAACGAGCCGCGGCTCAGGGGTGGAAGGTTGCTCTGGTCGATGTCCGGCCAGGGCCTTCGGTTCTGTTTGCTCAGTCGATCAAAGAGTCTGGTGGGGAGGCCATGGTGCTGGTGGCCGATCTTGCCGAACCCGAGGATCGAAAAAATTTGGTGCAGCAGGTACTCGATCGCTACGGGCGTATAGATTATTTATTCAATAACGCGGGCTATGCCTACCTGGCTACCCTTGAACAAATGAAGCTTCAGCCTGCGCATAAATTATTTGAGGTCAATTATTGGGCCTACGCGGACTTGGCGCGTCAAGCGATTGCGCCCATGCGTCAGCAAGGAAGCGGCACTATCGTGAATATCACTTCTGTATTGGGAATGACCCCAGCATCGCCCGGATACGGCCATTACAGCGCCTCGAAGCACGCTTTACATGGTTTGTTTCAGGCGGTGGCCAAAGAGGTAGAGAAGGATAACATTAAAATTTTGATCGCCGCTCCCGGAGGCATGAAAACCCAAATCGGCGCGCACGCCGTGGGCCCACTCTCCAATCCGCGTGCCGAACTTCCCGCAAACTGGGAGGATCCCAATATCGTTGCCGATGATATTTTTGAGCGTCTTTCTGGCCCCTCGGGTGTGTTTAACCCCGGTTACGTGGGGCGAATGAATCGTTAGGAAGTGCACCTAAATACAGATCGAGCTGAACCGCGCGTCTTCCAGTCATAAAATAACAGCAGCCTGCAAAGCCACAGGAGAGTCGAAATGATTACCGTTCACCACCTTAATAACAGTCGTTCTCAGCGTATTCTGTGGCTGCTTGAAGAGTTGCAGTTACCCTATGAGATCGCGTTTTACTATCGAGATAAAGACACCAACTTGGCGCCGCCGGAGTTAGAAGCGGTGCACCCATTGGGGAAGTCTCCCATGATCAGCGATGGTGATCTGGTCGTGATCGAATCGGGCGCGATTATCGATTACGTGATTCGTAAATATGGTCGTGGGGCACTTGCGCCAGAATCGAACACCCCAGCGCACGAGATTTACCTGCAGTGGCTTCACTACGGTGAGGGGAGTGCCATGTTGCCGCTCATGCTGCAAATGTATACGGCGCGTTTGGGAGCCGCCGCTGCGCCCTTAGCACCGCGTATCAAGAGTGAACTCGATCGTCATTTGGGTTACGTCAATAGCGCCTTAGAAGGCCGTGACTGGCTTGTCGAAAATACCTTCTCGGGGGCTGATATCCAGTTGTCGTTTGTAGCCGAGATCGCGCCCTTACTTTACTCTGAAGGTGATTTTCCCTGGCTTGATCAGTTTCGGGAGCGCATTCAAGCCAGAGAGGCCTATCGTGTGGCGCTTGAAAAGGGCGGTCGTTATGATTTTGGTCCACAGGGTTAGAGGCACTTGGGCTAAGGTCCGGCGCCTGAGTGACACCAAAAATACAGAGGACGACAGTATGAACACATCCCTCACTAAACTCGGGTCGCTGGCGTTCGTTATCGGGCTTGCGCTTAGCACAAGCGCTCCGGCTTGTAGCTGGTCAGATCATGCCACTCTGGCGTGGCCTTTGATGCGCACCATGCCCGAGTTGCTTGAGACCGAACCCGTGTCCGCCGAATCGCTCGTAGGTTTTCTGGAGTCCGAGTCGGACGCCATTGCGGCTCTACTTGAGCAACAAGAAAGCTGGGCTAGGTCCACGATGCCCGCTTATGCACCCCTGCCGGAGGCGCTGAACTTTAGACCTGATTTAAGGGGTGAGAAACTCGAGCAGTCCTTCTTACGAGCCATCCGTGTCAATCCCAGTCGATCATATCGTCCCTATGCTCAACTGTTCGCTTACGAGCAGCCGAGCGCAGGGGAAACCTTAGTTCCGGTTGCGGACTTAACCTTTTTACAGGGAACGATTGCAACCAATGAAAGTCAATACCTTGCCCTTTCCGAGGGTGAGCTCGTTGAGCCGGGCCGGGTGCTCGCCACGGCCTCTGATGAACCGGATTTTGGCTTGGATATTGGTTTGTTCGAAGACAACAATACGCCGCACGGGGCGCTATACGGATTTGGTATTCAGCCCTTCGGTAACCCGAACTTGGAATACGGTTCTCAAGCGCCATTCCACATGGGTTTTTACCATTTGGATTGGTTGACGTCCAAAGCACAGCCAGGCCTTCTGGCAACTTACCCACAGTATCGAGTATCGCTGTATCGAAACTTGAGCGTTTTGGCCTTTAAAACAGGACATGATTATTGGGGCTGGCGTTTCGCCGGCTGGGGTTTGCATTACGTGGGTGACTTGACGCAACCCTATCACGCTGTGCCACTGCCTGGCGTGAGTCTGTTGGATAGTTTACTGACTTTGGTGAAGGGCGAGGTTGAACAAGCCGTACAGCTCGTATCCAATCGGCACGGCGTGATTGAAGCATTTCAGTATCAACTGGTGCGAGGAGCCATTGTAAATGAGGATTGGGATCAATCCACTCTCGAACTTGTCGCTCGGCCATCGAATCGTATCGAATGGCAAGAAACAACCTTGGTAGATGAGCTCGCATTGGAATCGGTTCAAGCGGCGGACCGCTTGGATTCACTGATTGAATCGAATACCCCCTCTAAACTCGTGTCTGATCCGGCGTTTGAGTTTACAGGGTCAGCTGAAGACGCAAGGTTATTGGAGGTCATCGCATCGCATTCACCCCAAGCGACAGCCGGTTTGACAACGGCGGTTAATGAGCAGATGGAGCGTTTCAGTGTTTTTGCGCAGGCTTGGATACGCGGTATTTTATATTCAAGTGAGTAATTAAACTCTTTCTTAAGATTTACATAATTTTTCTCTCGTAATCTGAACGCTGTCGGGTTCACGAGGGAAAACAGATGTCGAACACCATCGAATCTAAGTGCGCTGAAACACGCGCGCAAACCGCACCACTGAGTCGTAGCTTTGGTCTGCCCAGCCTTAAATGGACAGGCCAATACGATCGACAGCGAGAGCGTGTTGAGCAGTTTATCTCGGGCGTTTTTCAAGCTGGGTTCCAAGCCAAAATCATGACTTACGCGCCCCACTTGCTGTATTTG
>Ga0181563_10006483_pt1 | contig 10475 bp, 19 predicted proteins | sample 011ome_25_FD_133759 | JGI IMG/M metagenome (GOLD analysis project Ga0181563, IMG submission 133759) | Coastal salt marsh microbial communities from the Groves Creek Marsh, Skidaway Island, Georgia - 011512CT metaG (megahit assembly) | ecosystem: Environmental > Aquatic > Marine > Intertidal... | reverse complement strand
ACTTAGATCTTGCTTCTGAATCTCCTTGCTCAACCCTTCGCATAAACTTGTCACCAACAACTGCGCACTGATTAAGATTAAGTGATTGTCTATTGACATCGCCTTTAGGTTCTCTAATTTCAAGCCACTCTTCGAAGTCTTCATGCTCAATATTGATATTAACTGAGGCAGCTCCTCTTCTAACATTTCCTTGGTTTGTTGCAAGAATTGTTGAGTCATATATTTTACAAAAAGGGACCACTCCGTCTGATGTTCCATTACCGGTAATTTTAGATCCGGCAGGTCTAATCATATTGATACCTACACCAACTCCCCCGCCGTGTTTAGCTAGTAGCATCATTTCTAAGTTTTTAGCACCAATGTCCTGAATACTATCTGCTACGTCAATACCGAAGCACGAGATTGGAAGGCCTCTGTCAGTACCGGTGTTAGATAGTACTGGGGACGCGAGACATAACCAACCGTTCCAAATATATTCGAAGAATCTTTCAGCAAGCTCTGGACGATATAATCTTTTAGCAACTGCATTCGAAACCCGCAAATAAGCTTCCCTGGGCGTCTCGCCTTTAAGAAGATAACCGCCGGAAATTGTTTTCTTGTAAACATCATTGTCTCCCCACTTAGGGTAGTCTTCACCTTTAACCCACTCATTATTCCACGCCATTTTTCACCTCCTTTTCTGCTACAGCTTGAATAAGTTGAGCTTCAGCTTCTTTAAAATCTGGAAAATATTTTAATAATTCATAAGTACCAACACTCATTGTTTTGGTATTACTTGATTCTTTTAATAAATGATCAATAACCCTGGTTATTGCATCTATTTTTTTTTCTAATAAGTCTAATCGACTTTGTTTTTGTCTTTTCATATTGTTAATTAAAAAGCGTCGTCCCAATCTTCGGACTCGCCTGGTTTTGAATAATCTGTTGGTCTGATAGCAAAGAAATCAGTATGAGTATGACCACCTGTTAAATGGTAAAACCAATCTAACTTATTTGCACTTAATTCATCATAAGGTATATAATTACCCAAATCTACATAACCTAGTTCAACTAGCTTTTCATTTGTGCGTCTTTTAATAAAGTTTTTAAGGTCAATTGCTTTTATACCTTCTATATCACCCATTTCAAACATCTTATCAATATAATTCATTTCAAGCTTAACCATTGTTTCGGCGGCTTGTATTATATCTTCTCGACATAAATTCAATAATTGATTGTCTTCACTGCACATATCGCGGAATAACTTACAACCCATGCGACTGTGTAAACTTTCATCTCTTACGCTCCATTTCATTTGTTGTCCTATACCTTTCAAAAGGTTTCTCATTTGAAAAGAATATAAAACAGCAAATGCAGAATAAAGACTAACGCCTTCAGCAAAGGCAGAGAAAATAGCCAAACTACGAGCGACATTACGATCACTGTCTTCATCAGTGGCCATAAGATTTTCGAACCTAGCAGACGTTGTAGGCTCGTGTAAAAATGCTTTAAAATCATCTAATCCTAATGTTTCGTTTAAATAACTGTATGCTACTGCATGGATAGTTTCTTGAGAGCCAAACATCATAGCCATTTGTTGTATCTCGTGTTTAGGAAACCAGCCTACTACCTTTTGAGTCCAGTAATCAGACACAGCACATTCTGTTTGTGCAAAACCTAATAGTATATTACCTACTAAATTTTTTTCTTCGTCTGTTAGTTTTTCATTCCAATCTTTTACATCACCACCCATTGGTATTTCAGTATGTAACCAAAACGCCTGGGCTTGTTTTAACCAGCCTTCTGTATAATATTCAGAATATTCAAAAGGCTTATACTCTATTCTTTCTTTTCTAATAGGTAGTTTACTCATTCTCTAATAAATCTTTTATAGTTAATATTTGTTGTCTTATTGCTTGTAAATAAGCCAATAAAGTTTGTTTTGTATGACTGCCTGAAATAGCAGCATCCGCAAGTTCAAAAGCTTCGTTATTACTCCATTCAATATAATTAATAAGTGCTCTTTCTTTATTCATGCTCATAGTATAATGACAAACATAAATCCACAAAAGGTAAATATAATACGTGGTCTACCCTTTCTTTTTCTACGTATGATCTTCCACCAAACAATATACCAGGGTAAAACCCTATTGATAATTCCCAATCACTAATTCTTCTCATTTTGTTTCTACTTTAATGTTATAATAATCTTGATATTCAACTAAATCTTTCCACCTTAAATAGCCTTTCTGAGCAATAGACCACTTAATAAACTTATTAATTTGGCGTTCAGCGTATTTAGTCCTAGCTACTTCTTTAGTATTTCTTCTATTACCTTGTCGCATTCGCTTTGATTTTGTGGTTTGTACAATGTTGTATTAGGTTTGTTTTCTTGAATCCATTTCTTAAACATCTTGTATCTAAGCGGAAATGATTCATTTGCTCTACCTTTACATTCTATAATGAAATTTTTACCAATAAAATCTGGTGTATACTTTATAGATAGAATTTTTTTACGTCCTCTATCTTTAAATTCACCTTTGCCATTAGCTTGTCTTTCATAAGCAGATGAAGTAAAATCAAAACCTTCTTGTAATACAAAGGTTTCACCTTCATACTCAGCTTTAATTTTAGCTTTCTTTAAAGCCATATACATATATCGCTCTAAGCCAGACGCAAAGTTGATGCCATCATATGACACCTTCTTTGCTTGTACTGGTCCTTTCTTTCTTCTTTTAGTTCTTCTCATCTATCTTGTCTATTATCCATTCGATATAATTACAAGCGTCCATAAGCTCTTCCTGGAAATGAATAAGTCTTTGCTTCATTGTTTGGTTGTCGTCAGCTAAAGTAACGCCGTACTTTTTGTAGCCAACTTCTGATCTACCAACAATTTTATTTACAACTTTTTTAATTACAGGGTCTTGTATTTCTAATCTAACTATTTCTTTACTCATAATGTGTCTTTTACAAATGTACCGTTTTTCATACTACCTTTACGATTTTTAATTTCATCGTAAGCTGCATCAATACAATCTTCAATTCGAATATCAGTAGCTAAGCTAGCTAAGTTAGTAAGTACAACAACTATATCACCAATAGCATCTACTATTTCTTTTTTATCATCTTTAAGTAATGCTTGAGCAAGCTCACCTACTTCTTCAACTAGTTTAGCAAACTGCGTTTTAGAATTACCTTCATCATATATACCACGCTCAAGTGCCCATCTTCTTATGTTAACAAATACACTTTCAGTTAATAATGGTTCATCACCAGTGGCTAAGTCATTTAAAAACTCTCGCATAGCTTTATTATATACATAACATCTTTGGTTATTGTACATTGATGTTGTGGCGTTTTTAACTATCCACTCGCATAGTTCAGGTGTAATAGTAACATTATCACCATTCATGTCAAAACTTTTGTCAAGTAAGTTAAATAATCTACCTTTAAGTTTGTTCAAAGGAACTGGAAATGTGGTAGTCATTTCGGTAACATTTAATTGCATTTGATTACGTTTTAAGTGTTTAAGATTCTTATAAAGCTGACGATCAACTTTATAGCCGTATTTTTTTTGTAGTTCAAGCTCTCGCTCAGATATATAGTCTATATCAGGGCTCGTCTCTAGAATTTCATATTCACCTTCTTGATAGCCCTGCATTAAAGTAACTCGGTTTTTAACGTTTGTAGTAACGCCTATTTTTTTACCGGGTATATGATATATGTAATAATTACGTGTTTTCATAGTTTTATACTGCTACTGGCGCTGTAATTACAGGACCATGTTTATAATTTATTAATTCAACTTTGCCATAGTCATTTTTAAAGCATGGCGCATGATATTTAAAGTCAGGTGTGTTGTACATAGGTGTCTTTAAATAGTCCATAACTGGTCCTAACTGATTTGAATATATATGAGCATCAATAATATTCATATCTATTCTATTAGCTTTTAAACCAGTTTCATTACTAATATACAATAAAATTTGTGAAAACAACGCAACATCGTAAGGAATTCCTAAAAATACATCTCCTGATCTTTGCAGTGCAAACATATTTAACTTATCATCTTCTACAAAAAACTGAAAGTATAAATAACACGGTGGTAATTTCATTTCAGGAAGTTGCTCAACATTCCAAAGACTAATAATATGTCTACGACTATCTGGAAACGTTTTTATATTACGTATAACAGTCTGTAATTGATCTATATTAGTATTATTCCAGTTTCTTAATTGATGTCCATAGACAGGTCCTAAATCGCCATTGTTATCAGCCCAAGCATCCCATATTTTTACACCAGCATCTCTAAAGCGTTGTATATTAGTTTCACCATTCATAAACCAATTAAACTCAGTATCAAATGACTTAGGAAACATTTTGCGTCCGGTTATCATGGGAAAGCCATCGTTTAAATTCCATGTTAAAGTTTTATTAAACGCAGAATAGCAGCCAACGCCTGTTCTATCATCACGCTTAACGTTGTGCCTGAAAATTTCATTAAGCAATAATTTATATTGCTTTTCAAAATTATTTAGAATTATATTTTTCATAATAATATAAGTAAAATTTAAATATTGTTTTATATAAGTTTTTCCAATCGTAAGTTTCAGGTGATCTATGTTGTACACCTTTGTTTACAATGTCAATCCAATATCTTGTTTCGCTTTGTGCAAACGGAGATATTAGTATATCATTATTTATACACCACTTGTATGCTTCATATTCTTCAGAGCTGAATACATAATGAATTACTTTCTTTTTTCTAGGCATTTATTCCCATGGCATTTTATCGTCGGTAACATCAGTTTCATAATGTGGTATGAAGCAACCACTTTTTGGCTCCCACTGAAACCATGCTTCAGCTTGATTTTGCCCTAAATTTTGAAACTTAACTTTAAGTACTTTAGCTTTCACTAGTTTACGTTCATAATCTCTATGAACTAATATACCGTGATAAGAAGCATCATACCATTCACCACCACCTTTAATGTTATACATTGTGGGCTCTTCCATTTTACCGTCTGATCCTTTGTACATTTTAGTTGGGTGTGCTACTATAAAAACTAATACATCATATTTTTTACAAAAGATTTCAATCTTCTGCAGATATTCCATAGTGTATCTATTAACATCATCACTACCATCAATATCCCTAACCTTATTAAATGGATCAATAACTAAGCACTTAATACCTTTACGCTTTACAAGCTCAGCTCCTTTCTTTAATACTGCATCTAATGTATAACGTTCCATGTCTATGTGAAAGTAATTATCCGAGCAGTGATCTTTTATTCTATTCCACTCATCACCACCAATATCATCTTTACTCGGCATACGTTGCCAAGTCTTACGCATCAATTTGTGCGCATGAAGATAAGTTGGTACATTTTCAGGTGAAGCAAATGCTGTTTTCCAACCGTACTTTTGGTTATATCCAACAACCATTTGGTCGACAAAATCACTTTTACCGGAACTAGGTACACCAGTGACAGTAATAAATTGACCGGTATAAGTTGAAAATATATCATCAAAGTTTTCCAAGCCAATTTGAAATCCAGGTTTAAAACCATTCTTAACAAAGTCTTCAACTTCGCCTTCAATATCTCTGAACGTAATAACGTTTTCAAGTGGAACTGCCTTGGCTCTTGCAACACACTCAACCAATTTTTCTGGTCCATATTTTAATAAGTATTCATTAGCGTCTTTACAATCGTTGAAGTCAACCATAAAACAAACTTCAGCACCAAGCCTTCTAATAAGCTCTTGTTGTAATGCTTGCCCAGCTTCATCGTTATCAACTGCTAATATTATTTTTTCTTTATCCTCGAAATAATCAATACAATTGTCAAGATAGTCAAGGTTATTACGATTGAGCGTAGCACCGTTAGGTACAGATACGGCGTTAGGGATTCCTGCTTCGTGTAAAGCGAGAACGTCCATCTCACCTTCAGCAACAATACAATATTCATAGCCAATAGTGCTATCAATATTATAAAATACTTTTTCTGCGCCTTTAAAAAGTTTAAAATTCTTTCTACCATCGCGATATTTAATGTTGATTAATTCGTTACCAATGTAATAATTAAACTGAATTGTGTGTTCAGCTTTCTGTGTCTGTGGCATCCATTCGGGACCATCAGTAACCTTCAGTTCGTTGAGTGTTTGTTGCGATATACCACGATCTAAAAACCATTTTATTATTTTTTCAGATTGTATACCAGGTGCAACTTCAACTTCTGGTTTAACGTACTCTTTTTCTGTTTTGCCTTTTCTCTTAAATGTATGTAGTTGAAATACACTATCACAATTATGACAGGTGCCCATACCGAGCTTCCAGTCTAGCGATGCACATTTCTTGGTTTCATTACCTTTCTTTCTATCAGACGAACAGAGGGGACAAGTGCTATCCTTTTTCCCCTCTTCAAGTCCGTACTGATTAAACTGATCGATTTCAAAACCATTTATCTCATACCTCTCTACTTGCATAGGATAAAATTAGATTAAATTAAAATGGTAAATCGTCAGCTTGTGGTTGTGTTGCCGCAGCAGGTTGTTGTTGACCATCACGTGGCGCAGCAGCTACATTATCGCCGTTCGTCCAAACAACTTTTACATTACCTAAATAAGTCTTAGCAGCTTTAGCTTCTCTTTCTTCTTTAGATTGTTCTACAATAATCGGTCCTTGATTACCGAATTGATCTACTTCGTCGTTCAAAGTAATTACTAGGCTAAGATATTTACCCTTTTTTCCTTGGTATATCTTGTCTTTTGGGATTGCATCTAAATTGATGCTTGTTTTAATAATACTTGCCATTTTACAGCGTTTTAGTTAAAAAAAAATTCTTAGGATCAAAATCCTCGTTTTCAAAAAATAATTTATATTGTTCTTCAGCTTCTACTACTTTAGAAGCGCCCCGCTCCAGAAATTCGTTGGAACAATCATATATTCCTATCTGGTGTGTATTCTTGTCAATAGCTACGAAAATCATTTCATAACCAAATAATTTTTGATAGATGTATGCTTGACTATCGTAATTATACTTTCTTGCTGATCCTGAAAACTGTTGTATGTTACCGGTGGTTTTTAAATCAATAATTAATTTTTCATCATGATTAATTATGTCAGCTTTACCTTTCCAGTACATATCACTAAACAATTGTCCTACAGCTGGTAATTCATATTCAACATTACCCTTTCTAATAAGATCGCTAATTACTTCGTTTGACAATAATGTTTCTACCAAAAGATCAATTTTGTCTACTTCGTGTTGTAATAAACATAACTCACCTCCACTTATTTCTTTATACATTTTCGTATTACGAGTGCTAGACTCTATAATTTTAAACCTGTTTAATTTATCAGGTTCAAGAATTGCTGTATGGAAATACCCGCCAGTCAGGAGCGCCGGTGTTTTATCAAACGGCGTTCCTAAGGCTAACGGATTCGAGAGTAAGACAGAAATATCAGAATTGCTACGAAACTGCTTTCCAAAGTCTCCATAATAATTTTCATCATCTCGTAGCTTTTCTATAATCTCTTTAATATCTTTCATTACAACAATTGTTTTTCAATTTCAGGAGTAACGTTGTACTTCTTTTTAATAGCATCTAATTTCCCACCGCTTTTGATGTAGTCTTTAGCTTTTTTAATTTCTGCAGCAGTCATGGCTTTTTTGTCATGATTATTAGTAGCATCACTATCTTGAGTATCATCTATTAAAAATAGATTACCAAGTGAATACTTTTTGCCATAGCTACTAGCTGATCCAAATTGCTGTGGAACTTGCATACCTTTTTGCGCTAAATCAACACCAACAACAGCTACAGAATGTATAGCATCTTTGCCGTCTGTTATAATAGCTTTAGACTCTAATATAGGCATAGGGTCTGATGTAAGTAATGTTTCTTCAATTCTTACAGATACATCTAAATCTAATAAGAAAGGCTTAACTGCTTCAAGTATATCTTCAGCTGATCTGAAGTAATACTTACCAAACGCATTAAATCTACTTTTCTTTGATTTAAATTTAGTTTGGATTTCTGCTAATTTTTGATTTAATGTCTTGCTCATATAATACAAATATATAAAAAATAAATTAATTAATATTAGAAATAATCTAAAACTTCAGCAGGATTAACATTGTCAATTAATTTTTGAACCGCTTGCTTTTTAATTTCAGATACTCTAACGTAAGCACTAGCTCCTTGAATATCTAACTTTTCAGCAATTGCATTTGCACCGTGTTTATCACAGTCTAATCCATAACTTAATCGCAATACTTCATACTCTTTGTAGTCTAAGTATTTCTTTAACAACCCCATGAGATACTTATTTAATATCCCAATATTATAGTTCTCAGATTTATCTTCAATCTGGTACATTGGCGAATCATATTCATCATCATCACCAATCCTTTCATCAATACTTAAAAACATTGAATTAAAAAATAATCTTACCAGTCTTTTGTCTTTACCAGCGTCTTTTCTAATTTGCAATAGCTTATGCTCTGGGATTTTAATATTGCCCCTATTGATGTCTATAGCTCGTCTAATTGAGCCCTTAATTCTTTTTGATAAGAAGCTCTTAATTGTTTTTTCAATATCGTCTGATCGATCTATTTCAGTCCATATAATTTTATCAACTGCTCTGATTAATCCAACATTACCTTCTTGTATTAAATCATTAATACTTAATATTCCAGATGCTTGTTCACTGGTTGCAAACTTTCTTGCAATGTTTTCTACAAGCGGCATAAACTTTATTATAAGTTCATCTCTAGTATATTCTTGCCATTCCGTATCTGCTGGCATACAGTTCTTAAGATCATCTTTATATCTTAGGTAATTTTTAATATTATACTTTTTCATTAAGTTGACGATTTAATAATTCTTTTTCTTTTTTAAGCTCATTGCTCATATTTCTATGTATTGTTCTTGTAGAGCAATATAACAATGCAGCCAGTTTAGAAACAGTAATTTTATTATTATCGTCGTGCAACATAATCATGGCGTCATATATTTCAACGTCACCAATTTTTTTACGACCTATTATGCGACCAACAATACTTAGCTTTTCAGAAACAGTTAATCCACTGTTGTCCTTAAATATTATTTTTCTAAGTTTGTTTTTAGGTGGTCTATCAAGATCTTGCATGCTAACTTCATAGATTATATTCTCTAAAGTTAATTTAGGTACTGTAAATGTAACAAAACCATTTGACTTATCCACTATAAAATCCACTAAACTTTCAAAATCATCTTGATCAAGCTGTGGATTAAGATACCATAACACATATAAATGCCACTTCAATGACTTGTACGTATTGATCTTAGCTTTACTATTAAACAGAGAATAACATTGATATGTACCTTCTTCATAATAAGATCCCCATGGATAAACCACTGTAGGCTTATCAGTAATTGGATCTCTTTTATAAATTATTCTGTTCTTAATTAAATATGTTATATCTCTCGAGTGTGACATTAGCCCATTACTAATTATTTATATAACGACCTATTGTCGCACTTTTATTTTTTTATTATATAAAATATAATGTACCATAAACAATACCATATAAATATAAATACAATAAATACTAATTCAAAAAAATATTTATTAATAATTTTATTTATTATTTTCATATAATTCTAGATCTTTAGTTTTTGCTTCGCTTATTTCTTCAATGCTCATTTGACTTAAATACCACTGAATGTATTCATCATAATATTTACTTTTATAATAACCCATTATTAATCGTATTTTTTTAATTCTCTGTTAATTATATCTAACTTATCTTTCACTTTCTGTGCATCTTCATATTTTTCCTCAGCCTCGTAAGATAATAATAATTTTTCTAATTTTTGTTTTTCTTGTAAAAGAAAATCTTTTTCAGTACTAAAATTAATTTCTAAGTTTGCATTGTTAGCTGCCATTTCTTCAAGCTCCGCTTTAAACTGTTCATCATACTCTTTTTGTTTTTGCATTACTTTTTCAGCTATTAGTTCAGCTAATTGTAATAATTGTTCTTCGTTTAGTCTAAACTCCATTTATTTTTTATTTACTAATTTATAATATTCGTATTCAAAGTCATATTTAATATCTCTACCAGCACGGCTGTTAAAGTTATAACTATGTGTATACAACTCGTTTATTGGTTCATTCTCGATCATAAAATGGAAGATCTGAGAAGGACTAACATTGTATTTCTTAGCTATTAGCCTACATGCTCCAACAAGAGCCTTTAAATCGTGTTTAACAGCTCCATAATTGTCTTGTATGTATGATCTAGCTGTTTTAATTCCTAATTTTTGTATCATATTAAAAAGGTTTAGAAGTGTATAACAATTCTTTGTTTGTATTACAACAGTTTGCTTTTTCGTTAATGTAATAATTCCAGTAGCCGTCAACAGCGTCGTCAGCTTTATATTCGTCAGGCATACACTGAGGTGGTTGCTCAAAGCCGTTATTAATTAGATCACCAGTTGCAATACTT
>Ga0181563_10006481_pt1 | contig 10477 bp, 9 predicted proteins | sample 011ome_25_FD_133759 | JGI IMG/M metagenome (GOLD analysis project Ga0181563, IMG submission 133759) | Coastal salt marsh microbial communities from the Groves Creek Marsh, Skidaway Island, Georgia - 011512CT metaG (megahit assembly) | ecosystem: Environmental > Aquatic > Marine > Intertidal zone... | reverse complement strand
TGGCACTCGTCTGCCTCCTGAGGAGCAACTGGCCAATCTGTTTCAGGTGTCTCGGATCACGGCCAAGCGGGCGATGGATGATTTGTCCAAAGAGAATCTGGTAGAACGCAGACGGGGCAGGGGCACCCATGTGATTTACCAGTACTCCCCCAAACCTGTCTACGCGCCCTTAACCGGTATGCTGCAGGAGATCGAGAGCATGGCGCGCAATTCTTCTGCGCATGTGCTCGACTATGGCATGCGGATACCACCCCAGGCCATCCGATCAGATCTGAAACTAGCAGACGATGAGCCTGCTTTACACCTGCTCAGAGTGCGTGAGCGCGACGGATTGAAGTTCGGTCATTACACCAGCTGGACGGCCGGTGTAACCATGCCCGCCGATCCTGCTATTTTTCAGCATACACCGCGCCTCAGTTATTTTCGCCAGCAGGGACTCGAGGTCAGTCGCGTCACCCAGACATTATCCGCGGTAGCTGCAGATGGGTCGGTTGCGCGTGCGCTGGGAGTAGCGGAGGGGAGTCCCTTGCTGAGTTTGACCCGGCGCTCGTATAAAAAAACCGGTGTCGAGAGCGAGCAAATTATGGATTTTCTGGAGGTGCGCTATAACCCCGAGCACTTTCAGTACTCCATGGATCTGACGCTGGATTAATCCCTCAGATCAGCCCGGCTTTCTGAAGCTGGGTGATGACCGCAGATTGTTGTTCCATAAAATGCGCGCGATCCGGGACGACGATCTCCCCATCCTCGCCAATGAGGTTGTCCTCGGGATAAAAGCCGTCCTGTTCGTAGGTTGACCGGAACAAAGACAGTCGCTGCCTCGCGATCAGATTAGTCATGGCGGGTTTGGCGCGAGCTTCCCTGAGCCGTTCGATGTCAATGACAGCATGGGCCACCATTGACTCTCCAGTATAGGCCTCGGTCAGTACCTGCCCTTTGTAGTCCACAACCTGAGAATGTCCCTGGGTCGAGTTCTGGGGTACCGGCGAGTTGAGGATTGCAGAGGTGTTGCTCGACACCACGTAGCACATGTTCTCGTAGGCGCGTGCGCATTTGGCGATATTTTTAGGTGTGGGTCTGGGGCTACCCACTTCACTGGAGGAATGCAGCAGCACCTCTGCGCCCCGAGTGGCGAGCGCGCGCGCGACTTCGGGATACAAAATTTCTTCTGATGCTACGCAAGCGAGGCGACCGAGCGGTGTAGTGGCTACCGGGAAGAGGCTCTCCTGGCCGTATACTTCGAGATACTTCGTCATGACGTCGTGTGGCGTTGGTGCAAACATTGAGATCAGGCGGCGATAACGCAGTATCACTTCACCTTCGTCATCAATAATAAAACTGGTCTGAAAGTAGAGATCGGGAAAATGGGGATCCAGTTCATAGGCATTACCGGATAGATAGATGCCGCGGCTGCGCGCAATATCGCCCATGCGGCGGTATTCGGGGCCGTCCATTTCGATACAGGCTTTTGAGCGCCAGACGTCGATGCTCTCGCCCATGGGAAAGCCGGTTAAAAAGTACTCGGGCAACACGACCAGCTTCAACGTATCGCCGCTGAAAGTGCTGATGAAGCCCTTGCTGCCGGCGATGAGGCGATCCACTCGCTCCAGCGTATCCAGCATGGCCGTTTGCACCGCCTCACGATTGTTTAGGCCGTTAACGGCAGCGCAATCCATCTGGAGTGCCAATGCAGAATACGTGCTCATAAGGGCTACTCCAGCACCGTTTGCTGCACGCCTTCAACGAGTATCACGCGAAACTCGCCAGTGCCCGCGCGCAGAGGTTTGGCCGCTGCGTATTCATCGCTCTCCCAAAAGGCTCTGGCTTGCTCAGCCGAGGGCCACCGATGCATCACCACGCGCGAGTGACTCCAGTCTCCCTCGAGGGATTTCTGCGGTCCACCCAATACGAGGTATTCGCCGCCAAACTGCGCCACGATCGCCGGCACTTTTTTTGCATAAGCGCTGAAGGTTTCAGGGTCGTGAACAATTGCTTCTACAATGATGTAAGCCGTCATGCTGGCCTCTCTGAATCAATGCCCCGCGCGCTAGCCGAGTCTGAAAATATAACACGCTGTAATTGGCTATTGGTCAGCATGAGCCGAGTAAAGTCGCCATCGCCGGGTGTCGTCGATTAGAGTGCGGGAGGGTGTTCTTCATGCCGGAGTCCATCACCTGGCTGGCAATGCTTTCCTCTCAAGAGCGCTTGCTAATGATCAAAACCCGAGTATGCCGGGATTCATTATTTTATCTGGATCGAGTATCGACTTAATGCCACTGATCAGTCCTTCGGCGGGCGCTTTCAACGCCGGCCGATAATGATAGGCCTTGCCCAGCTGCAGATGACTGGCGCCTTGTGCTGAAAGGACATCCACAACTTCGCTCTTTATTTTGTATACCGCATCCCACGCCTGAGGAACCGCATCGAACTGGTTGATACGCGCGAGGTGCTCGGGCTCAAGACTGTGTTTGTGCAGGGGATTGAGCGCGTCCGGCCAAAAAAAGACGGGTTCCAGTACCGTGATCTGTTCGCTAACCGTGGCGATCAGATAGCCGGTCTCAATGGCATATTGCGCCAGTAAGTCACGATTGCGTTCGTAAACCGCTTCGATGGCGGCTAATACCTGCTCGCCTTTGGAATGTGGCACGAGTCCGTGCACGGGTAACCAGCGTTCGCCCTCGGCCCCCACCATATTATTAACCGGTCCAAACGGGTTGGCCGCCAGAATACGGGGGATACTGTCGGGTAAGGCTTTACCGCCCTCGGCTTCACATATAGCGTGGATCCGTTTGGCCTGATGGCTAGCTTCGGCATCGGTTCTGCCTTCGCTGATCGTGAACATGGCCCATTCCACTTCATCCATAAACCGCCGACCCGCGAAGGCGATTTTCGCGCCCTGCTTTACTTTGTTCACAATGCCCGCCTCGGCCTGAATCACACCTGAGAGCTGCTGTGCATCGGCGGTAAGACTGGCGCGCTTCATGCGCTGATGTTGCAGGTAAGGATCAAAGCCAAAGCATTCAGTGGTCAGTGACTCTCTGGAGATCTGGGCCATTGCGCGGAGCATGGGGCCCGACTCCGTAAAGGCAAAGCTGGTATACCCCCTAGCGCCGGGTAAGGGTATTAACGGCAAGGTCGCCCGTACCTTGATGCCAAGCGCACCGCAGTCGCCCAGAAAGAGGCCTGTTAGATCTGGGCCGAAATGGCGCATAAATGGAGCGCCGTTTATTTGGCTGGCGGCGCCCGTTTCGATCAGTTCGCCGGTGCCGGTAATCGCACTGACCGACAGTACGTTATCGGCTGCCGTGCCACGCTGGCCACTGCCCCAAAAGATACTGTTTTGGGACAAGCCACCCCCAACGGTGGCGAACCTGCCCGACAGCGTGCCCCAGTAGGGTGTCCGCACGCCCAATGGCATCAGGTGCTCGTACAGTTTTTGCCAACTGCATCCCGCTTCGACAGTCACGTAGCGGTCTTCAAGGTTGACCTCAACGATGGCGTCCATCGAGGTCATATCGATAAGAATGCTCTCGGGGGCTGTGGCGAGATAGCCGCTGGTGTAACTCATACCTCCGCCACGCGTGACGATAGGGGTTCGGCGTTCTCTGCAGGCTATAACCAATGACTGCACTTCTTCGATGCAACGGGGTTTGACGATCGCACCGATGGGCGGTCCCACGGTAAACACATCTTGGGAATAAAGTGCAATGCGCTCAGGGTCCGTGTCGAGAATCTCGACGGGAAGTAGCTCGGTAATTTGAGAAACGACAGCGTTCATTCAGCACCTCCTTGATGTGCCCGAGATGGGCCATCCAGTAGATGAACCAACAGCAAAAGGGTAGCAGAGGTTCTACAAAAATGCCCGCCACGGGCGGCCCAGCTTTGGTTGTATGATTCTCTTTCTCCATTCAGAAGGCCAAAGAATGCGGCGCAAAGGTTTTTCTCATGTGGTGGTCAATACCGCCCACGCAGATACGTTGGGCGGGTTTTTGGCTGCTTTGGGTTGGCAGTGCCAGACGCAGGCATTGGATGATACCTCGATGGCTTTCTGGGGTATTACCGATACCCGTGGAGCCATGCACCGTTGGCGATTACCCCATGGAGGGTCGGAAGTAATCCTCCTTCCGGCTTCGGCTGAGACGCCGCTTTTGCGGCCCCTTACCAGCCCGGTCATCACACCCGGCGGGATTTTTGATATCAATATGCGCACCGACGACAGCCATTGGGCTTGCGCATTTCTTGAGACTCACGGATGGCGCGAGTTGGTGCAGCCGGTTGCCTGGCAGTTTGGTGCAGTCGAGACCAAAGAGGGCCTTTTTATACAGGATGACGGTATTGTGCTGGCGGTGATGCAGCGACTGCACCCCCCTCTCGAGGGTATTCAGTTTGATCGCATGAGCGACATTTTCAACAGCACGCAGATGGTGACCAGCGTCGAACGCACGTTGGCGTTTCTTCAACTTTTTGGCTTTGAGCAGTTTGTTGATCATCGCGGACCCTTACCCGGAGAGGGCGCGAGAGTGCTACAGCTCGAGGATCAACCGGTAGAGACGGCACATGTGCGGTTGAGTATTGCGCATCCCTCGGCAGCCATGGATGGTTCGATTGAACTGATTGACGTGCCTGCGCATCCATTGCCTCCGATCGATGTCCCAGCGCTGGGCGGTCGGGGTTTAAGGGCGCTCTGTATTCCACTGGAAAACGCAGCGCGCAGCTATGAGCGACTCATGGGCAGTGAGTGGTCGGACAAACTGATTCACCCACTGGCTCATCGTCAACTGCCCGGGTCGCTCAACACCGCCACGTTCTCCGTGGCGGCGCCAGATGGCGGGCGGCTGGATTTTTATCAATGCGGGGATTGAAGGGGTCTGTATGCTGAAATCGATTCTGATGGTTTGGGTGCTTGCACACAATCTTGCTGTGACACAAGAGGCCTACGAGGAGTATTTGGGTTACCGACTGGTTGATGAGGGTTACATTGAAGACACGCTGGCCTTGGCGATCGAGCGGCCCGAACTGGCGGGGCAGCCCTACGTCACATTAATGCCTGCTGCCGGGCCTCAAGTAGGCATCCGGCTTGTGAACGGCGCCGAGCCCGATTATCAGCCGATGCGACGCGTCGGTTGGAGTGCGATCGAACTGTTGGTAGCGGACCCCGTCGAGCTGAAGCAAAGACTCGACGGGTCCGGTTTTACGCACCTGCGCGGACCCGACTATTTGACCGAACAAAAAAATATTTTGGCGATGCAGGTTACGGGGCCCAGCCGGGAGCTCTTCTACCTCACGCATATGATTGACCCCACACAGTCGGTTCTTCAGCCTCAAAGCAGCTCGGCACCGGTTGGGCAAACGTTCATCATGGTGATGGGAAGCCCAGATTTATCTGACACGCTCCAATTTTTTACGGGCCACTTCGGCAATGCCGTGATAGGTCCGGTACCGTATCGCATTGGTGTGTTATCAGACGCATACGGTTTGCCCGAGGATACACAGCACGCACTGGCGCTGTTGTCGATGACCGATGGCTACGGCATTGAAATTGACGAGTATCCGTCCGGCGCTTCCTCTGTGCCCTCGGCCGCGGGTGAGCGAGGAGGCGTGATTCTCGTGACCGTCAGCGCGGACCCCGAGGGTCTCAAGCAGGCGCCCGACTGGATCTCGGCTTATATTGACGAGCAAGGCGCTGTCCTCGGTGGAATTGCTACTTTGCCCTCCGGGACGCCGCTGGAAATTTCCTTTACGGCACCGTTGTTGCCATCACCGAGCAATTAGTCTTATTGTTATAATTATAGGCTTTGTGGGTTTGGTGCATTGACGGCGGTGGGGACTAGGCAGTTTTATTGTGGCCAAGACACTATTTGACAAGCTCTGGCAGGAGCACGAGATAGAGACGCTGTCAGAGAGGGAATCCCTTCTCTATATCGATCGTATTTTTCTTCATGAGCGGACAGGCAGCGTTGCCTTAAATAGCCTCCTCGAGTGCGGTCGTCAGGTTCGTCGAAAGGAACACACCTTTTGTACGATGGACCACATTGTGGATACCTTCCCCGGGCGGGGTGACAACACGCTCATGCCCAGTGGCCAAGATTTCATCCTGGCAACGCGCAGCGCCGCCAGAGAAACCGGTATTCGGCTGTTCGACATTCAGGATCCTGATCAGGGAATCGTTCACGTGATCTCTCCTGAACTGGGCATTGCCCTACCGGGTTTATCGCTGATTTGTCCCGACAGCCATACCTGTACTTTGGGTGGGTTGGGCGCGCTGGCCTGGGGCGTGGGTTCAACCGAGGCGGAGCATGCGCTCGCTACCAGCACGCTTCGCGTGACCCGACCCGGCAACATGCAGATACTTTTTGAAGGATCACTGCCCTCCGGTGTGACAGCGAAAGACTTGATGCTACATACAATCCGGGAACTGTCAGCCGCGGGTGGCGCGGGTTATGCCATCGAGTTTGCGGGTGAAGCGATCGAGGCGCTCTCTGTCGAGGCGCGTCTGACACTGTGCAATATGGCGACCGAGCTATCGGCGTTTACCGGTTTGATTGCCCCTGACCTGGTTGTCCTCGAATACTGCAAGGGCCGGCAATTCGCGCCATCGGGAGCCGACTGGGAGCAGGCCCTTGCGCATTGGCGATCCTTGAGAAGCGATGAGGGTGCTCGCTTTGACTGCAATCGGCGTTTATCGGTTGACGCGCTTAAGCCGCAGCTGAGCTGGGGAACGAGCCCGCAATACTGTATCGCTTGGGACGAGAGGGTACCGTGTGCTGCCGATGCTTCAACCGAAGCCGAGAGCAGTGTGTGGCAAAGGATGCGGGACTACATGGGGCTAGCTGGCGGAAGTCGCCTCTCAGATTATTCTATCGACGCGGCATTTATTGGTTCTTGCACCAACAGTCGGTTATCAGACTTGCAACTCGCTGCCGATTACCTGCTGAGAACGGGCCACCGCGTGGCGCGCGGAGTAAAAGCGCTATGCGTGCCGGGGAGCGGACGGGTCAAGCGAGAAGCCGAGGCTCAAGGCCTGCACGAGGTTTTTAAGAGTGCCGGATTTGAGTGGCGGGAGCCCGGATGCTCCATGTGCTTCTATGCGGGAGGCGAGAGTTTTGGAGACAGGGCAAGGATCGCCTCAACGACGAATAGAAACTTCGAAGGGCGCCAGGGTATTGGGTCGCGCACGCATCTGGCCAGCCCGCTGACTGTTGTCGCCAGCGCTTGCGCCGGCTATTTAACCGCAGACACGACAGCATGACACCCTTCACCCGGCACATCGGCGTGACCGCCCCCTTGCTGCGAGACAATATCGATACCGACACCATTATCCCTTCCCGAGAGATGAGAACGGTATCGCGAACGGGGCTGGCTGAGGGTCTCTTCGCGCCATGGCGTTATAGTGATGCAGATGCGCGTAACCCCGAATACTCGTTTGTGCTGAACTTGGAGGCGTTTGCTGGTGCTTCGATTTTGCTCGCGGGTCAAAATTTTGGCTGCGGTTCGTCGCGAGAACACGCCGTCTGGGCGTTGATAGAGAGTGGCTTCCAAGTCGTCATCGCGCCTTCCTTTGCCACCATTTTTCGCAATAACGCGTTCCGTAATGGCCTGCTGACCGTCTCGCTGGACGAACACCTGATCCAAGGTATACGGGAGTGGGTTGAGGTAAATCCTCAGCACCATCTTGTCGAGGTAGACTTGGAAAAATGCGTGATAATCGCTGACTCTGCGCTCGCGCCAATCCCTTTTGTGATCGATCCTCTGAGTCGTAAAATGTTGCTCGAGGGCCTGGACGAAATTGGCTTGACGGAGCAGTCTCTCGGCAGTATCGCCGCCTTCGAGGAAAGTGATCGCAAGCGCCGGTCTTGGGTTTATTTGGGTGATGCTTAATTACTGAGTACGCCTTCGCTGATCAGGGTAGCGATGGCTTCAGTATCGAGTCCCAGCTCGGACAGTACTTCGCGATTGTGAGCGCCGGCATGAGGCACGTCTTTATGAAGAGGCGGTTTAGTCTGCCCAAACTCAACGGGCAATCGGGGTAAAGCTGTTGCCTCACCGGCGCGATCACCATCAGTAAGATGAAGGGGCAGCAGCCCGCCGGACGCCGTCAGATGGGGATCAGTGAACAAATCACCTGGGGTGTTGATCGGCGAAAAGGGGAGCCCGGCACGGTCAAGGCGCTCGCTCAATGATGCGATGTCCATGGGGGAAAACAGCCGGCTAATAGCGGCTAGCAGCTGTTCTCTCGCTGCGACACGACCGGCATTGGTGGCGAGGCTTTCGTCTGCTGCCCACTCGGTGAGGCCAAACTCTTCACAGAATCTGAGCCAGAGCGAATCGCTGACGATCCCCACGAACAGTCGGTCCCCCGAGTCCAAATGGAAAATATCGTAGATCGCCCAGGCTGACTGTCGCACGGACATGGGGGGAGGAGCCTCTCCACTGACTGCCTGCTGCGCCATATGTTGTCCCACCAGAAATGCGGTTGTCTCAAAGAGGGCGCTGGTGACGTGGCTACCCGTTCCAGTGGCCTCCCGCTGATGCAGTGCCGAGAGAATGGCAATGACCCCGAACATGCCGCCGGTGATGTCGATGACCGAGGAGCCGGCGCGCAATGGCCGATCTGGCAGACCAGTCATGTAAGCCAACCCACCCATCATTTGCGTGACTTCATCAAGGGCCACTCGATTTTGGTACGGACCCGATAGAAACCCCTTGAGCGAGCAATAGATGAGCCTGGGGTGAGCCGGTCTGAGTGAATCGTAATCCAGTCCCAGGTTGGCCATGGTGCCCGGGCGAAAATTTTCCAGCACAATATCGGCTGACTGAATCAGCTGGAGCGCAACGTCGCGTCCCTTGGGGTGCTTCAGATCCAGCGCAATCGAGCGCTTGTTACGGTTATACATGGGGAAGTAGCCGGCGCCCGAACCTGTCAATCGGCGGGTATTGTCGCCCTTGAGCGGCTCAACTTTGATCACGTCTGCACCCAGATCCCCGAGAATGACACCGGCAGTCGGTCCCATCACCATGTGAGTGAATTCGATGACCTTTATGCCGCGCAGTGGGGCGGCTTGCGCCGCAGGTACCTCAGCCCCGGTCATTACTGCTTCTCCGGATCATTTGATATGATGTTATATCATTAAGCTCTTTAAGGTCGCAAAGGCCCGGGGTCACCGAAACAGTGGAAAATACTGCCGTGCTGCTTGCCAAGCGCCCTGAGGGTCTCCCAACACCCGAAGACTTTTCCGTGGTGCAACGACCCCTCGCCCCGCGCGATGAGGGGCAGATCCGCTGCGAGACGATGTTTCTCTCACTCGACCCGTATATGCGGTCTGTGATCGCGGGTAATCACTTGGGCCACGGCATCGCACCGGGTGATGTGGTGCCGGGAGAAGTCATCGCCAGAGTGGTTGAGAGTGATTATGCGGACTGGCCGCTTGATACGTTGGTGCGGTGCGAAGGAGGCTGGCAGCAATTCAGCGACCACACGCCCGAGGTGCTCGCTACAGTGCCGTCTCAACTGAGCCGTCCTTCGCTGGCCCTGTCGATCCTCGGCATGCCCGGGCTCACCGCTTGGGCCGGAATGGTTGATCTCGCGAAAGTTGGCTCGGGCGATCGTGTGGTGATTCCGGCGGCCGTTGGCGGTGTGGGTGCCATGGCGGCGCAACTTGCCAAGCGAGCAGGTGCCACAACCATTGCCATTACCAGTGGGCCAGAGAAGCGACGCATTGCGATCGAAACGCTTGGTTATGACCATTGCATCGATCGCGTCGAGGAAGATCTTGGCACAGCACTCGAGCGAGTGGCGCCAGATGGGGTGTCGGTCTATTTTGATTTGGTGGGCGATCCGACGCTGACTACTGTCGCTCAGCATCTCGCCATTGGCGGGCGGGTCGTGCTCTGTGGGCTGATTCAGGACTATAACGGGAATCATAAAACGACCGGGCCTCATCCCGGCTTGTGGATTACCAAACGCGCTAGGGTGAGTGGGTTGGTCGTGTATGACTACGAGCCACAGAGGCAGGCGTTCGAGGCAGAATTTGTGCCGCTCGCAGAGACGGGCGAATTGACCGCGAACGAGGAATTTCATGACGGTCTTGGCGCTGCGCCAGCGGCCTTCTGCCGACTCATGCGCGGTCACAATAGCGGCAAGGTGGTGGTCAGAGTCGTTGACTGAGGGAGGCCGCATGCAACACATCACGATCAGCGAGGTGGGTCCCAGAGACGGCTTACAAAGCTTGCAGACAGTGTTGTCTACCCAGGGAAAGCTGGCTTGGATTGAAGCCGAGTATGGCGCGGGTGTTCGCGAGATCGAGGTGGGATCATTTGTCTCGCCGACGCTACTTCCGCAGATGGCCGACACCGAAGCTGTGGTCCGAGGTGCGCAACATCTAGAGGGTTTGGTGATCGCGGTGTTGGTTCCCAATGTCCGGGGTTGTGAATCCGCGCTTAGCGCTGGAGCGCACAAAATTTCGATACCCCTCTCGCT
>Ga0181563_10006480_pt1 | contig 10477 bp, 12 predicted proteins | sample 011ome_25_FD_133759 | JGI IMG/M metagenome (GOLD analysis project Ga0181563, IMG submission 133759) | Coastal salt marsh microbial communities from the Groves Creek Marsh, Skidaway Island, Georgia - 011512CT metaG (megahit assembly) | ecosystem: Environmental > Aquatic > Marine > Intertidal... | reverse complement strand
TACTCAATGTGTTCATAGCATTTCATATACAAATCGTGTGGCTTGGTGGACACGACTTCTGGTTAATGGAACGCCTCAATATTGTGCTACTTTTATATACACACGAAGTGATAATTCTCAATACGCACAATACGGAAGTGGTTCAACTTCGCAAATTTTAGTATTAGAAGTCGGTGATTATCTACAACTTCGAACTAATGTTGCTAAAAATAGTGCGGCATTTAATAACAATTGGACTGGGCTTGAAGGATATTCTGGCTCTAGTTTTATCCTTGAATTATTAACTTAATGCGTTAGTATTTAAAATATTATTATATATTGATTATATATACAATGGAAGCAACATTGGAACTTAAGGAGTTTTCACCCAAAACAAAAAAGGTATACCTCAGTATTATCAAACGACTTCAAAAACTTAAATTCAAAATGCCGATGACCAAGAATGAACGCCTTACCTACATTAAGGAATTCTTCACAGAGCATGAACTTATCAAGGCGTCAACGAGACTCGATTTGCTAAATCTGATTATCGTACTAAGGACGATTAAAGAATTGCCTACTATTAAACTAAAAGAATACAGGAGTGATCTATCGAAAGAACGACTAGTCAATCAGGTTGGCAAAATGAATGCTTTGAAGGAAGACCTAATGACACTTCCAGAATTCAATTCTCAACTAATGAAAGCATTCGAGGATGGACACTTTGCAAAGTTCATCGTGGGATATATGATGTCTCAATATGGAGTCCGCAACGCAGATTGTGATGTAATAATTGTTAAATCCAAAAAGGACGCAACCGACCCAGATAAGAACTATTTAATTCTCTCTAAGGGTAAGGTAACTTGGATTCGAAACAATTATAAAACACGCAAGACCTTTGGTGTACAAACCCACGAGATTACTGACAACGAGTTTGTAAAGGCAGTTAAGAAACAAGGTGTCGGCCCACTCTTCGCAGAGGGACAACTGAGTAACGCAATTCGCAAACTTCTCATTGGCGGAATGACAGAGTCAAAAGTATTCAAGATGCTAATTGATGATGCTTATGATAAGAAGGACACTGTACGCATTAATGAGCTGTCTAAATCTCGCGGTACCAGTATAGCAACGATTCGAGGATTTTATAATATTAATGCGGAGCATGAGATAATCACCGAACTATAGGAAATACAATTTAGCAATTAATTATCTTGCTATATTGTATAATGGAGTATACGGACCAATACGTATATGTTAATGCTGTTGAGGCTACCCCTATGGTGGACGCTGACCGACGCGCACTAAAAGTTATATTGAACTACAGCACAGACAGAGTGCCTTACGCTCTTGTTGAGGTGTTGTCACTCTCACTTCGAGTTGACAATGATGTTGGTAATCATTACACACTTAAGGTAGAAGAGATAGGTCAGAATTATCTCGGTCATGATAACAGAGGGACAGCTCTTGCCGTTGCTCCATTTAACTCAAATATTAAGACAGGACATTTTGTGTATACAATGCTTGGCACTCCGGCTAAAGTAATGTTTGGTAACGCGCGAGAGCTTACATTTTATATAGAAGACGAGGATGGCGACCGTGTGTCGGTGGGCGCTGCGTACCCTCTTGAGGCTTATACCATGATGCTTAAGGTATCATACCCTAAGACCGGAGAGATTGTTCAAGACTACCGAATGCAGATTCCTCTTTAAATTGACAGACCTCGTAGAGGGGACCCTTTGCCTTTGAGGACTTATAATAAACATATTTTATATATATATTCATTATAAATATATATAAAAGACTTATACAGCGTATGATAATTTAAATTATACTCATTTCTATATGTATTTCACTTATATTTATAATGAATATATCTTTTTTATAAGTAATTCATAAGTATTTCACAAGTCGGCAAGGGGGGACCCTTGCTCTTCGTCCAATGGATTGCTGTTTATGGAATTACTTGAACTGCTACTTGAACTACTTATGTTAGATTTAATTACATCTCTCTTCTTACTGAATATGCTCTTAACTTTGGGAAGTTTATTTAGTTTGTCTGGATAAAACTCGCTTAGCAAATTGCTTTCTTGAATTAAGTCCTCATACCTTTTATAATATTCTTCTAGGACTTGTTTAGGATCACCATCTCTATTTATCTGTGAGAGATTTAATACCCTATGTAAATCAATAGACAGAGCATAGTAGCTCTTGCTGGTTGTTAGTTCGCTTTCCAAATTATCTTGGATGCGTAAATATAACTCAATGCTATTAAGTATCCCAACAGTCAGCGACATAAGGCAGACAATACCGCTTATATGGTCTTGCGATATATAGTTGGAAGCACCTCCGGCAGATGCGACAGATGCGAATGCGCTAATACAAATCGTGGGTAACCTGAAGTATGTAGCAACCCTCTTGTAATAAAAATATCTTTTCTTATGGAAGTTGCTTAAGTAGACAGAGTTCTCTCTGAGGTCGTTAAGTATCTGCTCGATGTCTGATGTCCAACTCATCTTATATATTATGTCTAGACATTAAGCAAAAATAATTTTGTTTTGTACTGGTTTAGGTGCTTTAGGTGTTGGCAGTTCTTTCTTAACTTTAGCTGGTTTAGGTTCGGTCTCTTCCTTAGGTGTGTTATGGTAATGGTTATGGACCTCTACCACACGAGTCTTCTTCTCCTTCTTTGGTACATCAATAGGCGCTGGCTTTGCCTTAGTGACTTTAAGTTTACCCTCACGCTTAAGCTTCTTTAGTTCAACAATCTCCGCGGCCTCCTGCGCCGCTGCCTGCTTTTTGGAATCTGCTAGGGCCTTCTTAGCAGCCCTGGCTTTAGCCAACTTATCAACGAGGGTCTTTTTTGCTTCCTCACTCATGGGCTTCTTAACATAAGCTCTTTTTGCCTTAACCTCCGGCACTGGGGCTTTAGGCAATTTCTTCATTACGGCTTCAATCTCGATGTCGGATTCACTATCACTTGAGCAAGAGCTATCAGAACTGTATTCTGCCATATTACATTATAGAGAGATTATTTATTTTCTTTCTATAATAAAATGATGGGAGAACTAATCGAAGAAGGAACTTATGTTGAACTTACAGGAAATAAGATTGTTAAGTCTGAGAGAATTAGATGCTATACCTCTGGCGACGAGATAATGTATTTTGATGAAATGGACGAGAATGATAAGCCTGAGTTTCAAGAGATAAGTGAAAATGATTTACTCAGTATGTTTAAGGGAACTGTTAAAGAACTCGAGGATGTTGATGCGCTACCTGATGCACTAAAAGACAGCCTGACATACGATCCATATAATGAGGAATACTATCGCCTAAAGTTTGGAGGGTTCGAAGACCACGTCTACCCGATTCTAGCAGATGTCGATAAAGCGGCTAACCTTGAATAAATGGTTTTCAATTCAATTATATATTGTTGTATATAATCGAATAATATTTGTGAGCGTATATGAACTCATACACTTACCTGCCATACCCCGGCACCACGGGTGTTAAGTGTCATCAATACCGAGAAGCAAGCGAAGAAATCGACCTGAGCAGCGGCGTGGACTGCGTCATACACACCTAGCCACTGGACCGAAGAGGCAATAGTAGACACACCGGAGTAGATGGAGCTTGATTTGCCCACAGAAAGACCATTCTCGAAATCAGTGCCGACGATGAATGTGCCGATGTTGGAGTTAGCCTCTGCCGCAGCGGCTTTAGTGGAATCACCGGCAACGGTACCGGCACCATCCTTGAGCATGAAGCATGGGCTTTTGGCTACCTCAGGAGCCACACCACCAAGCGCACCAACCATCGCACCTGCCGCGGCAGCAACACGCTGGACAACTCCATTGTTTAGTGACGCGCCTTTGTTGAAGTCCACGAGGGCGTGGTCAGCGATGAGCATCTCAGCAGTGGATTCGGCGCCGTGATCGCCAACCACTACATCACGCTGGGGGTAGGATTCGGCGTTAATAAGATACTTATATTGGACGAGACCACTTGTGGTGCGGTTACCAAGCGAATAGGCACCACGCGCACCGATAGTGGCAGTTGGGCGATGGACTGCGATGATACGCTCAAGGGAGCTTACAGAGAAGCCAAGATTGGCGGTGAGCTGGGTCTCGTTCGCTGCGAGGGACGCTTGGGAGTTCATGAAAGAGTTAGCGAGGATGGTGTAGTTATCGCCGCATGCTGCGTCTACCTGAGACTGAGCTTGAGCCGAAAGCTCGGTCATCATACAGCATAGCTCTACTTCGCTAAAGGCGAGGACTGGGTCGGCAGCCTCTCCGGTTACTACACTTGAGGCAGCAGCATCAATTTGGAGGCGCATCTGGATGGCGCTAAGCGAGAATGCTGGGATGAGACGATGGCCAGTTGTGTTAAAGAGGGGGTTGAGAATGATTGGCACACAGTAGACACGCTCACCACCAGCACCTGCCGCTTGAGCTACACCAGTTAGCGAATCTCCTAGAGTTCCAGCGCAGATATTGCCATACGAACTTTTCCAGGTATCACTGGCGTTGGCATCGAGCATGGCAGTGCACAAAAGTCCGTAGGAATTTATGTCTGCTAATTGAGCTCCCGCGACTGACAGCTGTAGACGTTTGAATAGACCAAATGCACCTCCGCGGTCGAGTTTAATTGCTACATCACTGCGAAGTTTAAATTTTAGGTACATGCTTGAGAAATCAAAATACTGTCCCTGAAGGTTTCCTGGGAGATCAATTTGGATAGTGGAATCGGCAGCAAAAGACGCTCCGTTCGAAGGGGCAATTTTTGTGCGAAACGAGCGTGCGGACACACTGCGTTTCTTGGTTTCGGCGTATCGAAGGCTGTCTGAGAACACTGCTTCGGACATTATACTATTACTTGAGATAAAAAAATTATTGCTTAATTGATATCCATAGATTTAAATTATATGGAAATCAATTGTGCCTAAAGAATTAACGCGTCGCGCGTTCAAGACCCTTAAGAATTGGTTTGCCGATTTCAGCGGCGGCGGCAAGGCCGAGAGCCGCCTCTGGCGCCGCAATAGTAGCAATGGCCGCCGCAGGGCCTATGTATTTGGAGCCGATTTTAGAACCCATGTGTACTGCTTTGGTGCCTATTTTGGCGGCACCGGCTAGTCGTTTCGAACCGAGTTTCATCATCTTATATGTATTAGTGAGAAAATATTATACATTGCCGATTGTTTCATCATCTTCCTCATCTGGAGGTTGTGTTATAGCCGTTGTCCTATAGTAATGCGGAATGGTGCCAGCATCGAACTCAGCCTTTTCAGCCGCTGGGTATATATACTCGAATTTTAATATAACCTGAAGGTCGGCTCCGCTTGGGATACTTAATCTGTTGTTATAAATATCTTCTAAATAAAGCTCAACGCTTGTTATATCTGAACGCTGAATTAGAAACCGATTAAGTTCTGTTGGTCGGTATTGTATCATTTGGCCATATTCACAATTAACCGGAAACCGCAATAATGAATTGCTTATTACTCCTAAAGAATTGATATTCGTTAAAGTCACATTGTTCATCTTGAGGAATACATAAGGGGTTGCTATAAAATTAACAGTTGACGGCATTGCTACGGAAAAATAGGGGGCGCCTGCTAGAAGGGGAAATATAAACTCGTTGTCATCACTCTTGCCTACACCAATGATACTGCCACATGTCGTAGGATGATTTGTCGTATTTTTAATGTTAAAGTCGTATGAACTTACGAAGGTATATTTGAAAGAGTTGTTATTATATATACAGGTCACAGGGATATTCCTTAAGATGAATTGGCTGTTGATGTAATCTCTCCAAGACCAAGCGCTATAGATGCCTACAGGAAAGGTAATTGTAAAGTTTGTTAATGTTGGTCCGTGGTTTGTCTGAAGAGAGAAAGTGTTATTGTTATCTGTTATGTTGTTAATTACGTTTGGCAATGATACGTTTTGAACAGACATTAGCATCCTTAACGCACTGGGACACTTAATCCCTGTTGCTAAATTATATTTATATGTTGGGCTTCTTGAAATACAGTTACCAGAGTCAAGGTACAAGGTAGAAGACTGAATATTTGAATCAAGTTGGTAGCTCATCTACTATATCTTGAGAGATTTAATTTATCTCTATATTATAGAAGAGCCAATGGAGTGCAGTATTGTTATACCGACTTATAACCGAAAGAAGTTTAGCAAACTCATCTCACTTAACATCATAAAACAAACATTCCCTTTTATAAAAGAAGTAATAGTCGCAGATGATGGCGACCACGACGAGAGATTAGTGCTTGATATTCCCTATAGTGTGTTGTATTATAAAGTGCCTAGAATGTCTATTGGAGAGAAGCGTAATTTTTTAGCAAGTAAAGCAAGTGGGGATTTTATATGTCACATGGATACTGATGATATATATAGTCCTGACTATCTCTCTAGAAGCATATTTAATCTAATAAAAAATGGTAAAAGTGTTAGTGGTAGTTCTGATATGAATATGTATAACGTTGTTACCAAGAAGACCTACAACCAAAAATGTATATTCTTACATATGCTAAATGAAGCCACTATGGTATATAGGAAGTCGTTTGCCGATACTCATAAGTTTTCTAATAGTATGAGTTCAGAAGGTATAGGGTTTTTAACTAATTCGCTAAATGATATTTACGAGACACCTATTGACGATATAATGATATGTGTTTGTCACGACTCGAACACTGTATCTAAACTCCAATGGTGTAATCCTGAATATGAGACAGCATTTGATATGACAAAATACACGGATTATTTAATTTCTCTTGATAGTGTATAATGGATGATCGTATTGACAAACAAAAGGCTCTAACAACTCCTGTTGCTGGACCAGTGCAAAAATATATCCCTCCAGGGATGTACGTCGCGATAGATGAGAAATACTACCAAGAGCAAGACCCTAATGTTACCAAAGAGCGTATGCTTAAACCACACGGCACAAATGTAACCCTAAATGCTGGATTTATCGAACAAGAGACACCTATTTCTCTCTCGACTGGTAATCTAAAAGTCAATTATCAGAGCTATATCTACCAACAGCAGACCGCATTCCAAGCAGGACATCCAGCGGACGAGCGGACACAACCTGTAGCAGTATTCTTTTAAATAGATGTTATAACCTATCAAAAACTATATAAAAATGTTTTTATATAGTATAACAAGATGCCTAAGTTTCCGATTGACTATAGCAAAACTTTAATGTATAAACTCGTATGTAAAAATCCAGATATTACTGCGTGTTATGTAGGACAAACAACAAACTTTGTTCTTCGTAAATCTACTCATAGGTCAAGTTCTGCTCATTCACCTCTCCGAGTTTATTCTTATATTAGAGAGAATGGCGGATGGGATAATTGGACTATGGTCTCTCTTGGACCTCATCCATGTGCTAACGCTATGGAGGCTAAACTTAAGGAAAGTGAATTAATTGTTAAAGAACACGCCACATTGAACTCTAATTGTCAGGCTATTCCGTCAGACTTTCCTCCTGCCCTACCACATCTAAAACGCCATTACATTCCTGACGCTACTATCAAGCAAAAGAAAAAACGAGTCGCTCCCTCATATGAGACGTGGATGAAAATCACCGCGTGGATTCGATCGATAGATGTTTAGGAGTTTTAATATATTTTGATATGTTTTGATATAGAAAGATATTATCTATAGTATATATACCAATGGAACTCATCGACAACGCCCCCCAATTCCTCAAAGATATTAAGCAAGAACATCTCCTCTTCCACATCGGCGAAGATGGCAAGAAGGTTTTTGACCGCAAATGCTTTGGTAAAGGATTAAATCTTGAACAAGTTGAGGTTCTCAAACAACCAAATCAGTTCATCGGTGTAATGTACGATATTAAGGATACAAACTATGTGGTGGTGGATATTGATTCAAATGATTACTCGATTGATGCTCTGTTTAATGACAGCGAGATTGATAGTTGTTATGTGAAAGGCAATACTAAGGGCTTCCATGTATGGATGCAGTTGAGCGAGGACAAGGCAGACGAATTCAAGCGGAATAAGGTTGATTGTGGACTTAACACAACAATTGATTTCCTAGGCGAGAAAGTATTTGAATGTATCGGCAAGGAATGGTTCGGCGACGAGGCGTGTTATCTTAACCACATTCATATCGAGAAGACATTCAAAACAGGCACATTCACCAAGCGAGTTGTCTCGCAGGGAATGACTGTCAGTAGCAAAAACGCCCCACTATTGAAAAAGCTTGTGAATCTAATTGGTATGAAATATTGCGATAATCGCTACGACTGGTTGAAGGTTGTGTTGGCGATTAAGCGATGCGGATTGTCATTTGAGGTTGCCGAGGAGTGGTCTAAGCGCTCTTCCAAATATACTCAAGATGGTATGGAGACCGCTTGGAACTCATACACGTCTGATGAACTTATTACAGCAGGAGAAGGCACTATTCGGTATTATGCCAAAGAATCTAATCTTACAGAATATATGAAGCTCTGCCCAAAAAAAGGTCCGGATAGCTATTTCATTAAAATTGACGATCTCATCAAAGGCGCGTTGACAGTCGCACAGGTTATCAGTCCTAAACTGGAGTGCCATCTCAAATGGTCTAACGACAAATGGTTTATGTATTACAAAAAGACTGGGCTATGGGTTGAGACAAAAGAGCCATCGCATCTTATCGTCCAGACCATTCACCAGCATATCGATTACTCAATTAAACTCAAAATAGATGAACGTATTAACTGCGACGACGAGGAACTGCAGAAGGTTATCACAAAGGACATCGAGACTTACGGCAAGATGTATGGCGCAATTGACAAGACAGGTTTCTACGCGATGATTACTAAGCATTTGCGAACTATTCTATTTGACAGTGAGTTCTACATCAAACTAGATAACAATCCATACCAAATTGCGTTCCTAAACGGCATTTATGATATGAAGAAAGGTGTATTCGTTAATGGCTACAAAGACACTGATTACATCACAAAAACAATTCCGTTTGATTATGAGATGCCCAGCAAAGAGCAGACCGATTTTGTGGCGAACGTAATCCATAAAATTTGTAACTGTAATGACGCGCACATGGAATACTATCTTGGCGTTCTCGGTCAGGCAATGCTCGGCGATGCGGAATTGGAAAAGGCGCTCTACTTCTGCGTAGGGCATGGAGGTAACAATGGCAAAACGCTTATTCTTGATGCGTTGTCAGAGATTATGCCTAATTATGTAAGCAAGATTAACAGACAGACTTTCGAGAAAGGTTACTCCAAGGCTCATAAGCATCTTGCTGGAACCAAGGGCAAACGAATTTGCTATGTAGAGGAGCTGTCTCAGAAGGAGCAGGATGTGGAGATGTTGAAGGAAGTTGCTGATGGTAAGACCATTAGAAATGAGATTATGTTCGGTACTGATGAGGTGATTAACATCATGTTCAAGCTAATTTTCCTTTCAAATAATCAAGCCAATTTGCGTGTAGATGGCGGTATTCAGAATCGCTTTCGGCAACTCAGTCATTACTCCAAGTTCAATAAGGAGACGACTGTTGATAATTTTGATACTCTTGATTTCATCCAAGACAAAACCCTTGCGGATCTATTGAAGGATACATACAAACACGCGCTGCTTAAAATGATACTTGACGCTGGTCACAAATATACCAAGAATAATAAGTTGGTGATTCCTACAGAGTTCGAGGAGGCGACAACTGATGCACTGGAAGCCAATGACGAGGTCAAACTCTGGTTTACTGAGAATTGTGAGTATGGCGCTGATTTCAAATGTAGCAAGAAAGAATTGGAGGGCGCCATCTCAAAGCCATTCCGTGAGATTCAAGGCGAGATTCAACGCATTACCAATTTTAAATATTCAAAGGACTTGAAGTTCGGCAAGACTTGTAGAGGCGGATGGAAGGGGTTCAGAATTGTTCCTACTGATGATGAAGAGGGTGGCGCTGGTTGTCAAATCGCGCTCTAAACGAGTGTAATTCATTTTGGGTAAATACCAAAAATGAATAGAATGGGTGGCGCTGGGGGTGGCGCCGTGGCGCCGGTGGCGCGCTGAAAACCAAAGTCTTCTCTAAGGAGGGTTCCATGAGGGACTCTCTGAAAATGGGCGCCACCCAGCGCCACCGCGCCACCCTCCCCAACAGGAAATAATACGACATTTTATACATACAAAACATTTATATATAGGATAATACATATACTTTGGTTACATATACTTTGGTTACATATACTTCATATTATAAACATTATAGAAACAATAATGTTGATAACTCGCAAAATAAAATATAACACTATATATATAAATATGTCGTCGCAAAAGCATTTAGAAATAACTGTTCATACTAACCATAATAAAATGAAAGGTTTCGGATTTATTTACAAATTGATTCCTACTTGTGATTTTAAGGAAGGTGATATTTACATCGGAAGCACTACACATGGACTAGCAAAGAGATTTTATGACCATAAGAATAATTCCGCTAGTCGC
>Ga0181563_10006474_pt1 | contig 10483 bp, 7 predicted proteins | sample 011ome_25_FD_133759 | JGI IMG/M metagenome (GOLD analysis project Ga0181563, IMG submission 133759) | Coastal salt marsh microbial communities from the Groves Creek Marsh, Skidaway Island, Georgia - 011512CT metaG (megahit assembly) | ecosystem: Environmental > Aquatic > Marine > Intertidal zone... | reverse complement strand
TCTGGCGACGTCGGCAAGGGTAAAACTGCCTTCCTCTTCGGCGATACGGGCGTGAAACACCACCTGTAACAATAAATCGCCAAGCTCATCACACAAAGCAGCACGATCACCGCTTTCAATGGCGTCGGCAACCTCATAGGCTTCTTCAATGGTATAGGGGGCGATGCTGGCAAAATCCTGTTTGACGTCCCAAGGGCATCCGGTTGCCGGGTCACGCAGCTTTGCCATTATGGAGATGATTTTTTGGAGTTGTTCAAGCGTATCTGACATGCTGGCGAGGCTAGCAAAACTGATCGACGCTGAAAACGAAATTCGGCATCACCGCGTTTTGCCGAACATTGCCAAGCATGACCGCGCATTTCCACACATTGTGCGAAATATCGTCAGCCGGCGTTGGCGCATATTGAAAGCCATTGCTAATCTGTTATATAAAGCGCAGACAAGAATGCGCTGGATCAATGGCCAGCCGAAGTCGCATCAGCACAAACGGGATTGCCAACAGATGAAACAGACAGACAGCGCAGCAGAAATAAGCAAACCTGGCGGGTTTGCGCGGATCCGCGGTTGGTTTTTTACCGGCTTGCTTGTTACTGCGCCGGTTTTGCTGACAGTCTATATCACATGGGCAGCGATCAAGCTGATCGATTCACAAGTTAGCAATTTATTGCCCGGATTTGAAACCAGCATTTTAGGCAATGTGCCGGGTGTGGGGCTGGTTACCGGTGCCGTTCTGATCACCTTTATTGGTGCTATTGCGGCGGGGTTTTTGGGGCGCTACATCATCCGGCTTGGCGAGGGGCTGTTGAACCGCATGCCCGTTGTGCGGTCGATTTACGGTGCCACCAAGCAAATATTGGAAACCGTCATTTCGACCCAATCTGATGCGTTTCGTGAAGTCGTGCTGGTCGAATATCCGCGCAAAGAACTGTGGGTTATCGGTTTTGTGACCGGCAATACCAAAGGTGAAGTGGCGAATCGCATTCCGAAAACAATGGTCAATGTGTTCGTGCCGACAACGCCAAACCCAACATCCGGGTTTTTGCTGTTCTGTCCGCGCAAAGACGTCATTTTTCTGAAAATGACCGTTGAAGAAGCGGTAAAGCTGGTGGTCTCTGGTGGTATTGTGACACCGCCCGACCGCAGCGTGACAACGCCACCAGCCAAGGCTGTTGCGTCTAAAAAAACCACCACGCAGCGGGCAGCAACTAAAAAAGCGGCCGCTAAAAAAGCTGTCACCAAAAAGGCGGGGGCAAAGACTCCAAAAAAAGCCGCCCCAAAAAAAGCCGCGTCAAAAAAATAATTAAATAAAATGACCGTCGGGCGGGGTTAACCTGCCGCCAGAAATTTGACCGCACTGTCGCGCTCAAACAGGCATAGCAACAGATTTATATCGCTGCTGGCGTTTGCCGCAAGCATTGTGTGGGCTTCAGTGCGCGCCATGGCCAGAAGGTCGCGATGAACGGCTAGGTCTGCCAAAACAAATTCCGGCACACCAGACTGGCGTTGCCCCAAAAATTCACCCGGCCCGCGCAAACTCAGATCTTCTTCAGCAATCACAAACCCGTCATTCGTCTCGCGCATAACAGATAGCCGTTTACTGGCTGTCTCGCTGAGTGGGGGGTAATAGACAAGCAGACAACTGCTCTGCGTGCTGCTGCGGCCAACGCGCCCCCGCAACTGATGCAGCTGCGCCAGACCAAAACGTTCGGCATGTTCAATTACAATGATACTGGCCTCAGGAACATCGACGCCCACTTCAACAACGGTTGTGGCGACCAACAGCTGCGCCCGGCCTGTGCGGAAATCCTGCATCGCGCTGTCACGCTCAGCGGCTTTCATTTTGCCGTGCGCCAGCGCGACGCTGATGCCGGGCAGGGCATGACTTAAACTGGCGAACCGAGCCTCGGCAGCGGCAATATCCAGCTGGTCCGACTCATCAACAAGCGGACAAATCCAATAGGCGCGTTTGCCATCGCCAAGTGCCCGCCGCAAACCATCAACAATGTCGTCAAGCCGCTCACCAGCGATAACACGTGTATCAATTGGCAGGCGTCCGACAGGCTTTTCGTCAAGTTGTGAATGGTCAAGATCACCATAGGCGGTCATCGCCAGACTGCGCGGGATAGGCGTTGCCGTCATCACCATGACATCAACATTACGGCCTTTCTCGCCAAGCAAAATGCGTTGCCGCACACCAAATCTGTGTTGCTCGTCAATCACCGCCACCCCCAGATCTTTAAAAACGGCGGTGTCCGACAACAGCGCATGCGTTCCCACAACCAGTGACAGCGTGCCATCGGCCATGGCTGCCAATGTGGCTTTGCGGCTGCGCTGTGTTGGCGGCGGTTCAGCTTGGTTTTGCTGGCTGGCGTCCGGTTTTTGCGCGCTGGTGCGCCCCTGACCCAACAATAGGCCAACCTCTATTTGTAAGGGCTGCAACAGCGCGCTCAGGCTGGCATGATGCTGCCGCGCCAATACTTCGGTTGGCGCCAGAAGCGCTGCCTGTGCGCCAGATTCAACAGCGGTGAGCATGGCGGCGAGTGCGACCAGGGTTTTGCCCGAGCCGACGTCGCCCTGTAACATTCGGAGCATGCGTTTTGGTGCCGCCTGATCGGCGGTAATTTCACTTATGGCGCGGTGTTGCGCAGCTGTCATATCAAATGCAAGCGAGTCTTTTAAAGCACCGACTAACTTGCCGCTTGTGGTAAAACTGCGTCCGGGTGCGCTGTCACCTGCCTGTTGGCGCACCATGATCAGTGCCAGTTGATTGGCCAGCAATTCATCAAAGGCAAGCCGTGCCCGTGCCGGGCTGGTTGGCAGCAGGTCGGCTTCGGATTGCGGCGCATGGACGGCGCGCATGGCATCGGCAAAGCCGGGCCATTTCTGGGTGGATAGAATAACCTCGGGAATCCATTCAGGCAGATCCGGAAGCCGCGTCAGCGCATCGGTGAGTGTGCGCCGCAAAATTTTCGGGGTCAGCCCGGCTGTCAACGGATAGATCGGCTCAAGCAATGGCATGCTGTCACTGTTTTCGGGGGCGACGATATGGTCAGGGTGCGCCATTTGCACACGCCCCTGAAATAAATCGACACGGCCGCTGACAATACGGCGGGCCCCGACCGGCAATTGTTTGGCGATATAGTCGCTTTGCGCGTGAAAGAAAACCAGTTCCAGTTCCCCGGTCTCATTTTGACAGAACACCCGGTACGGGCGGCGCACCCCGCGTGCTGGCCGGTCATGTTTCATCACCAGAATTTCGAATGTGGCGATACTGCCATCAACAACCGCCGAAAGTGCCGGACGTTGGCGTCGGTCGGTCAGACCAATGGGCAGATGTCGCAAAACGTCAATGACATGGCTTCCAACACGCTTTTCCAAAACCGCGGCAAGTTTCGCGCCAACCCCGGACAAACTTGTCGTGGCGGCAAATAGCTGAAAAATTTCGGGTGGGCGTTTGGGATGCACAGCGTTGTTTTTCACTCCTGCTTTGGGCTGTTATGAGCGCGTATGCCCTAACCGATAGCCTAGCAAATATTTACCGGAATTGACGTTAAAAATTTCTTTCAAAGCGGATTACGGTCAAAACTGTTTTCCCGCTATATCGCTAGGCATGCTGGCCGGTTTCTGCTATGTGATGCGGCATTATTCGCCATACACACGGGCAACCATCCCCGGGCAATTATCCGCGGGCGATCATTAAAGGGCTATTTGTGATGTCATCTTCATCAACGGGCGCAACAGCGGTTCATTCCGACCGGGTGAGGCGGCTGATTTATCAGGCAAGCTACACCGGTATGAAGGAAACCGACTTATTGTTGGGGCATTTTGCACGGTTACATTTGCCCGGGCTGAGCGACGCTGATTTGACTGATTTTGAAAACCTGCTGGCGGCTGGTGACCCATCAATTTATGCCTGGGTGATGGGTAACGCACCGCTGCCTGCGGCTTATGACACGCCGGTGTTCAAATTAATTATAGAGTTTAAAAACGATAAATAGAATTATGAATTTTATAAATAAAATTTCAAATATAGGTGATGTGTGGGGGGCGCCGGATGGCGCCCTTACTTTGGTTCTTGCCGATGCGGCACGGGCCGGCAGACCGCTGGTTTTTGTGGCCCGGGACGATGCCAGATTAGCGGCGGTGCAATCAGGTCTGCAGCATATCGCGCCGCAGCTTGACGCATGGGTGTTGCCAGCCTGGGATTGTCTGCCATTTGACCGGCTGTCGCCGCAAGGCGGGCTGGTTGGCCGCCGTATTGAAACTCTGGCACGACTGGCGGCTGGCGAAAACCCATCGATTTTATTGACAACAATCAGCGCGGTTTTGCAGAAATTGCCGCCGGCGTCTTATTTTGCCGACAGCAGTATGGTGATGACGCCCGGCAGTGCGCAAAGCCCCAAAAGCCTTGCTGAATTTCTCGCCAATCATGCGTATTTGCGCACCGATACGGTACGGGAAACGGGCGAGTTTGCCATTCGTGGTGGCATCGTTGATGTGTTTCCACCCGGCCATGCTAACCCGGTGCGGCTGGATTTTTTCGGTGATGACATCGAAACTATGCGCACTTTTGATGCCGCATCACAGCGCAGTACAGGCAAGCTGGATCGGTTAATTTTGCGACCTGTTGCTGAATTTATGCTGACCGAGGCGGCCATTACCCGCTTTCGCACCGGCTATTTACAAGCCTTTGGCGCCGCTGCAAGCCGCGATTCGTTGTATGAATCAGTATCGGCCGGCCGCATGCATCCCGGCATCGAACATTGGCTGCCGCTATTTCATGATCATCTGGAAACCGTGGCGGATTATTGCCCGGGTTGGCCATTGTTTCTCGATCATGAAGGCGATGCCGCATCTGCCGCGCGTCAGGCGCAGATAAAAGACTTTTATGACGCCCGTAACCAGCATGACAGGGATGATCAGGCGGCGCCGTACCGTCCCTTGTCGCCGGATCATCTGTATCTGACTGACCAGCAAACCGAGACTTTGATTCTGGGCGAATCAACGCGGCGCTTTTATGCGTTTGTGGCGCCTGATGCGGTGCCAGCCACAGCGTCTGAACCGGTGAAAAATGATGCGGGCGGCCGCCCCGGTATTCGATTGTTGTCCGCCGGCGCCGCCAGCGCCAATACCGCCAGCCCCACTAACGCCAGCGCCATTACCAACTGTGTGACAGCCATTGCGTCTGAAAGACAGGCGCATAACCGCCCGATAGTGATGGCATGCAGCTCGGTCGGGGCGGCCAGTCGCTTGACTGATCTGCTGGAAAGCCAAATGGGCGCTGGCGTGGTGCAGAGCGTGGCTGATCTGTCACATTTGCAGGCTGGCGGGCTTTATATGGTGCAATGGCCACTAGAGACCGGCTTTCAGACAGATCATCTTTTGGTCATTGCTGAGCCGGATATTTTTGGTCAAAGGCTATCACGCCCGCAATCCAAGCGTGGCCGTGGCGATGATTTTCTGCGCGAGGTCAGCGCGCTTGAGACCGGTGATCTGGTGGTGCATGCCGAACATGGTATTGGCCGTTATGAAGGGCTTGTCATTATCAACAGCGCTGGCGGCGACCATGATTGTCTGCATCTTGTCTATGCGGGTGGTGATAAACTCTATCTGCCTGTTGAAAATATCGAACTTTTAAGCCGTTATGGCAGCAGTGACAGCGATGCCCAGCTTGACCGGCTTGGTGGTGCCGCCTGGCAGGCACGGGTTGCCCGGATCAAAGGCCGGGTGCGCATTATGGCCGAGCAATTGATTAAAATTGCCGCCGCACGGCAACGCGCCAAAGCCGAACCATTACTGGCGGAAGATGGCAGTTTTGCTGAATTTTGCGGGCGATTTGCCTTTAGCGAAACCGATGATCAGCTCAATGCAATCGCCGATGTGGTCGATGATCTGGCATCCGGCAAGGCCAGTGACCGGCTGATTTGTGGCGATGTCGGCTTTGGCAAAACCGAAGTGGCATTGCGTGCGGCCTTTATCGCGGCGATGGCCGGCTATCAGGTGGCGGTGGTGGCCCCGACAACCTTGTTGGCACGCCAGCATGGCAAGGTTTTCATCGAGAGATTTGCCGGTTTTCCGATAAAAATAGGTGTGCTGTCGCGGATGACACCGGCTGGCGAGGCGAAAGACATCCGCCAAGGCATCGCCACCGGTGATGTGCAGATTGTGATTGGCACGCATGCGCTGCTCGCCAAATCCATCAGCTTTAACCATCTTGGCTTATTGATCATTGATGAAGAACAGCATTTTGGCGTTGGTCAAAAGGAACGTCTGAAAGAACTGCGCGGCGACATACATGTATTAACGCTGTCGGCAACGCCAATTCCGCGCACCTTGCAGATGGCGTTGTCCGGGGTGCGCGATATGTCGCTGATTGCGACGCCGCCGGTTGACCGGCTGGCGGTGCGCACATTTGTTGGCCCGTGGGATGGGGTGGTGCTGCGCGAGGCCATTCAACGCGAGATGTTCCGTGGTGGACAGGTATTTGTTGTGTGTCCGCGTATTGACGATATGCAGCGGGTCTATGACCGAGTCACCGGGCTGGTGCCAGAGGCGCGTATTTTATCGGCACATGGCCGTATGGCACCAAACGAGCTGGATAGTGTGATGACACGATTTGCCGATGGTGAGGCGGATATTCTGCTTTCAACCAATATTGTTGAATCAGGCATCGATATCCCGTCGGCCAATACGATGATTATTCACCGGGCAGATATGTTTGGGCTGTCGCAACTCTATCAGTTACGGGGTCGGGTCGGGCGCGGGCGTCAGCGCGCCTATGCCTATTTGACATCGGATCCAAAACGCCTGCTTAGCCCGCAAGCGCGTCGGCGTCTTGAGGTGATGCAGACACTGGATACATTGGGTGCCGGCTTTACGTTGGCGTCTTACGATATGGATATTCGCGGCGCTGGCAATTTGCTTGGCGATGAACAGTCTGGTCATGTGCGTGAAGTCGGGGTTGAACTCTATCAGGAAATGCTGCGCCAGGCAGTTGATGCGGCAAAATCCGGCAAAACCGCAGATGATGATAGCCCAGCTGAAACGGTCTGGACGCCGCAGATTAATTTGGGGATCGAGGTGCGTATCCCCGAGTCTTACATCCCGGATTTGAATGTGCGTTTATCAATCTATCGCCGGATTGGTGATCTTGCCGATCCACAGGCAACCGATATGATGATCGCCGAGCTGGTTGACAGATTTGGTGCTTTGCCAGATTCGGTGCGTAACCTGTTTGCCTTTATCGAATTAAAACAGCTGTGTCGGCGCGCCAATATCGAAAAAATTGACGCTGGCCCAAAGGGCATTTCGTTGTCTTTTCGTGACGATCAATTTGCCCGGCCCGAACAGCTTATTGGCTGGATCGCCGGGCAGGGCGGCCGGGTGCAATTGCGCCCTGACCACAGGCTGTTTGTTAAATTAGCGTTACAGGATCCGGCCATGCAGGTGCCAGCCTGCCGTGACATCACCCAGCAATTGATCAGCCTGCTATAAGTGCGCCGGCCATTGCCTAATGAGACCAGCTACCTAAGCCGCTGCCGCGTCAATCACCGGCAAAAAATGTTCAGGCATATGTGCGCCGGCAACAGCATATTGTTCGGCAAAAATGAAATAAGGAACGCCGTCAAGTTGCAGTTGGCGGGCCATAAATAAATCTTGTTCAAGCTGACGATGCGTCGCCGTGCTGTGCGCCGCTTCTTGGTCAATATCCAGCCCGGTCGAATCAATCACCTGTGCCAGCACATCAGCGTCGCCAATATCTTTGCCATCAATAAAATACGCCTGATAAAAGGCTTCGCTAAGACGCTCAACATGCTGCTGTGCCGAAATCAGCACATGATGCACCGTGCGGCTGTCCGGTGTGCGGGTGATTTTGTCAAAATCAAAACTGATGCCACTTTCCAGCCCTGCGGCGGCAATACGCCCATAAACAGAGGCTGCGGCGCTGCCAAATTTATTGTGCAAATAGGCCTGCCGATCCATGCCCTCTGCCGCCATGCCCGGGTTGAGCAAAAACCCACGCCAAAGATAACGCGGCGTCAAATGTGGCCGTAACGCAAAGGCCGCATCAAGCCGCTTTTTTCCGACATAGCACCACGGACAGATGATATCGGCATAGATCTCGACAGTAATGATTTTTTGATCCATGACTGATGCTTCCTTATGATGATCTGTCGCCGATAGACAATGTGTGGCATGCGAGGCGCAAACCAGCGTGCTGGCATCGAACCCTATTACCGCTGATTTGACAAGGGTTGCCGCGGAAAAATCATCGTGCCAGTTCATGTTTGTGCAAAGATGGTGTAGAACCAAACGCAATGCGGCTTGCCGGCCGCTTGTAAAAAAACAAGGTCTGATCGATGGATGCAATAACAGATTATGAGCGTTCTTCCGGCATGTCACATGCCGCGATTGTCGCTGCCCGCGATAATGTGCTGGCCCAAAAAACCCTTACGGTGGCGGTTCTTGATGGTACGGCTGTGCCTGATATTGGCGTGTCCCCCTTTATTCGCCATGATGATGGGTTGTATATTTACACCAGCCATCTTGCCGGTCATGTGCAGGCCGTTTTGGCGCAAAAACAAGCCTGTTTTATGATTTCGGTGGACGAATCTCTGACGCGAAATATCTGGGCGCGGCACCGCTTGAAATTTTCCGCCGCCGTCACCGAAATTCCGCGTGATGCAAATGATTTTCATCAGCTGTGTGACGCATTTGCAGCGGCGCATGGCAATGTCATGGGGTTGATCCGCGAATTTTCTGACTTTCATATGTTGCGTATCGTGCCAGACAAAGGCGTTCTGGTGTTGGGATTTGCCAAAGCCTTTTGCGTTGAGAATGTTGGCTTTGACATTGTCGCACATTTGTCGCGTGGCTGATCAGCCAGCTATGACCGGTCAGCAACAAATCTATCCGGTGTTGTGGAGCTTTCGGCGTTGTCCCTATGCCATGCGCGCACGGTTGGCTATCGCGGCGGGCCGCAGCCGGGTCTGGTTACGCGAAATTCTGCTGCGTGACAAACCAGATGCTTTTATCGCCGCGTCACCAAAGGCCACCGTGCCGGTGTTAGTGTTGCCCGATGGAGCGGTCATTGAGGAAAGCCGCGATATCATGATCTGGGCATTGCAAAATTCTGACCCGCAGGGCTGGTTGTCTGTGTGGCAGAATGATCAGCCATTCTGCACGCGATTTCTTGATCATCTTGACGGGCCATTCAAACAGCATCTTGATCACTATAAATATGCCAGCCGTTTCGCGGCTGAAGTGGGCGAGGAAAGCCGCCGGATGGGCGCTGAATTTCTGGCTGAAATAGATCAGAAATTGGCAGCAGGATCAGGGTTTTTGTCTGGTGCCGGCTTTGGTTTGCTCGACGCGGCAACATTGCCTTTTGTGCGGCAGTTCCGCGGCGTCGACGCCAACTGGTTTGATCGCCGGGACTGGCCAGCATTGCATCACTGGCTTGGCATGTTTTTGGCGTCTGAACATTTTGCTGCGGTGATGCATAAATATCCGCCATGGCATGTTGGTGACAGCGCATTGTTGTTCCCGGCGTAAATTGATACGCTGATATATCTTGGTAACAGGGCGGCATATCTGGTTGCCGTCATAAATTTGTAATATAATCGGATTACCGTGCCGACATGGACAGCCTGGCAGTTTCATTGGATGCAGACGCGCAAACCAAACCGATTGATAGTGGTGCGGTTTTGTTGGAACAGGTGCCCGGACTTGCGCGCTATCCGAATTTTCTACGCAGATTTTTGGTATTCGCCCTGCAATGGCTAATCTGCGAAGACCGGATAAATGCATTTTTGAGCGAACATGCGCTGGCCCGCGATTTTGATTTTGTCGATCAGGTGTTTCAGCATCTCCAGACAGATTGCACAGTCCGCCACAGTGATCTTGAAAATATTCCAACACACGGAAGGGTGATTATTGTTGCCAATCACCCGCTTGGTGGTTTGGATGGTCTGGCGTTGCTGCGGCTGGTGTCTCGTGTACGCCGCGATGTGCGCATTGTGGTGAATGAATTATTGTTGAATATCACCCAACTCAATAATGTGTCCCTGCCGGTGGATGCGCTGGGTGGTGAGACCCGAAAGGCTGATATCAGCCGTATTCGCGACGCCCTCAACAATGATGAAGCTGTGATTATTTTTCCCTCGGGAGAGGTGTCCCGCGCTGGCCCCAAGGGTATTCGTGACCGCAAATGGCTGCCGGGCTTTATCCAGCTTGCCAAAACCACACGCGCGCCGGTATTGCCGGTGCATATCAAAGCCCGCAATTCAAATTTGTTTTATGCCGTATCGCGGCTCAGTCAACCCTTATCGATGTTGATGCTGCCCCGTGAAATGCTTGGTTTTCGGGGTCAGATAAAATTTACCATCGGTCAGATGATTGCGCCAAAGGCGATCGAGAGCTTGCCATTTTCCAGAAAAAAGCGGGCATCACTGGTCAGTGATCATCTACAGCGCATCGGATC
>Ga0181563_10006469_pt1 | contig 10488 bp, 13 predicted proteins | sample 011ome_25_FD_133759 | JGI IMG/M metagenome (GOLD analysis project Ga0181563, IMG submission 133759) | Coastal salt marsh microbial communities from the Groves Creek Marsh, Skidaway Island, Georgia - 011512CT metaG (megahit assembly) | ecosystem: Environmental > Aquatic > Marine > Intertidal... | reverse complement strand
TAACCGCGAATGCTGGACAAACCGCCATTTGCAAACGGCATCAGATTAACTTGAGGAACGCCACCGCATTGGTTGTTGATTTGGGTAGGCAAGAACTCATTGGTTGGAGTTTTGCCTTCATCAGAAGATTTGTTTTTGGACAATGCTTTTTGATTCTTCAACACGGCATCTGAAGTGTCAAGCCATGGAATCTTTGCGTTTCCAAGACCACCACAGCATTCGTCAACCGCAACATTTTTCTTTTTAGGTTTTGTTGGTGTTTTAGGTTTTGCTGGCTTTGTTGGCTTTGTTGGCTTTGTTTTTTTGCCTTTAGGAATTTTAATAATTGGTGTCTTGCACTCGCAATCACAGCACTCGCAATCACAGCACTCGCAACACTCCTCACAGCACTCACAACAATCATCGCAATCATCGCAATCATCGCAATCATCGCAACAGTCATCACAGCATTCTTCACAGCAGTCTTCGCAACAATACTCACAGCATTCTTCACAACAATCTTCGCAACAGTCCTCACAGCAATCCTCACAACATTCTTCACAGTCTTCACAGCACTCCTCGCAGCATTCTTCACAGCAGTCAGTGCATTCCTCACAGCACTCTTCACAACAGTCTGTGCAGTCTTCACAATCCTTACAGTCCTCACAGTCAGTGCAATCGGTGCAGTCTTCGCAGCAATCTTCAGCACAATCATCTTCAGTGCAATCGTCTTTAGTGCAATCTTTTACACAGTCTTCTGTACAGCAATCGTCTTTGGAACAATCGTCTTCAGTGCAGTCTTCACAACAATCTTCGCAGCAACCAGAGGTTGTTACGCAATCAGAATCTTTTGTGGTGTCAATGGTCTTTGTGGTGTCTGCTGTGCAATCTTTGGCACAACAGTCTGCGGAACAGCAGTCGCATGCGCAGAGGTCACAAGAGCCAGACGTGTTGTCTACGGTTGCAGTTGTCAATGGGCCAGTTGTGGCACCAAGATTGGTTGTGGCACCTGATCCGCAAGTTACGGTACCAAGACCACCCGTAGTGTCCAAACTTGTAGTCGTGGGAACATTGCTGTTGATGTTGCACAGACCATCTTTGTCGTCTGTTATGTTGGATTTATCGGCTAAATCAGCACGATATTTTTCTAAATCGTAGCCGTATTTTTCTGCGGTTAAAAAATCTGGAAAGCCGCTATCTGCAAGCAGTTGCTGATTATTGGCAACTTGCGTTGTTTGAGACAAAGTGTTGTCGGCAATATTTGTGGCATCCGTGTTCCCGGCAACAGAAGTCAAGCCGCCTGCCACAGTATCGTTCGTGGTGTTTGCGGTAGTGTCTTGACCATCAACTGAGGTTAAGCCGCCTGCAAGGGTGCCATCAACCGCCGGGGTGACCGTGTTGTTGATTGCATCATCCGTACCGTTAATTGTTGTGGATGAATTGTTTAAATCAAGGTTTGAAAGAGGCTGTGGGCCAACAAAAGTTGGATCATTAACGTCAAGTGACGGAACAACCCCATTGTTGGTATCAAGGTTTTGATTGTTTCCAAGGTCAAGGTTTCCAAGACCACCTGTTAATCCAGTGTTGGTTGCATCAAGTTTTGCTACAAAATTGTTGTAATTGCTTGAGTCATCACAAGAACCTGTATCAATATCTAAATTTTGGCCAACTTGAGTTGTGGCGGCTCCTGAAGAAGGTTGTGGGCCAACAAAAGTTGGATCATTGACATTGGTTGATGGCAATGCGCCAAGGCTTGTTGTTGAATCACAACCTTGCGCGCCACCAATAACGGGCAAGCCAGTGTTTGCTGAGGTGGTGTCTTTACTATCATCACCACCAGTGTTGGTAAGACCCTTGTAAGCAGAATTTGCTCCTTGGTTGATCAAGTTGTTGGTGATTGATCCAACAGCGCCGCTAAGAGCATCTTGACCCTTCAGGGTGGACGTAACCGCACCTTTGGCACCAGTGGCTAACAAATCACTTGCAGTGCTACCAAGATCAAATGTCTTGGTTAATTCAGTGCCAATTTGACCACCAACTTCAGCGCCAAGCATGCTCAAGCCAGTGTTGAGGATGGCTTTGTCAAGTGGGGTTCCAGTAGCAACGCTGTAGCCCAAATTAAACGCAGGCAAAAGTTCAGGGGCAACAATTGCTATGCCAATTTTGGCTATTGTTCCAAGTGGGTCATCCAGTGCCGCTTGAATTGTGTTTCCTACCGTTTTGACAATAGGTTCTACAACGTCGGTAACAACCTTTTCTATAATTTTGCCAACGCCATCAACAACATCGCCAACAGCATCTCCAACCGCTGTAAATACGCTGGTGACTGCTTCTATTAATGCTGGCATATTACGCTCCTAAGTTCAAAGCAATGCGGGTTCGACCATCTTCTGCTCTGAACATTTGGTAACCCATACCGGGCATTGGTGGGTTCATTGAAATAAGCTTAAACAAACTCTCAAGTGATGGGTCTGTAAATTCAGTAACAAGGACTTTTAACCCAAGAACACGTTTGGCCCAAACAGAAAACAATTTGCTGTTTTCCACAAAATTGGCACCAATGTCAGAATTGAACGCTTTGAAAAAACCATTGCCGTCTTTGCCGGGATGCACTTCAAAAAGTGTGTTGCCAAACTGCTTGACTTTGACTCCGGGTTCACTTAATTCTTTGAGGATGGCAGGCATCATCACCTCAGGGGGATAAGGTTGTTTGTTGTTTTTTAAAAAAAGACCGATGATTTGGCCTGAGTCCAATTGTTGCTGTTTTGAATTTACTAGCATGTCATAACTCCGTTGTCATTACTGCGGCCGAGTACACGTTTCCCATGCCAGCCGCCAATGACAAAATGGCCCCTTTCGGAGCCTGAATGTCGTGCGACAGAAAAACATCGTCCTCTTCTGTTCGATTTGGAATGCTTGGTACAAACCCATTGGCCATATTGTCAATCAACATGCATGTTTCAAGCAAGCCGCTCACCCCCATTGTGTGCCCAATGACCTGCTTGTATGAGGTGGCCACAAAGTCCGTGAACGTCGATTCAATAGCGGCTTTCTCAGCCCGGTTGTTGGATTTGGTGCCCGTGCCATGGGTTTTGATCACCGAAACGCATGCCGGGGTCAACTCAGCCATCTTCAGCGCGCCCTTTGCGGCCTTCACAAAGCCTTCGCCGTCCTCAGTCTGGCCAATGGCATTGGCGCACGTTTCCGAGGCCGTGTAGGCCCCCAGAAGCCGTCCCTTGGGGGTAATTCCACGGCGCTTGACCGTGGCCTCGTCTTCAAACACCGCCAAGCAGGCACCTTGACCCACGTGGAAGCCGCCATTGACGCCATCAAAGGCCGATGGCAGTGCGCCGTTTTTCTCGTCTTTCCAGCACAGGGATGCGCCCGTCTCGCCAAAAAAGTTCAGCGTCAGGTTGCTGACCTGATCCTCAACGGCCAACACAATTACCCGGTTGAAACCGTAGAACCGCATCAGGGTCTGCACGTCCATGAGCACCTTCATGCTGGATGCGCAGGCCGTAGAGTCGGTCACTATGTGGTCTGCCGCACCAAAGACTTGAGCGGTGCGCCCGGCATAGACCTGAGTGAGCGTCAGTGGCAGGAACTTGTATTCGTAGGTCAGGCTGTTCGGTTCGGACTTGATGGCTTTGATTCCGGCAAAGTGGCCATTGCCAGCCGCCAAGATGAAGGCCGTCTTGGCCTCGGTGTCTTCGCGCAAAGTCTTGGCCAACTCTTGGTCGATCACCTTCTCGGCAACTTTGTGCGGAGGGTAGAACAAGCCAGTCTTGACTTTGTCGTAGGACTCCGGAAACCAGTTCACCACCTGAGGGTGGCGAATGTCTTCCAAAAGTTTGGTGTTTGTTGAGTAGGCTAATCGATAGTCGCTGAGGAAGATCATTTGATCATCTCCTTAGCCTCTTCGATTGAAACAGGGTTGCGCTTCTTGTGCTCTTGCAGGAAATCATGCAACTGCTGTGGTGTCTCTGGGTGAAAGTCTTTTACCAGATCGTCTTCAATGTCGTAAATAATGGCCATATACATGACGATCATCAAGCCATCAAGTGAGTCAATTTCAGTCTCCGTGAACGGCATGTCCATGCTTGCCATTGGAGAAAGGTCTCGGAATGCTGGACGCGCTTCGCGTGCCACCATGTTCAATAAATCAAGAAAGTTCATTGTGCCCCCACACTCATAATGCCGACCATTTGTTCGGCCCATTGATACCAATGGTCAAAGCCGCGATGGTCGGGCACTCCTGATTGAACGAAGTACCCAATGCCATTTAAGCCATCAACCCACTGCCGCCAGTTTTCTTCTTCTACATACCCCAACTGGTTAGGGGCAAACAACTCGGCCATCAGTTTGCAGTACTGATCCCAAGTCATGCCACGTGGATCGTAGGTGATCATTACGGATTACCTGTGCCACGTACATCGCCTGTGTCTATGCTCAACAGTGTACGACCCATGAAGTAATCTCCATTTTGGGTGTTGCTGGTGAACCTTAAACGCAATTCACGTCTTTGCTCTTTCATGTCAATTTTGAGCGTGTCAGGATCAAAAATGTAAGGGTCTGACGGATCATCTACATCATCCGCATAGGACTTGCCTGTGATGACTACATCCATTGCTCCAACTTGCACAAAATCTGGTTCAATACGCTCGATGCGAGTCCACACGTTGTCGCCGGGCTGTTCCACAGAACCCACAAGGCCTGCACGGGCACCAAGGACATTGGTCTCCACCATTGACTCAATTGCATCGACGTTGTTGGTGTAGACACGGTTTGTGCCTGTCTCGTGTTGCCACAGGGTGTATTTGCCTGCGGTGTTGACTTCGTTACCAGCCCAGATGGGGCGACGGAACACTTCAGAGAACACGCCAGCCGAGCGACGTGCTCCCAAAGCGGTGCCAGAGTCATACCAACATTTTTCTCGCACGTTGTAAATGATGCAGTCATTGCATTCTGTGCTGTCACCATTGGGGAAAAACCACCAAATTTCACCCCATCTAGGAACTTTGCTTACCCACACTTTTTGGCGTTGAGCGTAATTTAAATTGTCAAAAAAGTAATTGTTGTTTTGCTTGTTTTCCAATTCTTGCACTACACCGTTGTAGGTTAAAAATCGGTCAGTTCCAATCCAATAAAAAATGCCGTCGTACTCAATAACGCACGCACTGGATAAGATTGAAGACTGCTGTGTAATTAAGTCGTACTTCCAGTAAAAAGTTGCAGTTCCAATGGTTGTCGGTGCATAGGTGACCCGCACCACAGAGTCCAAAGTCCAAAACAAGCCAGCAGGTGACGTTGTACCGCCGCGCAGTGGCAAGCCCTTGACCACCTTGGTGGAGGACACGTTGTTTTGATTGGAGTCTGCCGATGTCCAGTTGCTGAAATCACCTGCCGCGCAGTTCGCAATCAAGCCGTTGTTGCCATAGGCAAACAAGTACGGGAACAACATCACGATGCCACCAGACACAGAGATGTTGTTGTCAAAGGTCAGAACCCCGGTGCCTGATGAGGTGGCGTTTGCACTCAATGTGGCTGTCCATACACCAGCTACCTCCAAAGCTGACTTTACGGTGGTGCCTGAAGGAATACCAGTGCCTGTAACAGAGACACCCGCGCCAATGGCCGCAATGGTGGTTGCAAACGTCACAGTGGCCAAACCTGATGTCCGGGTGCCAGTAGCCGTAAAAACGCCCACAGGGGTCAACGTCGTGCCTGTAAAAGGGCCAAAAAGTGGCCTTGTGTTTACGGACGATGAAATGTCAACCAAATTCTGGCCGGGGTGGCCAATTAAATTGTTGTTGCCGTTACCCAATTCGTCGTAACCAATGTCAAATTGCCACAGCGTGTTTGCGTTGGGCGCGTAGGTTGTGAGGTTGTCAATGTACCCAACAAAGCCTGACCCGGTGCCGCCAATGCTTGCCGCCGCAATTGTGACCACGGCATTGTGGGCGTAATTCACGCCACCGCTGGTGACCACCACGCTGAACACCAAGTTGCTGGATACCGTCACGGTGACTATGCACCCAGTTCCAACGGATGTAATGATCGACACCCCGGCGTAGGTGCCGTTGGTGTACCCAGAGCCTTGAGTAGTAATGCCAATTGTTGACACAGAGCCAATTGGTTCAATTGCTGTTGGGCCAAAACCCACGGCATTGTCGTTGTCAGTCGTCCACTGTTCAATGCCGTTGTTGTAGCCAGAGATTACGTAGTTGAGTCCGTCTTGCGCACTCATAATCATTCCGCGACTGATTCCTGTTGCGTTCAAAAACGACCCGTTGTAGCCACCAATTTTGCGAGGACGGGAGTACTGAAAACGAACCCACTTGCCGTCCACATAACTCACCGAAGCAAACTGAGTACCGTCGCGTTGAATCCCCGGCCCAACCTGTAGTGTGACGACTTTTGCGGTCATTAGAATGCTCCACCAATGATCCCTACAGGCAAGCGTAACCCGGTTGCGGCCAAAGTGCCTGCGTTGACGCCAGCAATTGCAAATCCAAGTTGGTTTGTTGCGGCAAGGTACAGGCCAGTCGTTGCGCTACCAGTGAACGACAGAGACGGAGCGGCCGCAGAACCGTTGCCCAATGTCAATGCATTGATGGACGACGAGGTAGAGGTTTGAGCATTGAAGACGTTTGTGCCGTCACAAATTGCAATGATGGTTTGATTTTGAGGCAACGAGATTGTTGTCCCACCAACTACACCAGTGCTGAAGGTCAGTGTGTACGAACCAGTGGTCTTGTTCTGAAGCGAGTACAACTGAACCGTAGGAGGCAGGATCACCGTGCAGTTTGACACCAAAGTGCCTGTGTACTCTTGGATGATGCTGGAGGCCTCGGCAGAGGTCAGCGTCACTGTGCCACCCGTCACATTTTTTACCAACTGGGTAAAGAAAAATTGCGCTGATTGACCGTAGGCATACGACACGTAATTGGTGCCGTCAGACACCACAACAAACGATTCGGCAATTTGCAATTGTGCGCTGGCGTTTCCGTCAATGGTGTTTGCGCCAGTCAAAGCCACGTTCAAAATACCCGTGCCGTCGTTTTTGATCACAACATACCAACTTGCTCCAACATCGGATGCAGTTGGAAAAGTTACGGTACCTGCACCGCCCGTCCACACATATAGCGATGCGCGGTCAGCCGAGTTAAAAGTGTAAGCAGAAGAAAATGCCGAAACAGGAATCTGCGTGTTCAACGTAGTGTTGATGGCCTTGAGGCCAAAGCCTGCCAACGTGGCCGCATTAGCCGCAGAAGTCCCGGCACCAAACGTCACGGTGCCCCACGTGCCATTGATTGTTGTGTTGGTGGTGACGTAAATGTACTGGGCTATACCAGAAGCAATCGAAACAATCGTATTCCCACTTGTGTCCACCACGGTGAATGAATAAGACCCAATGTTGCGAATCAATGCGCTCTGACCTGTAGACACCGAAGTTGCAGGCGGCATGTACAACTTCAAATTTGTATTGACGGTTGCCGATACTTCAATAATGTTGGCAACAACACTGTCTGTGTTGCCGTTAATTGGCCACTCAAGAGTTGTGTTGGTGCTGATAGTCAGTTGTTCATAACCCACTTGCGATGGGCTGATCGTTTGACCTGTGTAGGGGTTAACGTAGCTGGTCATAATTAAGAGTCCACGGCAATGGCTTGACGATCACCAACACGCGCCACATCTTCAGCTTTTAGGGCTTGGAGCGCCTCAGTGTATTTCTGTTGGAAGATGGTGCGTTGATCGTTTTTAAGGAACGGCATTGCTTGCAACAGGGTTCCAAACAGCATAGCGTTCGGGGCATTTTGAGTCAGCCAATTTGTTTGATTGGCAGAACTCAATGGAGAGATGCGCTCGTAGTAAAGAACTTCAAAAGCATAGGCCAATGTGGGCGTTGGTGCAATGTACCAGTGCTCCCAATCGGTGTCAGCGTAATACAAAGGCACATCGGTCAAACTGGCATCTGGCCAATAATTTTTCAAATACTCGTATTTTCGCAAATAAACGGGTTGCTTTTTACCTGCCACAGTGACACTCATTGACACCGTTTTTCGCCAGCGCGCAGGCTTTTGCAAAATTGCGTTGGTTGCGGTCATGTTTGCTTCTACCACTTGCAGTTGCCCCAACGTCTTAATTTCTTGAGAAACCTCAAACTCGGCCAATGAAATAAAAGTTGGAATAGCCTCAACAACGGCGGCGTCTTTACGCTCCAAGTATTGAAGTACCGTGGAGGTCAGACTGTCATACGTCATCACCCATGATGGGATTAGTGTCATTGCGTCTTCCCTTTATCCAACATTGCGCTCAAAGTGAGGGCAATCTACAAGTGATTTAAAGTTGCCGCCCCAACGGTTTTTGGGATGCAAAGATTCCCAATAAGCGCCCAGCGGAGCAATGATGCCCTTGTCCCAAATTATCTGTCCTTCTTTGAAGAAGTTCAAGTCAATGGCGCACCTCTTGAGGTGGATAGAGTTCATGGTCTTTGACCGACCCGTTTTCAAATAAATGGCTTGCTGCTCTGGTGTGCGGGACAACTCCCCTCCAGTGACTACAAAACCTTGCTCAGTGGCGTGCTGGATCAACTTGCACATATCCAGCAAAAATGCGGCCTGTTCTTGACTTAGGCTCATTTTCGGCTCCTCATGTCAGCCAGTTTTTCAATTGTGCGGCCACCAAAATAAGCGCCCATAATTAGCATCCCCCACTGTCCCAGCAATTGGACATAGGACTCATTGGCGTTCAGGCCGAATGCAGACATCATGGCAAAGATAAAGTACCCCACAAAGATGGCTACAAGGCTCATAGGGCGAATATTCTTGGACAGCCAAGAGTCACTACCCATGTCTGCTTTCCAGCGGTCTGTGACGTTGTTATCCTCGTTCTGAGAGGCCAGAGCAAATACCTTGAGTTCCTCCAACTCCGCTTGGGCTTTCATGATGCCAAGTTCAATTAATCGTTCTTCGTGGTCGTATTGCAACTGGCGCAATTTGCTGACCTCTTCTGGACTAGGGTTGTCAGAAATCTTCACGCCAAGGGCGTTCTCAACAACCTCTTTGCCCTTTGCTTGGAGCGCAGATGACAAAAGGCCTAGACCGTTCTGAGCCAATGTACCAAGGAGGGATGCAACAATTGGAATCATGGTCACCCTTTCAATTCAAAACTTAAATTTGCGTGACGGGGATACTGCACAACGCGCTCCCCTTCAGGGCATTTGTATTTGATGGTCGCCAGCAAGGTTGCTTTGCCACTGGCAATCTTTTCTTTTCTCACCATTGTGAGTTCGTATGTGAACGTGTCAATCTCTGGGCCTGCTGGGCCAGAAAACTTGCTTGCGGTGGTGGTCGCCTCATGCACCATGCCTTCCGCATCACGAATGCTTGGCGTAAAACTTTCAACAGAACAGTCGTCCCGTTTTTTTATTCTTGCAACCGTGACAGTGATTGGCTTGTCAACCTCTGCCACAATTTTAAAATTCTCTGGAGACCATTCAATGATGGCTCGGTCAAACCAGCCAAACTTATCGGCAAGGGTGTAGCCACCCCCAATCGCTGCAATGCTTGCTGCAACCGCTCCAATGGCTTTAGTGAGGTCAATCATTACACCCCCAGTAATTTTTTGACAAAATCTGCGGCAACTCCGGGGCCAAGCAACACGGCAAGAATGACTACATACAAGAGGTACTCGATCCTGTTCATGCGCTTGGAACCTTCGTCGAAACGGGCTTGAATGCTCTCGTAACGACTTGCGCATATCGCCTCATGAACGCTTAAACGCTTGTCAGTTTCGGTAGCCAATTCTTCAACCCCTTCCATGCTTACCCCTTAATTTACGGGTTCAGCATCAACCTTCTCAGGCTGGGCTTGTGCTTGGGCTTCCTGTTGGATGCCTTGAATCAATTGAGCAACTTGAGCATAGGGCTGATTGCCCAAATATTGCAGGATTGCATTGACCAGTTCAGTTGAAAGTGCAATTTTTTGCATGAAACACTCCGTGTAATTGCCGCTGTTTGGGCCAGCGGTTTGCCCTTTTTCAATTATGCCGCAGCCCAAGGCAATGGCGGGGTCACCACAGGCGGGTTGATTGCGTTGGCAATCTGCTGATTAACAGCCGCCTCTGTAGCGTCCTTGTCCACGCCAGATGCCCAAATCCAGCCAAGCACTTGGTCTTGTGTCAGGTCAGCATACGGGGTGTAGGGTGAGCCAGCGGTGTAGGTCACGCCACAAGTGCTGTAGACAGAACCTGTGTAGGTTTTGCCATCTTGCTCTTGTGTGCCACTGCAAGTCCAGTGGACATTAAAGACCACATCTGTTTCACCCTCTGCTTGAGGGTATGCGTTCATTGCGGTAATTGACCATACGATTGTTGACATGGTTTATGCTCCTTTAAAGTTTATGGGTGAGATGCTTTGTAAGCATCAAATTCTGCTTTGAGTTCTTTGATTGCCGCTGTCAATGTAGCAACCAAGAAGCTGGTGTCGATACCTTGGTACTTAGGATT
>Ga0181563_10006466_pt1 | contig 10490 bp, 1 predicted proteins | sample 011ome_25_FD_133759 | JGI IMG/M metagenome (GOLD analysis project Ga0181563, IMG submission 133759) | Coastal salt marsh microbial communities from the Groves Creek Marsh, Skidaway Island, Georgia - 011512CT metaG (megahit assembly) | ecosystem: Environmental > Aquatic > Marine > Intertidal zone... | reverse complement strand
TGAGTGTGCGTAAAGGTGAGCGTGTAGAAAATCCTGAATTTGGCACCATAATCTATGATGTGCTTTTTGAACCATTAACAGAAGCAGTAAAAGAAGCAGTTGCAGACGATATTACAAAAAATCTAAATGCAGACCCGCGTTTATCCACAGAAGATATTATTGTATCAGAATTTGAACATGGCATATCTGTACAGGCTACTATAAGGTATGTGCCTTACAATGTGGTAGAAAAACTAACATTTAGTTTTGACGAAAACAGCACTTTGCGTCTATCTTAATATACGCACTTAATTTAAACCATAAATATCCATACAAACAGTATGGCCACAACAGATAGACAGAACAGACTTTTAGTTGCTGAAGATTGGCGGAAAATATATACCGCATTTCAACAGGCAAATTTCAAATCTTACGATTTTGAAACCATACGAAGAACTATGGTGGCTTATCTCAGAGAAAACTATCCTGACGATTTTAACGATTACATTGAAAGTTCGGAGTATGTTGCTTTATTGGATCTTATTGCTTATCTGGCACAGTCTCTTTCATTTAGAGTTGACCTAAATGCCAGAGAAAACTTTTTAGAAACTGCAGAAAGAAGAAATTCAGTTTTAAGATTGGCAAGATTGATCAACTACAATGCCAAAAGAAACACACCTGCCACAGGACTACTAAAATTTGATTCGGTTGCTACAACTGAAAATGTTACAGACTCTTCAGGAACCAATCTTGCAAATGTCACAGTAGTCTGGAATGATGGTACCAATGCCAATTACAGAGAACAGTTTATTAATATTTTAAACGCCGCAAATGTTTCAGGACAAGTATTTGGCAAACCCTTAGAATCAGATACTATAGGCGGAATAAAAACAGAGATTTACAACAGCAGTTCTAACAATACCGATTTGCCTATTTTTACGTTTAGAAGAGCAGTTAGTGGTGTAGACAGAACTTTTGAAATTGTGCCAGCCACAATACAAGATTCCGAAAGCATTTATGAAAAAACTCCGTTACCAGGTGGAGGATTTACTTATGTTTATAGAACAGACGGTGCCGGTGATACATCAAACAACACAGGTTTCTTTGCTTTGTTTAAACAAGGCACAATGGCAAATGTAGAATTCAATGTTGCCAATCCTAGCACTAACTTTGTGCAACCAATTAATGTAAACAACATTAACAATTCAGATGTATGGTTATATGAACTAGATGATTTTGGACAAATTGAAAATCTTTGGGACAAAGTTCCAACTACTGTGGGCAACAATGCTATCTATAATTCTTTGGCAACAGACAAAAGAAATATCTATAATGTCGTAACTAAAAACAATGATGCTATTGATTTAGTGTTTGGTGACGGCAACTTTTCTAATATACCTGCTGGAGCATTTAGATCGTACTACAGACAATCGGACAATGCCACTTATACTTTACAACCAGCAGACATGGCAGGAATAACATTTTCATTAGGTTACAACGACAAAAACGGTGCACCACAAACTCTTACAGTGTCAGCATCTTTGAAGCAATCAATTTACAATGCCGCGGCAACAGAATCTTCAGATTCAATCAAAGAAAAAGCACCACAGGTTTATTATTCACAAAACAGAATGATTACAGCAGAAGACTATAATGTTGTGCCATTGTCAGCCTCACAGGAAATAATCAAAGTTAGATCAGTCAACAGAACTGCTTCAGGCATTTCTAGAGCAAAAGAAATTGTTGACCCGACGGGAGCATATTCAAATGTTTCTGTTTTTGCAGAAGACGGTATTCTTTACAGAGAAGAGACCACACCCACATTTACATTTACATTCAACAACAACAATGATATTTTAAGCACCATAAACAATTCGGTTGAAAATACATTAACTGATGCCGCATCAAGACAATTTTACTATTTGAAATACGGCACAAAGGATTTAAGTAGTCTAAGTGCTTCATGGGTATCAACTACCACCGGCACAAACACCAACACTGGATATTTTAATGCTGGGGGACCATTAGCAGTTGGAGACTTTTCAACTTCAAATTTAAAATATGCTAAAGTTGGCGCACTTGTTAAATTAACGTCACCTGACAGTAGAGAATTTTTAAACGGCAAACTTGTTACAGCAGGCACAGACAATGCTCAAGATAGAGCCTGGGTAAAAATTTCAGCAGTTGTAGGAGATGGTTCAAACAATGGAGAAGGCAATTTAGAAAGTGGAGTTGGTCCTATTACACTTAATGATATTATACCAGAAAATGCAGTGTTAAGTTCTGTGTTTCCAGTTTTTACAACAACATTTACCACAGCGTTAAAAGATGACATAATTGAAAGAATCAATGCTTTTGAAGAATTTGGTTTGAGATTTAATGAAGAAACAGGCGCATGGTCAGTGATTACCTCAGCAAACCTAAGTTCTTCTTCAGTATTTTCTTTGACTAATGCTGGCGACACAACTGCAACTAACTTGGATCAAAGTTGGTTTTTTAAATTTACAAACGATGGTAACACTTACACTGTAACGTATAGGTCATTAGCATACTTTTTCGAGTCAGAAGGACAAAACAAATTTCATTATGATAAGACAGAAAAAGTTTATGATTATGCAACCGGCCGATCAGTCAAAGATAGTATTAAAGTGCTAAAAAACAACACTATTCCTAGCACAGGACTAGGAATTGGATATCCGATAAACTGGCAAATTGTAGACACAGTTGAAGAGGCAGATGGATACCAAGACAATAGAAAAGTTCAAGTTGGATTTTTTGATAACGACGACGATGGTGTAGTTGACAATCCAGAAATATTTGACATTATAGTTGACCCAGAAACAACACCATCAACTAAATTTGTGTTTTTTGAAAAATACACTAGTTACAATAACATTGAAAGATTTAAACCATACGCTAGTACAAATTTTGTTGTAACGCAAAACGAGTCTGACATCACACTTCCTGGTTCCTATACCAATGGCCAGTTGTTTTACTTTTACGACAGTGCTGAAAATGTAATTAAAAAATATGATTCAAGCACAATTACTTTGACTACCACAACAGACTATCAAGCAAGAAGAGGAAGATCTAACATCAATTTCCAGTATAAACACCACGCTGGACAAGATACAAGAATTGATCCAAGTGTTAGTAACATAATTGATATCTACATGCTTGAAAGAAGTTATGATTCAAGATTTAGAGTATGGTTAAAAGATGGTGGCACCAAACCCACAGCATCCACATCTGATCAGTTAAGAATATCTTATTCAGGATTTCTAAATCCACTAAAAGGTTTATCAGATCAAATAGTCTATCACCCTGTAAAATACAAAATATTATTTGGCTCAAAAGCAGATAGTGAATTTCAAGCAACATTTAAAGTTGTAAAAAATACAGCCACAAATGTAACAAATGCTGTTATTCAAACAAGAGTTATACAGGCAATTAATGAATTTTTTGCTTTGGACAATTTTGATTTTGGAGATACATTTTACTTTACAGAATTAGCGGCATATGTTCATCAACAATTAGCACCTGATTTGCTTTCTGTTGTGATTGTGCCAAACCAATCCGGACAAAGTTTTGGATCGTTATTCCAAGTGTCTGGAGCAGACGATGAAATTTTTATCAGTGGGGCCACCGTTGATGATGTTTCTATAATTGATGCAATTAGCGCCAATCAATTGGCCGCTTCTGGCACAGTTGTAACATCAACCACAGACACAACATCAAGTACAAGATCATCATCAGCAGTATCTTCGGTGACCTCAAGTAGTGCAGGAAGTGGAAGTTCGTCATCCAGTTCAGGCAGTAGTGGGTCAGGATACTAAAGATGGCAGACAATCCAATTAATTCACAGGCAAATGCTGTTACATACAAAGACAAAAATGGTTTTGTAATTCGTAGATCTATTGCACATTTACCGAGTTTTTATAGAACAGACAGTAACGAAAGGTTTTTATCAAGCACAGTTGATCAACTTATACAACCAGGATCATTAGAAAGACTAGATGGTTTTATTGGTCATGAGTATGCTTACACAAGAAATACAGAAAAAGACAAATATCTTCCAGCCACAAGCACAGACAGAAAAAATTATCAACTTGAACCTACGGTAACTTATACCGACAGAGACACTTCAAGTGTCAATCCTGAAGATCAAGTCAAGTTCACAGGTACATATGACGACTACATTAATCAAATAAAATATTTTGGCGGGTTGGTAGACAACCATGACAGACTAAACAAAGAAAAAGTTTATGCTTGGAATCCTGCAATTGATTTTGACAAATTAATCAATTACAGAGAATATTATTGGTTACCAGAAGGACCAAATCCAATTACAATAAGTGCTGTTGGCACAGGTGCTGTCACAGAAATAGATGTGGTAAACAATGCGGCGGGTGCTTACAATTTTAGCACAAGAGCCGGTGTAGATAATCCACCATTGATTCTTTATAGAGGAAACACTTACAAATTTATTGTTAATGCTCCTGGACATCCTTTTTATATAATGACAGAACCTTTTAAAACAGGAATTGCAGTTGATGGTTCAACTTCTGTTTTATACACATCAGGTGTGACCAATGAAGGTACAGATAGTGGCGTAGTTGAATTTGTAGTACCAACAGATGCTCCTAATGTGCTTTACTATCAATGCGGAAATCATTCTGCTATGCATGGAGTAATCAATGTACAGACAGTTGACAGTTCAACAAAAATAGATGTTGCTAATGATATTATTGGTGCAAAAAATTACACAACATCATCAGGTGTAGTGTTGTCCAACGGAATGAAAATAAAGTTTGGATCCAATGTAACTGATTCTTCAACTTATTCAGCCAAAGAATTTTACGTTGAAGGAGTTGGTGATGCAATTACCCTGACAAGTTCGGCCAATTTAATAACTCCAGAAAGTTATTCCACAGAAACCTCGGAAACATATGACGATGTAGCATACGACGAACGTCCATATGCAATTGCTCGTTATCGACCCGAAACAAAAGATTACATTACAATCAAAAGAGATTCACTAGACCAAAATGCTTGGTCCAGGTACAATAGATGGTTTCATAAATCTGTTATAGAAGCCACTGCTACCGCTAACAATTATACTCCAAATTTATTAGAAGAAGACAGAGCAAAAAGACCTATTATAGAATTTGATTCTGGTCTTGCACTATATGACCATGGTTTACAAGCAAAAACATCTGTGGCTCTGATAGACACAGTGACCACAGACGCATTTTCAAACATTGTAAATCAAACTGGTTATATCATAGATGGTATTGCGTTACAAAACGGTATGCGTGTTTTGTTTACAGCAGATACAGATTCTTTAGTAAAAAATAAAATTTTTACTGTAAATTTTGTTGATGTTGGTGACAGCACAGCGGCTAAGGTAATTGCACTTACTCCCACAAGTGACACAGATCCATTAGATGGTGAAAATGTTTTTGTTGAATTAGGTACTATAAATCAAGGTAAAACTTTTTATTATGAAGAGGATTCAAAAACTTGGAAAACAGGACAAACAAAAACAGCAGTAAATCAACAACCACTATTTGACATGTTTGATAACTCACATAATAGTTTTTCAAACACCACTGTTTATCCAAACAGTTCGTTTACAGGCGCAAAAGTTTTTGCTTTTCAAACTTCTGATACAGCAGTAACAGACACAGTGTTGGGCATTAAAGTAAAATATCAAACCTTAAACAATGTAGGTGATATAGTATTTGCAAGTGATCTCTCCTCTGGCACTTTTACATACAAAAGTGATGATGAATTTGTTAGCAAACAGTATGCTTCTGGCCACTTGCATTACACAACAAGTAGGACTACACATAATTCTGTAAGTTCTTGGATAGAAAGAACAGCAGAAAGTAAACAGAGAGTAATTAGAACTTTTATTGTTACAGCAGACGAAAAAAAATTATTTCCAATTGACAGTTACAAAAATTCTGCAAGTTTAACAGATTTAGAAGTAAGTGTGGATGTCAATCACGTAAGACAGGATCTTACTACCGATTACACATTACAAAATGGAACAACTAACAAATATGTAAGTTTTGTTGATGAACTTAAAGTTGGCGATCTAGTAAAAATTCAAACTTATTCATCCGCGGTTAAAGTGGATGGCATAGGTTTATACGAAGTTCCAGAAAATTTATCAATCAATTCTTTAAATGCACAAGAAGACGAGTTTACATTTGGTGAAGTGGTTAACCATGTGCATGATATACACGAAAAAAATACTAACATCACTGGCACTATTCCTGGAAGTTCTAATTTAAGAGATTTACCAGATGTAAGAACAAAAGGTGGAACAATTTTACAACACTCAGCACCTTTGCCGGCTGGTATTTTTAATTTAATAGATCAAAATGCCAACGCTATAAGAGGTTTGGATTATGCAAATTTAGAATATCAAAAATTTAAAGAAAACTTTTTATCCATCAACACAGGAAAAAGTTTCGAAGGAAATGTTGCAGATTATGTAGATGAACTAATTGAAAAATTAACTGAAAACAAAACTTCCAGTTTTGCATTTTTCTATGAAGACATGATAGGCTATGGGGCAAATGTGTCTACCAGAACATACACAGTACAAGATTCTTCTGAAATAGAATATGCTATCGATTCGAAGCATTCTATGAATACTGTCAGCAATAGAGCCGTTTACATTTATCTAAATGATAGCCAATTGTTAGTTGGTACAGATTATACTTTTAGTACAACTGATGATAGCATAACCATTAAAACAGCACTTAATGAAGGAGATATCATTAAGATAAAAGATTATGGCGACACAACCGGAAGTTTTATTCCTCCAACTCCAACAAAACTAGGAATGTATCCAAAATACAAACCTGAATCTGTAACAGATAACACCTATAGAACTAGCAAAACAGTAATAGTTGGACATGATGGATCAAGAACTATCGCTTACGGTGATTATAGAGATGATTTATTATTGGAATTAGAAAAAAGAATTTACAATAATTGTAAAACAACTTATGATCCAAGTTTATTAAAAACATCAGATGTAATTCCGTCAGGCTTCAAAAGTACAGACTATACAATAACTGAGGTTGATTCTGTTTTATCTTTAGATTTTTATGCTTGGGCAGGAAAAAACGGGGTTGACTGGCAAAACAATACAACCTACAAAGCGGATGATGCCTTTACTTGGAATTACAATCTCACCCGTGATGCAATTAATGGAAACCTTTTGCCTGGATATTGGAGAGGAATATTTAAACTTTTTTACGACACAGACAAACCTCATACCAATCCATGGGAAATGTTAGGATATTCTGAAAAACCAAATAGTTGGGAAGATAATTATGGTCCAGCACCTTACACAGCAGGAAATACTGTGTTGTGGGATGACCTAGCGGCAGGTTATGACAGAATAACTAATTCAACAAATACTAGATATATCAGAACTGGTTTAAAAAATTATATTCCGGTCGACGATAACGGAAATTTAAAATCTCCAGTTGCAATTGGATTAGTTACAGGCAACACAACTAGAACAATGAATAGAGTTTGGAGTTTTGGAGATCAATCTCCATCTGAAACTGCATGGAGAAGATCTTCATCTTATCCTTTTTCAGCCATGAAAATGTTAGCGTTAACCAAACCTGCTAAGTTTTTTGGTTTATTTTTTGATAATTCAAGACTAACAAAAAATGTTTCAAACAATTTAATTGACACAGATACTGAAGTTAGACAAAAATTATCAACAGCAAAATATCATTTAGAAACCGTAACACATGAAAAAACTGGCATAGTCACAAGATATTTGACAGCAGGTTATCAGCCATGGGTAGTAAACTATCTTATAAAAGATAACTTAGATCCGGCAATTTTTTATTATGACAAAGTTAAAAATTTAAATGTGCAGTTAGCATACAAACTTGGTGGATTTAGTGATAAAGCAAACATTAAAGTTCTCACAGATTCCACAAGTCCAGCCTCATCAGCAGGTTCGCAATTTATTCCAGAAGAGAATTATAAAATTTTATTTAGAACGTCAAATCCTGTTAATAGTTTTGATTTTTCAGGAGTATTGATAGAATTAAACACAAATGTGACAGCAGATGGTTCAACTTTAGAAGGTGGTTACAAAGTGATTGGTTATAATTCGTTAAGACCATATTTTAAAGTTTTAACACCAATGATAAATGGAAACGCAACCAAAATCAGCGTTGGTAATGCATCCGCTTTGGTTTACAATAATTGGACCGATGCTGTTAAAACGGTCACATATGGCACAGTGTTTAGTTCAGTGCAACAGGTTGTTGATTTTGTTGTTGGATATGGCAAATATTTAGAATCACAAGGATTCAGTTTTGATAATTTTTCAAAAGAAATAAAGGAACCATTAAATTGGGAAACAAGTGCAAAGGAATTTTTATATTGGACAACACAAGGTTGGGCGTCTGGATCTGCTATAACTTTGTCAGCGGGTGCAAACGGTTTTAGCCTTGAAACCAATAATAGTATAATAAACAGATTAGCCAATGTTCGTGGGGACTACACAGTGCTTGATGCAGGAGGTAGGACAATTGCAAGAAAAAATATTTCAACAAAAAGGATCGGCACAACTTTTAACATATCAACAAAAAACACGGAAGTAGGCATATTCAATGCTACAATGAATTCTGTTCAAAAAGAACACCTTTTATTGTTTGATAACAAAACTGTGTTTAATGATGTAATATTTGAAATAGCGACAGGATTTAGACAACAAAGATTAAAATTAGTTGGTTGGAAAACAGGCAACTGGAATGGTGATTATTATTCACCAGGTTTTGTTTTTGACGAAGCCAAAGTATCTTTATGGTCCGCAAACACAAATTATGAAATTGGCGACACAGTTGAATATGATGCCAAATTTTTTGTGGCCAAAAAAAATCATAATAGTGGCGCTTCATTTGACTTTGCACAATGGCAGAAAAAAGACAGTAAGCCAAGACCAACATTAATTCCAAATTTTGATTACAAAATAAGTCAGTTTAATGATTTTTATAATTTAGAAACAAATAATTTTGATGAATCGCAACAAGGTCTAGCACAACATCTAATAGGCTATCAAAGCAGATCATATCTAGAAAACTTATTTGTAAATGATATATCTCAATATAAATTTTATCAAGGATTTATAAGAGACAAAGGCACAAGCACTGCAATAGATAGACTTTTGAAAGCACAATTTAATGATGAAAGTTTAACAATTGATAGTTTTCCTGAATGGGCAGTGAGAGTAGGCGAATTTGGAAATTGTGATGGTTTAAAATCCTTACAGATTAAAATGCCTGACGATACATTTAAAAATAACATTCAATCAATTGAGTTACTGGACAGCGGAGATACCCAAAACTATAATAGATCTGTGGCAGTAAATTCAGCCGACTTATATTCAAAACCACTAGAGTACACAGCGGCCACAACATTTGGTAGATATGATTATTCCAAAGAAGGTTTTGACAGAGAAACTCCTGTAAAAATATTACATGCTGGATGGCCAAGGTTACAAGATGTACAACACACTGCTTTTAATGTGGCACAACTTGAAAACTTAGACATGAACAACATCAGTAATAATGATCTTGTTTGGATTGCTAAAAAAGCCAATAACGATTGGGACGTTCAAAGGATAACATCTGCGGACAATACTGTAAAAAGTCTCACAGGTTTCAACAATGATACACAACTTCTAATTGATACAAATTTAAGTCATAATTTTTCAAAAGGTGACTACGTAGGAATAAGAAATTCTCAATTTGCAGACTTTAATGGAGTCTATGAAATACAAGAGGTACCGTCTAGTAAGCAATTATTGGTCAATTTCTTAAATGCAAGTAGATTAGGTTCTGGTATTAGTGTATTGGAAGACGAATCAACCTTTAACACCTATGGTGATGTATATAAATTTGTTTCAGTAAGATTAGCATCCATGGATAATGTAAATGATCTTTTAAATTATAATGATTACAGATTCAAAGACTCAATAAATGAGACTAATGGAGATAGAGTTTTTGTTGATAATGTTGGTTCAAATTGGAAAATTTACGAAAAAGACGATCCTTATACAACAACACTTTTAAACTCACCAGATAGTAACAATGATCAAGATTTTGGCTACAGAATAGTTGGACGACAAGATGGAAGAACTTTAGTTGTGTCTGCACCGAGTAAAGGACAAGGGACTGTTCATTTCTTTTTTAGAAGAAGTGCAGACGCTGGTACTGCCTTTACAGTGCAAAACAGTTTTACAATGACTGACAATGATGATACTTCTTCCAGACTAGGAGAAAGTCTCTCAATTAGTAGTGATGGTAACTTTGTTGTTGCAGGTGCTCCATACACAAATGCAATAGGTGCAGATGGAAGTACAAGATTTATTGACGCAGGTCTTATTAAAACTTACATATGGGATCCAAGTGTGTTCAACTACACAGAACTAGGCACAATCAAAGGACCAAACGACGGAT
>Ga0181563_10006459_pt1 | contig 10497 bp, 6 predicted proteins | sample 011ome_25_FD_133759 | JGI IMG/M metagenome (GOLD analysis project Ga0181563, IMG submission 133759) | Coastal salt marsh microbial communities from the Groves Creek Marsh, Skidaway Island, Georgia - 011512CT metaG (megahit assembly) | ecosystem: Environmental > Aquatic > Marine > Intertidal zone... | reverse complement strand
GTTTGCCTTGGTTGACTGTAACGCGCTGCTTGCCTTCTTCCCCGGTACCGCACTCCTCAATCAGCATCGGGCAAGCATTCACCCACCGGTGTACAACAAGACCAGTGTGCTTGCAGTTGACCTTGACGGCGGTAGTGGTACTCGACACAGTAGCCTGCCGTCCCACGTCGAATCACGCTACACCGTTGGCATGGTGTACCAAAAGCCGTCACCCCTCATCCTGCGTGTTGCTCACCCAATCGCTCGTTATGATGATGCGCAGAACTCCAAGCAAAACTACACGGCGTACATCATCTATGGCCCCGGTCAAGCCTTCCCCTTCACCGAAACCACTGATGAAGATGCGGCAGTTGAGCCACACCCCGGCTATGTCGTGACAACCGGAAACTCATGGAGCAAGGTGCCGTTCGACAAGTACCTACCAAACACCCTGACCAACGACAGGAACGACTACGGCCCACCAACCGGGACGTACCAAATTGAGCGGCACCGTCACCACTGGTTCACGAAAATGAATTGGTCACCCGCTGAAGGTATTCCATACGTAGGAGCAGTGTCCAGTGGAAAGAGCCTGTGGCAGCGTCCTGAGCACGGGTACCACTTTGGTGAGCACTTCAACACGCAAAACTCCGTCAGCAGCAACAACATTGCCGACTATGCCAAAGCCCACCCATACAAGCACGCACCGTCCCTCGGCTACGGTGCAGCCAGTCAAGCCGACTACACCTTCCACATGGACGGTGGGTATCACCCCGGTGGCTCATGGCTTGATAACCAAATGTCGTTTAACGCACCGCTTGAACCGAGTGATTACCGTGTGGCTAAGGAGTCTTGGAACCAAGTCAACCCCACTGCTTTCCGCGTGTCCGGTGTACTTGCTAAGCAAATGCTTGCGGGTTTGTCGGCTGAAGAGGGTGACGACTTCGACCGTGACTTCATCATTGTTGATGCAACGCGGTGTCAGAACGGTGAAGAACTCGCTGCCGTCCTTGGGCAAGCCGTCAATGAAAACCCCGGTCGTGGGGCACTGAAGGCCATGGGTGGTACCCATTTGCCTTCAATGGGTAATGCCATGCGCCAAGACCGGTATGGTTGGATTGAACTTACGTTCACGGATTACGACATTGACGGCTCGACTTCAAGGACGTATGTTGAAGCGTCCGGTACGAATCAAGCGACACTTGAGCAGTTGCCTGCAAGCGGGTGGATTCGCACTGACAAAAGCGGTCGAACACTCCACTCGATTGAACTACCCGCTTTTGCACCGTATCATAGTCGAGAGGTGTACAACAACGGTGGTACATGGACTGCACGTTTTTACCTTGCACCAAATCGAATTGAGGGTCACCCAAAGTTGGAAGACGCACAAACGCATTCTGACAGTACACACCCATCAGAAGGTGACGTTGATGGCAACGCTACGAAAGTGTACGTGTGGAGCAAAGCGGGTGTGCATCGCTACAACAACGAAGACGACAGTGCGCGTACCCACATGACCCAAGTACACTTCTCAGGTGTTGTGGACGCCATTGACCGTACGCGACCGGTCGGTGTTGTTGGGTGGTCGGGTGAGCGGTACTCCTACCTGAACTCACTGAAGGTAGGCACGGAGGGCTATGCAGCAGGCTTGGGGGCATATCATCCCAAACTGGGCTTCTCACCGTATGGGGCCGCGTCCACCGTGATGAACGGTTATGGACAGTTCCCCCACGTGTACGCGCTTGAAAACACGCCTGAATCACTTGCAGGTGCAAACTACCAAGGTAACGGTGCTATCAATTACATTGGTGGAACAGGTACGGGCTTCCACATCAACAGTACTTCGTACACCTACACTATGCGTAACGCTGACACCAGTGGTGCATTTGTTCAACAAGGTGAACCAGTCAACACACAGACGTTGACTGACTTTACTATCCCTGATGCACTGCATCACCCACAGGGTGTGTTTGGCAAAGGCTTCCTTGTGATGTCGTACGAAAGCGAACTGGCACTTGTGGCAAAGCGGGACCGTGACGGAATTACTGCTCTTGGTGATTGGTTGAGCGTTTCGTCCAAGACCCGTGCGGGGGTTGCCGCTGCTACCGCCATCACCTTTGCAGGTACGGTTCAATGGGACGAGCGCATTCACGGTGCTGAGCGGTACTACGCACCTGCTACCGCCGGACCCAACGTGGAGGCCCTGATTGCTTCAGGTACGGCAACACCGACTGATGACCTTATCACGTCTGAGTACACGTTACACAGTGCAATCACGGACGACAACAATCTATTCAACGCTACCCCGGCGGCAGCAAAAATTGGTGACCTGTTCTTTGACTACGACGAAAGCCCCGGCTCCGGCATTCTCAGTAGCGTGACCGAGGTTGAGCGCAACCTGTTGCTTGGCCTCAAGACGGCTGCTGCGAGCAGCGATTTTGATGACAAGCACGACGACCTGACCTACTGGCTTCCAAGCGTCAACGGGTACAAGTCCTTGGGTAACACACCGGTACGCAACTTCAGCGTTGAGCACGTGGTGTGGAAGCGTATGGACGGTGGCAACCTTTCGCTGCCTGCACTCAACGCACGTGGGCTTGGTTCGGTGCCCTTTGTCACGCGAGTCAACAGTGGCACTGCATACCTGACTGGTGAGAAACTGTACGGTAACGTGCGCTTTACGTTTGAAACCACGAACAGTAGCATGTTCCCCATCATTCAGGCTCAAGAGTTGGCACACCCGCAGATTGCGGCTCGCCATCCTGAAGAACTGCGCAACGTGCTCATCATTCCCAACGAAGAGATACAGTTTGCCGCTATCGAAGTTGAGGACGACACTGGGCAGGTACACACCGTTGAGGGTGGCTCACCCTTCGGGACCATCATTCGTGGCTTCCGCAAGGTGTCCAACCGTGCGTCTGAGGGGCTTTCACCTGCCGTTGCAGGCAGCGGCGTGGAGCCGAACCTCAAGGTGCGCTTGCCTGACCCCAACACCATTCCGGGTAACATCATCGTTCGCAGTGGATTTGACCGCCTTCAAGCGTATCAGACTGAAACAATGGGCAGCGGTGGGATGCTGCGGCCCGACCTTGGTACTGACCTGAAGCACCTATGGACCACCGAAACCAGTGCGCCACGCACCTACCCCACCGGTCCCGACCATCAGTGGGAGCACATCTCTCAGGGTGCAGGTGAGGGTGGGTTCCCTGACCCAACGTTTGCCGGATGGGAAGAGGCCACGGGCAACGCACCACTGGAAACATCGTATGAGTTGCATGACCGCACCCTCTTCTTCCACGTGACCAAGTGCGGTAACACGCACACGCACAAGCACCCAACACATTACGACCATACCAACGGTGTGCAAAACAGTGACCTCACGGGTGTGTCCTACTCAGGTACTACGCTCACGGTCAGCGCCACCGTTGACGCTGCCCTTTTCTCCACTGCGTTTGGTGACGAGGAGGCTGCTGACAATCGCCGCTTCTTGCGACTGTACAACCCCACGACCGACCGAGGTGGTGTAGCCTCCTTTACGGGCATCAGCGGTGCTACATTCACAGGGTGCGTTGGAGATGCAGACTTTGACGAGTTGGTGAAAACAAGCATCACTTCACTCAAGGTCGTACCGTCGTACTACATTCCCGCAGGTAGCACCCGCTTCTTTGCATCCCGCCGTCTGCGCGACCACTCAGAAATCAGCGGTAACAGTCCTGACGCCATGCACACGATGTACTACCAAGGCGTTTCCGCTGCAACGAACGCGCACGCTATCTTGAGCAAACCGAAACTGACTCCGATGGCGGTGCCTCGTATGGGTCACCACTTCGTTACCCCAACCATGGGTATGCTGCCGGGGCACTGGGCGCACCCTGCGTACCAAGGACTGTACAACAAACATCGAGCCATTCGTGCATCGTCGCACAAGTTTGCTGAGCAAACGCTCTTGGAAGAAGTAGGACTCACGACCCTGCGAGCAGACATTGCATCCTCGGTGACAGACCAGTTCAACAACTACGACCCGCAGTTGGTCTTTGGTTCACTGTCTGCTACACCATCGGGACCAAGCGACATTCACGGCGGTGCATTCACGTTGATGTTTGAGTCCAAGGTAAGGGCTGACGGCTACGGTGTACTGGCATCAGAAGGGCAAGCCGGGGTCATCAACAGTAAGGGTGGACATAGCATCGTCTTGGAGGCGGCTGCTACCTACACCTTGTCCAACCACTTCCCTGACCCTGCTGAGGTTGGCTCGTATCAAATTGTCATTCAACCCAACATGCACAAGTCACAACTCATTGGCTTCCATCAGAACAACTCAGACGGTATTGGACTACCTGATGGTACCGTGGCTGAGTTGACCAACCAACAGGTTGCGTTGGTTGTTGGCATCAAGGAGGCCGACAGTACCCGTGGTGCTCGGGTGCTTGTGTTGGCTGAAGCCACTGCCGCAGACGTACGCGGTTGCGAGGTGTTCATCAACGAAGTCATGCTTGACCATGACCCGGACCATGGCAGTCAATTCACAAACATTCCACCAATGTTGTTGTACAACCCGTTGGGTGTGCAATCCACCGAAACACCTGCGTTTGTCCGCCACACCTTGCCGTACCATCCCGGTATGTTTGTTGACGCTACGCCGGGGCTTACCACCAACATTCCGTGGTGGAGCATCGTGCATCGCTACGAGCCAAACAATTCCAAATCAGTTGGTTTCCGACATCTCAACCACCATCGGTTTGACAACTACTACGAGTTCATTCGTGCAGGCGCAGGTAGCGTCGGCGTCCAACTGACGCTTGCGGGTTACCCAAGTCAGTACCCTGAAGTGTATTCCAAGGTGTTTGACCTTACCAGTCTCAACCCTGTGGCCACCGCCGTTTCTGCCACATCATCAGCAATTACGGTCACCGATGCTCGTAACTGGCCGCAACGAGCATACTATGACCGATTGGTTGAGTACGTGGATGCAAACGGTATTCGGCGCACCAACAAGGTGTCAAACACCACCGCCACTTCAATTGGTCTTGATAGCGCACCGAGCGCATTCCATAGTAACATCACCAACGGCACCAAGGTTCGCCTCACCCGAGCATACGGTACGTTCCACGCAGGCTCAGTGTTCCTTGACTCCAAGTCAAGCATGATTACTCGCGTGTTACCGCAGGTGTTGCAAGGTAGTCGGGACACCAACAGTCTGCACGTCCCTGATGCATTCCTGTGCATGTGGCATCCAAACCTTGGGCGACCGTACACGTTTTACTCCGATTCAACACGTACTTTCCTCAATCCTGCAAACGACCGCGCAGTGGACAACAAACCGTACAACTCAATGCCTGAGCACTTTGAAACGTTTCACTACCACGACGCTCCGTACTTTGCGAGCATTGGGCCATTTGGTCTTGGAATAAAAACGCCTAACCCAGTGCTACCTGTAAGATGGGATGATGGAACTGCACGTACTGTACAATCCATCAACACAGGTACAAAGACGATTACGACAAACCCCGACCCCTTGTCATCAACAACGTTGTCTTCAGGTGACGTAATTGCAATTGGTGGCCGTCTTTACACAGTGAGTAGTGATTCACAATTCACTGGAAATATCGTTGTCAATCAAGCCATTGATGCTGAAATCCCCACTGATACTGCGATTTACTCGGGTGGTGTTGGAGATGTGGTCGCTGCGGGTAGCCTTGATTCTTACTTCACAGTTCAGGGTTCAGTTGGTACTGACACCACCCAAGTCACGCTCAACAACTACTGGCCGTGCGGTAGTCGCGGTGGACCATTGGTCAGCCGTCTTGATGGCTACGGATTTGCTGCAAGTTCGTGGACGTATTCTCAAGCCTACGGGTACGACAAGTGGGTATGGGTTGACCAAGACGATGACGGGTCGTATGCGGTGAGTAGTGGTATTACCAACACAGATTACAAGACCCTATCAAACCCAACAAGGTCGTTGCCTTTCGGTTATCGCTTCGGTCTGCGTCAACCGTACAACAGACCACAGTGGTCAAGATACGGCATGGGGTACTACCGTGATGGAACACTCGCCGGTTGGATTCCTGAATACGCCCCATACGTACAGGCTGACTCACAGACGTGGCCAAAGACAGACTTCAGCAGTTCGGCTACATATCCTGCAACTTACGTTGGTGTCATGGAACGTCAGACCAATTTCAGCGGTATGCTCGGAGTGGACATGGCTGAGCGACAAGTGCGGTACAGTGACGGGATGCGTATGACGCGCTCGTTTGGCGCTCCTGTGCGTACGTTGCGCAACGAATCCACAGTCATTCGTGACTGGTGGGGTGACGACAACGGAAAGGACTTGGAACGCATTGATGAAGCCGTGATGTATTACATGGTGGATTGGTGGGGGAACACCCGTGGCGAGGACGTACGACGCTTCCCTGTGCGCTCATTCGGTATCAGACCCGCGTGGGATGCGGGTGATGCGTATGACCCCGGACGCAATACTGATGCTACCCCATACGAACGATTGTACAACAGTGGTAGTCCACTTGTCAACCTCAAGGGCATTGTCGGCTCAGGCTCAAGCAACATTTCACTGTCCACCGGTGTGACGATTCCACGCTTTGGTGGACGACAGAACACGTCAAACAACAACAATGCAAACACGTTGGTGGACCTGTTCATGCCCGCTACTGCAATGCGCGTTGGTGACATGGGCAACGGTCGCGGTGTGCGCTACCCCACGCAGTTCAACGAAGACCGGTTGACTGCGTTAGATGAGGCTGATTACACGACTGGTGTGGTCCTGTCGCATCACACGGCTGAGCCTGTGTTTGGTGACGGATTCATTCGCGCTCGCAACGACACGCTTGCACTCGATGAGGTGCCGCGTGGTATCAGTGCTCGGCTTGAGATTGAAGAAGATGGACTGCTCAAACCCGAAGCGGTGGTTAGCAGCCGTGTTGAAACCGTCACTGGCTCGACCAAGCATACCGACGCAGTGTCCCGTTCTGCCCCACGCATTGGGCTTGACACGGAGAACATCGAAGGGGTGGACGACAACCTCATCGCACTCAACACTGAGGCGCACAGTCTGCACGCTGACCGTGGCGTTGGGCAGCGTGTGGTGCTCGTTGGTGGGCTGACCGCAGGCTCGCAAACCATTGGTGACCTCGATTATACGACATTGGACTTTGGTAGTCAGCCTGTTGGTGGCGCGGCTCGCTTCTCTCATACGTCCAACTTCAACCCACTTGGTGGTACATACGTGGCTGAAACACGCAACTTCCTCGCCCCGGTCAGCGACTACGGTTGGGGTGCAGTGAGCGGCAAGGCCGCGAACCCGTATGCTACGAGCACGTTTAGCAGCGCATCGGCACAGACCAATTTTACGGACAAGACCATTTCGTTCCTCTTGCGCCCAGTGCGTTTGCTTGATGACCAACACGTTGAGATGTTCCGCCCCAACAACAACTTGCACAGTGGTAGCCCACAATACGGGTCAAACTACTTCTCCGCAACCGGTGGTGGGAAGTATGGTTTGTTCGCGTACAACATGCCTTCGGGTCGTGCTGCTGATGGAGACTACATCAGGGCAACAAACCCGGACACAAACCCACCGTATGCTCCGGCTTACTACATGAACATCAGCAGTAGTGACAGTAATCCGGCAAGCAAGGGTCCAAACCTTGGTGGTACGCACGACATGAGTACGTCGCTTGACAATGATGTGACGCGCGTTGTGATGAGTGAAAACACGCTGCAACATCACCGCAGCGATGCATCACGTAGGCGCACAAGCGCAGAAAGTGACGACACTGAGCGACGAGCCGACTACTCGGTGAAGCCACGGTTTAGTCAATCTCTCCACCCGAAGGGGCATAAAGGAGATGTGGACTACGGAACATCAGACCACTCAGGTGATGGCACGTGACACCGATGACGGAGGCTTGGCTTTTACTTAAGCGTCAAACAACGCTTGGTGAGTTTCACCCTAATCTCCCAAGCCCGTACGGTCCTGTAACCATGCGTCGTGCGCATCCTACCCAAGCGTGGTTTGACAAAAGGAAAGAGTTTCCTGACTTTGAATCTGAATTGGTTCAACCTTACGAACAAATCTTCACTCACGGGTTAAAGGCACAACCTTTGTCCTTAGAAAGCGCGTTGTGGGAAGAAGACCATAAGGACGAAGAGCCAAACATCAAAAGATTCAATTTTGATTTAACCGACAAAGGCAGTTGGTTTTATCCTGCGGGACCAGTACCATCCTTCGTGAACGACGCATCCGGCAGGGGTTATCCCAATATGAATATAGATGACCGACAATACGTTGGTGTAAGAATGAGTCCCGCTGAAATGAGAGGTCAGTTTCGTAATTTAGGGTATCAAGGAGAAGGGCCTGAAGGGTTTGTTCAACAGGACATATCTCCTGAAAGATTGGTTCGATTGCCTAAAAATTGGACGGGCAAAGGCACGGGTACATGGGGGAGGCTTGGTCAATGACGTGTGATTGCGAACACTGCTTTGGGATGGATTCAGCGTTTGATTTCTTGGAAAAGAAGTTGTGTCCCGAGGGAAAGGCTGCGGCCAAGCGGAAGTTCAAGGTGTACCCGAGCGCGTATGCCAACGGTTGGGCCGTGCAGTATTGCCGTGGTAAGTTCCGCAAGAAGAAAGGGGGCAAGAAGAAATGATTTGGTGGGACATCATCAAAGCAAAGAAGGATGCCCCAAACTACCGTCATGCTTCTGCTGCCCAAATGAAGGTCGGCAAGAACTGCGGTACCTGCAAAGCGTGGGACTCGTCCAAGACCGATGACCCGAAAACAGGGTACTGTGAGTGGTACGACTTCAACTGTCATGCCGACCACATTTGCGATGCGTGGGTGAGGAAGAAGTGAGCGACCGTTGCACCTGCCACGATGTTCTTGTCATCAAGAACCTGAACCGTTGGTTCAAGGAGAAGTGGGTGGACGTAAGCCGCAAGGACAAGGACGGCAAGCACCCGCCCTGTGGACGCTCCAAGGCCAAAACGAGCAGCAAAGGCTACCCCAAGTGCCGTCCGTCCGTCAAGGTCAGCAGCAAGACGCCCAAGACCAGTGGCTCAATGAGCGAAGGTCAGAAGCGTGCAGCAACTAAGCGCAAGCGAGCCAAGAAGCAGGGCGTGGGTGGCAAACCAACCATCGTCAAAGGTGATTTGAAAAACTACGTAGGAGTGCGGTAACTATGGCGAAAGATGAGCCTAAAGGCAAGAAGGGCATGGTCGTTGTCATTGCATTGGGTAAGCCCAAGAAGGAAGAGAAGGTCAAGAAAGGCGACGTGGTTGTGAAGCGTCGAACAATTGGTCCTCAACCGGGTATGGCGGCATGCACCAATCCGAACTGTTTGGCTCAGACCCCCGAAGGCTCAGGTGCGTGTCAGACTTGTGGCTCTCCGCTTGACATACAGAAGGCAAAGAAGCCTGACCCACGCCTCAAGCGCATTGGTGTGAGCGGGTACAACAAGCCCAAGCGCACACCAAATCACCCCAAGAAGAGTCACGTTGTCGTGGCCAAGGAGGGCAACAAGGTCAAGGTCATTCGCTACGGGCAGCAGGGTGTATCAGGCTCGCCCAAGAAGCGTGGTGAATCCAAATCCTACCGCAAGCGCCGCGAGTCGTTCAAGGCTCGTCACGCCAAGAACATCAAGCGCGGCAAGATGAGCGCCGCATACTGGGCAAACCGAAGCAAGTGGTGAGTATGACTCCGTTTGACCTTGCTTGGACATATCTGCTCAAGCAGGGACCGCCCCTCCGCGATTATGCAGGGGAAGACCTCGCCGCTATTCGATGGATTCCCATAAAACGTCAGTCCTCGTACGCTATGCCGCGACCAGTTGTTGACACTGGAGTAGGTTCAACAGGATGGTGGGAAGACAACGTTGTGAGCCGTTATGGTAACACGGTTCTTCCGGGTTATCGTGATGAGAGAATACAGGGACCGATTACAGGTACGTGGGTATCACCCGCTGATGCAACGGCTTTATCTAAGCCTGATTTGACCACAAAATACGACTACCCTCAAACATTGCTCGGAATTACCGAAAGTCCTCATTTTTTCCGTTATAGCAATCAATCAGGTTATCCTGAAGGATTTCAATACGGTGGTTATGACCCTGAACAATTCGTGAGGATTCCGCTTCCTGACATGTTTGGTCAACGAGTAACTACCCCTCGTCAAATGGCCCGGTTTGCGGAGGATGCCTTACAGAATTATGATTCTCAATCAGAAGCAAAACTCGACTGGCTTAAGGACATGGGCTTAGGGGAAGAACTTCGTGCTGATAGGTGGAGGGAAGACAGGGGTAAATCCATGACGCTTGATGATTTGGTGCGTGAGGGTCTTGTTGGGGTACTTCCGCCACTTCCAAGTGTTGACCGCAGCCTACCACCGGGACTTCCACCGAGGCGGGTGGCATGACACTCATTCGTGACACCGTTGTTGGTCGTTACAACACCGACGCAACCGAAGTGATGAATCACGTACGGAAGCCGGTGTTTGTGGAC
>Ga0181563_10006457_pt1 | contig 10498 bp, 10 predicted proteins | sample 011ome_25_FD_133759 | JGI IMG/M metagenome (GOLD analysis project Ga0181563, IMG submission 133759) | Coastal salt marsh microbial communities from the Groves Creek Marsh, Skidaway Island, Georgia - 011512CT metaG (megahit assembly) | ecosystem: Environmental > Aquatic > Marine > Intertidal... | reverse complement strand
GATTTGGCGGCGATATTTCCAGCTTTGTGCCGGATAATGTGGCCAGATTACTGGCCACAAAAATAGATCTGCAATAATCATTTATAAGTGATGCAGGGCGGCGGCTGGCACCGCCACGCCGCATGCAGCACGGGTTTAATCTACCAGGAGAACGGGTTCCACCAGCTTGATTCCGCGCCGTCTGTTGCCTCCTCACTTGTGGCCTCAGTTTCGGTTTCAGAGCCGCCCATTTTTGCCCAGTCAGGCGCATATGCATTATAGGTTGAACAGCCGCCAAGCGCCAAAAATGACGCGACAATCGCGGCTTTGATCACTGTGTTTTTCATCTCGGAAACCTCGTAAAGAAAACTATGATTAGAATACGTGTAAAGATGTGCAACCTTCAGCCCGAGCATGCTAGGCAGGATTGCCGGGGGTGACAATCTGCTCGGCAGAACGGCGTGATGTGACATCAGCTGCCTGTCAGTTGGCTGGCATTGTCTGGCAAATGCTGGCACAGACATGCAGACCAGCACGCCTCAGCCGGCTGATAACCCGCCAAAAGAGCCCGGGAAAAACCGCCAGAAACTTTTCGGTGCGAGATCAGGTTTTTGGGGTTTACAGCCAATTATGTCATCTCTATACAAAGGGCACTTGGCGTGAGGGCACCTAGAGTGGTTTTTTTGCCGGGTCATAACCGTTTGATGCGGTGTTATTGCGGGCGCGTAGCTCAGTTGGTAGAGCAAGTGACTTTTAATCACTGGGTCACAGGTTCGAATCCTGTCGCGCTCACCATAACCCCGGCATCTGCCCCGGCGTTTCCCCGGGCATCATAACGGCAGGAATACGACGCCCCCGGCCGCAACATGCGACCGGGGGCTTTGTGTAGGGTGGGCTTTAAGGGAGAAAAAGCGCTATACCGTTACACAAACTCCTTGTTTATCGAGCGCCACCACAATGCCGGTGACATCGCGGTAGCAGGCAAATTCTTCATGGCTTTGCATATTTTCGGTTATTTTCTGGCGCAGATGATGCGGCGAGGTGGCCGAAAACACACAGCGGCGGGTTTGTGAGACAACAGCTGGCTGGCTGAAAAAACTGACAATGACCTGAAGTTTCACGATGACTCGCCTCTCATAACTGTTGGTCTCAACATTTTTCCCCGATCCCAAACGCCCGGTTACCAATTGCACGGTCTGCGCGTCTGGTATGATTCTAATTTAACTATAACTGTATTAATTTTTTATTTGCACAAATTCACAATTACATGATCTATGCCGTTTTTTTGCGCTTTTTGCAGATATGGCGCATCAAAAAGCGTGTTTGTGCGACGCTGTTACCATTTGAATTTTCTGGTGCGACCCGTGCCGACGAGGCTGGCGAAACAAAATCCGGCAGCATTTGATCCTAAAACGTCAGACTTGCTGCGGCGATGCACAGGACGGTATCGGGGTTTTTTGCACAGGATGCTGGATATGCGATGCGATCCAACAGACGCTGGGCACATGATTTTATACACAGGAAGCTTCGGCACGCGATGCGATGCACCGGATACAGAGGGCGCAGGGTGATAGGTATAGGATGCATGGTACGGGTTGCGTGACATAAAATGGCAAGCGGGTGGCCGGAATCAATACACTATTTTTTTGTCGCATAATGTATATTATGCGTATATTGTGATCAGAGTTATTGATATATAACAATTGTTTACTGCACTATCTTCACAGCCAGATTTTTACAGCTCAAATTGCAGCCCATCGACGCCCGGCTCGGTATTTTCCGGGCATAATTTTGCTAGCGCTGTGTAATCCGCGTCGAGACCAAGATGCGTTAACACCGCGCGCCCCGGCTTCACCCGCTCGATCCAGTCAAAGGTTTGCGCAAAATGGCTATGCGATGAATGCGGTTCGGCGCGCAACGCTTCGACAATCCACAAATCAACGCCGGTCAATTTGTCAAATACCGCGTCACTCATGCTGATCACATCGGTCGAATAGGCAAATTTGTCATCAAACAAAAAACCGAGCGATGTGGTATTGCCATGGTCTTGATGCAAAATATCGATTTTGCAGCCGCCAATGTCTATCTGGGTACCGGCATCAATCGGGTGCAGCGCCATCGGCGGCACAAAATAGGCGGGTGATTCCGGGTTTTTGGTGAATAAATACGGAAACCGGGCGACAATATCCTTGCCATGATACGGCGTTGCATAGATGTCTATATCTTTGCGTTCAGGCCAGAAAAACGCGCGTAAATCATCGAGCCCGGCAACATGATCAGCATGGGTATGGGTGATCAGAACCGCATCAATTTTTTTCAGCTGATGTGGCAAAAGCTGGTTGCGTATATCCGGCCCGGAATCGACCAGAATGGTGGTGCCATTGACCTCGACAAGAACAGCGCATCTTTGACGCCGGTTGCGGCTATCATTCGGGTCGCATGCGCCCCAGCCGGCATGACCAAGCGCCGGAACACCAACCGAAGTGCCGCAACCAAGCATGGTGACTTTCATGAGAGCACCATTTTGGAAAACAGATTTTGCGTATTTCTGCGGGTAATATCGGCCATTTCCGCAACCGGCAGACCGCGAATTTCGGCCAGTTTTTCCAATGTATATGCGGTGAAGGCGGGCTCGTTGGATTTGCCGCGATGCGGCGTCGGTGCCAGATAGGGCGAATCCGTTTCCACCAGAATGCGATCCAGTGGCACATCGGCCGCAATGGCTTGCAAATCGGTCGATTTTTTAAAGGTCAGAATGCCCGAAAAACTGATATAAAACCCGACCGCCAACGCGCGTTCGGCAAGTGCCGCGCCAGAACTGAAACAATGCATGACGCCGGTAAAAGCGCCACGCTGCATTTCATCTTCCAGAATATCGGCCATATCCTCATCAGCGTCACGGGAATGCACAATAATCGGCAGCCCCAGCTCACGCGCCACGCTAATTTGTGCCCGAAAGCTGGCGGCTTGTTGATCTGGCCGCCCATAATCATAAAAATAATCCAGCCCGGCTTCACCAATCGCCACGCATTTCGGATGATCAGCCGCCGCCCGGATGGCCTCTATATTACAGGCATCCGGCTCATTGCCGGCTTCATGCGGGTGAATCCCAACCGAACACCAGACATTATCGTGAGATTCGGCAATTTTCTTTGGCGCGTCGGCCGTGCTTAATTTCACCCCAATGGTGATGATATGCGACACACCTGCCGCACCGGCCCGCGCCAGCACCGCCGGCAAATCATCGGCAAGCTGCGGATAATCCAGATGCGCATGGCTATCAATCAAGGCGATATCAGCCATCTGCGCCGCCCTCTTCCTGATAACGCGGAAATACAGGCACCGGTTTTTCGATCACATTCCCAGCGGAAAGCCGCTGCTGACCAGCAATAAAGCGAAAATCACGCGCGGCGCTATCAACCCCAAGCTGATCAAGCACCTGGGCCGCTGACTGCGGCATAACCGGCTGCACCAAAATAGCCACCTGCCGAATGGTTTCGGCCAACACCGCCAGCACCTCGGCCATACGTTTCGGGTCGGTCTTTTTCAACGCCCATGGCGCGGTCGTGTCAACATAGCGGTTGGCATCGGCAACAACCTGCCAGATACAACGCAGCGCCTCGTTAAAGGCCTGACGGTCGAGCATATCACGAACCTGATCCAAAAGCCTGTCAGCCGCGGTCATCAGCTCTGTATCGATTGCGCTCGGCTGATCTGGCAAAGCGGGCATAACCGCATCACAATTTTTGAAAATCATCGACAAAACGCGCTGGCATAAATTACCAAAATCATTCGCCAAATCACCATTCATCCGGTGCACCATGGCGGTTGCCGAAAAATCTCCATCATTTCCAAACGGCACTTCACGCATCAGAAAATAGCGTGTCTGATCAAGCCCATATTGCGCCGTCAGTGCATTCGGATCAATCACATTGCCAAGTGATTTCGATATTTTCTGGCCTTCATTGGTCCACCAGCCATGCGCGTAAACCCGCTTTGGTAACGGCAGTTCAGCGGCCATCAGAAAGGCTGGCCAATAGACCGCATGGAACCGCAAAATATCTTTTCCGACCATATGCAGGTCAGCTGGCCATAATGTTTCATATTTCTTCTGATCGCCCGACGCGCCATCGCCCGGCCAGCCTGATGCGGTCAGATAATTTGTCAACGCATCCAGCCACACATACATCACATGATCCGGATCACCCGGAACCGGAATGCCCCATTTAAAGCTGGCCCGGCTCACTGATAGATCGCGCAACCCCCCTTTGACAAAGCTTTTCACTTCATTAAAGCGGCTTTCCGGGCCAACAAAATCCGGGTTTTCGGCATAGAAATCGAGAAGCGGTTGCTGCCAGTGCGACAAATTGAAAAAATAGGACGGCTCCTCTACCCATTCCACCGGCGCGCCGGTCGGTGCTTTGCCGTCAACAACCTCAGTCTCGGTGAAAAAAGCCTCATCGCGTACCGAATACCAACCCGCGTAATTACCAAGCCGGATATGACCGCGTTCCTGCAACCGACGCCAGATTTCCTGACAGGCAAGTTTGTGACGCGGTTCGGTGGTGCGAATGAAATCATCATTTGAAAAATTCATCTGGCCGGTCAAATCACGGAAATTCTGACTGACCTCGTCGGTAAAAGACTGCGGCGACACAGCTTTATCTTGAGCGGCAATCTCGACTTTTTGACCATGTTCATCGGTACCGGTCAAAAAGGTCACATCAAAACCGTCTAATCGTTTAAACCGTGCCAACACATCACAGGCCAGAGTTGTATAGGCATGCCCGATATGTGGCTTATCATTCACATAATAGATTGGAGTCGTAATATAATAGTTCTGCGCCATCTTGGTTTTCCGACTGCTCGCCGCGTGCTAATATGAATAGGCCAGCCATTGAGGTAGCCCAGACACAGCATCAGGGCAAGGTTTTCTCAAATATTTTTGACAAATGCCGTTCCAAAAACCGCGCAAAATCAAGATACAGACCTTCGGCCTTTGCCGCTTCTGACAGAAATGCCTGATGAAAACCGGCCAGTTGTGCAGCGGTATGGCGGCTGGCAAGATGCGCCACAACCGGCGTTTCAAAGCGGCATAGCCTGTCCGGCTGCACACCACTAGCCTGCAACGCCGCATTCCGCAGCAATCGATCCATACAAAATACCGCCCCTGCCCTGACATCACGGCCAGCCGCCGTGCCACGCCCCCATTTTGCGCACACACCGGTAAGCGCCGCGGCATCCAGCTGCGGTGCATGCAGAAGCGAACAGACAAGTTGATAGAGGTCAGCAGCGCCACTTTCGGCAAGTTTGACCGCCTGACCGGGGGCGCCTTGTGACAATCGCGCCAGAATTTCAAGCTGGTCGGAATCCGCATCCGGCCAAATCTGACCAAGGGCCGCAAAACAGTCATCATCCGCCAAAGCATTCATCCGCACCAGCCGACAACGTGACCTGATCGTCGGCGGCAACTGGCCAATGCGCGAGGCAATCAAAAAAATCACCGCTTGTGGCGGCGGCTCTTCCAATAGCTTAAGCATGGCGTTGGCACCATTTCGATTGACCTCGTCCATTGAGTCAATAATCGCAACCCGCCAGCCTCCACGCGCCGGCTTATGCATCATAAAGGGTATCAATTTGCGGATTTGATCAACCTTGATCTGACCGGACTTGTTGTCTTCCAGCTGCGGGGTGATGGCCAGATAATCCGGATGCGCCCCGTTTAGAACAAGGGTGGCGCCGGGATCTTCTGCATCAATTTTAACGGCTGGGCTGTCGCCATCAAAAAGCGCGCCGGCTTGCCGTGTTTCCGACAAAAGCCAGGCGGCCGCCAATCTGGCGATGCCGGCTTTACCAATACCAACAGGCCCGCTCAGCAACCAGGCATGGTGCATGCGCCCGGACGCGTGCGATCTGGCAATATCCGCCAGAAACCCTTCATGCCCCCGAATTTCCGGCAAATTGTCTGGCGCATCGCCTGTCACCGACTGGCTAGTCATGCGCGATCATGCCAACAGCGGTAAGCCGGGCCAGCACAAGTTGCAAGACATCATCGGCGATCGCGTCGGCGCTACGGCTGGCGTCAATGATGACGTAGCGCTCTGTATCCGCATGCGCCAAATCGATAAAACCCGCCCGCACTTTTTCGTGAAATGCGGGGCCTTTAGCCTCAAACCGATCCTCGCCGACGCCACGCGAACCTGCCCGCGCCAGCCCGGTCTGGCTGTCCATATCTAAAATAATCGTCAAATCGGGCGCAATATCGCCACAGGAAATCTTGTTCATAGCGTCAATATGCTGGCTTGCCACCCCGCCAACAACACCCTGATAGATAATTGTAGAATCGGTAAAGCGATCCGAAATCACCAGCTTATTTTGCATCAGCGCCGGCCGGATAATCTGTTCGACATGTTCATGTCGCGCCGCCGACATCAAAAACGCCTCGGTCAGCGGCTGCCATTTTTCGGTATCACCATTGACCAGAAGATCACGGATTGATTCGGCCGCTGGCACACCACCCGGCTCACGCGTGACAACAAGTGATCCGGCCGGAATAACCTGCACAAGACTTTCGGCAAGGCGTTGAATTTGAGTTGTTTTTCCACTCCCCTCACCGCCTTCGAATGTGATGAAGAATCCTGGTGACGGCATCTTACTGAACAATCTTTTGAAGAGTCGGCGCCCCAAAGACAAGATATTTCACCGCCGCACCAATCCGGTTGAATAAGCCAAGGCTATCCACATTATAGGCAGCGCGTAATGGCAGTTTTGTCACCTCGTCAGGAAGATTGATCACCAAAGTGCCAATCTGATCCCCGGCGCGGATTGGCGCCGGCACCGGATCGAGCCATTGCACCGATATTTCTAATGCCTGTCGTTGTTTGCGCGACAACAACATTTTCAGCGGCGCGTCCAAGATTAAATCGACTTTTGGTGCGGTGCCAAGCCAGACATTCGCCTGATCGACGGGCTGGTCTTTTTTAAAAAATTCATAGGTTTGGTACTCTCGAAACATCAAATCCATCAACCGGCGCGATTCGGTTGATCGTTGTTTCATGCTTTCCATGCCATTCAATACCATAACAAACCGCTGGCCATTGCGAACGGCGGAACCAACCAACCCATAACCAGACTCTTCTGTATGGCCGGTTTTCAAACCATCGGCACCGGCGGTGCCATATACCAACGGGTTACGGTTTGGCTGGGTGATATTGTTATAGGTAAATTCCTTCTTGGCGAACATCGGGTAAAGTTCAGGATATTCAGCCACTGGAAAGCGTTTAATCAATTCGGTTGTCAGGATATTCAAATCCATCGCAGTTGTTGTGAGATCCGGATCAGGCCAGCCGGTGGCATTTCTGAAATTGGTTTGCTTCATCCCCAGCTTTTCTGCCCAATAATTCATTTCTTCGGCAAAAGCATCTTCAGTGCCGGCAATCCCCTCTGCCAATACAATCGCTGCGTCATTCCCCGACTGCACGATCACCCCATGCAGCAAGTCAGACACGCTGACGCGCGAACCGACCTCAACAAAGCTGCGCGAGCCACCTTTCTGCCAGGCCTTTTCAGACACAAGAAAGCTATCATCAAGCCGAAGCGAGCCATCGGCAATACGTTGAAACACGATAAACACAGTCATGATTTTCGCCATCGATGCAGGTTTCATCGGCGCTTCCGCATCTTTTGCAAACAGCACCTTGCCGCTTTCAAAATCAGTGATACAGACATAACGTGCAGGCGTCAGAATTTCGGCAGCAGAGGCACTGCACGCAAAGCTGGTCACTGCGGCTAGGCATGCTAATCGTGTTAAAAATTTTCCGATCACTTAAAATACCTCTTATGCTTTTGAATGGCATGTTGGTTTTATTACAAAGCGCAAAATCAGCAATCAAAAATGGCTGCTAATCGACAATAATGCGGGCACCAGAAAATCCGGTTTTTACTACACCATCCAATAATTTATCGGCCGCACTCACATTTTGTACAGGGCCTAATCTGACCCGGTGCAATGTCTGTCCACCCTTTGAAACAGCTGACACTTCACCATTGCCCACATTTGCCAGCTGGGACAATACCGAAGTGGCGCTGCTTTCAGAATGAAACGCCCCGACCTGCACCCAAATCTGCGTTGATACAGGCGCAACAGTGATCACCTCACCAACCTGCGACTGCGATAATAATTCAAGCGCCGACTGGCCGTTATCCGAGCTGTAGCCCGACCTGCCGGTGTTTGACTTTGCTGTCAAATTTACCGACGGTTTGGCGGCGGCTTCAATTTTAGGCATCGCCTCTACCGACGCACCACCAATCGATGGAAACTGTCCAGCTTTTGCCAGTTTTTCAAGCCGTAAAGATTGCTCGGCCAGCACCTGCACCCGAACGCGTGCAGTGCCCTGTTTGACGAACCCAAGTATCCTGGCCCCCTCATGCGACAAGTCAATAATACGTCCTTTTGCAAATGGCCCACGATCATTTACGCGAACAACCAGTGATTTACCATTATCAAGATTGGTTACGCGTACAACTGATGGTAACGGAAGCGTTTTGTGAGCTGCAGTTGCAATTTTTGGATCAAAGACCTCACCATTCGCCGTAGGGCGCCCCAAAATAGCAGTTTCTTCTCCATACCAAGATGCAATTCCGGTTTCGTCATATGTCAGATCCCGCTTAGGGTAATACCAAACGCCAAACTCTTTGTAAGGGTTTCCAATCTTGTAATGAGGCGTCGCCACAACACCGCTATTATTCTGGCTGCTACGTTTATGCTTCTTGTAAAAATCAATCGCCAGTTCGGCTGATGAACAGCCCTGCAAAATCAGAACCGACAGCACAATGCCAAGCGCTTTTGCCGCATGTCGCATGTTAATCATTTACCAGCCTCTATTTCAACATATCCGACAAATGACCAATGGCTAATGCATAGTAATTTGACCGGTTCCAATCCAAAATTGAATCAAAATTGTTATACACCAGAAAGGCGGGCCCATCAGCCCCTGACGGCATCACCAATCTGGCAACCGGATCCGCATTTGGCAGCGGCCCACCGTCTGCTGACCGCACCCCGGCGGCAGCCCAGCTTTGCAAATTTTTGCGCAGTTTGTTATCAGCAAGGCTCATCGCATCTTTGCCATCAAGGCTGAAATTTTGCGGCAGTGATACCCGCCGCCCCCATGTCAGCTGGTCATTCCACCCGGCTTTTTTCAGATAATAGGCGGTTGAGGCAAACACATCCGGCTTGGTGCCCCAGATGTCGCGTTTGCCATCGCCATCATAATCCACCGCATAGGACAAAAAACTCGATGGCATGAACTGGCTCTGCCCCATTGCCCCAGCCCATGAACCTTTCATATTTGCTGGCGCGATATGCCCTTCTTGCAAAATCTGCAGCGCGTTCAGCAGTTCTTTACGAAAATAGGCGCTGCGGCGTCCATCATGCGCCAATGTTGCCAGCGCGTGTGGCACATTGAACGACCCTAGATATTGGCCAAAATTGGTTTCAACCCCCCAAAACGTCACAATAAAGCGTTTTTGAACGCCATATTTTTTGGCAATTTTTGTCAGGATCTCATCATGTTCAATAAGCATTTGTGCGGCTTTTTTTGCGCGGGTCTTTGACACAATCTTGTTCAGATATTCGTCAAAGGTCATAGTGAATTCAGGCTGTCTGCGGTCAAGCTCGATCACCCGCTTGATCGGCTTGGCATTATTTAATGCCGCATCAAAAATCTCATCTGATATGCCGCGTTTCTGCGCATCAACACGTAATTCAGCCAACCACTGCTGAAAATCAGTGGCATGCGCACTATGTGGCGCAATAGCCATCACCATAAATGCCACCAGAGTAAACGCAGTTGTGTTAAGTGAAAATAGCCGCGCCATAAGGCCCCCCTCGGGAAATTTAGATCGTTCGCATGCAATCAGGCCAAAAACACAAAACAGCCGGCCATTCACCGTGTAATGGTAAAGCGGATGCTGGCTGCGGGGCAACCATCAAAATGATTAAAACTGCTATTTCCGGGTGCTATTTCCGGGCGTTGATCAAAATAATTTCTGGCGCGCCAGAAAAGCCGGCTCTTACAGATTGTCTGACAGCGTCGTCGCTTGCTGCATACGCCCACCAAACCGGCTGTTCAGCACAATACCAAGCAGCGGTGGCACAATGATCAAAGTTGCCAGCATCGACAATCCAAGCCCGCCAAAAACCACCACACCGATCCCCCGGTATAATTCAGATCCGGCACCGGGAAATATCACCAACGGAACCAGCCCAAATAATGAGGTCAAAGTGGACATGAAAATGGGTCGGATACGATTCTTTGTCGCTTCGATAATCGCTGCATTCGCCGCCATCCCGTCATCCCGCAGATGCAACATGGTTTGCTCAATCATCAAAATTGCATTATTCACCACCACCCCGGTCAAAATCACAAAACCAAGCATTGTCAGCATATCGAGGGGTTGTCTGATAAAAATATTCAAAATGGCAAGTCCGGCAATGCCACCAGCCCCGGCAACCGGG
>Ga0181563_10006452_pt1 | contig 10500 bp, 8 predicted proteins | sample 011ome_25_FD_133759 | JGI IMG/M metagenome (GOLD analysis project Ga0181563, IMG submission 133759) | Coastal salt marsh microbial communities from the Groves Creek Marsh, Skidaway Island, Georgia - 011512CT metaG (megahit assembly) | ecosystem: Environmental > Aquatic > Marine > Intertidal zone... | reverse complement strand
TCGGGAGGCACTGTGTATTGGATGGGGTGAATTTCGATGTGCCCATGGGTTCCATCATGGGGCTGCTCGGTCCCAATGGCGCAGGCAAATCCACATTGATCAGAAGCATCATGGGCATCATCGAACCTGATGCCGGTGAAATCCAATTGGGAGGAACGCCATGGTCCAGGGAGCAGGTGCAGCGCATCGGCTATCTCCCGGAAGAGCGTGGACTTTACAAGGACATGAAGGTGGGTGAGCAGGCGGTGTACTTCGCACGGCTGAAGGGAATGGATAAGGCAGCGGCGGTTCGGTCCCTAAGGCATTGGTTTGAGCGCCTTGAAGTAGACGGATGGTGGAACAGAAAGGTCTCCGATGTCTCCAAGGGTATGGCCCAGAAAATCCAGTTCATCTGCACGGTGGTACACGGGCCGGAGTTGCTTATTCTGGATGAGCCGCTAAGCGGTTTCGATCCCATCAATGCCCGGCGCATCGTTGAAGTCATTCGTTTGCTGGCTTCCCAAGGGACTTCTGTTTTGCTCTCTACCCATGACATGCCGAGTGTAGAGAAGCTGTGCGACCATGTGGTTTTGCTGAACCGGGGAAGGGTGGTACTCAGCGGCGCGTCTGATCAGCTTCGAGAGGAGGGATGGAATGGCCAACAAGAAGTGGTTTTCCGAGGAAATGACATGGGCTTTACGAATGCGTTGGGGGCTTTGGCCCATCTGGATGGCATTGAGCCCACAGGGACTGAAGGAGTTCGAAGAGCGGCCGTCAGGTTGCGACCGGGGGTGACACCGGGGTCGTTGATCCATGCCCTTCAGGGACCTGTTGAAGTGCATGAGTTCATCAAAGTCCGGCCGACGATGGAGTCCCTTTTCATCCAGGCGGTGGAACAGGAGGCCGGTGCAATGGAAAATCAGGCGTCATGAAAGGCAACCTCGTATGGACCATAGTACACCGCGAATGGCGCACCCGGGTGGTGAAGCGCAGTTTCATTCTTGGGACATTGCTGACCCCCCTGCTTTCTGTTGGACTCATCGCAGTCAGTGTCCTCTTGACCGAGGGTTCAGACGTGCACAATGTGGTCTTGGTGGAGGACGCCCCAGGTCTAATCACCAGACAAGATGCAGCCAGTGGACAATTCGTTCCCCGTTGCCCCGGGTGTTTTCCCGAACGCGAGAATCTGGAATACAGGTTTGTTCGTGAGGCCCCGGAAGACAGCATTTGGCAAACGACTGGACACACGGTTTTGGTAGAGTATGACGAGTCGGTTCTACAGAATCATGCGGGTTATTTGGTGTATGTCAAGTCTCCGGGGGTAAGGGCCAAGCGAAACATCGAACGCGACCTGAGCCGGGCCATGGAGCACGCCCGCGTCTTGGGGAGCACGGAGTTGGACTGGGAAGCCTACCAACGGCTCAAACTTGACCTGACATTGTTTGAGAGGGAGTCGACGGCCACAGGCCGTGAAGAAGGTGGCGGCGATGAGGTCCGTGGAGCCATAGGCTTCATGTTCAGTGCGGTCCTGTTTATGGTTCTCGCCATTTATGGCGGTATGATCATGCGCAGCGTGGTGGAGGAGAAGTCCAACCATGTGGTGGAGGTTTTGGTTTCCACCATAAGTCCGGAGGAGTTGTTACTCGGCAAGGTCGTGGGTTTGGGTGCTGTTGCATTGACTCAGATTCTGGCGTGGGCCCTGCTTTCAACGGTGTCTTTCGCGCTGTTCCAATCGGTCTATAATGCGGGTTGGGTCGGTGATGCGGGCGCAGTGTCGGCGGCGAATGGCATTCCGACAGACCTGCTGACGGTCATGGCGCAGAATGAAGGGTTGGCCGTTTTGCTGGACATTCAGTGGGGATTGATGGTCGCGGGCACCGTGGCCTTTTTCATTGGCGGCTTCTTGCTGTATGGCAGTCTCTATGCGGCCGTTGGGGCTTCCGTTCAATCCGAACAGGAAGGCCAAGGAATGGTGCTGGCCATCATCATGCCCTTGATGTTCGCCTATATCGTAGGAGGTGGGGCTTTGTCCAATCCGAACCTACCCGTGATGGTATGGTTGGGATGGGTGCCATTGACGGCACCGGTGATGATGCTGGTCCGATTGGCTACGGGTGTGACCTGGTGGGAAGTCCTGCTTTCATGGGGGCTGCTGATGTTGACAGCCCGCATCATCCTTGGCTTCGCAGGACGGATGTATCGCCTCGGAGTCCTCCACGACGGCGGCAGGAGCGGTTGGAAACTATGGATGCAATGGATCAAGGGGCATGAACGCTGATTCCCCCCTTCGTTTGGGGGTAGTCGATTGCGGCACCAACACGTTCACACTTCACATAGCTGACTGCGATGAAAGGGGGCAGTGGCATTCTGTATTTCGCCAACGCAGGTTTGTGCGATTGGGCCACGATAGCTTCCGAAGTGGGCGGATATCCCCGCAGCGGTTTCGAAGGGGGTTGGATGTCCTGAGCTCTTTTCGTGAGACGGCGGGCAATTTCGATGTCGACCATTATCGGGCCTTTGGATGCAGCGCCATCCGAGATGCCTCAAATGGGGCGGAATTCACTACCGCAGCAAAGCGGATTGGGTGGGAAATAGAAGTGCTTGATGGACCATCGGAAGCGCAGTGGATTCATTTGGGCGTTGCCGATTCCATGCGGGGTTGCGATATGGGCGAAAAGCCTTTGCTTACCGTGGACATAGGTGGGGGAAGTGTCGAGCTCATTCACTGGACGCGGCAAGAGATGTTGGGAAGGTGGAGCTTGGATCTCGGGGTTGCCCGGTTAACGGACTGGATCAAGCCAGCCGATCCATTGCGCCGATCAGACGTGGACTCCATCCAACGGGTTTCGGATGCGGCGTGGGCCCCGGTGATCGAGTCGGTTTCTTCTCGTCCCCCTGGAATCATGGTCGGTACTTCAGGTGCGTTCAACACCTTGATGACCTTGCAGGATCACCATGCACATTGGAACAATTCGCGCTTGGCGGACGAATTCGACCGGGAGCAGTTGATTGCACGTTGCGGAGCCCTGGCCTTGAAACCGATGGATGAAATCCGGCGCATCGAGGGGATGCACCCGGACCGGGTTCAGTACATGGCAGTGGCCTGCACCTTGATCGAGTATTTGCTCACCAGCTTTCCCTCTGTGGAGCGCGTCTTCCGTTCCCGTCACACATTGGCAGAAGGGGTCATATGCGATGCTGCGGAAAAGAGCGGTCGAAGCACTGTCTTGCCAGCCGGGTGGAAGCCCTTCAAGGATTGACGGCGAACTCCGATCAACGCCCGATATTCGCCCCATGTCCCGCATCCTGATCATCGACGACGAAAGGCTGATTCGCCACGCATTGCGCGACATTCTGGAATACGAAAAGCACGAGGTGGCAGAAGCGGAAGACGGAGATGTGGGGTTGAAGTCCGCCATCGACGGTAGGTTCGATGTGGTATTCTGTGATGTGAAGATGCCCGGGAAAGATGGCATTGAAGTGGTCGAAGCATTGAGAATGAAAGGGGTGGAGACTCCTGTCATCATAATGACCGGTCACGCCTCGGTGGAATTGGCAGTTGAAGCCTTGAAGGCGGGAGCCTACGATTTCATTGAAAAACCCCTTGACTTGAACCGCATCCTCGTGGCATTGCGCAATGCCACGGACAGGGAAGCGTTGCGACAGGAAACTGTAGTGTTACGCCAGCGTCAAGGCAAGAAAGGAGGTGTCGATATGATTGGCTCGAGCCCCGCCTTGGAGGAAATTCGAGCCATCATTTCCAAGGTGGCACCGACGGATGCCCGGGTATTGATCACAGGGGAGAACGGAACGGGAAAAGAAGTCGTCGCACGAAAGGTTCATGCGCTGAGCCAGCGGAAAGGAGGCCCTTTCGTGGAAGTCAATTGTGCTGCCATTCCTTCTGAACTCATCGAGTCCGAGCTGTTTGGGCATGAGAAGGGGGCGTTTACCAGTGCGGTGAAGCAGCGCAAGGGACGTTTCGAACAGGCCCAAAGCGGCACACTCTTCCTCGATGAAATCGGAGACATGGCACTTCCTGCACAGGCGAAAATGTTGCGCGCCCTGCAGGAGAGGGTCATCCAACGCGTCGGAGGAGACAAGAACATCAAGATCGATGTACGCGTGCTTGCCGCCACGAACAAGGACCTACAGGTAGAAATCGCGGAGGGCAGGTTCAGAGAGGACCTCTTCCATCGGCTCAATGTCATTCCCATTCATGTGCCACGCCTTGCGGACCGAAGTACCGATGTTCCAGAACTCGTGGAGCATTTCTTGGGAGGTGTGGCGGATGAGCTGGGCGTTTCGGCTCCAAACTTCACCAAGGATGCGCTCGCCGCTTTATCCAAGGCGCCGTGGACAGGGAACATCCGCGAGCTGCGCAATGCGGTCGAACGCCTCGTCATCCTTTGCGGTTCCGAAGTCACGGGTGCAGATGTAAAGCGGCATGTGACGGGTGGATAATGCGCCATAGAAAAGGCGAAATCAAGGTCAAGTTGTTGATGGGTAATTGATTGGAGGCAACCATGTCCAGTGTACACCGTCTATGTTGCAGAGCAACTCCTCTACACCATGGATATCAATCAACGCGCCGTCCTTATTGTCTTTCTCGGAATGATTGCCGCTTGCGGCGCTGCCCGCCTTTATGACAAAGCGGGACAACCGTTCTGGCACGCCTTGGTGCCGGGCTTGAATGTGGTGGCCTTGATGCGCATCATTGGACGTCCCGACCTACATGCATTGTGGATTCTTGTGCCGGGAGTGAACTTCTACTTTGCCGCGAAGTGGCTGATTGAACTTGCCCAGAGTTTCGGGAAGTCCCACTGGCTGGACTACCTGCTGGTGGTGGTTTTCAACGCATTCTACGTGCTCAACTTGGGCTTGGCCTACAGTGAGGAATACGAAGGCCCCGTTTACGAGAAGTCCGGGGAGAGGGCCTTTGCCTAACGGTCCTGAACGTTGACCTAGGGCGGAAATGGCCGCCCTGCTTTTTCAGGGGTTGAATACCGCACGGGCAGCATCCAGCGCGTCCTGCATTCCTTCGGCCTTCTTACCTCCTGCTGTGGCAAAGAAGGGTTGTCCCCCGCCCCCACCTTGAATGTGCTTGGCGAGATCCCGAATCAACTGTCCTGCATTCCAGTCCCTTTCCGCGGCGAGATCCTCCGTGATGAGACAGGTCAATGTGGGCTTTCCTCCCGTCTGACTGCCGAGCACGGCAAAAAGAGGAGCGGCTTCGGCCTTCAATTGGAAGGCGATGTCCTTTATGGCGCCCGCATCCAATGGAACTTCTCGGATGAGCATGCCTGCAGTCCCCGGTCCACCGGGACGCTCAATCTCTCCCAAGAGGGATTGCTTCAAGGCGCCCGCTTTTTCCCTGCGGTGCCCTTCTACTTCTTTTTGAAGGCTCGCCAACTTGGACTGGAGCTCTTCCACAGCCTTTACAACATCCGCAGGCTGCTTGAGGGCATCCGCTGCCTTTTTCAATGTATTCCTCTCTTGGGTCATGCCGGCATAGGCGCGGTGTCCGGTCTCTGCTTCAATACGGCGGATTCCGGCAGCTACGGCGCTTTCTGAGGTGATGCGAAACAGTCCGATTTCCCCTGTAGCGTCCACATGGGTTCCGCCACACAATTCAACACTGGGACCGAAGCCGATCATCCGAACGGTATCGCCGTACTTCTCACCGAAGAGCATCATGGCACCCGCTTCCTTGGCTTCTTCAATGGGGATGTTCCTCCGCTCGTCGCGCGCGCGGTTTTCCCGAATCGCAGCATTGACTATCGTTTCGACTTCTTGCACTTCCTCTTCGGTCATTTTCTGGAAATGACTGAAATCGAACCTCAGGGCCTCGTCTTTCACCAGGGACCCTTTCTGCTCCACATGTGTGCCCAGAACGTCGCGTAGGGCTTCGTGAAGCAGGTGTGTGGCGGTGTGATTGAGCGTGGTCTCTCGCCGCTTGCCGGCATCTACAGATGCGGTGAAGTTGCCAGAAAGAGAGGCGGGAAGACGGTCTGTGATGTGGAGGATCAGCTCGTTTTCCTTTCGCGTGGTCAAGATCGGGGTAGAATGGCCGTCCGCATCTGTCAATTTCCCTGTATCACCCACCTGTCCGCCTCCCTCCGGATAGAAAGGAGTCAGGTTGAATACGAGTTGGTAGCGCGTCCGGTCTTTGACCTTCACTTCGCGGTATCGGGTGATGCGGACCTGGGACTCGGTCCTGTCGAACCCGACGAATTCCTCGACCTTGTCGTCTTCCAGCACCGTCCAGTCGCCGGCGTCCATCTTCCCGGCCGCACGGGACCTCTCCTTTTGCTGGGCAAGGGCGTCCTCGAAGCCAGGGTGGTCTACTTCGACGCCTTTCTCGCCGCAAATGAGGGCCGTGAGGTCAATCGGAAAACCGTAGGTGTCGTAGAGCTCGAAGGCGTCCTGTCCCGATAGGCTTTGTCCGCCTCCGATGCGCTCATCCAGCAGGCCAATTCCTTTGTCCAAGGTTCTCAAGAATCCTTCTTCCTCCTCCCGAATCACCTTTGCAATGAGGTCACCTTGCTGACTCAGTTCGGGAAAGAAATCCCCCATTTGCTCTGCCAGAACGGGTACCAGCGAGTGCAGGAATGGAGCTTCAAACCCAAGGAAGCTGTACCCATAGCGGACCGCACGTCGCAAGATGCGGCGAATCACATAGCCCGCGCCTGCATTGGAAGGCAACTGTCCATCCGCGATGGAGAAAGCCACGGCGCGCACGTGGTCGGCACAGACGCGCAGGGCCACATTGGCCTTGTCGTCCCCACCGGTGTAGGGATGGCCAGAGGCAGCAGCCAATTTGCCAATGAGGGGTTGGAAAACGTCGGTGTCGTAATTGGACTGCTTGCCCTGAAGCACTGCGGCGAGACGTTCGAAGCCCATACCGGTATCTATGTGCTGCGCAGGCAGAGGCTCGAGTGAACCGTCGGCTTTCCGCATGAACTGCATGAAGACCAGGTTCCAGATTTCGATGACTTGTGGATGGTCCTGGTTCACCAGCTCAGCTCCCGGAACGGCCGCCCTTTCCGCTGCTCCTCGGATATCCACATGGATTTCGCTGCACGGTCCGCATGGCCCGGTTTCGCCCATTTCCCAGAAGTTGTCCTTCTTGTCCGCTTTTAGAATCCGGTCTGCAGCTACGTGTTTGGACCAGATGTCAATGGCCTCCTGGTCCAAGGGGAGGTTGTCCATGGCATCGCCTTCGAATACCGTGATGTACAATCGGTCCTTGTCAATGCCATAGCGATCGGTCAGCAGTTCCCATGCCCAATCGATGGCCTCCTGCTTGAAATAGTCGCCGAAGGACCAATTGCCCAACATCTCGAACATGGTGTGGTGGTATGTGTCCACGCCTACTTCTTCCAAATCGTTGTGCTTACCGCTTACGCGCAAGCATTTCTGGGTGTCGGCAACCCGAGGCGACTTGGCAGGGCGGTTTCCCAAAAAGACGTCTTTGAACGGGTTCATCCCCGCATTGGTGAACATCAATGTGGGGTCATCCTTGAGCACCATAGGGGCCGAAGGCACAATCTCGTGGGCTTTCTCACGGAAGAAATCGAGGAAGGTGCGGCGGATGTTGACTGCGTCCATGTTTCCTTGCTTTGAGGTTGTTCACAAACCGTTGTTGGTGGTAAACTGTGTGAAACCCGCGTCAGCCGCGGCTTTGCGGTTGTGAAAGTAGGGACTTTCCCGTATTTTCGCACGGCCTTTTTCAGATGAGGAAGCATCACATCCGTTTCAACCGGGAACAACTTCGCACAGAAGCCATTCCGTACACCACTTCTGACTACGTCAAGTGGTTCTTGGGAAGGTTGGTGGCAGTGGCGGTCATTGCCGCTGCGTCCATCTGGACGTTCGACCAGTATTTTGAGAGCCCCAAAGTGCGCAGCCAGCAGCGACAAATCGCCTTTTTGGAGTCGCAGGTTGAGGTGATGGACGACAAAGTGAAGGGCATGACCGGTGCCCTCGGAGAACTTACCGAGCGCGATGAGGCCATATATCGGAACATCTTTGGAGCCGAACCTTACCCCGAGCATTTGAGAAATCCGGGCATCGGAGGGGCAGACCGCTATGGAGACCTTCGAGGACTTGACCAGAGTGACCAGATCATCAACTTGCGAGAACAAATCGCGGAGCTGGAACGGCGAATGCTGGCTCAGGGAGAGAGCTTCGAACAATTGATGGAGTTGAGCGGAAACCGGGAAGAACTGTTGAAGAGTATTCCGGCCATCCAGCCCGTGCGGAACAGCGACCTCAAACGCATGGCGAGTGGCTATGGTTACCGCATTCACCCCATTTACAAGGTCAGGAAAATGCACTGGGGTATGGATTTTTCGGCTCCGACCGGAACGGAGATTTTTGCCACGGGAGACGGAGAAGTAGTCGAGGTCAAGAAGAAATACAACGGCTACGGGCACCACGTGCGCATCCGTCATGGCTTTGGCTACGAGACGCTCTATGCCCACATGTCCAAGATTCTGGTACGCAAAGGGCAAAGGGTAGAACGGGGGGAGGTCATAGGTCTCGTGGGCTCCACGGGCACCTCGGTGGCCCCACACTTACACTATGAAGTGTTCAAGGAGGGCAAGCGGGTCAATCCTGCCCATTACTACTTCAACGACTTGTCTCCTGAGCAGTACGAGCAGTTGCTGGCGGCATCGGAGAGTGCCAACCAGAGCTTCGACTGAAGCTGTGGATTTGGCGCACCCGCATGGCTTGCGCATCTTGCAAGGCCATGGTCTCAAAGCGTTATTGGTCCATATCTGAAGTTGCCGAGCAATTCGGGGTCAACCAAAGCCTACTCCGTTATTGGGAGAAGGAATTTCCTGCTTTGGACCCCAAGAAGCAGGGCAGCGGCAAACGCGCCTACACGGCCAAGGACATTGAGGTCGTGACCGTATTGCACGACCTACTAAAGGAAAGGGGGTATACCATTGACGGCGCCAAACGCCAGTTGCGGAAGGCCCTCCAGGAACGCCAGAAAATGGAAGAACTGCGCAACCGCTTGGAACATGCGCGGAAGGAATTGCTCAGCATCGCGCGGGACTTGGACCGGTCTGGCGAGGATGCAGCCCACGTTTAGGAGCTCAAAGGACCGCCCCTTCCTTGAGGAAGTTGCGCACGTATTCCAAAACTCCGTCTTCGAGTGAAGTCATGTCCCGGTCGTATCCAATGCACCTCAATTTTGAGAGGTCCGCTTCCGTGAAGTACTGGTAGGTATCCCGAATGTCCTCAGGGGTGTCGATGAATCCGATGTCATGCGGAACCTCAAGGGCATCAAAGGTGGCGCGCGTCAGATCCAGGAAGGAGCGTGCCTTTCCCGAGCCGAGGTTGTAGAGGCCGCTGTCCTCGCGGTGGTGCATCAGCCAATGGCAGACATCGACCACATCCCGAACATACACGAAGTCGCGCAGCTGTTCTCCGTCAGCGTAATCGTCCCGGTGGCTCCGGAACAGCTTCATGCCTCCGGTTTTTCGAATCTGGTGAAAGGCGTGGAAGACGACAGAGGCCATTCGCCCCTTGTGATATTCACCGGGGCCATAGACGTTGAAGAACTTCAGACCGGCCCAGAAATAAGGGGCGCGACCCGCTTCGGCCTCGGCCAGCGCCCAACGGTCGAATTGATGCTTGCTGTCGCCATAGGGGTTGAGGGGCTTCAACTGGTCCACCACGTCATGGGCATCCCGGTAGCCGTGCTCTCCGCCTCCATAGGTCGCTGCACTCGAGGCGTAGATGAGGGGCAATCCAAAGCGGTGGCAGAGGCGCCAAATCTCCTGACTGTATCCCAGGTTGAGCGCGTCAAAGATGGAGGCGTCCTGTTCGGTAGTGTCGGTTCGCGCCCCCAGATGGAAGACGAACTGAACCTGCTCCTCATTGGCCTTAAGCCATTCCGGGAATTCCCCCCGGTCAACGCGCTGCACACAGGTGCGGTTTTCGTGGTTCCTGGCCTTGTCGGGTCGGGCGGAGAAGTCATCCACCAGGACGAGATCGTTGAATCCTTCCTCATTCAACCGGGCCACGAGGGCACTCCCAATGAACCCGGCGGCCCCTGTGATGGTAATCATAGTGCGAAGTTACTTTCGCGACCCACCTCATGAAACACGTTTACGTTACCCGCCGCGCCCGTTTCAATGCCGCCCACAAACTGTGGAACGACGATTGGTCCGAGGAAAAGAACCTGTCGGTCTTCGGCAAATGCGCCAACCCCAATTGGCATGGCCACAACTACGAGCTGCACGTGACCATCAAAGGGGTGCCCGCTGCGGATACCGGCTATTGTATGGACCTCAAGGACCTCCGCGACATCATCAAGGATCGCGTCGAGGACCCGCTCGACCACCGCAACCTCAATATGGATGTGCCGTGGATGAAGGGAATCATGACTTCGACCGAGAACTTGATCATCGCCATCTGGGAACAGCTGGAAGGACCCATAGGTGAGTCGGGTTGCCAACTCCACCACATTCGCCTGTACGAGACGGAGAACAACTACGCCGATTACTA
>Ga0181563_10006448_pt1 | contig 10506 bp, 15 predicted proteins | sample 011ome_25_FD_133759 | JGI IMG/M metagenome (GOLD analysis project Ga0181563, IMG submission 133759) | Coastal salt marsh microbial communities from the Groves Creek Marsh, Skidaway Island, Georgia - 011512CT metaG (megahit assembly) | ecosystem: Environmental > Aquatic > Marine > Intertidal... | reverse complement strand
TCTGCAAGCACTGGCAAGCCAGCTTGTCCATCCCACCAGCGCAACCATTCTGCAAAAACGGTTGATCTTTGTTGTTGGCGCGTCTGGCACTGGCCGCACCACCATGGTTGCTAAAGTCGCCGCCATGTTGCGCGACCAAAACCCAAGCAAGGAAATTGTTTTGGCAAGCCTGAATGGGCAAAATGGTACCGCCAACCATCAATTGCAGAGCTTTGGCCGTTTGTTGAATCTGCCAACGGTACCGCTTGGCCTTGCCACACCTGTCGAAGATTTTAATAAAATGACAGATTATGACTTTATGGTCATTGATGTGGCGAGTGACAGTGCGGATGCTGTTGAAAAAGTACACAGCATCCAGTCACATCTAGGCGCGTCTGAGGTTGGCACGTTGCTAGCCATCCCTGGCAGCACCAGCCACAGCATGATCAGCACAACAATCAAACGGTTTCATGCGATTCATCCCCTTGTCGCGCTCACCAAACTTGACGAATGCGAGACCAAACCAGCAGAATTTTCCGCACTTGCAGAAAACAATACAAAAATTGCCCTTTTGTCTGGCACTAAATCGGTCATTGACCCCGCAGTATTTGCGTCTGAAAACATCTTGCTGCAATATCTACAGGAAAATTTCAGTCACGCTGACACAGCCCCTGTGCGTATAGGATCAGAGTAAGTAATATGGCGGTATCGATAGCAGTCACCAGTGGCAAGGGCGGCGTTGGCAAGACCAACACCGCGGTTAACCTCGCCATATCGCTTCAAAAGCTTGGCAAACGCGTTGTTCTCTTTGACGCTGATTTTGGCATGGCCAATGCCCATATCATGCTGGGGTCAAACCCGAAAACAACGACGGGTGACTATCTGAAAGGCACCACCAACATTGTCGATACGCTGACAGAAACCCCAACAGGATTGAAATTTATCGCCGGTGGGTCTGGGCTGACCGAACTTCTCAATCTTGATAATCAGGCACGCTACAAGATGCTGTCTGGCATTTCATCACTTGAGGATGATATTGACTATCTGATCGTCGATAGTCCGGCTGGCGCCTCTGATAGCGCACTTTTTTTTGTCAATGCTGTCGATCTTGCATTAATTGTTCTGGTTGCCGAGCCAACCAGCTTTCTTGATGCCTATGCACTTGTAAAAGCTGCACATTTAGAAAATGGCGTCACTGATTTTGCGGTGATGGTCAATATGGCCGACAACGCAAAAACGGCAGAAACCAACTTTAATAAATTTCGTGACATCACAATGCGCTTTTTGGACATAAAATTGCATTACGTTGGTATGGTGCCGCAATCCCCTGTCATCAGACGGTCGATTGTGCAACGCAAGCCGATCAGCATAAGCCAGCCAAAATCACCGCTGGCAAAGGCATATGAAACGCTGGCGTTGAAGATGATGAAAACATCTCATAGCCGCCATGATGGTGTGAAGTTTTTTAATGGGGCACAAAAATGAGCGTTGCAGTGCAAGATCATTACGCCAACCAGAAGACTGATGTTGACGAGTTGATCAAAACGCATAGCGATCTTGTCCGCAAAATCGCCTGGCAGGTGCATGGCCGCACCCGGCATACGACCGAAATTGAAGACATCATGCAGATTGGCTTTACCGGTCTGGTCAATGCGGCCCAGCAATATACGCGCAAAGAAGGCGCGACATTTGCCACCTATGCCAGTATCAGAATCAAAGGCGCGATTATTGATTATTTACGCAAAAGTTCAAACCTGTGCCGCACAACAATTCAGATCAAAAAGAAATATAATAAAGTCGTTCAAGGCCTGCAGACAAAATTGATGCGTCAGCCAACCCAGCAAGAAATTGCCACAGACATGGGGATGAGCGAGCATGAATTGCACGAATGGGAACAAGCCTTTCAGGCAAATGCGCATGAATCACTGGCTGATGTCTATGACCAATATTCCATCTGGTATGCATCTGAAGAAGATAGCCCAGAAGAAAAGCTGGGCAATGAAGAACTGAAACAGCTTTTGAAAAGCGCGCTACACACCTTGTCAGAGCGCGAAACACTGGTTATCCAACTTTATTATATCGAAGAATTGAACGTATTTGAGATTGCCGAGGTTATGGAAATTTCAACAGGACGCGTTTCGCAAATTAAAAAATCGGCGATCGCCAATTTGCGGTCATACATAACCAATGCACAACATGTCGGGTAACAATGCCGCGGCCAGATTTTGACTCGCTAAACACCATCCAAATGTCGTTGCAATCTGCCGAACAGCATTTGCATCATAATGACGGCATCACACAGCTTCAGCTATCCTGTTCATTGATAAATATTGCTCGCGGGTCATGCGTTGTGGTCATCCGGCCTGATGGCACGGTGGGGCAATCACCATTTGGGTCAATTCATATCCCAGCGGATCGGCCGGTTATGCAGGCACAAATATCGCTGGCATCAGACAGTTTTGATGAATTAGCCGCCCATTTGCGGCACCCAGCGCCGCGGCCGGTGACACTGGTCATGACCGTTGTCGATAGATTATCAGTATCGCAAGATGGCTTGTTATTTATTGATGAGTCACTGGATACGGCAGTTACCGATATTTACTGGAGTTTACCCATTAAATAACGGCTATTACCCATAACCCTGCCCCATTACTGGGTCAGTTTACGGGTCATTTCACTTTCTGCTTGTAACAATCTTGATGATCCTGAAAAGGCCTGTTGCGCCCGCATCAGATCGGTCAATTCAGATGTCATATCAATGTTCGACATTTCAAGCGCACCAGAATGCACTTTGCCGCGCCCCTGTTCAATCGGCGCTCCTATAACCCCAGCACCCGATTTGGCGTTTTCTTTAAAATAATTCTGGCCAATCGGTGTCAATCGATTCGGATCCGCAAACATAGACAAGCCAACTTGCCCAACATTAAACACCCGGCTGGCACCGTATGATGCCTCAACCGTGCCATCATTGCGAATGGCGACACCGGTCAACGGCACCCGTTCAAATGACTGTCCATCAAGCGTGCCTGTTGCTGTCATTGGCACATTGATCGGCGCGCCAAGTGCCGACATCAATTGCATGCCTTCTGCATTCGCAATCAGCCCATCGGCATTGACCGTGAATGACCCATCGCGTGTATATAGTTTTTCATCAGGGCGACCCGCATCAATCAGCGTGAACAAGCCTTGCCCTTCAATCGCCAGATCGAGAACATCGCCAGTTTGCTGCAATGTGCCTTGAGCGTTCAAAATACGGTTTTCTGCGGTCAAAGACCCCATGCCAATCCGCGCCCCAGACATTTTAATGGCATCGGTATTGCCATAGATATCGGCAAAGGTCGCCTGCCGCTTTTTAAAGCCCGTTGTCTTTGCGTTGGCAATGTTATTGGACGTCACACCCAAATCGTTCAAGGCCGCGTCAATACCGCTTCTGATAACCGAAATCATGAATAAAACCCTTTTCACGCTACAGCAGGCTTCAGCAAAATATATGCCAAGGTGCCACCGTAAACAGGCAAAGGTGGGTTTTTCCTGTAATTAGCGCATAAAAAGTCACTTGTTTAGAAAATGTTAATGCCTCATATTATCAAAACTGAATTAAGGGAAAGTGATGCCGAACACAAAGAACACATCGTTGGTTCCTGTGAGCAAAAAGCTGCCAGCTGTCCGCAAGGACGGGGCCGTCACCACGGCCTTTTCGCTGTATGAGGGCGAACGTCATTTCACCGACCGTGAAGATGTACGGCAACATCTGCCTGATATTTTGGGCAAGGCATTGGCGCGCACCTGGATTGACAACGAATTTCACAAAGCCTTTGATCGCGACCCAGTTGGCACCCTTGAATCCCACGGTATATTTATCCCCAGCACAATGTCGATTGAATTCCAACGCAAAACATCTGACAGGCCGCGCATTGTTGTCTATGAACAAAACCCAAATTCAAAATTTAAAGCCCGGGTGTTGTATCTTCAGCTTGTGATGATGGCAGGCCGATAGGGTGCGCGTCATGCACACCAAAAACACATATTTTTCTAAATTAGTTCTGCTGATTAGCCTGACCCTTTGCTTGTCTATGGTCGGCGCAAATGCCGACTCGCGCAGTGATAATGAGGCGTTCAGCGCGGCCGTTAAAGCCGTAAAAGCGCGTGATTACAGCCGGGCTTTGACTTTGTTTGAACAGCAAGCCAACAACGCCAAACATGATGCCCAGTATAATATGGCGGTATTATTACAAGCTGGCAAAGGCCGGCCACGCAACTATCTGGACGCATTGTATTGGGGCTGGCTTGCCCAGCTTGGCGGCATCGAAGAGGCCGAGGATATTGCCAGTGACATACTGGACACATTGACCGAAGATGATGTCAAAACGGTGCGGGCGCGAGTGGGTGAAAATCTGCAATCACGACTTGAAAATGGCGATATCAATGCGATTTCCCAATTTGCTGACTATCATCTGACGATTCTGCAAGAACCCGATTATAGCACGGCCTATATTTGGTATTCGATTGCCGTTGCGCTAAACATTCCAGATATGATCGACCGGCGCGATGACACAGAAGGCGATATAGAGGCAAAAGAATTGGCGCGTTTGCAAACAGAGGCAAGAGAGCTGTTTGAAAAATATAACTTTGCGCCGTTCAATCCGAAAGAGGCAGGAGGCGCAAATGAAAGTTAAAGTGCACTGGATTATTGATGGCGTTATGGAAATTGATGCCGACACAAATGAAGCCGCCGAAGCGCTTGCTGACGAAAAATTGCGCGGCTTTATAAACGCCCATCCAGAATTGACCGAAAATCTTGGCGCCACAGCCATTCAAGGTCATGCTGTCACAGATGGAGATGACAATTAACGCCTAGCCAAAGCTATCCAGCAATTCGCTGATCGTCTTTTCGAGTTCATCATTATCATTTTCGATATTGGTAATCTCTTGACGCAGCTCTTCAATACGCTGTTTGCGTTTTTCCATCACATCCCGAATTTCTTCAAGAACTGTCGCTAACCGACCGCTCAGATCAGCTTCGCTGACGTCTTCCTCAGCCATGATTTCAACCCTCTCATCTGCCTCATCGGTGCCGGGGATTGGTCTACCGCACGACAATTCTGCCGCAACGTCCCCACATATGGCACAGTCAATCTGGTTCTGCTAATTTAGATACCGATATATAGCCATTCAACCCTTGCAGATACTGTGCCAATATAGGAACCATAGTCATGCCGACCTTAAATCTGTCATACCGCTTGGCAAATTGGATGAGAAAAACCCAGTTTCGTTGCTTATCCGCGTCGTTACTGGTTGCCAAATTATGTTTATTTGCAGCTGTCCCGGCGATAGCTGATACGCATAGCGACCTGCCAACAACGCCTTGTGATATCCGCCTTGTATTTGATAGTGATGCGCGCGGCATGCCGTCTGTTGGCTATAAATTATCCCTTCAAATACGCAACCGGACCGCCCGCGATATTGCTGGGGTATCTGTCTATTGGCTGGATAACGAATCTGCCATCATTGGCAATAGCGCGGCAATCTGCGGGGTAAAAGATGTGGCTGTCGGCCCGTCTGAAACTGGGCCTTGTGAAACAATTGTTCAGCAAATTGGCGGGGCCTTGTTACAAAGGCTGGGACAGGGCACATGGACCGAAATCATCAATCACCAACTGACTGATTTCCGCAAAGTCAAACAATGCGCCATCATTGGATATGATTTTCGTGATAGCAAGCCAAAGACCTATTAGCATGCGTTTCAAAATCATGCTTGGCATTAAAAATGCTTAAACAAAGGCTGGTGAACACCAGTCACCGCCCAAAATGAAAATAAAGCGACGGGGAATATGATGTCGAACGCAAAATTAAAAGAGCAAATTGAAGCGGCGAAAATCGCTCTTGCTCATTCTGCCGAAGCTGGCTCATATGCCGCTACGCCGCCAACATCTGGCACCGTGACACAGATCCCAAGCATCGGCACCGATCATGCCCAGCCCCATGTTGATAGCCTTGCAGAAATGCCGCATTCACCAGCAAATGCCCAGACGCCAATAATTGGCCAAGACATGATACCCCAAAGAGATTTTGAAACATTAGAAGCACGGCTTCAGGGACTGGAAGACCAGATTAAAAACCAGCAACGCGACCTGCACACATTATTGCAAAAATTGCGCGACATTACCGCCAAAAGCCAAGTTGTGGCCGAACCAAAGAAAAGCAAAGGCACGAAAAAATGGTTGGTGGGCGCCGCGCTATGCATGATGGGTTTTGGTGCGGTTTATTACTGGCTTGGCGCCGAAGTGATCACCGGCACCATCTATCAGGCAACCGGTTTGATGGTGGCGTTTATTGATACGCTGGCTGGTAAAATTTAACGAGACACACGATGGCTGAAAACGAGGCTGAACAGCAAAAACCAAAAAGACGCCTGTCACTTTCCAGGCTCTTTCTGCCGCTACTAATTGGCACGACAATCAGCGTGATTATCGGGGTTTTTGTTGTTGGATATATCAGCCTGACAGAACCGCCGCCACCGGTTGAAGACATCCACAGTCTGATGAACAAAAAACAACAGGAAAAGGCCTTGGCCGGGGCAGATAACGCCACCGACAATGCCACCGAAATGGTGGTGAATGGAGATGGCACATTTGACTTTGCCCAATATAGATATTTTTCCTTTCCCCTGCCCTTTGTGGTTAATTTTGCCGATGGGAATGGCATGATGACCGTGGAAATTGCCATTGCCACTTATGAAACAACATTGCGCGGCGAACGGCTGATCGAAAAACTAACGACATTTACGCCAAAAATGCGGTCAGCCATTAATCTGGTGCTTGCCGAACAAGTCCATGCTGATGTGAATACGGTGGCAAAACGAAACGCCCTCGAAAGCAAATTACTTAACGCCATAAAACCGGTGATTGACGGCACCAAGCCAGAGAGGCCAAGCGGCATCACCGATCTTCATTTTATCAAATTTGTGATTTCCGGTCTTCGTTAATGCGTTGCCCCGGCAAATGACAGAACCAGCGTTTCAAACGCTTCATTCTCTTCAGGCGATAACAATAATTCAGCCTTGGCACCATCTTGGCGTTGGTAATGCACGGCCTCTTGTGGAAATGACCACCGCATTTCAACCCGGTTATGACGGGTGACGCGAAAATCAATCTGGATATTTAGCGGCGCAAAAAGTTGCGATACCCGCCGCTGAAAATCAGCCACATCATAGATCTTGATATTTTTTGGAAAAACAACTGACCGTTCGATACCGGTCTGGTCAATAGCTGTCTGGCCAAGCTGTTGATTTGATTCAGCTTCACCTAAATCAAGCGATAATTGTTGTGGGATGATATGCTGCTGCGAAACCAGACGCACTTTCTAGGTCCACCATCTTGGTTAAGATCACTTGTGGATAAGTTAATGCAAAATCGTGATTCGGTCAATAATTTCTGTATCTTAGAAATAATCAGGTCTGTGGATAATTATTTTGCCAAAAATGCCGCTAGTTGCGTGATGAGTTTATGTCCAGATGGGAACAGCAAAAACCAGCCCACGCCAAAACCCACCAAACATCCATAAAACAACCATTTTGATCGACGCAATCTTTTGCGTGTTGGCTTTGATATATCTGTTGTCATGGTGCCCGCCACGTCTGACATCAATGTCATTAATTCGGCGATATGGCGCTGTGTTTTGGCATTGACCGCCACGGCGCTGTCAAGTCGCGCGGCAAAGGCGGTTACCTGCACGGCGCTGGCATAAGCCACAGATGGGGCCAAAACCGCTTGAACTGCGCGTTTCTTTTTTTGAAAAAAAGTAAATTCTTGCGGCATGCCGTGATCTGAAGAAAGAGGCGCGGTATTTGTCTCATCCGCACCAGTCTCATCGGCACTAGTCTCATTGGCACTAGTCTCATTGGCACTAGTCTTATTGATACTGGCCTCATTGATACTGGCCTCATTGGCAATTGTCTCATCGGCACCAGTCACATGATCATCCGGCAATACAGACGCAACCGGTGCATCACCATACGCACGGCCATTTGCCCCATCCTCATTCTGGTGCTTTAAATCATCATTTGACGGCATATGCGACATCACCCCTTCATTCATGTCCAATGCTAATTTAGACTAAAATGATGTGCAATTTTTTTGCCAAGCCGCAACCTGCGCACCAGAAAGCATTTTTGGCCAGAACATCACCACTATCGCTGGCGGTATGGCTTTTAAAAAATTCAATGATAGTACGTCTAATGATGCCACATCCAATGATATTAAAGGGGCCGGAACACCTGTAACCAATGATTGGTTGTATAGCCACGATGATAAATGCCAAATTTTGGCAAATCGGCCACCCAGTCATTAGGATCAGCCAAGATATCCGCCTCATCCTCATCACGAACGGCGGCTTGATGACGGCGTTGCTGTTGCTGCGGCGCGCCCATATCCTGTTGGATTTTCAGTAGTTCATTCATCATTGCCATTAGAAAAACGACATGAATGTAGATTATCTTAGCAAGCCCAACGGTTTTTTTACGCATACCAGCCTGAACTGAATCGTGTCAAACAAGCTTGACACCTATTGAGCTTTGGGGCGGCTAGGTATCTGCTGCCAGAGGGGCCTTTGAAATCCAACCACCGCCAAGCAAAATATCGGCGTCATCACCGTGATAGAGCGCCGCCGCCTGACCAGCGGCAATACCAAATTGTGGCTCGTCAAGAATGATGATTAGGGGGGCGTCTTGCGGGCGATCACAATAGATGCGCGCGCTTGCCGCCGGCGCGGTGTTGCGCAATCGCGCCAGCACTCTGGTGCCATCCTCAGGCTGTCCATTGATCCAGTTAACATCATGAAGATGCACCTCACGGCAGGCCAGTGCCGCTTGCGGCCCGACAAGCACTGTATTGCTATCGGCATCAATGCCGACAACATATAGCGGCCATTCTGATTCATCAGCGTCTTTGCGGCCGCCAATGCCAAGCCCGCGACGCTGGCCAATGGTATAGTCGATAACGCCATTGTGACGGCCAAGCACCGTGCCATCAAGATGCCGAATATCACCAGCATCAACCGCCCCGGGGCGCAAGCGCCGCACAACATCGCCATAGCGGCCATTCGGTACAAAACAGATATCTTGGCTATCTGGCTTTTCCGAAACCGCCAACCCATACCGCCGCGCCAAATCACGGGTTTCCTCTTTGCTCATACCGCCAAGCGGAAACCGCAGAAAGGCCAGTTGTTCAGGCGTTGTAGCAAACAAAAAATAAGATTGGTCTTTTGCCGGATCGGCCCCTCTTGCTAGCGACACACCGCGGTCTGTTTCAAGGCGCTGTACATAATGCCCGGTGGCCAGACAATCTGCACCAAGGTCCCGCGCAGTTGCCAATAAATCGGTAAATTTCACTGTTTGATTGCATCTGACACAAGGAATGGGGGTTTCCCCCCGCAGATAGCTATCGGCAAAATCCTGCATCACCTGATCATGAAACCGGCTTTCATAATCCAGCACATAATGCGGGATACCAAGCCGGGCTGACACCGTGCGGGCGTCATGAATATCAATGCCCGCGCAACACGCACCTTTGGCTTGGACCGCAACGCCGTGGTCATAGAGCTGTAAGGTAATCCCGATCACTTCATAGCCCTGGTCATGAAGCAAGGCGGCGGTTACGGATGAATCAACCCCACCCGACATCGCCACGACGACCCGCGTATCTGCCGGGGCTTTGGCAAAACCTAGCGAGTTCATCACGCTGCCAGCAGGTACCTCCATTTTGGATTTCGCCGTATGCATCAATTCGTTTGATCCTGTTTGTTCGCTGGCGCCCTAGATGTCTTCAGGAATGGCAACCTTCAGCCCATCTAGATCGTCTGACATCTCGATCTGACATCCCAATCTGGATGTTTCGCTTAGGCCAAATGCTAGATCAAGCATATCAACTTCATCTTCGCTTGGTGCGCCAGTCTTTGCAAACCATGCCGCGTCAACAATGACATGGCAGGTTGCGCAAGACAAGCATCCGCCGCATGTCCCCTCGATACCCAGATTGGCATCGCGGCCAGCTTCCATCACCGTGGTGCCATTCTCAACAGCGATCGTATGCTCGCTTCCATCCGGCTTTACAAAAATAATATTTGGCATGGTTTCACATACTCCTGCTTGTGCTTACATCAGCGGGCAGTTCTCTGCCACGCTGAACAATTGTCGCGCCAGCAAAAACCGCTGGTGCTATGATTTAACTGGTTTGCTTGTATAGACGCACAAACACATCTGCAACTGTTTCAAAATCAGCCTGTTTTGTTGCCCAGCCGCCAGACACGCGGATGGCGCGCGCCGCCGCCTCACCTGCGCCCATTGCCTGTAATACATGACTGCTTTGCACCTTACCAGATGAACAGGCGGCCCCAGCGCTGACCGCTATGCCGGCAATATCAAACGCCATAACCATGGTTTCGGCCGTCTTTGGCCCAGCCGCGATACAGCTTGTATTGCCAAGCCGCGGCGCCGATTTGCCAAAAATTTGCACCGATGGCAGCGCCGCC
>Ga0181563_10006434_pt1 | contig 10521 bp, 8 predicted proteins | sample 011ome_25_FD_133759 | JGI IMG/M metagenome (GOLD analysis project Ga0181563, IMG submission 133759) | Coastal salt marsh microbial communities from the Groves Creek Marsh, Skidaway Island, Georgia - 011512CT metaG (megahit assembly) | ecosystem: Environmental > Aquatic > Marine > Intertidal zone... | reverse complement strand
GTTTCCGCCTCGGCCGGGGCTTTGGCTGCCAGATCTGCGGGCGCCTGCGGCTTTTGCTTGGGCCGTTCGGCCCGCTCGGCCTGATAGCCAAGGCCCTGCATCAAATCGGCAAACTGCTCTAGCGTCATGCCGGTGATCGAGAGCATATCAGCCTTGGCTTCGAACCCGCCGCGGCTGTCTTCGGCGCGCAGCATATCGGCCAGCCGTTCCAGCATATCGATACGGATCGCGCGGGCACCAGCGGCACGGTACCCGGCCATCGTGTAATAGCCATCCGCCGATTGGGTATCGTTTGGAATGGTCACCAAACCGGGCGGCGGGGCTTCGGGGAAGATATCCAACCCGCGAGCCAAGGACCAAAGCACCAAACGCAGGCGCGTGGGGGCAGGTTTCAGCAACCTGGGCATGAAAACGGTAAACTGGCCAAAGCGAATGCCATGTTTGCGCAGCGCGGCACGGGCGTCTTGGTCTAGCGCCTTTACGTCATCGGCCACAGCGGCGCGGGGCAACACGCCCAGCCCTTCGACCATGCGGAAGGCAAAACCACGGGCCAAGCCGGCCAAGGCTTCGTCGCGGCCCAGCGCCAAAAGCGGCTCGAACAGGGCGGCGATTTTGCGATCGATAAAATGTTGCAAGCGGCGCTGCACCTTTTGAGCCACATCGGCGCCTGCCTCGTCGTCGACGAAGGCCACGATCTGCGGCTTGAGCGCATCCGCGCCCGCCACCAGCTTGCCCACCGCATCAGAGCCCCACATCAGGCCACCTTGTTCGGTGAAATCAATCTCGGTGTCGGGTGCATTGTAGAAGCGATCTGCCCGCAAATGGAAATGCGGCGCCAACGCCTGCAGGCTTGCCTGCCGCAGCGTTTTGGCCTCTTGTCCGGTGGCATCCTTATCCTGACGGAAGCGGAAACCTTCTAACCGACCAACGAATTCGCCTTCGACGGTCACTTCACCTTTGTCGTTTACCTCGGCCAAAAGGGCCTCCTTCTGCTTGAGCCGCCGCAACAAAACCGATGTGCGCCGGTCCACAAATCTTTGCGTCAGCCGCTGGTGTAGCGCATCTGACAAGCGATCTTCTACAGCGCGCGTTTCGCCGCGCCAATGACTTTCGTCATCAACCCAGTCTTTGCGCTGCGCCACATACGTCCATGTGCGGATAAAGGCCAGCCGTTTCGACAGCGCATCGATATCGCCATCGGTGCGGTCGATCCGTTTTACCGCGCGCGCCATCCAATCATTGGGCACCCGGCCGCGCTGGTGTAAAAACCCAAAAATGGCCTGCAACAGGCTGGCATGTTCGGCGTTGCTGATGCCGCGGAAATCGGGCACGCGGCACACATCCCACAACAGCCGCACCGCCGCCACACTGCTGGCGCGCACGCGCACCTCGCCGATTTGCACCAGCGCCTTAAGCGCCAGTAAATCGTCGCTGTCGCGGGTGCGCACCAACAATTCGTCTTTTGGCTGCATCTCTAGCGCATGTATCAGCGCCTCGGGCGAGGCGAAATTAAGGTCGGGGTTGCGCCATTGCAGCTTGCGCAGAGGGGTAAAGCGGTGGTCTTGGATGGCGCTTGCCACCTCATCATCCAGCGGGCCCGCCTCGCCTGTGACGCCAAAGGTGCCATCCGACATGCCACGCCCCGCGCGGCCTGCGATTTGCGCCAGTTCATTGGGGGCCAATTGGCGCATCCGGCAGCCATCGAACTTGGTCAGGGCCGAAAAGGCCACATGGTTGATATCCAAATTCAGCCCCATGCCAATGGCGTCGGTGGCCACCAGATAATCAACCTCGCCATTTTGATAAAGTGCCACCTGGGCATTGCGCGTGCGCGGGCTTAGCGCCCCCATCACCACCGCGGCACCGCCCTTTTGACGGCGCAGCAGCTCGGCGATGGCATATACATTATCAACAGAAAATCCGACAATCGCGCTGCGCGGCTGCATGCGGCTTATCTTTTTCGAACCTGTATAGACCAATTGGGACATCCGCTCGCGGCGCATGAATTGCGCCAGAGGCACCAGCGCGGCAATGGTGGGCCGCATGGTATCTGAGCCCAGAAAAACCGTTTCCAGCAGGCCGCGGGCCCGCAACAAACGGTCTGTGAAAACATGGCCGCGCTCTGGGTCGGCGCACAGCTGTATTTCATCGATGGCCAGAAAATCGCACCCCATCCCCTCGGGCATGGCCTCGACCGTGCAAACCCAATAGGCGGCGCGATCTGGCACGATACGCTCTTCGCCAGTCACCAACGCCACCACCGAAGGGCCGCGCAGCGCCACGATCTTGTCGTAGACCTCGCGCGCCAGCAGGCGCAGTGGCAAACCGATCACACCAGTGCGATGTGCCAGCATCCGCTCGATTGCGTAATGGGTCTTGCCGGTGTTGGTTGGCCCAAGGACCGCCGTTATCCGCGCATTCTGGGCCATTGTGCCCCCCCGGGTCAGAGTTTGCGGCCCATCACCCGGTCGTGCAACCGGGCGCGGGCGGCCTGCGCCTCCTCGTAATGCGGGTATATCTTAAGGACAAGCACATAGGTCTCGTAGGCCAGCTTTGGCCGCCCCACCTCTTCCAAAAGCACGGCCAAACCATAAAGCGCATCGAAATGGGCAGGGTTCAGATGTAGCGCTTGTTCCAAATCGGCCAAGGCGGGCCCAACCAGCCCGGCGGTGGCATAGGCCTGTGCGCGGGCGTGATAGCTTTCGGCAAAATCGGGCGCGTGATCCAGCGCCGCGGTCAGATGTTCGATCGCGGCATCGGTTTCCCCCCGCTCCAGCGCGTCCTTGCCGCGTTTCAGCAACAAATCGATCGTGTCCGAGCCGCTTTGCGCCCAGCGCATGCGAATATCGCGCGCAACGGTGGCCGAATCGGTTGGCCCAGCTTGGCGCAACTGCCCCAACAGCGCCGCCAAATCGGGCGTAGTATTGGCAGCCCACAGGCTGGGCGCGGCCAAAAGCGCGCAAAACAGACACGCTGCCGTCACGGTGTGTTTGAGATTGGATGCAACACTGGCCATAGTGCAAGTGTAACGTGCGTTTGGGCCAAAACCAGACCCCAACGCTAAAATTTTGGGTGAAACCTGATCAACAAAGGATGATCGCATGAGCGATGTAATTACCGCAGCCGTGGCCGCACTAAGCGAAAAACTGGGGGATGGCGCGTTTGACGGCGCCGCGAAATTTGTGATCGAAGGCGAAGGCGCCGTGATGGTCGATGCCGGGGGCGTTCGCGCCGCAGACGAGCCGGCCGATGTGACCCTGACCGCCAGTGCCGAAACGTTTCAAGATATGATGACAGGTGATCTGAACCCGACATCGGCCTTTATGTCGGGCAAGCTGACGGTTGATGGCGATATGGGCATGGCCATGCAGCTGGGCGGCCTGCTGGCATGAGCCTGCAAAGCGCCCCGTTTTATGGCGATGCCGCACAGGGCCCGGCAGATGGCCGTGCCTATTGGCTAAATGCTGCAGACGGGGTGCGCCTGCGCGTGGCGCTTTGGAACCAATCAGGCGCGCAGGGCACGGTGTTGGTATTTCCGGGCCGCACCGAATATGCCGAGAAATATGGCCGCGCCGCCGCAGATTTGGCGCAGCGTGGCTATTGCAGCTTGGCGATAGATTGGCGCGGCCAAGGGCTGGCCGATCGGTTGCTGCCCGACCAGATGTTGGGCCATGTTGGCCGCTTTGCCGATTACCAACTGGATGTTTTGGCCATGGTCGAGGCGGCACAGGCCTTGGGCCTGCCGGGCCCCTATTTCTTGCTTGCGCATTCCATGGGCGGGTGCATTGGCCTGCGCGCCTTGCATCAGGGGCTTGGGGTGCAGGCCGCGGCCTTTTCAGCGCCGATGTGGGGCATCGAAATGCCCGCCGCGCAGCGCATGGCGGCATGGGCCATCGGCTGGGTTGCCACGCAATTGGGGCAGGCAAACCGGCTGGCCCCCGGCACACAGCGCAGCGCCTATGTGGCATCGGAACCGTTTGAAAACAATACTTTAACAACCGATGCTGAGATGTTTGATTACATGCGCCAACAGCTTGCGCACGCCCCCGGCTTTGCCTTGGGCGGGCCCACGGTGCATTGGGTTTATGCGGCCTTGGGGGAGATGGCAGCGCTGGCACGCCTGCCCGCACCACCGATGCCCTGCATCACCTTTTTGGGCACGAACGAACGGATCGTGTCGTCTGCGGCCATTCATCGCCAGATGGGGGCATGGCCCGGCGGCCAGCTGGTGATGCTGCCAAAGGCCGAACACGAGGTGATGATGGAGCAGCCGCATCTGCGCCGTCAGGTTTTTGACCAAACAGCCGCACTTTTTGCCGCCAATCACAGCCGCTGATCTGGCCAGATCGGCCGCAGGGCCTAGGTTTGCACCATGACTGGGTGTGGCGTTCTTACTTTCACAGACAAGGGCATTTATTGCCCCGCGGGTGATTTCTATATCGACCCATGGCGCCCCGTGCCGCGCGCGCTGATCACCCATGCGCATGCAGACCATGCCCGCTGGGGGCATGGGCAGTATTTGGCAACGCCGCGCAGCTTGGCCGTTATGCGCCACCGGATTGGCCAGATCACCGCGCAAACGGCTGATTATGGCCACGTTTTGCGCATCAACGATGCCGAGGTCAGCTTTCACCCCGCCGGGCATGTGCCGGGTTCGGCGCAAATACGGGTGTCTGTGGCAGGGCAGGTTTGGGTGGCGTCGGGCGATTATAAAACCGAAAACGACGGGCTGTCCGAGGCGTTCGAGCCGCTGCGCTGCCACAGTTTCATCACCGAAAGCACCTTTGGCCTGCCGGTCTTTCGCTGGCAACCCCAGCCCCAGATCGCCCAGCAAATCCTGCGCTGGTGGGCTGACAATGCGGCTGTGGGAAAAACCTCGGTTCTGGGGGCATATGCCTTGGGCAAAGCCCAGCGCCTGCTGCATATGCTGGCCGATGGCCCGGGCCCGGTTTTGTGCCACGCGGCGGTGGAAAACACCAACGCCTGCCTGCGCGCAGCGGGGGTCGCACTGCCCCACAGAGATGTTCTGACGCAAGAGTGCAGCGCCAAAACCCATCCCGGCGCGCTGATCATTGTCCCCCCCGGCGCGATCGAGGCCAGCTGGACGCGCCGCTTTGTCCCCACCGAGCTGGCCCTTGCCAGTGGCTGGATGGGCCTGCGCGGCATCCGCAGGCGCCGCGCCATGGCGACGGGCTTTGTTGTTTCAGATCACGCCGATTGGACGGGCTTGCTGCAGGCCACCAAAGAGACGGGTGCAGAAAATATATATGTTACTCATGGTTACACAGATATCTTCACGCGATACTTGAACGAAAATGGCCACAGTGCACAGGTTGTTCCCACCGAATTTGGCACCGAAGATGACGACAGTGCAGGCCCGACATGAGCTCATTTTCAGACCTGTTTCAGGCGCTTGACGCCACCACAAAAACCACCGCAAAACTGGCAGCGCTTAGCCAATATTTCCAAACAGCCACCCCCGAAGACAGGCTATGGTGCATCGCCATATTGTCTGGCCGGCGGCCCAAACGGGTGCTCAGCAGCACCTTGCTGCGGCGCTGGGCGGCAGAAGCCGCCGGTATACCGGATTGGTTGTTCGAGGACTGCTACGCCAGCGTTGGGGATCTGGCCGAAACCATCGCCTTGCTGCTGCCACCAGCCGCCAGCACAAGGCCGCTCTATCTGGCGCCAACCATCGCCGATCTGCGCGCGATGGCCCCGCTGAATGATGCCGCGCGCAAGGCCCATGTGTTGGCGCAATGGGCGCAGCTGGACACAATGGGGCGGCTGGTGTTCAACAAGCTGCTGACAGGTGGCTTTCGCATGGGTGTCAGCCAAAAGCTGATGACGCGCGCCCTGGCGCATGCCACCGGACAGCCCCAGCCTGATCTGGCCCATCGATTGATGGGCAATTGGCACCCAGATACCAGCGATTGGCACAGCCTGATTGCGGCGCAAAACCCCACCGCCGACAGCTCGCGCCCCTATCCGTTTTGCTTGGCCCATGGGCTGGATGGCCCCCCCCAAGATCTGGGCGCGCCGGGCGATTGGCACACCGAGTGGAAATGGGACGGTATCCGCGCCCAGCTGTTGCTGCGCGATGGCCAAGTGTTTTTATGGTCGCGCGGCGAGGAATTGATCACAGACCGCTTTCCAGAATTTGCCGGCCTGTCGGCACCGGGCGGCAATACCGTGCTGGACGGCGAGTTGGTGGTTTGGGGCAACGACGGCCTGCCCCAGCCCTTTCAGGCCTTGCAAAAAAGGATTGGGCGCAAAACCGTGCCAAAGGCGCTGTTGGCCAGCGCACCGGCGCGGCTGTTGGCCTATGATTGCCTAGAATACGGCGGGCAAGATCTGCGCGCCCTGCCCTTGGCGCAGCGCCGCCAGCGTTTGCAAGATGCCTTAGACCAAATGCCAAGCCACGCCCCTGTGTTGGTGCCCCCAGCGGTGCCCGGGCCGCTGGACTGGGCCAATTGGGCCACCCAACGCCAAGCCGCCCGCGCCCATCGCGCCGAAGGCTTGATGCTCAAACGCCTCAGCGCGCCCTATCATGGCGGGCGCACACGGGGCGATTGGTGGAAATGGAAGCTGGCCCCATTAAGCATTGATGCGGTGATGATCTATGCCCAAGCAGGCCATGGCCGCCGCGCCACGCTTTATACCGATTTCACCTTTGCAGTTTGGGATGGCCCTACGCTGGTGCCCTTTGCCAAGGCCTATTCGGGGCTTACCGATGCCGAATTTCGCCAAATCACCGCATGGGTGCGCAAAAACACCCAGCAAAGATTTGGGCCCGTTCGCCAAGTTGTGCCCGAGCTGGTTTTTGAAATTGCCTTCGAGGGCATTCAGCCCAGCCCACGCCACAAATCGGGCGTGGCGCTGCGGTTTCCGCGCATGGCACGCTGGCGCCAAGACAAAACCCCCGCACAAGCCGATACGCTGGCGCATTTGAACGCGCTCTTGGCGCAATACGGTTAAACACCACCCGGCCTTGAGCCTGCCGCCCACCCACCATATGTGTGGACAAACACCATAAAAAGGATACCGCCCATGATGCCCCTGCCCTTTCCCGTCCGTGATGCCAATACAAGCCATGGCAGCGATCATCTGGGCCAGCTGCCAGAATGGGATCTCAGCGATCTTTACACCAGCGAAGAGGCGCCAGAACTGGCCCGCGATCTGGATTGGCTCGAGGGCGAGTGCGCCAGTTTTGCCACTGATTACGAGGGCAAGCTGCACAGCCTTGATGCCGAGGGGCTGCTGCGCTGCGTGCATCGAAACGAGCAGATATCGGCCATCGCCGGGCGGATTATGTCTTTTGCCGGTCTGCGCTATTACCAAATGACAATCGACGCCGAGCGCGCCAAATTCATGTCCGATGCGCAGGAAAAAATCACGCGTTTCACCACGCCTTTGGTGTTTTTCACCCTCGAACTGAACCGTCTGGACGAGGCGCATTTGCAGGCATTGCTGGCGGCCAACACCGATTTGGCCCGCTACGCCCCGGTCTTTGAGCGGATTCGCGCCATGAAACCGCACCAACTGTCCGACGAGATGGAAAAATTTCTGCACGATTTGGGTGTCGTCGGCGACGCGTGGGAACGGCTTTTCGACGAAACCATCGCGGGCCTTGGATTCGAGGTGGCGGGCGAGCCGCTGAACATCGAAGGCACGCTAAACCTGCTGACCGACCATGACCGCAGCCGCCGCGAGGCGGCCGCGCGCGAATTGGCGCGGGTGTTTGACGCCAATATCAAAACGTTTGCGCGCGTCCACAACACCCAAGCCAAGGAAAAAGAGGTGCTAGACCGCTGGCGCAAGATGCCCACCGCACAGACCGCGCGGCATTTGTCCAACCATGTCGAACCCGAAGTGGTGCAGGCCCTGCGCGACGCCGTGGTGGGCGCCTACCCGCGCCTCAGCCACCGCTACTACGAGCTAAAGCGCAAATGGCTGGGGCTAGATCGCATGCAGGTCTGGGACCGCAACGCGCCGCTGCCGATGGAAAGCAAGAAAACCATCCCATGGGATCAGGCCCGCCAATTGGTGACCGAGGCCTATGCCGGGTTTGATCCGCGCATGGCAGAATTGGCCGAACCCTTCTTCACCAAAGGCTGGATCGATGCCGCGGTCAAGCCCGGCAAGGCGCCGGGGGCTTTTGCCCACCCCACCGTGACCGATGTGCACCCCTATGTGATGCTGAACTATCTGGGCAAACCCCGCGATGTGATGACCTTGGCCCATGAATTGGGGCATGGCGTGCACCAGCGCTTGGCGGCGGCACAGGGCGAGATGCTGTCCTCGACCCCGCTGACCTTGGCCGAAACCGCCAGCGTATTCGGCGAAATGCTGACATTCCGTAAAATGCTGGAAGCCGCGGCCAGCCCGGCCGAACGCAAGGTGATGCTGGCGGGCAAGGTAGAGGATATGATCAACACGGTCGTGCGGCAGATTGCCTTTTACGATTTCGAATGCAAACTGCACGCCGCCCGCCGCGAGGGTGAATTGACCCCCGAAGACATTGGCGCGCTATGGATGAGCGTTCAGGGCGAAAGCTTGGGCCCGGCGTTTGATTTCATGGAAGGCTACGAAACCTTCTGGGCCTATATCCCGCATTTTGTGCATTCGCCCTTTTATGTCTATGCCTATGCATTTGGCGACGGGTTGGTAAATGCGCTTTATGCCGCCTACCAAGAACAGCCCGAGGGCTTTCAAGATAAATATTTCGAAATGTTGAAAGCGGGCGGCGCCAAGCATCACAAAGAACTGCTCGCGCCCTTTGGACTGGATGCCTCGGACCCTAAATTCTGGGACAAGGGCCTGTCGATGATCGAAGGGTTCATCGACGAGCTAGAGGCGTTAGAGGGCTAAGGGCCCGCCGATCGGCAAAAATGGCACAAAATCAAAGGGGCACCCGAATTACACCGGGTGCCCCTTGTTTTTCCCGGCCAGGGCGCGCATATAGGGCAGGCATACGTTTTTCTATTTCGACCCACTGTCTTCCGTTGATCCGGCGTTCAGTCACTCGATCCAGACCGACTAACGCCAAGTTGCCGCATTCTGCGGGCAGCATCTCAATAGGAGAATACGGATATGGCCACTGGCACCGTAAAATGGTTCAACACAACTAAAGGTTTTGGTTTTATCGCACCCGATGGCGGCAGCAAAGACGTGTTCGTGCACATCTCGGCAGTCGAGCGTTCGGGCCTGACCGGCCTGCGCGATGACCAAAAAGTAACTTTCGACATCGAAGCTGGCCGTGATGGCCGCGAGTCGGCAGTGAATTTGGCACTGGCATAAGCCACGCCCACCTTTGGTGCGATGCACCCGCCAAAGCGGCCCCCAAACGGGCCGCTTTTTTATTTCAGTTGACTGTCTTTTGAACCACGGCGGTTCATTCCGCCGCGGGGCTTAAAGCTGCGGTCACGCTCGCTTTGGCAGGTGACGCATAGTTTCACGCCCGCAATCGCGGCGCGCCGCGCGGCGGGGATTTCCTCGTCGCAATCTGCGCAATGGGTCAGGCTTTCGCCGCTGGGCCGTGGCCGGGCCTGCATGCGCTTTAGCTCATCCGCGATCGATGCCTCGATCTGTTCGCTTACCGCGCCATCGCGCGCCCATCCACCAGCCATAGCCAGCCCCTGCCTGTTGCCTTCAGCGCATAAGCCTAAGCCACCCGCCAAAGGCGATCAAACGGTTTCCCGCCAGCACCCGCGCTGCAGATGCCTAGGTTTCGGCCATCATGCCCCGTTCAGCGGCCAATTCACGCATCCGCGCCTGTAGCTTTTCAAAGGCACGCACCTCGATCTGGCGAATGCGTTCGCGGCTGACATTGTAGCGCGCGCTTAAATCTTCCAATGTCACGGTTTCCTCGCTCAGGCGGCGCTGGCTGAGGATATCATGTTCGCGTTCGCTAAGAACGCCCATGGCCTGTTCCAACAATTCGCGGCGTGCCTGCAATTCGTCGCGCTCGGCGTAATCCGTGGCTTGGTCGGCGTCTTCGTCTTCCAGCCAATCCTGCCATTGCATGGCGCCTTCGCCTTCTTGGCCTACGGTGGCGTTCAGCGATGCGTCGCTGCCCGAAAGGCGGCGGTTCATGCTGATGACCTCTTCCTCGGTCACGCCCAGATCGTGGGCGATTTGGCGCACGTTATCTGGGTGCAAATCGCCATCTTCCAGCGCCCCGATACGCGCCTTGGCCTTGCGCAGGTTGAAAAACAGTTTCTTTTGCGCAGATGTCGTGCCCAGTTTCACCAAGCTCCACGAGCGCAGAATATATTCCTGAATAGAGGCGCGGATCCACCACATGGCATAGGTGGCCAGACGAAACCCCTTTTCAGGATCAAAGCGTTTGACCGCTTGCATCAGGCCCACATTCGCCTCGGAAATCACCTCGGCTTGGGGCAGCCCATAGCCGCGATAGCCCATGGCAATTTTGGCCGCCAAACGCAGGTGGCTGGTCACCATTTTATGCGCAGCGGTGGCATCTTGGTTTTCCACCCAGCGCTTGGCCAGCATGTATTC
>Ga0181563_10006431_pt1 | contig 10524 bp, 5 predicted proteins | sample 011ome_25_FD_133759 | JGI IMG/M metagenome (GOLD analysis project Ga0181563, IMG submission 133759) | Coastal salt marsh microbial communities from the Groves Creek Marsh, Skidaway Island, Georgia - 011512CT metaG (megahit assembly) | ecosystem: Environmental > Aquatic > Marine > Intertidal zone... | reverse complement strand
CGCGCCAAATCTTCGTCTGGAGTGCCGCGGCGACAGCGCATCCAGTCTTGTGTTTCCGATAATGGAATCGAATCCCGCGAAATATGCGGCTCCGCCGCTTTCCGCGTCGGATGGAAGTCCAAGAGGCTGCCGCTTCACACCAGCGCGCGCGCGACACCGTCGCCGCGATCGATCCGGCGACGGTTCCCGACCTCGCGATATGATCGCGCACGTTCTCACCGCTCGCGGAGGCGCGTTCGCGCCGCCCTCGGCGCAGGCGGCGCAAACGAAGGCGACCCGTCGCGTCCCCGATTTCGCGCGAAGCAACCGTCGCGCCCCGCTGTCCCCGGGATTTCCCCACGTGGTTTCCCGGCGCGCCGCGACCGCGGCGCGCGTGCTGAGCAGCGGCAAAGACTTCGAGCTGTGCGACCCCGCGCCGCTGCCCGGCCCGAGCTCGCCGCTGTTCACCATGGACATCAGCACGCCCACGGTGCTCACCTCGGACTTGGCGTCCGTGATGGAACCGCCGATGTGCCGCCTGGCGCCCAAGAAGACGCACATCATCTGCACGCTCGGCCCCTCGTCCCGGACCGTGGAGGACCTCGAGAACCTGCTACAGGCGGGCATGTCCGTGGCGCGCTTCAACTTCTCGCACGGCACGCACGAGTACCACCTCGAGACGCTGGAGAACCTGCGTTTGGCGAGCGCCAACACGGGGCGCGTCTGCGCGGTGCTGCTCGACACCAAAGGTCCGGAGATCCGCTCGGGCGCGCTGGTGGACGGCGAGCCCGTGCGGCTGAGCCGCGGTTCGAGGATCGAGCTCACCACCGATTACGCGCACGTGGGCACGAACGCGAAGATCGCCATCTCGTACGAGCACCTCGCGAGGGACGTGAAGCAAGGGGACACGATTTTGATGTCGGACGGGAACGTCATGCTGGAGGTTTTAGAGACTGATGTCACAAACGGAACGGTGGCGTGCGAGTGCCTCAACGACGCGACGCTCGGCGAGCGGAAGAACTGCAACTTGCCCGGCGTGAAGGTGGACCTGCCCACGATGACGGAGAAGGACCTGCACGACATCGTCGATTTCGGGGTGGCGCACGACGTGGACTTCATCGCGGCGTCGTTCGTGCGCAAGGCGAGGGACGTGGCGCTGATCCGCGAGACGCTGCGGGACGCCGGCGGCGACGCCATCAAGATCATCTCCAAGGTTGAGAACTACGAGGGTTTGTGCAATTACGACGAGATCCTCGACGCGAGCGACGGCATCATGGTCGCGCGAGGCGACCTCGGCATGGAGATTCCGCTCGAGCGCATCTTCTGGGTGCAGAAGATGATGATCCGCAAAGCCAACCTGTTGGGGAAGCCCGTGATCACCGCCACGCAGATGCTGGATTCGATGATCGCCGCGCCCCGGCCGACGCGCGCCGAGGCCACGGACGTGGCGAACGCGGTGCTGGACGGCACGGACTGCGTGATGCTGTCGGGGGAGACCGCGGCGGGCGCGTACCCGCGCGAGGCGGTGGAGATCATGGCCGGCATCTGCGAAGAGGCGGAGCAGTGCGTCGACAACTACGCGCTCTCCAAGTCGCTGCTCAACGTGACGCTCAACGGCGTCGGCGGCGCGCCGCTCAGCACCATCGAGGCGCTCGCCTCGAGCACCGTGATGACCGCGGCGAAGACCAAGGCGGCGTGCATCGTGGTACTCGCGGCGAACGGCGAGGCGGCAAGGATGATCGCCAAGTACAGGCCCGCGGTGCCCATCGTGGTGGGCGTCGTGCCGCGCGAGGCGCGCGGGAGCATCGGGTTCGCCGAGACGAGCAAATCCGGAAGGCAAGTCGCGCGGCAGCTGATGCTCACGCGAGGGCTCGTTCCCACCGTCGTGAACGTCCCCGAGGACCACGAGCGCGCGTTTTCGGGGGATAACGCGGAGAGTGAAGCCCCGGTAGCGGCGAAGAAGTGCGTGATGGCGGCGGTGCGGCACGCGCGCCGGCAGATGCTCTGCCGGCCGGGGGACAAAGTCGTGGCGATGTACAACGTCGAGCGGCGGTGCGCGGTGATCCGCGTCATCGAGGTCACGGACGACATGCTGGACGAGCCCACGGGAGCGGAGGCGCTCGTCGGCGAGCCGGCGGGCGTAGACCCGGCGGTCGTGCCGGTGGAGTAGGCGAACACGATTTGCGTCTCGTGTCTGTGTCTGTGGGGAAACGTGAAGCGTTCAAAGTTGTATCACCATCACCGCCGAAGGCGCTTTTTCCACGAAGTCGCCGTCGCCACAAAGACTCTCACCCGGCACCCAGGTCTCCGACACCGCGACCGGACGCCGGTTGTTTCCACTTGCAAAAAGCCTCTTCCGCGCCGTGTGATTTCAAAACGCGTCGCGTCTCGAGACGCCGCTCCTTCCCGGCTGCGCTCCGGTCGAACTCACTCCACGCGTTTGATGGAAGGCAAGCCGTATACCTTGTGCGTGCGCCTCGATCGACCCCGGAAGACGGCGAGGTTTCCCACGCGCGCGTCCGCGAACCCGCGCGCTCGCGAAGAGAAAAACTAACCGTCTCTCCGTGTGTTCCGCAGCACCACCTCTGTGCCCTACGAGACGGAAGCGGACGCGGAGGCCGTGCGCGCCACCTTGGCCGTCGATAACGAGCTGCAGCCCGATAAGGTGGTGAAGAAGCTGAAGGTGGAGGGCAAAACCCTCGTCGCGTACGTCCCTCGGTCGCGCCCGGCTCTTCGTCGCGTCACGCGCGATCGCGCCATCTTTTTCCCGCGGTCGACCGTTCGCGATCTGACCCTCGCGTCTCCCCGTCTCACCCGCGTCGCCTCCCACCGCAGCGAGTTCTTCGCCACCGAGCCGAGGCTCCTGCGCGCCGCGGTCGCGGCGTTCGTGGATCTGCTCAACCTCAGCACCAGGACCATCGAGGAGTTCGGCCACGTCCCCGCGCAGGCGGCGTAGGCGGACCGCGTTGTTCCTTTTCTCGGCGTAGGCACCCTGTTTCCGCCGCGGCGATGGACCGGTACCACATCTACGAGGCCATAGGCAAGGGTAAGCACAGCACGGTGTATAAAGGCCGTCGCAAGAAGACCATCCAGTACTATGCCATCAAGAGCGTGGACAAGAGCCAGCGTCCGCGCGTGCTGCGCGAAGTGCAGGTGCTTCGCGCGACGGATTCGCCGCTCGTGCTGAAATTCCACGCCTGGTACGAAACCGCGAATCACCTGTGGTTGATTTTGGAGTACTGCGTCGGCGGCGACTTGCTCGGTGTCTTGAAGCAGGACGAGCGTCTGCCCGAAAGGAGCATCGCGCGGTTCGCGCTCGACCTCGTCTCCGCCTTGCGGGTCGCGCACGAGGCGGGCGTGCTGCACTGCGACCTGAAGCCCTCCAACGTGCTCATCGACGAGGACGGCCGGCTGAAGCTGTGCGGGTTCGGTTTAGCGCGGCGGGTCGGGGACATAGAGGTTCCGATCGTCGACGGCGACGGCGACGGTGGTGTCGGTCGCAAAATCGGTACCACCGCCTCGTTGGCGAAGCGAGGCACGCCGTGCTACATGGCTCCCGAGCTGTTCCGCGCGGACGGCGTGCACTCGTACGCCTCGGACGCGTGGGCGCTCGGGTGCGTTTTGTACGAGTGCGCGGCGGGCGCGCCGCCCTTCGTCTCGGCGTCGCTCACCGAGCTGATGGAGATGATCCTCAACGACGAGCCCGACTTTTCAGTGCTGGAGAATCGCGAAAATCGCGAAAATCGCGATGACGTTGATGATAAAACCGGGCCGCTCAGCGCTTCCTTCCTCGACCTGGTGCGCGGCTTGCTGCGGAAGGACCCGGCGCGGCGCCTGGCGTGGGACGAAATGCTGGCGCACGCGTTTTGGAGCGAGGGAACGCTCCAAAAGGGCGGCGAAATTGGAATCGCGGACGCGGCGGCGGACGCGGCGCGCCTGGCGAGGAAGGCGCTGCCCGCGCAGCCCGCGTTCGAGGCGGCGATTCGCGCGGCGAGCGTGTGCGAGCGGCGCGCGGGCGCGGGGGAGGGCGACGCGCGTGCGGACCGGGACCCGCCGGGACGCGCCGGGAGCGACGACCGGCCGGCCTCCCGAGAGACGCGCGCGGAGAACGCCGCGAGCGTCCATCGCGAGACGACGCGCGCGAGCCCGGAATCGTCTTTAGAGTCTTCCCCCCGCGGCGCGTCAGCGCTCAGCCGCGAGGTGGTTCGGCTGTCGCTCGCCGCGCGCGCGAATCTCGAGCGCGAGCAGGGCGGCGCGTACGACCAGGGGCGCGCGGGGCGCGAGAGCGACGGCGACTTCTCAAACGGCGACGCGGCGACGCGGGGGGATCTCGAGGGGCGCGGCGCGAGTGGCGACGAGAGCGCGCGCGGCGGCGACAAGGCGTCGGCGAGCGCCGCCGCGGCGGGTGACGTTTCCTTGGCGGACGCTGACGCGGAACTCAACTTTGCCGAGACGGCGGACCCGGACGAGACCGCCGCCGCGCGCCCGGACAGCGCCGGCCCGACGGCGCGCCCGCTCTCCGGCGGCGGGAACGACGACGGCGATTCGCCCGTCTCGAAGATGGCGGCGAGGCGCGACGCGAAGGCGTCGGCGCTTTCGCTCGGCGGCGGCGGCGACGACGAGCTCGTCGCCGACCCGGGCGCCGACGCCGCCGCCGCCGCCGCCGCAGCCGAGCGCTCGGCCGAGCGGGCCGCCGAGGAGGCCGAGGCGGCGGCGGGCGCCGACGTCGTCGCGATGGCCGCCGACGCGCCGGAGCCCTCCTCGTCCGGGCGCGGCGGCGATCCGCGCGGCGGCGATCCGCGCGGCTCCGCGACGGCTTCGAGCCCGCGCCGCCGCCGCCGCAAGCTGGAGGCGTTCGACGCGCTTCTCGCGTCGCTGGCGGACCACCCGAGCGACTCGCAGGTGAAGCCCATCGTTCTGAACCGGCGCATCGAGGTGACGCCGGAGCCGCACTTCGACGCGTCCGCGCTGCCGTTCGAGGCGCTCACGGTTTCCGAGATGCTCGGCTCGAATCAACCCGATCTGGAAACCTTCCTCACGCGCGTCTACCGCTGCGTGGCGCACTCGTCGCCCATCAACGAGAAGGTGAACGCGCTGTCGTACTTCGAGACGCTGTGCTGCGACACCGCCTCCGCGAACGTGCTGATAAACTCCAGCCTCATGACGCTGTTCGTGCGCATGCTCCGCGCGTCCAAGGCGCCGGCGCTGCGCGTCCGCCTCACCTCGGTCATGGGCCTGCTGCTGCGGCACGCCACCTACGTCACCGAGGAGCTCGCCGCGTCGGGGGTGGTTGCGGTGCTCACGGAGTGTCTCAAGGACGCGAACGAGCGCGTACGCCGCCGCGCCGCCGCCACGCTCGGCGAGCTGCTCTTCTACATCGCCACGCAGCAGCACGAAGCCGCGGAGGCGCGGAGGCGAGGCGCCTCGGACGAGAAGGCTTCCGAGACTTCCGCGCGCGCTCGGGACGAAAAAGGAACGAAAAAGGAAGGCGCGGAGAACGACGCGGCGCGCGCCGCCGCCGCCGCGGCGGCGGCGGCTTCGGCGTGGAAGATCCCGGCGTCCACGGTGGGTGCGGTGTGCCGCGCGCTTCGCGCGGGCGAGGATGAGATCGCGCAGCACTACGCCGTGAAGACCATCGAGAACATCGTGAGCCACGGACTGTCGGAGTGGAGCGCCAAGTTCGTGCGCGAAGAAACGCTCGCCAGTCTGGTGGCCATCATGACCGGCGCGCGCGACGAGCAACTTCGAGGGACGGCTGCGTCGACGGTGGCGCGCGCGGCGCGCGCCTCGCCCGAGCTCACGAAGCGCGTGCTGGAGAAGTACGGCGTGCAGTTGCTCGTCGCGGGGCTGCGGGACCCCTCCACCAAGGTGCAGCAGGCGTGCCTGAACCTACTCATCCGCGGCGTCGGCGACCTGGGCGCGCGCGCCGTCAAGGAGGCGCTCGCGGAGCACCGAGGCGGCGGCGCGGCGAACAGTAAAGCGGCGATGGTCCCCGCGGACGCGCGCGCGGGTTCGGGCGCGGGCGCGGGGTCGTCTCCACTCCCGCACCTCGCGACGCTTCTGGAGCGTGGGAACGCGACGCTTCGCGCGAAGGCGCTGCTGGCCATCGCGGCGCTGATCCGCCGGGACGCGCGGTGGCTCCTGGCGCTGTGCGCGCACACGGAGAAGGCGCTCCCGCTGCTCGACCGCGTCGCCAAGGAGAAGGACCCGTACGCGCGCAAGTGTCTGGCGTGCCTGCAAGCCGCTGTCGCGGCGACGGTTCCCGAGATCCACGCGCGCGTCTTGGCGGACGTGCAGCGGCGCAAGGCGCTGCACCGCGCGAACGCGGCGGCGATGGTCACCCGCGAGCTCAGGGAGGAGCAGGCTTCGGAAAAAAATCCGCTCGGAGGCAACCCGCTGGCTCTTTTCCCGGCCGTCGCGCTCGCGGTGGGGTGCGCGTCCCTGCGAGGCGCGCAGACGTGCGACGACGCCTTCGCGCGCGACGTCGCCGCGTTGCTGGACGAGGCGAGCGACGCGACGTCTTTCCCCGGGTCCGAGCAGTTCAAGGCGGACGTGCTCGCGCTGCTGGAGACGCTCTCGCGGTGCGCCTCGTGTTTGCTCGCGGCGCCCCAGGCGGTGGCGTCGCGGCTGCTCCCGTCTCTCGCGAAGTGCCTCGAGCGGCGCGACGAGCCGGTTTTGGAAAACGACGACGCTTCGCGAGCCACGGGCGACGCGCCCGACGCGGCGGACCGCCGCTTTCTCGCGCTCAAGCTCGTGTGCGACGTGCTGCTGCCTCTGCTGCTCGAGCCCTCCCCCGCCGCGGAGGCGTCGGCGCCGGGTTCTCGGAGGTCGGAGGAGGACGTCGGAGACGACGTCTCGTCGGCGCTGCGGATCGAACGTTCAAAGAGCGACAAAGAGTCTCTGCTCGGCTTGCTGAAGCGCGAGCTTCTTCCGAAGATGCCCGCGCTGCTGGACGACGAGGACCCCATCCCGCTGTACGCGCTGAAGCTGCTGGGCGGCGCGCTCGAGGCGGACGCCGGGTCGCTCTGCGCCTTTGTCGTCGAGCTCGGCTTGGCGCCGCGCTTCTTCGAGTTTTTGTCGCTGGAGCACACCAACAACAACGTGCACAACGTGCGTCTGTGCCTGGCGCTCGCCGCCAGCAGAGCGGTGTCCACGGAGTCCCTGCTTCGGTTCGAGTGCGCGAAGAAAGTCGCCGCCGTCCTGTCGTACGCGCACGAAAACGCCGTCGAGCCCTTTCTGGAACCCGCGCTCGGCATCGCGCGCGCCGCGCTGGCGCGCGCCGCCGAGGCGCGCGACCGAGACCTGCGCGGCGGCGGCGCGGGGAGCGGGTTCGCGGAGGCGTTGCGGGGCGTGACGCCTCTGCTGCGCTGCGCGCGCGTGCTTCTGGAGTGCGCGGTGCTCGGGTCGACAGAGGTGGCGGGGCCCAACGCGCCGCTGCTCGCCGCCGACAGCGCGCGGCTGCTCGCCGAGCTGCTGCCCGAGGAAACCGCCGCCGAGCTGTTTTCCGCGCGCGCGGCGGGCGCCGGCGACGGCGCGCATCACGGGCACGGATACCGTGATAACCGTGATGCCGACGCCTCGTTTCTGGTCACCGCGTTCGAGTCGGTGGGCACCGCCGCGGCTCTCGCGCGCCGCGAACCGGGCTTCGCCGAGATCGGCGCCGTCGCGCCGACGGCGGTTTCGCGCGGCGCCGCCGAAGCCCGGTTCGGGTTCGGCGGCGACGCCGGCGACTCGTACGCGTACGCGTGGGCGGGGAGCGGCGCGTCCACACACCGCCACGGGTCGGCCGGGGCATCGGGGTTAAAGGACGGTGGCTCCGGGTCGCCCAGGCGCGGGTTTGCGTCCGCGCAGAGGACCGCGTTGGAGGTGCTGGCGACGCTCGCGCGCGTCTCGCGCGTCGCCGTTTCCAAAAACGACGCCGCCGCGCTCGAGCGGACGCTCGCCGCGCTGGCGCGCGGCGAGCCCAACCCGAGCATAGCCGCCGCCGCGGGAGCTGCCGCGCAGAGCGTCAAGGGGCTGATGCTCTAGGCGCGTGGCCGTCGCATAGATACGTAAGAGAGAATAGTGTAAAAGAGAGACGCGTACGTATGACTCGGCGCGTACGACGCGCTCCGCGCGCGCCTCCGCGGCGCGTCCGCGGCGCGAGGGACCGCACGCATCACCACTCACGACACCTGAGAGACCCGACTTGGAAAACGAAAAAGCGTCGTCCGTCTCGCATCGCGTCAGCCTCGGCCGCGCGGGACCCCTCTACGCGCCGCCGGAGCTCCGCCGGGACCGCGGCGCCCGGATGGCGTCGTCGGGCGCGGACGAGCCTCGCGCCTCGTGGCCTCGGCCGTGCTCGCCGCCGTCCAGGCCCGGGGAGGCGGCGCGCGCGGAGGAGGCGCGGAGGGCGGTCCTCGCGCAGGCGAGAGGCGCGTCGCTGACCATCGCGGACGTCCCGACGCTCCTGGCGGACGACGCGCTCGGGCTGCTGGTGGTGAACAAGCCCGCGGGCGTGTACGTGGACGATGTCTCGCGGGTGGTGGCGGGTGCCTTCGTGTGCCCCCGAACGCGTCCCAAAGTGACCATGCTGCACCGCCTGGACCGGGACACGTCCGGGTGTCTGGCGTTCGCCACCCGCCCCGAGTCGAACCGATCGTTCGCGCGCGCATTCGGCGAGCGCGCGGCGAAGAAAACCTACGTCTGCGAGATGTCCACGTCTGCGAGATGTCGTTCGACGACCGAGGACGCGTCGCGGTCACACACCTTTCGCGCCGCGAATCTCCCGCTTCGCGTGCGCACGGGCCACGGTCGGTCGGCGCACGGTCTGTGGCGCGTCTACCCCGCGGCGGACGTCGGCGCGGCTCTGCCGTCGGAGAAGGACAAAGCCGGCAACCGCGTGCGGCTGGCCGAGACGCGCGTCGCGGCGGTGACGCGCGACCGGTACGCGTTCCTCGGCCTCGACACCGGGCGCACACATCAGATCCGGCTGCACATGGCGCACCTCGGGTGGCCTCTGGTGGGGGACGTCAAGTACGGGGGCGCGCGAGAGGTCGAGACGAGAGAGGCGGCGGCGGAGGTTTCTTTTTTTCGTTTACACGCGGCGCGGTTGCGTTTGCCGCGCGGCGGCGGCGACGACAACCGCGGCGACGGGCGCTTCGTCGAGGTCGAGGCGCCGAAACCGTGGTGGTTCGAGGAGACGAGCGACGGGGAATACGCGCGAGCGCTCGGGGAGGCTGTGGGGGTGGTGGAACGGGAACCGACGTTTTGACGAACGCCGCGCGCGCGTTTTTTTTTTCGCGCGCGTCAAGTCGCGGCGGCGGCGGGGAGACTCTTACGAAAGTAGTATTGCCGTGTCCTTCTAGCTATTAGCCACCTTCGCTCGTCGATGATACGAGGGCCTTCAACGTTTTGCTGCCGCGCACTTGTGTTCGTTCTTCCCGTGCGGACACCGGTTGCACGCCGCGCAGTAAGTAGTACGAAAGTACTTCACCTTGCCACCCACACTTTTTTTGCGGTATTATTTTCACAAGTCGCGTTCGCCGCCAAGCCATTGGCTCTTCCGAGCCATCACGAAAACAGCGTCTCGAGAAAACTCTCGAGAGCGAAAAACCATCACCTATACGGGAGTTCAGTCTCCCGATTATGTACTTTGTACCGTGTGCGATAGTATAGTGGTTAGTATCCCACGCTGTCACCGTGGAGACCGGGGTTCAATTCCCCGTCGCGCAGGCAAGTTTTTTGCTTTTTGGTGATGATGCGTGCTTAATCGCATCTCTCCCTCCTCGTATCTCTACCTCGGCCCCCCGCCGCCACCTTTCTTATTCTTCTCCGTCGCCTCCGCCTGTTTCCGCATCGCCGCGTCGATGTCCCGCTTTTGCTTCGCCATCGCGTCGTTCACGTTTTTGTCCTGCTCCGCCATCGCCTTCTCGACGGCCACCTTCTGCTTCGCCACGATCTCCTCGAAGTTGAGCGCGATGTACGCGATGAACCCGGCGACGGTCACGAACACGAACGTCTCCTCCACCCCGAACGCGACGTCGAACAGGGGAGACACCGAAACTCCGGACGGCGGCAACGCGGCTCGAGCGCCCGTCGTCGCCTTTCCGGATCCCCGAAAACGCGTTTTCGAGAAGGGGGGCGTTTTCACGAAGGTCGGGCGGGGACCGCGCGCGGACGGAAGCTTCGGCGCGGGACGACGACGCGCCACGAGGGACGCGACGAGTGCGATGCCGCTGCTGCTGCAGCTCGCGGCGACTGACATCATTTCGGGTCAGGGGAAAGAAGCGTGCGCTGCGCGTCTCGAGAATGGGGGCTTCGAAGCCGACGACGACTCTTTTCAGTCTTTCTTCTTCGGGATTTGTTCTTCCCTGATTGTGGCGTGAGATGGCGTGAAGTGGCGTGTGGCTCTTGGTTTCACGCCACTTCACGCCATCTCACGCCGAAATCAGGGAAGATCCATCTATAGTATCACAACGAAAACAAAAATCTAGACTCGGACCTTGATGGTACGGTGTGTACGTACGTTCACGCCCCGCAACCCTCGTTGCTGACGAGAGAGGT